>CAEZYD010000001.1_pt1 | contig 192676 bp, 185 predicted proteins | sample 7265421 | NCBI WGS metagenome assembly CAEZYD01 (sample SAMEA6813925, study PRJEB35770) | uncultured Actinomycetes bacterium | biome: Freshwater; feature: Freshwater reservoir; material: water | place: Czech Republic | collected 2017-04-14 | depth 30m m
GATATGTCTCAAGACTTGGTGCGACTGTGCGTTCTTCTAATTCAGGATCGAGAATGACCATGAGTTCATATCTACGCATAAGTTAACCCCACCTCCTCTGGACTAAAGCGGCCACGGAATTTCCGCGGCAGGAGGGTTATTGCTCCTTCGCGAAAACCACGGATGTGGCTTCCTTGGAGGAAGGCTAAGGGTAACCCTGACTTACGCCAGATAAAAATTCAAGGTTGTGTGGTTCAAATTTAGGTGTGGATTTACGCATAAGGCGTAGCGAGAACCAGGTCAGCGCTGCTACCCGAAGCAAAATTGCGAAGGCATAGGCCCCGGCAGGTATCGCGAACTTCGCCCCTGAAATTGAGGCGAGATATTGCCAAATCGCGAAGTGATAAATCAATTCCGCAAATTGCCAGACCCAGAAATCAAAACGATCTCTCTTATCTACCATCGCTAAAACTGCGAGCGGGGTTAACCATAAAACATATTGTGGTGAATAAACCTTGCTGGATATCACAAAGATAGCGACAATAAAAAATGCGATGGAGGCGAGTGAGGGAACCTCTGCTATTCCGAAAACAAATAGGGTGAATGCAAGTGCCCCAAGTGCAAAGAATATTACTGAAATTAGATTTAGGTTGTTAACTCTGAATCCAAAAATATCTAGAGCATGCCAGATTGATCCCCAGTCGGCCGCGCGCTCGGAATTTAATTTAAAGAATCGAAGCCAACCAGTTGGTGTTGTTATTATAAAAGGAAGATTTATTAATAACCATGTGCCTGTTGTTATAAATAAGTAACTTACGAATTCTTTAATTTTGCCTCTGCGAAGTAGTATGATAAATATTGGAAGTAGTAAAACAATTGGGAAAAACTTGGTAGCGATTGAAATTCCTAGCGCGATGGCGCTCTTCATATAATTTAACTTATCAAAATAATAGATTGCGGCAAGGGCGCTTATAACCGCCCAGATATCCCAATTAATATAGAGAGAGGCGACAACTGCAGGTGCTACCGGAAATAAATACCAGAGTTCGGGTTTCATCTTCTTTAAAAGAAGAACTGAGCCAATAAATAAGAGGGCAACTAGAAGCGCATTTATATCGAAGTAGTTTCGATATTTATTTCCACCATCGCCAACTAAAAACGAAGTTGCCCACATTGCAATGCCGGTGATTGGGGGATATTCCACAGCATTGGTTTCGCTGGCATATGGCCAGGAATGATCAATTAAACCGCGATCTCCAAAGAGGGCTGGAAAATCTGAATAACAGGCGTGGATGTAATCACCTGGTGGGGTCCAGCCATTTATTCGACAGTGATCAAATTTGGCAAAAGAAATTAACGCTGCAAGAAGTGCGAGAAGAACTGCGCTCTTGGCGAGGGTTTTCACTGCTTAGCTGCGAGTTTCTTCTTCTTGGTTGCGCCAGATTCATACTTTCCAGCAAGTTCGGGATCGAGAGTAGGTACCGCATCTAGATAAGAAATTGGTTCGGTGCCGCCGATATTTGCTGGTTCTGGGAATGAAGTTGCAGGCATCCCTTTTTGTGCAATCTTTGTATATGTATTCCAAACTTGCGCTGGGAAAGTTCCACCTGTGAATGCATAGTTGCCACCAATTCCATTTAGGGATTGCGTCGCATCATCTCTAAACATCGCGACTGTGGTTGCGAATTCAACTGTGTAACCATTAAACCAAGCAGATGCATTGTCTGTTGTGGTTCCCGTTTTCCCGGCAATTGGTCGACCAACTCCGCTGGCCGCGGCGCCACCAGTTCCATATTGTGTAACTTGTTCAAGTGCATAGGTTAGGTCGGCCATTACATCTGGTTGGAAAGCTTGTTGTGCCTTAATTTTTCCTTCATAAAGTACGCCTTTGTTTGCTCCTAAGACTTCCTTAATTATGAATGGTGTTGCATAGGTTCCATTTGCGGCAAAGGTTGCATATGCCGATGCCATATCAATTACATGAGGTGATGCAACTCCAAGTGAAATTGATGGTGTTGGCATTAAAGCGACAGTGCTTGGAATACCAGCGCGACGGGCTACATCAACAACATTATCTAGTCCCGCTTTAATTCCAAGTGGCACAAAAATTGTATTAATTGAGTGCGCGGTAGCGGCAAGCAAATCTATTTCGCCTTCTTGTTCATTGCCGTAATTAAAGACTGGGTATGGTTTCCCAACGTCATCAAAAACTTGTGGTGATTCACCGTTCCAAATTGAGGTTAGTGGGATTCCTTGTTCTAGCGCTGCAATAATTGCGAAGGGTTTAAATCCAGAACCCGCTTGGGTAATTGATTGGGTTGCGCCATTTAATTGTGTGACTAAATAATCTTTTCCGCCATAAAGCGCAACTATCTCGCCAGTTCCTGGTCTAATCGAAACTAGCGCTGCATGGAAGCTTTCTGGCGCATTCTTTGGGCCTCGGCCGTCCATTGCACGAACTGCAGCTACTTGATTCTTCTTTTCTAAGGTTGTTTTAATTACATATCCACCGGTTTGTAATTGGGCTTCACTAAAACCTAATTTCGCTAATTCATGGACGACCCAAGAAATTACATATCCTTTAGGACCAGCCAGCGCTCCAGAAGTTACGCGATCACGAGTTACTGGGTAAGTTAATTTTGCGGCATCTGTTTTAGTCAACCATTCTTTTGCAATCATTCCATCGATTACATATTTCCATCGCGCCTCAAGTCGTGTGGCATTTTCCTTGCTGTATGAAGGATCGTAATAACCGGGAGAGCGCAGAATGCTCGCGAGGATCGCGGCTTGTGAAACCGATAAATTGCTTACGCTCTTACCGAAATAAACTTCAGATGCGGTTTGAATTCCATATGATCCACGACCAAAATAAATTGTATTTAAATAACTCTCTAAAATGTCATCCTTAGACATTTGGTTCTGCAATTTTATGGCGATGATAAGTTCTTTAACTTTTCTAGTGATTGTTCGCTCAGGTGTTAAGAAAGCAGTCTTGGCATATTGTTGGGTAATTGTTGATCCACCCTGGCCATTTAGTGTGCCCGATTTCAAATTATTGAAAAGCGCCCTTGCAATTCCAACTGGGCTAACCGCGCTTTGAGTATAGAAATTGCGATCTTCGGCTGCCATAACTGCTTGGCGTACATGAAGTGGAATATTTGCTAATTTAACAACGGTGCGGTTTTCAGATCCTAGACGTCCAATCTCTTGACCGTCTGCATATTGAATAATTGTTGATTGGCTATTAACGAAAGAATTTGCATCAGGAATACTTACGGTGAAATATGCATAAGCAAAACCAAGAACGGCCAAAATAAAACCAATCCCGGTGGCAAAAATGCCGTATCGGAATAAGTTACCTCGTAAATTAGCCATAAGTTAAGGCTACCTGCTGCTCCTTAAAACTAACGGCCCCTAAGGGATTTCTCATGAAGATGCCAGCTTTTTAATTCTTTCGCTGGTTTCCAATCATCATCTTCCAGCGTATGAATTTTTCGTGGCACCCTTCGAGCGCGGCCATCGCCTAATAAGAATGAATAAATTAGATGATTCCAACCACAATCCAAACAAACTTCTACGGTATAAACTCGAAATTCACCATATTCATTCTGCATCTCATCTAGCTCGGATATGGATTTAATGCGGCCTGAGTACTGCCCTAATTGGTCGCCAAAGGCATAGCGCAACTCTTTAACTTCACTCTTCTTACAAACAGGACAGGGCCGAGTAGACGATTGACCGTGGTGTTTAGCCGCTCGCTTTAAATAAGGATCAGCATCACAGGCATCCATAGCGGAGGAAGAGCCACGAAAGAGGGCAAGCAAAGTTGCGCGACGATCAAGTGAATAATCGATGTTATCTCGGCGGGACCACATAATGTCTAAGAATAAACCTTATTTGAACATTACGCTTCGTATCATGAAGTTAAAAGATGGGTACGGCGCGCTACCTAAATTGCTTCGGGTTAGGTGGATGGGGCAACTCACTGACGGCGCATTTCAATCTGCCCTAGCCTCATTTGTTTTATTTTCACCAGAACGCCAACCTGATGCGGTTAAGGCGGCGCTAGCTTTCACTGTTGTGCTTCTTCCTTATTCGTTGGTCGGACCATATGCTGGAATTTTCTTAGATCGATTTAGTCGCAAACGTGTTGTGCAAATTGCGAACTTAATCCGTGCCTTCGATTTATTAGTAATAGCGCTTTTAATTCTCCAGGGTTCAACTGGGCTTCTCTTAACTTTCTTTGTGCTTATTGCATTTGGTGTAAATCGATTAATTCTGGCGGGACTTTCTGCTGGCCTGCCGTTATTAGTCAATAAAGAGGTCTTGATATCAGCAAATGCGCTAGCTGTAACTGGTGGAACTATCTTTGTGGTAATTGGTGGTGGCGTTGGAATTGGTTTGAAAAATTTCTTGAATACCAAAACTACTGGCGATTCCATAGATGCTTTACTAATTCTCGTTGCCGCAGGCGGTTATTTCTTGGCGGCTATATTTGCATCAGCTCTCGGGAAGAAAGAGATCGGCCCGATGCAGCATGAAGTTTCCCAAGAGGCTCGTGGTTTCGGGGAAATGCTTGAAGGATTTCATATTCTGCGCAAACACGGGGATGCGTTGCGTGGAATTTTTGCAACTGGTGTGCAACGGGGCGGTATTACAGCGCTAACTTTGATTGCCCTTTTATCTGAACGAAATACTTATAACCCACCTGATGATCCTGACGCTGGATTAAGGGGTTTTGCATATGCTCTAACAATTGCTGGTATCGGAATTGGCTTAGGTGCCTTTGCTGGACCATTTGGTGTTGCAAAATTCGGTCGCCATAAATGGATGCGAATCTCGATGTTAGCACCAACTCTTTTCTTAATATTTTTCGGCCTATTCCCAACCGAGTTTATGATGATTCTTACCGCCTTCTTTGTTGGTGGCTTTGGTCAAAGTTTGAAGATTACAAATGATGCACTTGTGCAATCGAAAATTGCGGATAAATTTCGTGGGCGAATCTTTGCTTTTTATGATGTTGCAGTGAATGGTGCGATTGTTTCTGGCGCAATAATCGCGGCACTTACCTTGCCATCTAGCGGTATTTCACTAACAATGCCCTGGTTGATCGCCTTATCGTATCTACTCGCAGGCTTAATCTTGCTCCGCAAATCTAAATTTTCGGCTTATTCAAACTCCACCAATTAAGAAGTTCGTCTTTAGCCGCTTCGACACCGAGCGGTCCGCGATCCATTCGTAGATCTAATAAGTATTGGTAGGCGCGGCCAACAATCGGTGATGGTGAAATTCCTAGTATCGCCATTATTTCCAAGCCATCTAAATCCGGGCGAATTTTTTCCAACTCTTCTTGCGCCATAAGTTCAAGAATTCTCGCTTCAAGTGAGTCATATGTTCTCGCTAAACCTTCAGCTTTTCGTTGGTTTCGAGTCGTGCAGTCGGCTCTAGTTAAAACATGTAAGTGAGTTAATTGATGTTCCGCATCTCTTATGTATCTGCGAACTGCAGAATCGGTCCACTCCCCAGTGCCATAGCCATGGAAACGTAGGTGAAGAAAAACTAAAGATGAAACGTCATCAACGCTCTCGTTACTAAATCGAAGCTTCTTCAAGCGCTCTTTTGCCATTCGCGCGCCAACAACTTCATGATGGTGAAATGAAACTCCGCCGCCATCTATCAACTCTCGAGTTTTAGGTTTGCCGATGTCGTGAAGTAGAGCGGCGAGACGAATTACTAGGTTAGGGCCACCTAAGCGATCTTCTAGCGCTATCGCTTGCTCCAAAACCTTCAGAGTGTGTTCGTACACATCTTTATGATGATGGTGTTCATCAATTTCCAATTTGAGTTTCGGAACTTCAGGTAGAACATATTCTGCAAGCCCCGTCTCGACCAAAATCTCGATTCCAGCTCTTGGGTTAGGCGACATAATTATTTTTGTAAATTCATCGCGTACTCGTTCTGCTGAGATTATTTCAATTCTTGCAGCCATATTTTTTATTGCCGCTGTAATTGTTGGGTCGATTTCAAATTCAAGTTGCGCCGCAAATCTAGCCGCGCGCATCATGCGAAGTGGGTCATCAGAGAATGAATCTTCGGGAGATCCTGGAGTTCGTAAAACTTTATTAATTAAATCTGTTACTCCGTTAAAGTTATCGATAAATGTCGGCGGTGTTGTGGTTAACTCCAGCGCCATAGCGTTAACGGTAAAGTCGCGGCGTAATAAATCCCCTTCGATTGATTCACCAAATTTAACTTCAGGATTACGACTATCGTGGTCATAAACTTCACTTCGGTAAGTTGTAATTTCTACAGTTACATCCCCAAATTGCGCAGCAATGGTTCCAAATTCCCGCCCAGTTTCCCACAGCGAATCAGCGCCTTTTTTAATGATTGATTTAGTTTCATCTGGCTTAGCGTTTGTTGTGAAATCTAAATCGTTACCTAACCGCCCCAAAATCGCATCGCGTACTGGGCCACCAACTAGAGCAAGCGTGAATCCAGCCTTAGCGAATTTTTCTGCCAAATCTGTAGCAAGCGGCCTGGCTGATAGTGCAGAAATAGCAAGGTTGGCCGCAACCGTCTTGGGGTCATTTGAGGTTAAATCTGGGTTCGTTGTCACAGTATCTAAGGCTAGAGCAGTAACCTTGCCCAATGACCACGGCGCCTGGTGGCGGTGGCGAGGCTAAACGGAAAAAACGCCGGAGACGACGTCCAAAGGGCCCGACCCCACCAAATTTAAATAATCCTGCAAGCCCACAAGGAAAACCTGCTGCCAAAAAACCGCCGGTGAAGCGTGTATACGCAAAACGGGTTGATGAGGTTAGCGCTGGTGGTTTGGTAATTGATTCAACTGGTACAAAGGGTTTATTGATTGGCCGACGCGACTTGAAAGATCAAAGCCGTGAGCGTTTGCTCTGGTCACTTCCCAAGGGCCATATTGAAGAGGGCGAGACTCCAGAGCAAGCCGCAATACGTGAAGTTCAGGAGGAAACTGGAATTGAAAGTGAAATCTCCAGAGAGCTCGGCGTGATTGATTTTTGGTTTATGGCTGGTGGCAACCGAATTCATAAAACCGTTCACCATTTCTTATTTAAAGAAATCGGTGGGGCGTTGGCACCACAAATAACTGAAGTGGATGATGTCGGTTGGTTTCCATTATCGGAAATTGTGGAATTGCTCGCTTACCCAGATGAGAAGAAATTGATTGCAAAATCAGGTGAGTTAAAAGTATGAAAAAGTTAATTGCTTTAGTGGCGCTTTTAGTTTTGGCAATTTTGCAAACTCCGATGGCGAACGCGGCAACTGTTGAAATCACTATTACTGAACCAACCCACCGCCAAATTGATGGCGTTTTTATTGATGATGAATTAATTAACTTACTCGCATATGAAGGTCGATTAGGTCAACTTGTCTTTAACCCTTCACGGGGAAATCGAAGTTGGTTTATTGATCCACAGCTTATTGAAGAAGTAACTGCTATGACCTCGGATTATGTTTTAACGAATGGTGATTCTGGTACGGGCGCAGATGTTGCAAAAGCTTGGCTTAATCAATTTTCTGCGATTACGCGTGGCGAGCAAATAACCGCGCTGCCTTATGGAAACCCATCCGGTTACTGGCTTTCTAAACTTGCTCCAGCTAAAAAAGTTTTTTATTTACAATTTGGCGCCAAGCGGTTAGCCGCAATTATTGGTAGAGAAGTCTCACAAATGACAAATTACCCGAGTGGCGAACGTTATCAGGTGGATTTTTTAACTACCCAAACTTTTAGAGGATCACAGATCGTTTTGAAGGTTAATTCAAATTACATGTTGCTTGAAGAGATTGAGAAATTTCAAGCCCAGAGTGCGGCCGTGTTCCATCCTGCTTTAAGGAATGGAAATCGCACTTTATTGGCGCTGGACCTAATGACAAGTACGCAGTTGTTATCAAATAAAATAAGGTTGGCGCCAGGACGATTTACAGTAACTTCAACAAAGCAAGACTTGCCGATTACTTTAATAAATGATTTTCCTAATCCGGTAACAGTCGCAGTGAAAATCAGCGCTTCTAACGGCAAAGTTCTCATTGGTTCAGTCAAAAATCAGATTGTTAATGGAAAATCTAAAGTCCAAGTGATGATTCCGATTGAGGTTGTTACTTCTGGAAAGAGCGACCTAATAGTTTCACTCTCTTCCGATAAGGGTAAGGCGCTCAGCAGTGAAGTCATTTATCCCGTAACACTCAAAGTTATTAGCCCAATCGCTACCTGGATTACCACTGGCGGGGCGATAATTCTCTTTATCTCAGCGCTTGTTCAAAGTTTCCGAAGGATTAGAAAGAAGCGAGTATGAATGATAAGTCGCTCATAAAGTCTTCTACTGTTATGGCGGTTGGAACAATTGTGTCTCGGATAACTGGGTTGGCTCGCGGATTGCTTCTTGTCGCTGTGCTTGGTACGACTCTGCTTGGTGACACTTTCAATGTTGCAAACACCATGCCAAATATTCTCTATAACTTAATTATTGGTGGCGCACTAACCGCGGTCTTTGTGCCTCAGATTGTTAGATCAACAAATGACATAGATAGTGGAAGTGCATTCATTTCGCGTTTAGTTACGGCAACATGCGTATTTTTAGGCGGCTTAGTAATCCTTTCTATTTTGCTCGCTCCGGTGTTGGTAAGGGTATTTGCAACAAGTTATATCGGCCGCCCGGAATTCGATGTAACAACTGAATTTATGCGTTACTGCCTGCCGCAAATCTTTTTCATGGGTCTCTTTGCGCTACTTAGTCAGGTTGCAAACGCTAAGGGCAAATTTGGGCCGATGATGTGGGCCCCGGTTTTAAATAACCTTATCGCTATTGCAGTTTTTGGGTGGTTCCTTAAATATTCCACCCAACCTACAGTTGAGACAATTCCAACTTCTGAAATTATTTGGATTGGTTTGGGTAGTACTGCTGGTTACGTGGCACAGGCGCTCATCTTAATTCCAGTTATATCTAGAACTAACATCAAGATCCGCCCGCGTTTTGATTGGCGTGATTCGGAATTACGCAAATCACTTCACTTAGCGACATGGACCTTGTTGTTTGCGGCGATTTCACAGGTGAGTTATTTGGTAACGGTAAATCTTTCAACTGGTGCTGCAGTTAGAGCGCTAGAGGCTGGGATAGAAACAGGTGTTGGGTTTACTCCTTTTAGTAATGCGCTTTTGATCTACATGCTGCCGCATTCAATCATCACTATCTCTGTAGTAACTGCCTTATTGCCTACGCTTTCAAAATTTGCGCATGAGAAGAAACCGCAATTGATTCATGACCAACTTGTAAAGGCAATGCGCATCGTTGGCCTAGTAACCGTTCCTAGCGCTGTTGCGTTTCTCTTCTTTGGGCCACTTATGACCGGAGCGCTATTCTTTGGAATTTCGCGTGCTGATTCGAATTATTTGGGATATACCCTTTCCGCTCTTGCCCTTGGATTGGCGCCGATGAGTGTTAACTTGATTGCGCTTCGCGGATTGAGCGCTTTTGAGAGCGTTAAATTACAAGTTTTAAGTAATACGATTATGAATGTTATTGGGATTCTCTTCGCTGTTGCCCTCGCATTTATCTTGCCGCCGGAATGGGTTACGGTCGGATTAGCTGGATCTCTTGCAATTAGTTATTACTTTGGAAGTTGGAGCACGGTTCGACTGCTCCGTCGATACGAAATTCATATTTCAATCTCTGAAGTTATTGGGTTTTATGCCAAATTAACTGGGTTGGCACTTGTGATCGCGCTTCCTATTTGGCTACTTAGAGGCTCAATCCCGGGTGGGAATACTGTTAGGTTGATTATCGTTCTATTTGTATCGGTGTTTGGTTACCTAGCTCTCTGCAAGATAGCCCGTGTTAGTGAAATTACTAGCGCCATTGAAGTTCTTACCAACCGTAAAAAGATAAGGTAGCCAGATGAGCGAGATACTTGATGTAGTAATTGTGGGTTCGGGTCCAGCTGGATATACCGCCGCAATTTATGCCGCTCGCGCAGAACTAGCACCCGTACTTTATGAAGGATCTGTTACTGCTGGTGGCGCACTTATGAATACCACTGAGGTCGAAAATTTTCCCGGGTTCCCTGATGGTGTGATGGGCCCAGATCTTATGGATTCCCTCCGCAAGCAATGCGAAAGATTTGGAACAAAAATATTTACTGATGACATCGTATCTATGGACTTAAGTGGTGAGATAAAAGTTCTAACTGATGGTTCTGGAAATACTTTAAAGAGTAAGTCGGTAATTCTTGCGACTGGTTCTGCTTACAAAGAGATTGGTCTAACAAACGAGAAGCGCTTATCTGGACGCGGGGTTTCTTGGTGTGCAACTTGCGATGGTTTCTTCTTTCGAGAGAAAGTAATTGCCGTAGTTGGTGGTGGCGATTCCGCAATGGAAGAAGCCACTTTCCTGACAAGGTTTGCAAGTAAGGTTTATGTAATTCACCGTCGCGATTCACTTCGAGCATCGAAAATTATGATTGAGCGCGCTATGTCGAATCCTAAGATTGAATTCATTTGGAATACTGAAGTCATAGATGTTCTTGGCGCCGACAAAGTTTCCGGGTTAAAACTTCGCAATTTGCTTACTAGCGAAGAAAGTGAGCGAGATTTCGACGCTCTCTTTGTGGCCATCGGGCATCTACCTAGAAGTGAGTTGCTAGTAGGTCAAATAGATTTGGATGGCGAAGGTTATGTGAAGGTTGAAGGCCGCTCTACGCAAACAAATCAGAAGGGTGTCTTTGCTTGTGGTGATCTAGTTGACCACACCTATCGTCAAGCAATCACTGCAGCTGGTACTGGTTGCCAAGCCGCGCTGGATGCTGAACGTTTCTTAGCCGGCCATTAATTACAATTATCCAACCACCAAGAAATATAAGAGAGTAAGAAGAGGAAATAATGAGCGCAGCACAACCAGTAACAGCCGCAACTTTCGATGAAGTAGTTTTAAAGAGTTCAATTCCAGTGCTAGTAGATTTTTGGGCTGAGTGGTGTGGTCCTTGTCGCGCAGTAGGACCAATACTTGATCAAATCTCCGAAGAATATGCTGGGAAGATAAAGGTGGTTAAGTTAAATACTGATGAAGAATCAGCCATTGCAATTAAATATGGAATTGTGTCAATCCCAACGTTGAATGTTTATGTAAATGGTGAAGTTGTTAAAACTGTAGTTGGTGCAAAGCCAAAGCCAGCTTTGTTAAAAGAACTCGCTGCGTTTATCTAAATCGATGTCTCCATCTGGTGAGGAGACCAATGTAATTTCGTTGGTCACAAATACGTTAACCAGACTTGGGTTTTTAAAAACCGCATCTACTAACTTTGGTGCGGTTGAAGAAGATGGTCTGCGCGCATTCCAACAAGAGCGCGGGTTAATTGTTTCTGGTGAAATTGATGGCCCAACAATTCGTGCAATTGATGAAGCCCGTTGGAAACTTGGTGATCGAATCTTGTCCTTTAATCCTGGGAAGCCGCTTCGTGGTGATGATGTTGCTGCGCTGCAATCCCGCTTAGTTGATATGGGTTTCGATTGTGGTCGTGTAGACGCGGTCTTCGGTTCCCGCACTGATGGCGCTGTTAAAGAATTCCAAAAGTCTGCTGGCGTCAAGGTAGATGGAGTTTGTGGCCCCGCAACAATCATGTCTTTAATGAGGTTATTAAAAACGGTCTCAGGTGGTGCGCCTACCCAATTGCGCGACAATGCAAATCGTGCAGTGCGCGGACCGGCGCTTGCAAATAAAATAGTTGTTTTAGACCCAAGTTCGTTGCCGCAAGATAGTGAAATAGCCTTTGATATTGCGCAACGCCTGGAGGGCCGATTAATTGCGCTTGGTGTAACGGTTTTTATCTCTCGAAGTAGCGTTAAAGATCCCAGTGAGAGTGAGCGGATTAAATTAGCGAATGATTCCGGGGCAGATTTAGTAATTTCGTTTCACACTGATACCTACAAGAATGAGTTGGCGCATGGCTTAACTACTTATTATTATGGAAATGATTTGCATGGCGTGCACTCAGTGGTTGGTGAGAGATTTGCCGCTCTGGTCCAACGTGAAATTACCGCTCGTACCGATTTATTGAATTGCCGAACCCATGCAAAGTCCTGGGATTTATTGCGCCTAACTAAAGCCCCTACAGTGCGAATAGATCTGGGGTATTTATCGAACCCTGGTGATGTTAAGCGACTCTCAGATGTTGCCTTCCGTGAAACCGTTGTCGAATCAATAATGGTCGCGATTCAACGCCTCTATCTATCGGCTGAAAATGATGCAAAAACTGGGACTTTAAAGATCTCGGACTTGCGCAAGGCCGGGCTCCGCAAATAGTAAATAGGAATCCCTTCGCCTCCCTTGTTATGGCAAGATTGGACAATGAGTAACGACATTACGCGCATCCATACGGGCGAGGTTCAGAACTTAACTGATCGCTTCGCTCATCGCGCCGCCATGATGAAACCAAGTGAGATTCGTTCGCTCTTCGCTGTTGCATCTCGTCCCGACATTGTTTCACTTGCGGGTGGAATGCCAAATCTCTCAGCTTTCCCAATGGAGATGATGGCTAGTGTTGTTGAAAAGTTAATACGCGATAACGGTCAAGAGGCGCTGCAATATGGAAGTGGCCAAGGACATCCAAAGCTTCGTGAGCAAATTTGTGACGTAATGGCCTTAGAAGGAATCCGTGCTCACCCTGATGATGTAATTGTTACAACTGGTTCGCAACAAGCACTTGATTTAATATCTCGAATCTTCATTGATCCAGGCGATGTAGTTTTGGTTGAAGCGCCTTCTTATGTTGGAGCACTTGGAACTTTCCATCAATATGAAGCGAAGGTTGTACACGTCGCAATGGATAACAATGGTCTTATCCCAATTGCGCTTCGTGAAGCAATAACTGCTACGCGCGCCACTGGCCGCAAGATTAAGTTCTTATATTTAATTCCAAATTACCAAAACCCGGCAGGAGTTCTTCTCACTGCAGAGCGCAGAACAGAAATCTTGGAAATTTGTCGTGATGAATCAATTTTTGTAATCGAAGATAACCCTTATGGTTTGTTAGGTTTTGAACGCCCATCGCCTAATGCAATGCGGGCTGAGGACTCTGAGAATGTTTTATATCTCGGGACTTTCTCAAAGACAATTGCCCCAGGCTTCCGTATTGGTTGGGCACTTGTTCCACAAGCGTTAAAAGAGAAATTAGTTATCGCAAGCGAATCTTCAATTCTCTGTCCTTCAAATTTCACTCAGCTTGCAATCTCTAATTACTTATCTGACCAACCATGGCGCGATCAAATTACATCTTTCGCTCAACTTTATAAGGTTCGCCGCGATGTAATGCTTGAAACACTCAAGGCTACATTTCCCGCAGGTGCTACTTGGACCAAGCCAGGTGGCGGATTCTATGTTTGGGTAACTCTTCCGCCAGAGATTGATACCAAGGCGTTAATGCCAAAAGCGATTGTTTCCAAGGTTGCATATGTTCCAGGAACTGCTTTTTATGCCGATGGATTTGGCAGCTGGTCACTTCGACTTTCCTATTGCTTCCCAAGTCCTGAGCGAATCCGTGAAGGGGTTAAATCTCTTGCTGGAGTTATTAAGACTGAAATGGAATTACGCGGTCTAAATTAAGTTATTAATTCGCTCTAAATCTTCTAGCGTCGCAAATTCAATTGTAATTTTTCCTTTTTGTTTTCCTAGTTCAACGGTTACTCGAGTATCTAAACGGTCCGACATTCCATCCGCTAACTCTTTTAGCCGAGGCGAACGCAACTTTCCAGCCTTTGGTCTTGCTGGCTTTGATGAACCTTGGTGAGTGGCGACAATCTCTTCTGTTGCACGAACGCTTAATCCTTCAGAAACAATACGCCCTGCAAGTTTTTCGATTTCACTTTCGTCGTTAAGAGTTAAAAGCGCGCGCGCATGCCCCGCAGATAAAATTCCGGCAGCAACTCGGCGTTGAACACTTGCTGGCAAATTTAATAGGCGAAGTGTGTTTGTAATTGCTGGTCTTGATTTTCCAACTTTAACTGCTAGCTCGTCATGGGTGTAACCAAAATCGTTTAATAAATTTTGATATGCAGATCCCTCTTCCAAAGGATTTAATTGGCTGCGATGAATATTTTCGAGAAGTGCTTCGCGGAGTAATTCGTTATCTGCAGTCTGTCGAATAATTACCGGAATAGTTTTTAAACCCGCTAATTTTGCGGCGCGTAATCTGCGTTCGCCCATAATTAATTCGTACTTGCCATTCCCAATATCTCTTACAACGGGCGGTTGTAAAACTCCTACTTCTTTAATGGATGCAGCTAATTCATTTAGTGCATCAGTGTCGAAAATAGTTCTAGGTTGTTTTTGATTTGGAATGATTGCATTTATATCGACTTCACCTTGATCTGCAATTGTTACACCAGTGTTTGTCATAAGCGGTGCACTTAGTGATGTTGGTATAAGTGAATCTAACCCGCGCCCTAATCCACCTTTGCGAGTACTCATGCTGTATGCGCTCCATTATTTAGTTGGTTGATAACGTCACCAGAGCCACGTCGAGCAATCTCTCGCGCTACTGTCATATAAGCAATTGCGCCTGGAGAAGATGCGTCATATGTCATCACTGTTTGATTAAATGATGGCGCTTCAGAAATGCGGACCGCTCTTGGTATTGGCACATCGATTAATTCGTTTGGAAAATGTTGGCGGACGTTATTGGCAACATCATTTGCTAATCGAGTTCTGGAATCAAACATCGTTAAAACAATTGTTGAGATCCGAACTCTTTGATTTAACATTTGTTGAACTTGTTGCAGGGTTTTCAATAAAAGCGTTAAGCCTTCAAGTGAGTAATATTCGCATTGGATTGGAACCATTACCTCTTCAGCTGCGGTTAACGCATTAACAGTTAAAAGGCCGAGACTTGGTGGACAATCAATAATTACATAATCAAGGCGAGCACCGCTTGCTTCGCGTTCTGTTAAGAATTTTTCTAGCGCTAACTTCAGCCTGGATTCTCTTGATACAAAACCAACCATATTTATTTCAGCCCCGGCCAATTCGATATCTGCTGGTGCGCATTCAAGGTGTGGGAAGCCAGCAACCTTTATAACTATTTCTGAGAGAGGCAGGTCTTTAACTAATACTTCATACATTCCAGCTAGCTCTTCGCGATCAATGGCAAGTGCGGTACAGGCATTTCCTTGGGGGTCTAGATCTATTACTAGGACCTTTAGGCCGCCCATAGCTAGGGCTGCGGCAATATTCACCGCTGTGGTTGTCTTACCCACCCCGCCTTTTTGGTTGGCCACAGTGAAAACCCGAGTTTTGAGAGGTGTGGGCATCGGCTCTTTTAGCCGCCTGATCCCAACCACCTTGGTTTTGGATGTTTCACGTGAGCCATTCACATGACTATCTAACCAGCCTTTTTGAGTTCAATAACCCGCGCTACCGGCAACTCGCCTAAGGTGATTTCATGAATCTCGGATTTGGCCACCTTTTTAAAGATTTTAGGTGCTTCAAGCTTTGCCGCCTCAAGTTCAGTTGCTGCGCCTTCGCCCTTCATGGCCAGAAGTGAGCCACCGCCCATAACTAGGTGCCATGAAACTGTAGCCAATTTAGGAAGTGGGGCCACCGCCCTGGCGGTTACATAGTTAAATCCGCCCTTAAAGGACTCTGCCCTGCCTCTTTTTACCGTTACTTCAATCCCAAGCTCGCCAACTACCTCTTCGAGAAAGTCGATGCGGCGCTGTAGGGGCTCTAAAAGGGTAATTTTTACATCTGGCCGTGCCAGCGCGATCACAATCCCGGGCAGGCCAGCACCGGAGCCAATATCTAGAAGGGAAGATCCCTCTGAAAGCAGGGTTGTGATGGGGATGCAGTTAGCGATATGGCGATCCCAGATGCGGTCTCCCTCTTTTGGGCCGACCAATCCCCGCTCGATTCCCCAGGTTGCCAAGATTTCAGCAAATCTGGCTACCTCTTCTTGGCGCTCGCCAAAGTAGGTGGAAATTAAGGTTTCACGTGAAACGCTCACAGGAGTTCTTTAATTATTCAGGAAGAACTACAACACAACGATTTGGGTCTTCGCCCTCAGATTCGCTAGTTAGGCCAATCTCTTGAATCGTGTCGTGAATGACTTTGCGTTCAAAGGCGTTCATAGGGCTCAACTTTACAGATTCGCCGGATGATTTAACTTGATCCGCTATTTCGTGGGCCAGCTTTGCTAGCTCCTCTTTCTTCTCGCTTCGAAAGTTATCGATATCGAGCATTAATCGGGAGCGCTCACCAGTTGAGGTTTGAACGGCAAGCCGGGTGAGCTCTTGAATCGCATCCAAGACTTCGCCGCGGTCACCAACCAGGTGGCTAAGGGCGCCGCCCGCGATTGCTAGAGAGGCGCGGTCATTTTCGACATCGATATCGATATCGCCATCTAGATCTGTAATGTCTAGAAGCCCCTCAAGGTAATCCGCAGCTACATCGCCCTCTTCTTCAAGGCGCGCAACTAGGGACTTCTTCTCGGTTTTTAAGGTTTTTGGTGCCTTTTCGCTCTCTTCAATCTGTTCTACTACTTCGCTCATTTATCTCTCCTTCTGTTGATGAAAGTTAGGTTTTACTGATAAATCCGATATAACTGATATGGCTGATAAATCCGATATGTCTATTTCTTTTTCTTCTTCTTTGAACCCTTAGATGGTTGTTGCCGTTGTTGTGGTTTGCTCTGCTCAATCCCTGGATCTGTCTGAGTAGTTCCATCTTCATTTGTTGTTGGAGGCGCGCCATTGTCTTTAACTGTGCGCTTCTTCATTAACTCTTCATATGCTGGTGAACCCGGTGTTGGGTTTCTTTTAATTACATAGAACTGTTGACCAAATGTCCAAAGGTTAGTTGTTGACCAATAAATTAATACACCGACTGGGAAGTTAACGCCAGAGACTGCAAAAATTACTGGAAAAACGTAAAGCATAATTTTTTGTTGTTGCAACATCATATTGTTTGAAGAATCCATTTTCGGCATTCCCTTAACCATCAATTGGCGTTGGGTAGTAAATGTTGTTGCCGACATGAAGACAATTAGTGCCACTATTACAAGTTTAGTTTGGGTATTTACATCTGAACTTAGGAAAGTACTAGAAAGATTAGCGCCAAAGAATTTTGCTTCTTGTGCTGAAAGCAATAGGTCGCCTTTAAGAACTCCGTGTGGAGTGTTTCGAGCGATGCCGTTTAGAACTGTGAAGAGCGCGAAGAAGATTGGTGCTTGGGCGAGGATTGGGAAGCAAGAAGCTAAAGGATTTGTTTTGTGCTCTTTGTAGAGCTTCATCATCTCTTCCGATTGCTTCTGGCGATCATCTTTGTGCTTCTTCTGTATCTCCTTCATGTGGGGTTGAAGGGCGGTTAGTGCGCGCTGGCTCTTAATCTGCTTTACAAAAAGGGGAATTAAAATAATTCGAATTAAAATTACAAGTCCAATAATTGAAAGGCTCCATTTTATGCTTTCACTTTCGTTCTCACCAAAGATATAACCGAGTAAAGAGTGAAAAGTTACAATGACCCAGGAAACAGCGTAATACAAGGGGTTTAGGATTGATCCCATTAATTTGCTCCAGTTTTTATTGGTTGTTTAGAACTCTTAGATAAGACGTAGTCGACGCCGCCATGTGACCAAGGATTACAACGGACTAACCGCCAGGCTGTCATTGCTAAACCTTTAGCACCATATTCTGAAACTGCATTAGTGGCATATGTCGAACAACTTGGGTAATACTTGCAGCGCGGGCCAAAGGCTGGCGAAATCCATTTTTGGTAAATTTTAATAATTACTGCGAAGGCTTTTCTCATGCGCTCACCACAATTTTGCTAATTACTTTCGGCATCAAATCGGATAGTTCGGCTTCGAAGTTTGGTTGATTGCGCAGTACGCGAATTACAAGCTGGCAATTTAATGGCAGGGTTTGGATGTGCGCAGAAATTAAGTGGCGCAATTGCCTAGAAACTCGATGACGGACTACAGACCCTCCAACAGATTTATTTACAATCAATCCGATTTGAGGCGCGCTTGAAACATTTAAGTTAGTTGAATTAATTTTAAGGTAAAGGACAAGTGAGAGAGAAGTTGCTCGAACTCCAGTTTTTGTAGTTAGAGCAAAATCTTTACTTGTACGCAACCGGTTCTTGGCTGGTAGCACTGGTATCAGCAATTAATCTGCGGTTAGGCAGAGATGCGTGTGCGCCCCTTAGCGCGGCGAGAAGCTAGTACTGCTCTTCCACCACGTGTTGCCATGCGGGCGCGGAAGCCATGCTTCTTTGCGCGCTTGCGAACGTTAGGTTGAAATGTGCGCTTTGACATAAAACTCTCCTTAAGACTTTCAGGGATCTCTCCAAGAGGTTTTGGCCTATTGGGTCACAATTGGTGGGTCACAATTTTGTTGGGCAAAATGGCGATGAGGGAGTTAGGTTACGGGCACTTGTAGATAAGGGTCAAACCCGGGAGAGCTGCTTTTTTGGGCTTTATTTGATTTGCTTGGGTTTAGTGTATGTGTGGATAACCACTTGCAATTTCCTAAGATTGCCCCTACTTTCGCTCTCTATCCACAAAAATGTGGGCTGAAAGGCTCAAGTTTTACTTTAGACCACAGGCTGTGGATAACCTTGTGGACAACTTGGTTTTAGCAACTTAGCAGTTTTTAGGATTTGGGGACCACATGGCACTACTCGAGATTGACGACCTAACCACACTTTGGGGCGCGGTAATTGCTGATGTTTCTGTGGAGTCACCGCAACATCGAGCTTTTCTCTCTCTCACAAAACCGTTGGGTTTGATCCAAAGCGAGAGCGGCTCGAATTTATTGTTATCTGCCCCCAACGCTTTTGCGAAAGATGTTTTAGAGACCCGGCTTCGTGCGATTATAAATGAGGCGCTCTCTGCAAAACTCGATCAGAAAATAAATATTGCGGTAACCATTGATGAAACTCTGCAAGAAGATGTTGTTGAAGATGTTGTTGAGCCAATTATTGAACAACGACCAAAATCTGGAACCGGCCGTGACTCTAGATCTTCGGTTGCCACAGAGCCGACTCAATTAAACCCGCGCTACATCTTTGAAACTTTTGTTATTGGTGCATCAAACCGCTTCGCTCACGCCGCCGCTGTGGCTGTGGCTGAAGCGCCAGCAAAGGCTTACAACCCATTATTTATTTATGGTGAGTCTGGGCTTGGTAAAACCCACCTCCTGCACGCTATTGGAGCTTATGCGAAAGAGCTTTATGGAAGTGTGCGAGTACGTTATGTTTCAAGTGAAGAGTTTACAAATGACTTTATTAACTCGATTCGTGATGACAAGGCCTCGGTTTTTCAACGCCGTTATCGTGACTTAGATGTTTTATTGGTCGATGATATTCAGTTCTTAGAAAATAAAGAGCGAACTCAGGAAGAGTTTTTCCATACTTTTAACACGTTATATAACGCGAATAAGCAGATCGTAATTTCTAGCGACCGCCCGCCAAAACAGTTGACTACTTTGGAAGATCGTCTCCGTAGCCGATTTGAGTGGGGCCTAATAACAGATATCCAACCCCCTGAATTGGAAACTCGTATTGCGATTCTTCGCAAAAAAGCAGCGCAAGATAAGTTAAATGCGCCAGATGATGTTCTTGAATATATTGCGAGCAAAATTTCTTCAAACATTCGCGAGCTTGAAGGTGCGTTAATTCGTGTTACAGCTTTCGCATCCTTAAATCGCCAAGCGGTTGATTTAGGTTTAGCGGAAATAGTTTTAAAGGATTTGATTCCTGAAGTTGGTGGCCCGGAAATAACTGCAACAACGATCATGGCCCAGACTGCGACCTACTTCAGCCTTACCTTGGATGACTTATGTGGGAGTTCAAGATCTCGGGTCTTGGTAAACGCCCGCCAGATTGCAATGTATTTATGCCGCGAGCTGACCGAGCTCTCTCTGCCAAAAATCGGGCAGACCTTCGGGGGCCGCGACCACACAACTGTTATGCATGCCGACCGTAAAATCCGGCAATTAATGGCTGAGCGCCGGTCGATCTATAACCAGGTCACGGAATTAACCAACCGAATTAAACTTCAAGCTAGAAACTAACTACATAACCTGTGTAGAAAGTTGCCCCCATCTTGGGGATAACTTGGGGATAACTGTTGAAAAGTAAAGGAAGGGTGTGGTGTTAATGGGTGTAAAGAAAGTTAACAAGGTTTATCCACTAGTTATCCACAACCATATTTTTGCTCTTTTACAGCGTGTGACTAGGGGTTTTGCTTATTGTCCACAGAGTTTAAGGCTAGTTACTACTACTAATTATATTAAATAGAGAAGGTTGGGGATTGGCGAACTTGTGAGGGTTTGCTAACCAAAGCCAAGAGGGAAGGGTAGAGAGATGAAGTTTGTTGTCGAACGCGATCCTTTGATCGATGCTGTTAATTGGGTTGCTCGCAGCCTCTCCACAAGGCCTATTCAAACCGCGCTCCTTGGGATCATGATTGACGTGACTGACTCAATCACACTTACTGGGTCAGATTTAGAAACCTCAACCAAAGCAACTATTAGCGCAGATATTGCAACCAAAGGAAGAGTTTTAGTTCCCGGAAGGTTGTTAGCTGAAATAGCCAGATCCCTTCCCACAAAACCAGTGACGTTTTTAATAGAAGGAACAAGAGTTTTAGTAACTGCTGGAAGCGCAAAATTCACACTTCCAACCTTGCCAGTAAATGAATACCCGAACCTTCCAACCCTGCCACAAACAGCAGGCGAAATTCCCGGAGAGGTATTTGCTACAGCCGTACACCAAGTAGCGGTGGCAGCCGGCAAAGATGACTCACTTCCAACCCTTACTGGTGTGCATATTGAAATAACCAAAACAACAATCACTATGGCAGCAACAGATAGATATCGCCTAGCAGTAAAAGAAATTAATTGGAGCCCAAAAGATCAAAATCTAGAAGCATCCACTTTACTTCGTGCTCGCACTTTAGTTGATGCCGCAAAATCACTAATTGGAAGCGGCCAAATAACTTTTGCCCTTTCACCAACAACTTCAAATGAAAAACTAGTTGGGTTTGTTTCAGATGAAAAAACAATGACGTCCCGCACTTTAGATGGCAGCTTCCCACCATTTAGACACTTATTGCCGTCAGAATCAACAGCAGAAGCAACCATCGAAGTCGCACCATTTTTAGATTCAGTACGCCGAGTAGCTCTAGTTACAGATAAAACAGTCCCACTACGGTTAATTTTTGGCAATAACCTTTTACACCTCGAAGCCGGAGCTGGTGAAGATGCCCAAGCAACAGAAGAGTTAAATATTAATTATTCTGGTGAAGACATCAATATCGCTTTTAATCCAACTTTTCTAACCGACGGCCTACAAGCAATCAACTCACCTTTTGTGCATATCTCTTTTACTGGAGATAAAAAACCTGCGGTCCTCACAGGAAAAACTGAACCAGGTGGCGCTATAAATACTTCATACAAGTATTTGTTAATGCCAATGCGCTACACCTCTTAGTAATTTATTAGTAATTTATTAAAGTGTTTATTTCAAACCTCTCACTTACAACTTTTAGATCTTATAAAACTTTAGACCTAGATTTGTCTCCAGGAATCTCTATTTTTATTGGGCGCAACGGTGAAGGCAAAACAAACATCATTGAATCAATTCTTTATCTATCATTCCTCTCCTCACACCGAGTCTCCGCCGATCAACCACTAGTTCAACTAGGAAGTACCTCGGCTTATATTCGAGCGAAAACCCAACTACCAGACCGAGAAGTTTTGGTTGAATTAGAAATAAATAGTGAGAAGGCAAACCGTGCGCGAATCAATCAGAACCCAGTACGCAGCCAGAAAGAAATTTTTGGAATTGTTCAAGCAATATATTTTTCACCAGAGGATTTAGATTTAGTTCGTGGCGACCCAAGTGAGCGGCGAAAATTTATTGATCAACTCTTAATCCTTAGATCTCCACGAATGGCCGGTGTTATCTCTGATTATGAGCGGGCGGTTCGACAACGCAACTCACTATTGAAATCAAGAGCAGGCACCGAATCACTTACATCGTGGGATGAGCAAGTTGCAAACTTTGGTGGGGAAATTATTGCGGCCAGGCTACAAGCACTGCGCGACTTCGAGCCGATATTTCAAGAAATTTATCGAGACATCTCTTCGGATAAACCAGCATTTATAAGTTATAAATCGAGTATCGAAGAGCCAACTTTAAATGCAAGCGAAAACACCTCGAAAATATTGGAGCGGATGCGCGCTACTAGAGCGGCCGAAATAGAGAGAGGGTTAACTTTAACTGGCCCACATCGCGACGACTTGTTATTAAACCTAGGTGATCATTTAGTTAAAGGGTATGCAAGCCATGGCGAATCTTGGTCGATTGCTTTAAGTTTAAAATTAGCAACTTATCAATTGTTAGCGAAAGATGGTTTAAAACCAATTTTAATTTTAGATGATGTTTTTTCAGAGTTAGATGAAGAGCGTAGAGCTCATTTAATTGAATTAGCAAAAAGTGCGGAGCAAACATTTATAACAGTGGCGGTCGAGAATGATCTACCCAAAGAGTTGGTTGGAAGCAGATACCTTGTAAAATCTGGGCAGGTTTCAAAGATTGCGACAGGTGAATAAATGGCCCGTGATTTAGCTCGAGAGCTCTACCGAGCTTTCAGAAACCAACCCAAAAGAAATAAAATTGGTGAGAGCACTGAAACTCGCGGCCAAGTTGGTGATCCGCAACAAATTGGGTCAGTGTTAGATGAATTAGTTATCTCACGCGATTGGCGTCAAGGTTTAGCCGAAGGAAATATCTTCGCCGACTGGGAGAAAATTGTCGGTTCTGAAATAGCAACACACTCAAACCCAATCTCTCTAGTAGATGGCCGTTTAACAATTCAAACAACATCAACAGCTTGGGCAACACAATTAAATTTAATTACTGTTGATTTATTAAAAACAATAAGTGGATCAGCGCCGGGCGCTTTAGTTGAAACCTTGGTATTTATTGGGCCCCACGCCCCAAGTTGGAAGAAAGGGCTTCGAACGATTCGAGGAGCCAAAGGACCGCGCGACACCTACGGTTAAGATTCATTTAACCGCCCACACAGTAACCACCCACAACTTCGGTGAGATAGCCCGTTAAATCCACCGCACAAGGCTCTTTTGCGGTAGTCCAAGATTGTTTTAAGGACTAGGATTACGGCAGTGATTTAAAGAAAAGAGCCGAGGTTTAATTCTCAGCCAATTTGAGAGATTTTCCTCGCAGGAATTTGAGTAGTGATCGGAGGCGCCAATTGAGTAAGAGTTCCTATAACGCCTCGAACATCACCGTCCTTGAAGGCCTAGATGCCGTTCGTAAACGCCCTGGAATGTATATCGGATCCACTGGTGAGCGCGGGTTGCATCATTTAGTTTATGAAGTAGTTGATAACTCGGTTGACGAAGCGCTCGCTGGTTATTGCACCGATATCAACATCACCTTAATGCCAGATGGCTCTCTGCAATGTATAGATAACGGCCGCGGAATCCCAGTAGATATGCACCCGGTAGAAAAAAAGCCGGCACTTGAAGTTGTACTAACAGTTCTTCACGCCGGTGGAAAGTTTGGCGATGGCGGATATTCAGTTTCTGGTGGTTTGCACGGCGTTGGTATCTCTGTCGTAAACGCACTCAGTGCCGACCTTGCTGTTGAAGTAAAACGAGATGGCTTTCATTGGTATCAAGAATATAAATTAGGAGTGCCCCAAGCGCCAGTACGCAAAGGTGAGGCGACTTCAGATCACGGTACAACTGTAACCTTCTGGCCATCGGCTGAAATTTTTGAAACTACCGATTTCTCATTCGAAGTTCTTTCAACTCGCTTTCGCGAGATGGCATTTTTAAATAAAGGTTTGATTTTAACACTTACAGATCTACGTCCTGGCCACGTTGATGAAAAAGGCGAACCAAATCATGTTCGCTACCACTATGAAGGTGGAATTATTGATTTTGTTAAACACTTAAATCAAACAAAAGGTGAAACCCACAAATCAATCATTACTTTTGTAACTGACGAAACAAAACATAAAATGAGTTTAGAAGTAGCAATGCAATGGAACGCTGGTTTTACCGAATCTGTTTACACATTTGCAAACACAATTCACACTCATGAAGGCGGCGCCCATGAAGAGGGATTTCGAACAGCCCTAACTTCGGTTGTAAATAAGTTTGGTGAAGAGTGGGGATTTATCCGCAAGAAGGAAGACCGTTTAACTGGTGAAGATATCCGCGAAGGTTTAACTGCAATTGTTTCAATCAAACTTGCAGAACCACAATTTGAAGGCCAAACCAAAACAAAACTTGGCAACACGGAAGCAAAATCATTTACCCAAAAAAGCATGAATGATCATTTAACTACTTGGTTTGAACAACACCCAGGTGAAGGTAAAGATATTGTCCGTAAAAGTATTGATGCCGCCGCCGCACGAGTTGCTGCCCGCAAAGCTCGAGATTTATCACGCAACCGAAAAGGTTTACTTGAAGGTCGGGGCATGCCAGGAAAGTTGGCAGATTGCCAATGGACAGAGCCAGAAAAATGCGAACTTTATATAGTCGAAGGTGATTCTGCTGGCGGATCAACAAAAGGCGGTCGCGATTCAAGATATCAAGCGGTACTTCCAATCCGTGGAAAAATCCTAAATGTTGAAAAGGCTCGCATTGATCGCGTGCTTCAGAACAACGAAGTGCAATCACTAATTACCGCGCTTGGAACCGGCATTCACGATGATTTCGATGTCGCAAAACTTCGCTACCACAAAATTATTTTGATGGCAGATGCGGATGTTGACGGCCAACATATTCGCACCCTTCTTCTAACTTTATTATTTAGATTTATGCGACCACTTATTGAAAACGGTTTTGTTTATCTTGCACAACCACCACTTTACAAACTTAAGTGGGGCGGCAAAGAACCAGTCCAATATGCATTCTCTGATCGCGAACGAGATGGCTTTATTAAAATTGGTATAGATGCTGGAAAGCGCCTACCTAAAGAGGATGGAATTCAACGCTTCAAAGGTTTAGGCGAAATGCCTGCCAAAGAACTTTGGGATACAACAATGGACCCGGCACACCGAGTATTAATTCAAGTAACACTTGATGACGCTGCGGCAGCAGATGATTTGTTCTCAGTACTTATGGGTGAAGATGTAGAGCTACGCAGAAACTTTATTCAACGCAACGCTAAAGATGTTCGATTCTTGGATATCTAGGTGATCGCAAATGGCTGAAAATATGAATCCAGACAAGACCGCTGCTCACGACCGCATCGAATCTGTTGATCTCCAAGTGGAGATGGCGCGTTCATATCTAGATTATGCAATGTCAGTAATTGTTGGTCGCGCACTTCCAGATATTCGTGATGGTTTGAAACCAGTTCACCGCAGAGTTTTATATGCAATGTACGACGCTGGTTATCGTCCAGATAAGGGTTACTACAAATCTTCACGCATTGTTGGTGATGTTATGGGTAATTATCATCCACACGGCGACACAGCAATTTACGATGCAGTTGTACGACTTGCCCAGTTCTGGTCACTTCGTTATCCACTAATTGATGGAAACGGAAACTTTGGTTCGCCAGGAAATGATCCAGCCGCAGCAATGCGGTATACCGAAGCAAAACTTGCACCGCTCGCAATGGAAATGATGCGAGATATTGATGAAGACACCGTTAATTTCATTCCAAACTATGACGGCCGCTCACAAGAGCCAACTGTTCTACCAAGTCGCTTTCCAAACCTTCTTGTAAATGGCAGCGCTGGTATTGCTGTGGGGATGGCAACCAACATTCCACCACACAATTTAAATGAAGTTGTTGAAGGAGTTGTCTGGGCGCTTGAAAATCCCGATGCCGATTCAAAAGAGCTATTAGAAAAATTATTAACAATAGTAAAAGGCCCAGACTTTCCAACTAAGGCTTTAATTGTTGGCCATCAAGGAATTGAAGATGCTTACCGCACCGGCCGTGGCTCGATAATTATGCGAGCTGTTGTCGAAGTTGAAGAAATTAATAAGCGCACCTGTCTTGTTGTCACCGAACTTCCATATCAAGTAAACCCAGATAACTTAGCTCTCAAAATTGCTGAACTTGTTAAAGATGGCCGCATTAAAGGAATCGCAGATGTACGCGATGAAGGTAACGAGCGCTTAGGCCAGAGACTTGTAATTGTCCTTCGAAATGATGCGATTCCAAAGGTTATTTTAAATAACCTTTACAAGCACACACAATTACAGGATTCTTTCGGCGCCAATATGTTGGCACTTGTTGATGGCGTCCCAAGAACTCTTCGCATTGATGAGTTCATCCGTTATTACATCGAACATCAAGTTGAAGTAATTGTTCGACGCACCAAATACAGATTGCAAGAACGCGAAAAGCGTGCCCACATTTTGCAAGGTTATTTAAAGGCACTAGATGCGCTTGATGCTGTTATTGCGTTGATTCGCGCATCCCGCACACCAGAAGAAGCTCGCACCGGATTAATGAAACTTCTCGATGTCGATGAGGTTCAAGCAAATGCTATTTTGGATATGCAACTGCGCCGTATTGCTGCTCTTGAACGCCAGAAGATTAACGATGAATACGAAGGCCTCATGGCTGAAATTGTTGAACTAAATAGCATCTTGGCTTCTGAAGCTAAACAACGCGAAATCATCAAGGTTGAATTACAAGAGTTAACAGCGAAGTATGGAAATGAACGCCGAACTCAAATTATTGCGGGCGATTCAGATCTATCAGTTGAAGATTTAATTCCAGATCAAAGTGTTGTTGTCACAATTACAAAAACTGGGTATTCCAAGCGCACAAAGGCTGATTTATACCGATCACAACGCCGCGGCGGCAAAGGCGTTAAAGGTGCCGCTTTAAAACAAGACGACTTAGTAGAACATTTCTTTGTGGCATCAACTCACGATTGGTTGCTCTTCTTCACTAATAAGGGGCGAATTTATCGCGCAAAGGTTCACGAATTACCAGATGCGGGGCGGGATGCTCGTGGTCAACATGTAGCAAATCTTCTGGCATTTAAACCAGATGAAACAATTGCCCAAGTTATTGCAATTTCAGATTATAAATCGTATCCATACCTAGCAATTGCTACTCGTGGTGGAATTGTTAAGAAGTCACCACTTGTCGAATTCGATTCGCCACGATCTGGTGGCTTAATCGCAATCAACCTAAAAGAGAGCGACGAACTGGTTTCAGCAGCACTTGTAAGTGAGAAGGATGAAATACTTCTAGTTTCAAAAAATGGTATGTCACTTAGATTTAGCGCAGACGAAGAATCAATTCGTTCAATGGGAAGATCAACAAGTGGTGTTATCGGAATGAAATTCCGCAGCAAAGATCAACTCTTAACAATGGCTGCAATTACTGATATTTCATCACCTAAATTTGTTCTGACAGCAACTGATGGTGGTTATGCCAAACGGACACCGCTAGATGAATATCGCCCACAAGGTCGTGGCGGCCTCGGTGTTAAAGCGGCAAAGATTGATGAAGATTCTCGTGGCGTATTAGTTGGTGCAATGATTGTTGAAGCTAGTGATGAAATTCTTGCAATTACATCTGGTGGAGTTGTAATTAGAACCGCATGTTCTGAAATTCGTGAAACAAGCCGTGACACACTAGGTGTTCGCTTAGTGAATCTTGATGAAGGTATTTCCGTCGTATCGATCACGCAGGTTAAAGAGTAAGAACTCCGCGCAGATTTCCCCGCTTTTGGCGCAGGCTTTAAAGTCGGGTAGCCTTCACCAGTTCAATTATCGCGTTTGGGCCTTTAGCTCAGCTTGGTTAGAGCGCTTCCCTGATAAGGAAGAGGTCAGTGGTTCAAGTCCACTAAGGCCCACCAATCGTGTTAATTAACTTGTTTTACAGATTTAATAAGTAGGCAAACTTTAGATAAGGTTGCGCCACTTACCCGTTAACCGCGGGGACCTAGCTCAATTGGTAGAGCACCGCCTTTGCAAGGCGGGGGTTAGGGGTTCGATTCCCCTGGTCTCCACTTCACGCTTATTCTGCGTATATAACATGCTTAGTACAACGCTCAAATTAGTTATTGATGGCGTAATGTAAAAAGTAGGCGTGAAGGCGGATGATCTCTGAATTGGAGATATTGCTTGCTTGGGCGAAGATTTAGTATGAGACTTTAGGGATGAAATACGTTTCAGAAATTAGTCGTTCAAGAGCTGAAATTTCTGCGCACATTAAGAATCATTTTCAAAAAATACTCATAATTTTATTTACTATTCTATTCGCTCTTCCCGTTTTAGGAATTGAAACTGCGCAAGGCCAATCAGTTTTGCTTTTTTCATCACCTCCACAAAAAACTGCAGATGCGGGAAGATATTCTGTAACGGTTGAAGTCCCGAAAGATTTTAACCCGCAGTCAGTGAAATTCGTCTGGAGTGCCAAGAGCATTCGTCTTGCCAAGCCCGATGGGACATCTACAAATTCCATTCTTGATAATATTGATTTATATGCAAAGCTAAATGAATCACGACTTCAAGATGGGTTAGATGGACTTGTAAAGATTTCGATATTAGACAAGGGGCGAAAGGCAACATTTAGTTTTGCCTCAATTATTGGAGCGAGAGTATCAACGGTTCTAGAAGCTGAAGAAGACGATGGTGGAAATGGATTAAGTATAACGGTGCCACTTCAATTTACATTCTTACCGAATCCCAATCCTGAAAATTTAGTTGCGAATATCCCACAACCAGACAATATTTCTATAGAAGTTAACAGTCCTGATCCAGGAAACGCAACCACAACCACTGTCAGTGTCAGAGTTTCTGATTCATCACCGATTGATATGTCTATTGATGCTTCTTCATACAAATATCAGCGTTCGTATTGGGTGATGCGAATTAACAAATCAGGCTCACCACTTGCCCCACTAACCAAAATCACACCTACAGGGGGAGCGCCTGTCTGGGCAAAGTTTCAAATCAGCCAAGATTCTTATAAAACCTCAGGCCTCTATTTTCGAGTAATTTTTGGACAGGTTTTCCCCCAGCTGGACCGTATAAAGTCGAATGATCTTTTCTATACAGTTTGCCCTAATTGCAGTGGTCCATTTTATAGTTACTTCTATAAAGACTTTAATTACAGTATTCCATTTAAACAGAGTGCCACTCCTAAAATTGAATTTCAATGGTCCACTGGTGATTTTTCAGATTTAACAGCCACATGGAAAAACCCTACCAAGACAATTTTGAATGACAATGGAATTCCTGCATACAACTCCTTCTATTTTAGATTCCAACGTGATGTGAGTAGGTTTCCACCTGAGGCAGTTTGCGAGCAAACTGTCGTAGATTTGCAGTACAAAAAGGGTTCAAATTGGATTAGCGTTTGGACTGATAAATCGTTTGGCTCGAATGCACCTTCTAATGCGAGGGAAGCGGGTGGCTACAAATACTTAAATTGCCTCGACTATACAAAAAATGATAATGGATTAACGCTGGAGAGTTCGGTATCCCAACAATATATGAATATTAATGACATAATGCCTTATCCTTCCCCCGACCTACCAGTAGGCGCTTATTCATTTAGGTTTGTATTAAAGAATCAATATCTTGATTCATCCGAAGAACCAATTGGATCCATCTATGAAGATTCTGTTACTCCGTTTAGTGTCAAATATATCGATACTCCTGATGCGCCTAAACTCAACGTTAAAGTTAGCTACCCTGCACAAGCACTGCAAGGAAAGAGATATCTCGCTTCTGTAGTTACTTCCTCAAAGGCCCCTGGCAAATGTAGTTATTATCTATTCAACCGCGTGAGAATTTCTGTAGGTTCTGCGAGTTTGAAGAATGGAAAATCAAGCCTATCTGTTACAGCTATGTCCACAAATGTAGGTACAGGCCGGGCCTCGTCTTTAACGGTTGTGTGTACGAGTGGGAAAATGACAGGCACTGGTTTTGCCACCTTCTATGTTCTTAGTAAAGGCTAAGCATGAATCTAATCTCGAGATTGCCTTCACTTTCTTTAATCTAGAGTTTGGTACGACGCCAGTCGATTCGCAGAAAATATAAAAAGAAGAGGGGTTTTGTTCACACCTTAGATTGAGACTTCTTCCTGTAGGGTTGCATCCTCGTACAAACAAAAGGAAAGGGCACAGGCTCAAATTGGCGTAATGATAAGGCGTAATGTTGGTTAAAACCTCCAAAATACCCTCAAAAACATGCCATATTTGATACCTAGGGTCTCCACAAAAGTTTTATTTCACTAAAAAATGAAAGTGATTAATCCACTGAAAGGGAGAACATGTCAACAGCAACTCTTCACACAAGTATGGGTGATGTAAAAATTGAACTTTTCCCAAATCACGCACCAAAGACCGTTGCTAACTTTGTTGAACTTGCAACCGGAAAGCGGGAATGGGTAGATCCAATCACTGGCGAGAAGAGTTCAAAGAATCTTTATGATGGAACAGTTTTTCACCGCGTAATCGCAAACTTTATGATTCAAGGTGGCGATCCACTTGGTAACGGCACTGGTGGACCTGGCTATCAATTCGCAGATGAATTTCATGGTGAATTAGCATTTGATCGTCCTTACATTCTTGCAATGGCGAATGCAGGACCAGGAACTAATGGTTCACAATTCTTTATTACTGTTGCTGAAACTGCTTGGCTAAATCGCAAGCACACTATTTTCGGTGAAGTTAAAGATGAAGCCTCAAAGAAGATTGTGGATGCAATTGGTGCAGTTAAGACTGGTGGCCAAGATCGCCCAGTACAGGCTGTAAAAATTAATTCTGTAACAATCTCAGAGTAAATATATGAAAGAGAAACAATCACTCACCACGAGTCTGATTGTAATAATCTCGGGCACTTTTCTCTTAACACAATATGTCTTTCCCGACCTGCAATCTCAATTAGCGCTTTTCTATGGTGGAAATTACGCAAACGGTTATTACCCAGGTGTATCAACCGGCCAGTGGTACCGCTTAGCAACAGTTGCCTTAACACATGCGGGCTGGTTGCACTTAATTTTTAATATGTTGGCGCTCTTTTCGATCGGCACCCCAATAGAAAATTACTTAGGCAAAGTTCGCTACTCGATCATATTTCTAGGCTCGCTATTAGCGGCATCAGCAACATCACTATATTTTGGCCCACACAATATTTACGCGGTCGGTGCATCTGGCGCAATTTATGGTTTGTTTGGTGCGCTCTTTGTTATTGGCAAGAAGTCTGGTGCGAATTACCAGAACATAACAGGCGTCATAATCGTTAACTTACTTATTACCTTTGCTGTGCCTGGAATTGATTGGCGCGCACATTTAGGCGGTTTAGTCGCAGGAGTTGTTATTTCCTACCCTTTGACGTTACGCAGAAGAACTTGAGCAACATCTAAAACTCCAATATCGGATTCTCTTGCGCTCATTCCATCGCTGACCATAATTCGGCAGAACGGACATGCGACCGCTACCTCCTTAACTTCTGTAGCAATTGCTTCATCAACTCGATTTAAATTGATTCGCGTACCAATAGTTTCTTCCATCCACATGCGAGCACCACCAGCGCCACAACAGAATGAACGATCTTGGTTTCTTGGCATCTCAGTAATTTCAACTCCAGTCGATTCCAAAAGTTCTCGTGGTGGTTGGTAAATCTGATTGTGTCGACCTAAATAACATGGATCGTGGTAAGTAATTGTTGCATCGCTCTTGTGCGGGGAAGTTTTTAACTTTCCCTCTTTAATTAATTGGTTCAAGAGTTGGGTGTGGTGAACCATTTGCAATTCAAAACCTTGCTGCTTATAGTCACGGCCAATTGTTGTGAAGCAATGTGGGCAGGTAACAACAACCTTCTTTATGCCACGGGCACCAAAGGTCTGCTTCAAGGTTTCAATATTCTCCTTCGAAAGCACTTGATAAAGAAATTCATTTCCTGCGCGTCTTGCTGGATCGCCACTGCAGGTTTCACGCTGGCCCAAGACGCCAAATTTTGTGCCAGACATATAAAGAAGTTCCGCCACTGCCTTTGTAGTTTTCTTTGCGCGCTCTTCAAAGGCACCAGCGCAACCCACCCAGAATAAATATTCAACATCTTCGGGAATTTCACCTTCAATAACTGTTACTGGGAATTCACATTCGGCGATCCAAGCGTTTCGATCAGCGCGGTTCGCACCCCATGGATTACCGGTTTTCTCTAAGTTTCTGAAGGTTCCTCCAAGTTCAGATGGAAATTCAGATTCCACCAACACTTGAAAGCGCCGCATATTAACAATGTGATCGATATGTTCAATATCTACCGGACATTCCTCCACACACGCACCACAAGTTGTGCACGACCACAAGACTTCTGGTGAAATTATTTCGCCAACAATTGGCCGGTCATCTGGAACTTTTGTAAGTGCATGATCGCGCATCGCCATAATCAATAACTTTGGCGAGAGTGGTTTATCGGTATGCCAAGCGGGACATTGAGATTGGCAACGGCCACATTCAGTACAGCTCGCCATATCGAGCAAGCCCTTCCAAGAAATATCTGAGCTCTTTCCAATACCAAAGACATCGTCTTCTTTAGGGTCTTCAAAATCAATTGGTTTACCATGCGAAATCATTTCCGGTAATTCGCCAAGTGCTGGACTGGAATCTAAATTACGCTTAAAGAAAATATTGAAAGGTGCCAAGAATCTGTGCCAAGCAACGCCCATTGTTAGGTCGTTCGCAATAACAATAAACCACAACATCGATACCCAAATTTTAATTCCAGCAACTGTTTGAACTGCCATGGCGTTTACGTAATATTGGTGCTCTAGATAATCTAAAGTAATTACACAAATTACAATTGCGAGAATTGTGGCTTCAACATAATAGGCTTTTAAAGATTTAGATCCAAGGAATCTTGAGGTTCGGCTCTTATGGAAAAACTTTGTTCCTATTCTTATTCCAATTAGCGCAACAATTCCAACACCAGTTGACCAGGCGATGAATAAAACGAAGTAACGGTATGGCGTCCATTCACCAATTATTGGAAGAATGAAAGAAGCGTTATTTATTTGGCCGTAAGCGGTAACTAGCGTTCCAAAGAGCGCAACGAAACCAATCATCACAAACCAATGTGCGATTGCCGATCCAGTAAAACGGAGCATCTTTGTGTGGAGCAAGATCTCTTTCACCATCGCACTTGCTCGAGCGCGCTTATTTAAGAAGCGAGCCGGATCGCTCTGGCCGGCCGAAATGCGTTGGTACATCTCACGAACCTTGAGGCTAAAACTGCCGATAGCGATAAGGCTGAAGACATATAGGACGATGGCTAAATAGCTCATGCGAGAAGGTTAGGGGCGATGGCTTTGGCTGGCGGGAATATCCCCTTTGAACGAGGCGTTACCTGAATTACTTAACTTGAGTCCACTCGGCTCAATCTTTTGACATCGGGCGGCTCAATTGCGAGAATTCGACCATAGCCGGTCAGAAATCGCGCTGGAGTAATAAAAAAAAGGAGCAATAAATGGCAAGAGCAGTCGGAATCGACTTAGGAACAACAAATAGTTGCGTATCGGTATTAGAGGGTGGCGAACCATCTGTAATCACGAACGCTGAAGGCGCCCGCACAACTCCATCGATCGTCGCCTTCGCTAAGAATGGCGAGGTCCTTGTTGGTGAGGTTGCGAAGCGTCAATCAGTAACAAATGTTGAACGCACAATTCGTTCGGTCAAGCGCAATATGGGCACAAGTTGGAACATAGATATTGATGGCAAGAAGTACACACCACAAGAAATCAGCGCTCGCATCTTGATGAAGTTAAAGCGCGATGCCGAAAGTTTCTTAGGTGAAACCGTTACTGATGCAGTTATTACAGTTCCTGCTTATTTTAATGATGCGCAACGGCAAGCAACCAAAGAAGCTGGCGAAATTGCCGGCCTAAATGTTCTGCGTATTGTTAACGAGCCAACTGCCGCAGCACTTGCTTATGGTTTAGATAAAGGAAGCGCGGAACAAACAATTTTAGTATTCGACCTTGGTGGTGGAACATTTGACGTTTCACTTCTAGAAATCGGCGATGGTGTTGTTGAAGTTAAAGCAACTAATGGCGATAACAATCTTGGTGGGGATGACTGGGATCAATCTTTGGTTGATCACTTAGTAAAAACTTTTGCCGCAAAGACTGGAATTGATTTAACAAAAGATAAGATGGCGATGCAACGTGTTCGCGAAGCTGCAGAAAAAGCGAAGATTGAATTATCTTCTTCACAACAGACTTCAATTAACTTGCCATATATAACAGTTGATACCGAGAAGAATCCACTCTTCTTAGATGAAACTATTACTCGGGCACAGTTCCAGGGAATGACTGCTGATCTACTTGAACGATGCAAGAAGCCATTCCAATCAGTTCTAAAAGATGCCGGAATTCCAATCGCAGATATCGATCACGTTGTTCTGGTTGGTGGTTCAACTCGTATGCCAGCAGTTGTTGATTTAGTTCGCGATTTAACTGGCGGGAAAGAGCCAAATAAGGGCGTTAATCCAGATGAAGTTGTAGCAGTCGGTGCAGCGCTACAAGCTGGCGTTCTTAAGGGTGAAGTAAAAGATGTCCTACTACTAGATGTAACTCCACTTTCACTTGGAATTGAAACCAAGGGCGGCGTTATGACTAAGTTGATTGAACGAAATACAACAATCCCAACAAAGCGTTCTGAAATCTTTACAACTGCCGATGACAACCAACCAGCAGTTCAAATTCAAGCCTTCCAAGGCGAGCGTGAAATGGCTGCTTATAACAAGCGCCTTGGCATGTTCGAACTAACTGGGCTTGCACCAGCGCCTCGTGGAATCCCACAAATCGAAGTAACTTTCGACATTGATGCAGACGGTATCGTCCATGTTGCTGCTAAAGATCTTGGAACCGGTAAAGAACAATCAATGACTATCACTGGCGGGTCAGCTCTCTCTAAAGAAGAGATCGATCGCATGATGAAGGATGCGGAAGCGCACGCGGATGAAGATAAGCAACGTCGCGAAGAAGCAGAAGTTCGCAATACTGGTGACTCACTTGTTTATCAGACTGAAAAGTTCTTAAAAGATAATGCTGAAAAATTTACTGAAGGTGAGAACGCTGAAAAGCGCGCTGAGGTAGAAACTGCGGTAGCGGATTTGAAGCAGGCGCTAGAAGGAACTGATCTTGCTGCTATTAAAAGTTCGACTGAAAAAACCAGTGAACTTTCACAACAATTAGGTGCGGCCCTTTATGCAGCAAATGCGGCATCAACAGAAGAACCACAAGCTGATGATGGCGTTCAAGATGCCGAGATTGTTGAAGAAAATAAGTGACCAACGAATCTGAAAACACCGAGCCAGAGAGTTCCGATAAGGAGCTCTCTGATGCGGTAAATGAAGCGTTAGCCGAAGTTGAAGTTGATGAGGTTGCAGTTTTAACTTCTGACCTTCAACGAGTCCAGGCCGAATACTCAAATTATCGCAAACGTGTGGATCGCGACCGAATTACCGCAAATGAAATTACTACTGCCATCGTTCTGTCAGAGCTACTTCCAGTTCTTGATGATATTTCTCGAGCAGAAGAGCACGGTGAATTATCTGGTGGCTTTAAGGCAGTTGCTGATCAAATGATTGCAATTACAACCAAGCTCGGTCTTTCACAATTTGCTGAAGTCAATATTGCATTCGATCCCAATATCCACGAAGCACTTATGCATGCGACATCTCCAGATGTAACCGAAACCTTGGTCACTCAAGTTTTACAACCAGGATATAAATTTAAAGAACGAGTTATTCGTCCCGCCCGAGTTGCAGTAACTGATCCTGAGAAGTAATTAAGGGAGATAGCTATGGCGGCCAAGGATTTATATGAGAAAGATTTATATTTAATCCTCGGCGTCAAAAAGAGTGATGACTCTGCTGCCGTTAAAAAGCAGTACCGCAAACTCGCCAGAGAGCTGCACCCGGATAAAACTAAAGGCGACAAGAAGCTCGAAGAGAGATTCAAATCTGTCTCTGAAGCCTATGAAATTCTGTCGGATGAGAAGAAACGCGCTGAATATGACGAGATGCGCGAAGCTTATAAAGGTGGTCGGATTCCACAAGGTGGTGGATTTCAAGGTGCAGATTTCTCAGATCTATTTGGTAGCGGTGGTTCACAAGATATTTTTGGAACTATTTTTGGTGCAGGCCGTGGGCCGAGAAAAGGCCAAGATTTAGCGGCTACTACAACCATTTCTTTTCGAGATTCAATTTATGGAACCGAACTTGATTTAAAATTAGCGCCACAAGGTGGGAAAGCTAACGCGGTAACAACAAGAATCCCAGCAGGGATTAACGATGGTGCGAAAGTTAAATTAAAAGGTCGTGGTGGACAAGGCCCTGCCGGGCCAGGAGATTTATATGTAACCGTCAATGTTGTAAAGCATCCGATTTTTTCACGCAACGAATCCAATTTATTATTGACTCTCCCAGTTACATTTTCCGAAGCAACTCTTGGCGCGGATATAAAAGTCCCAACCTTAGATGGCGATGAAGTAACAGTTCGAATTGCGCCAGGAACTCCAAATGGACGCACGCTACGGATTAAAGCCCGGGGGATAAAAACTGCTCGTGGTGCTGGAGATTTACTAATCACTGTCGAAATTCAAGTTCCGCAACGAGTTGATGGGAAAGCCAAAGAGGCGCTCGAAGCATTTGCGCAAGCAACCAAAGAGTTCGACCCTCGGATAGATTTAGCACAGAAGGCGAGGGCTTAAGAATGAGTAATGATGAACACTCAGATGATGAAGCCGTATATGTAATTTCAATTGCATCGCAACTTTCAGGGATGCACCCGCAAACTTTACGACAATATGATCGCATGGGGCTGGTTTCCCCAGGTCGCGCTTCAGGTCGTGGTCGTCGCTACTCACTTCTCGACATTGCGTCACTTCGAAATATTCAACGCTTAGTTGGTGAAGGCATAAACCTTGCTGGCATTAAACGCATTATGGAGTTGGAATCTGCTGTTGCTTCCATGGCAATCGAAGTGGCGAAATTACGAACAGAAGTAGATGCGTTAATCGAGGCCAATCCACCGAGATCACTTGTTCGAAAGAGTAAGCAATCCATCGTTGTTTATAAGGAAGAGGGCTAAGGTTCACGCATGAATTCACGCGAAAAATTAAGAGAAGAGATCTTAAAGAAGGCAGTTGTTCACGGAAAAGTAATTTTGTCCTCGGGTAAAGAAGCTAACTACTACGTGGATCTTCGTCGCGTAACCCTAGATGCTGTTGCGGCACCACTTGTTGGCGAAGTTATGCTGGATTTAACTAAAGATTTAGATTTTGATGCAGTTGGTGGTTTAACTCTGGGCGCAGATCCAGTTGCAACCGCAATGATGCATGTCGCTGCTAGTAAAGGCCGCAACTTAGATTCTTTTGTAGTTCGCAAAGCGGAGAAAGCACATGGTTTGCAACGACGGATTGAAGGACCTGATGTGAAGGGCCGCCGAGTTCTTGCAGTTGAAGATACCTCTACAACAGGTGGCTCGGTTATGACAGCAGTAGAAGCGCTTAAAGAAGCTGGTGCAATTGTTGTTGGTGTTGCAGTTATCGTTGAACGTGGTGCGGCTCCACTAATTGCGGAGAATGGATTAGATTATTTTGCGGCTTATCAACTCTCAGATTTGGGTTTATAAGTTAACTTAAATGTCTACGAGTTCGCCACTCTTTAAAAATCTCCCAAAAGATTGGCGCTATTGAGACGATTACGATTAATGCAACTATTGGAAGCACATACTTATCTACAGAACCCTTTAATTTTTCACCTAAAACGTATCCACTCCAGATAAACCCCTGCGTCCAAACTAAAGCGCTAGTCACATTCCAAAGAAAGAATCTCTTATAAGACATTCTTGCGATACCCGCAGCAGGATTAACTAGATGCCGCACAACCGGAATAAATCTTCCAAGAAAAATCATCTTTCCAATTCCGTACTTATCAATCCATTTCTGCAGCGTTTTTAATTTTTTAGGATTTAAATACTTAGAATTTTCACGGCTGAACAATTTGCTGCCATATGTATATCCCAACCAATGTCCAAACTGGGATCCAGTGATTGCAAACAATGGGGCACCAATTGCGAGTTCACGAATTGGGAGGTGGATCTTGATAACTTCACCTGTGCCAGAAGCTGCGATACCGGCCATAAATAGAAGTGAGTCGCCAGGTAGGCCGATAACTATCGGCAGCCCAGTCTCAACAAAGAGGATTATTAAGATCCCTGCTAAACCGAAGGAATTAATGGCGGACTCTGCATTGAAGGCGTGAAGGATGTCCATAGACGGCGAAATATACCCAGTTAACAGCCTGGTATTTTCAAGGTATACCTATTTATTTGCATCTCCTAGCGGTTCTAAGTGTAATCTTTCGCTTCTATGAACCCCAAAATGGGGGCTCTAGTCTCATCGAGATGTTCATCGACGCACACTTATAGGAGATCTTCGTGGAAAATCTGGTCCATGTAACAGGTTCCAACCTGACCTACGTATATGTAGTTCTAGGAATTTCATTATTTGCCCTCGCAATTGCCTATGCACTTCGCGCCCAAGTATTAGCTGCGGATGAGGGAACCGAGAAGATGAAGGAGATTGCCGCCGCTGTACAAGAAGGCGCAGCCGCATACCTCAACCGTCAATTTAAGACACTCTCTTGGTTTGTAGGAATCGTTTTCTTCCTTCTATTCGCACTTCCAGGGGAATTTGATATTCGCCTTGGACGATCAATCTTCTTCCTATTAGGTGCACTGTTTTCTGCTGCAGTTGGATACAACGGAATGTGGCTTGCGGTTCGCGCAAATGTTCGTGTTGCAGAAGCTGCTCGTCAAAAATCTGCTGAGAACGCAGTTCGCATCGCATTCCGTACCGGCGGTGTTGTGGGTATGACAACAGTTGGTCTTGGATTACTCGGCGCTTCACTCGTAGTTGCGATTTACCGTGAAAATGCACCAGCAGTTCTTGAAGGATTTGGATTTGGCGCTGCGATGCTCGCGATGTTTATGCGCGTTGGTGGTGGAATCTTTACAAAGGCAGCAGATGTCGGTGCTGACCTAGTCGGAAAAGTTGAACAAGGTATTCCAGAAGACGATCCTCGCAACCCAGCAACAATTGCAGATAACGTTGGAGATAACGTTGGCGACTGTGCGGGAATGGCCGCGGATTTATTTGAATCATATGCAGTAACACTCGTCGCTGCCTTAATTCTTGGAAAAGCTGGTTTCGGTGATGCTGGTTTAATCTTCCCTCTTATTGTTCCTGCAATTGGAATTGTTACGGCGATAATTGGAATCTTTATTACTCGACTTCGCCCAACAGATAAGTCGGCGATGCAGGCTATTAACCGATCATTCTTCATATCAGCAATAATTTCCGCGGTGCTTGTTGCATTTGCAACTTATACCTATCTACCTGCATCACTTCAACAGATGTCTGGCCTATCAAGTGAAGCGGCAGCTGTTGATGTGAATCCTCGCGTACTTGCTATTGGCGCAGTATTGATCGGAATTCTTTTGGCCGCTGCAATCCAAGTACTAACAGGTTTCTTTACAGAAGTTGGTCGACGTCCAGTAAACGATGTTGCTGCTTCATCTAAAACCGGCGCTGCAACCGTAATTCTTGCGGGTATTTCAATCGGATTTGAATCAGCCGTTTACTCTGCTCTACTTATTGCAGCATCAGTATTTGGGGCTTTCTTACTCGGTGGTGGATCAGTTGTTCTTTCACTATTCGCAGTTTCATTAGCGGGAACAGGTTTGCTAACAACAGTTGGTGTAATTGTTGCAATGGATACCTTCGGACCTATCTCAGATAACGCCCAAGGAATTGCGGAAATGTCTGGCGATGTAAAAGGTGAAGGTGCTCAAATTCTTACCTCACTTGATGCGGTTGGAAATACAACAAAAGCAATCACTAAAGGAATCGCAATTGCGACAGCAGTTCTTGCAGCAACAGCGCTCTTTGGTGCATTCACTGATGCAATTAAAGAAGCGGCACACAAAGTTGTTGGCGACGGGGAACTAGCGCTTCAATACCAAGGAATTTTGGATGTAGCTGATCCACGTAACTTGGTTGGCCTAATAATCGGTGCAGCTGTTGTCTTTATGTTCTCTGGTCTTGCTATAAATGCAGTTTCACGCGCAGCAAGCGCCGTTGTTTATGAAGTTCGTGAGCAATTTAGATTGCACCCAGGAATCATGAAGGGTACTGAAAAACCAGAATATGGTCGCGTAGTTGATATTTGTACACGTGATTCATTGCGCGAACTTGTAACACCAGGGTTGTTAGCCGTAATGGCGCCAATCGCTGTTGGTTTTGGTTTAGGCGTTGGCGCACTCGGTGCTTACCTTGCTGGTGCAATTGGTACCGGAACACTTATGGCGGTATTCCTCTCAAACTCAGGTGGTGCGTGGGATAACGCAAAGAAGATGGTTGAAGATGGAAATCACGGCGGTAAAGGCTCTGATGCTCACCATGCAACAATCGTCGGTGACACGGTTGGAGATCCATTTAAAGACACGGCCGGTCCTGCGATTAACCCACTGATTAAAGTTATGAACTTAGTTGGGTTACTTGTAACTCCTGCAATTGTGGAATTTGCACTAAATGGGCGTGGAGTTTATTCGGCGGCCATCGCAATTTTCGCAACACTGGTAATTGTTATCGCACTGATCCGCGGCCATCGTGGGTCAACCAACATTGTCTAACTCAAGTTGGGCATAAAACTTGTAATCGTTGAGTCTCCCGCGAAGGCGCGCAAAATCGGCGGCTTCCTGGGAGACGATTACGTTGTCGAAGCATCTGTAGGGCATATCCGCGATCTGCCACAACGTGCAGCTGATATTCCAAAAGAATACAAAAAAATTGCCTGGGCAAAAGAGGGCGTGAATATTGAAGAGGGCTTCGAGCCGCTTTATGTAATTAATCCAGATAAGAAAGCGAAAGTTTCAGAGTTGAAAGCGTTAATGAAAGATGCGGATGAATTGATTCTCGCAACTGACGAGGACCGCGAGGGTGAAGCAATTGCCTGGCACTTGATTGAAGTTTTACGTCCCAAGATTCCAATCCGTCGAATGGTTTTTCATGAAATCACAAAAGAAGCGATTCAAAAAGCGGCTAACGAAACTCGCGATTTAGATTATCGATTGGTTGATGCCCAAGAAACTAGAAGAGTCTTGGATCGCCTATTTGGGTATCGACTCTCACCTGTTTTATGGAAGAAGGTAATGCCACGAATTTCGGCTGGCCGAGTGCAATCAGTGGCAACAAGGCTAATCGTGGAACGCGAACGTGAACGTATGGCCTTTATCTCTTCAAAGTGGTGGGATCTAACTGCCCAATGTGATGCGGGATTTAACGCGCGCTTATTATCTTTAGATGGAAAACGCGTTGCCGCGACAAATGATTTTGATGCGAATGGTGGGTTAAAAGAGAGATCCGTTGCAAACATTCTCTTGCTCGACGAGGCTGGCGCAAATGAGTTAGTACAAGGCCTTACGGGCAAATCCTTAACCGTTAAATCAACCGAAGAGTCACCGCGCACTGAAAGACCTAAAGCGCCCTTTACAACTTCAACAATGCAACAAGATGCAGGATCAAGACTTGGTTGGGGCGCACAACTAACAATGCGAGTGGCACAACGGTTATATGAAAACGGATACATAACTTATATGCGCACAGATTCAGTAACGCTCTCTAAAAGCGCGATCGAATCAGCAAGAGCCTCTGCAAAATCTTTATACGGCGCTGAATATATTCCGACCACACCAAGAGTTTATGAAGGTAAATCTAAGAACGCACAAGAAGCACATGAGGCGATTCGTCCTGCTGGCGAAACTTTTCGAACACCTGGTGAGCTTGCACCGGAACTATCCCGTGATGAGTTTGGGTTATACGATTTGATTTGGAAGCGCACAATCGCTTCACAAATGTCTGATGCTAAAAAAATGCAGATGCGCGTTGATTTTGACGTTGAAACTAAGGATGGAAGCGCAGCAATTTTTCGAGCGAATGGTTCGGTCATAACATTTCCCGGCTTCTTGGCGGCGTATGAAGATATTGTCGAAGATAAAACTGGAGATGATGAAGCGGCAGACACTGATAAACGCTTACCGCCTATGGCTGTTGGCGATTTGATCAAAGTTTCAAATTACATCTGTGAAGGCCATGAAACAAAGCCTCCTGCCAGGTATACCGAACCAACTCTTGTAAAGAAGTTGGAAGAACTCGGGATTGGCCGCCCTTCAACTTTCGCGTCAATCATGAGCACGATTCAAGATCGCGGTTATGTTTCGAAACGTGGGCGTGCGCTAGTTCCGACATTTCTTGCTTTCTCTGTAACCGGTTTATTAGAACAACACTTTGGAAAATTAGTTGATTATGAATTCACCGCTTCAATGGAAGAAGATTTGGATCGCATTGCAAATGGTGAAGAAGATCGCGTTGCCTGGCTTACGAAATTCTTCTTTGGCACTGAAGGAAACCCAGGCCTAGAAGCACTTGCGGCTGACCTTGGCGCTATTGATGCTCAACAAATCAACACCATGAAAATGGGTGAAGATATAGAAATTCGCGTGGGCCGCTACGGTGCATATATTCAAAAAGGGATTGGTGACGATCGAAAGTTTGCAAACATTCCAGAAACTATGGCGCCCGATGAATTAACTTTAGAAGTCGCAATTGAATTATTAGCCCAACCTTCTGGCGAACGAGAACTGGGAATTCATCCTGAAAGCAACTTCCCACTTCTTGCAAAGTCTGGCCGATTTGGACCTTATGTAACTGAAGTTTTCCCAGAACCTGAAATGGTTGTCGATAAGAAAACTGGCGAACTTAAGAAGCCACGTAAAAAGAAAGATGCACCTAAACCAAAGACTGCATCTCTGCTTTCAACAATGTCACTGGATACAATCACAATTGATGATGCACTTAAGTTGATGTCATTACCAAGAACTCTTGGTGCCTACGAAGATGTACCAATAACGGTACAAAATGGCAGATACGGCCCATACATGACGCATGGAACGGATTCCAGAACGCTAACTTCGGAAGACCAATTATTTGATATCACTTTGAATCAAGCTATTGAACTTTACAAGCAACCAAAAGTTCGTCGCCGGGGCGTTGCAAAACCTCCACTTAAAGATCTTGGAGTCGATCCTGCAAGCCAAAAACCAGTGTTGGTAAAAGATGGAAGATTTGGAATTTATATAACTGATGGTGAAACCAATGCAACACTTCGCAGAGGCGACACTGTTGAATTCTTAACGTTAGAGCGCGGATTGGAATTACTCGCTGGACGCAGAGCATGGGAAGTAGAAAATGGCGGTGCAAGCCGAGTTAAGAAGAGTAGTAAGCGCGCTAAGAAGGCGGCGCCCTCGCTAACAAAGAACACAGTAAAAGCCACAGGTAAGGCTAAAACCAAGAAAAAAGCGGCTACAGGTAAGGGCAAAGCCGCAGCGCCGACGGCATAAGTAGGCTTAGCTCATGTCTAATCCACTTCCATATCCTGGAGCGCCTGCAGGATCCGATAGCCGAAGCGTTTTAGCAATTCCAGCTTTTCGAAAACTTTGGAATGGAATGGCCTTCTCATCCTTCGGTGACTGGCTTGGCTTACTTGCTACAACAGCGATGGCGCAGGAACTCTCAAATGGAGATTACTCCAAAGCAAACTTTGCGATTGCAGGTGTATTTATTGTTCGCCTCTTACCGGCGGTATTTCTTGGACCAATCGCTGGTGTAATTGCAGATCGCTTTGATCGCAGAAGGTTAATGATTTTCTGTGACATCTTCCGCTTTGGCCTATATCTTTCTATTCCAATTGTAGGTAATTATTTCTGGCTTTATACCGCCACTATTTTAGTGGAATGTTTTACGCTCTTCTGGTCACCCGCTAAAGAAGCAACAGTTCCAAATATGGTCCCTAAGAATAAATTAGAGAGCGCCAATCAAGTTTCATTGTTAGCGGCATATGGAACTGCGCCAATCGCGGCTATTGTCTTCGCACTACTCGCACTTGTTTCTACTGCAATATCAAAATTCTTACCGGCAGAATATTCATCTGCTGCCGATTTAGCACTTTATGTTGATGCAATCTCCTTCTTATATACCGCATGGATTGTTTATCAACTTCGCGAAATTCCAAAGGGCTCTGCGAGTAAGGCGGCTGTAAATGAAAATATCGGGCGGTCGCTATTTGAAGGATTTAAATATGTAAGCGGTTCAAAAATTATTCGTGGTTTAATTTTTGGAATGCTTGGTGCATTTTTTGCAGCGGGCGCAGTAATTGGATTGGCAAGAACTTTCGTGGGCGATCTAAACGCTGGCGATGCTGCATACGGAATCCTTTTTGGTGCGGTTTTTGCCGGTCTAGCGCTGGGAATTTCATTCGGGCCAAAGGTATTCGCGCAATTTTCGCGCCGCCGAATTTTTGGAGCAGCACTGACAATCTCTTCTTTCTTTTTAATCCTGTTGGCACTAATTACAAACCTAGTTCTTGCAATTTTTGTAACAATTCTCCTAGGCGCCTTTGCGGGTGTTTCTTGGGTTTCAGGATTCACAATGCTGGGGTTAGAAGTCGCAGATGAGGTTCGTGGCCGGACATTCGCTTTCGTGCAATCACTAATCCGGATCTCACTCGTATTGGTTCTCGCTATTTCACCAGTGGTCGCTGCTGCAATTGGGCGGCATACATTTAAGTTTGAGAATTTTGAAGTTACCTATAATGGCGCGGCATTTACTATGTTCGCTGCTGGAATCATTGGCGTGATTGTTGGAGTAATTTCTTATCGGACTATGCGCGATCGCCCAACAGTTTCGCTCTGGACTGATGTAGTTGCTGCAAGCAGAGGTGAACTCGGTGGCATAACAGGTGCTACACATACCGGCACTTTTATCTCTTTTGAAGGTGGCGAAGGATCTGGTAAATCAACACAAACGCAACTGTTGAAAACTTATCTAGAATCAATTGGTGAGAAAGTTTTATTATCTCGCGAGCCAGGTGGTACGCCACTAGGAAAAAAACTTCGCGAAATCCTTCTCGACAACCAGACTGGGAATATTTCACCGAGAGCCGAAGCGCTTATGTATGCGGCTGATCGTGCAAACCATGTTTATTCTTTAATTCAACCCGCCCTTGCCGCAGGTCAGGTTGTAATAACTGATCGCTATTTAGATTCATCAGTGGCATATCAAGGCGCAGGCCGTATTTTGCAACCAACTGAAGTCGCAAGAATTTCTAGATGGGCAACTGAAAATCTTTCACCAATCCTGACAGTCATTATGGATATACCGGCCGAAACCGGTCTTTCCAGATTGCAATCGAGGGATCGCTTAGAAGCAGAACCACTAGCTTTTCATGAGCGAATCCGTCAAGAATATTTGAACATCGCTAACTCAGACCCTGAGCGATATTTTGTAGTTGACGCGACGCAATCAAAAGAGGCCATTCATGAAGAAATTGTGGAGCGAGTTTCAAAACTACCGCTATTAGTTATTAACCAAAGCTCAAAAAAACGTTTTAGAAAATAACAGGGAAACTAAATGTCAGTTTTCGATCTTCTAATTGACCAAGAACACGTAGTTTCAATATTGCGCGACGCGGTTAAGGCGGCTGCTGATGGTGATAATCAATCACAAGAGATGACACACGCTTGGTTATTTACTGGCCCACCAGGATCTGGCAGAAGTAATGCAGCACTTGCATTTGCTGCGGCACTCGTTTGCAAGACCAGTGGTTGTAATGAATGTATCGACTGCAAGACTTCCCTAAGTGGAAGCCACGCAGATGTCGAATTGATTAAGACTGAAGGGCTTTCTATCAAGATCGACGAAGTCAGAGAGTTAATTACCAGGGCATCTTGGAACCCGTCAGTTGGGAATTATCGCGTTGTTGTAATTGAGGATGCGGATCGGCTGACTGAATCCGCAGCAAATGCACTTCTGAAAGCAATTGAGGAGCCAGGGCTTCGGACGGTTTGGTTGCTCTGCGCACCTAGCGCAACTGATGTACTTCCAACCATTCGCTCCCGATCTCGTGGCTTAGTTTTAAGAACACCTTCGACATCAGCGGTAGCTGCGCTTTTGGAGAGAGAGAAAATTTCTCCCGCGATGGCAGATTTTGCAGCTCGAGCCTCACAAGGGCATATTGGTCGGGCACGATATTTAGCTAAGAGTGGAGATGCGCGATCTCGCCGCGAAGCTATTCTTAAAATATCGCTATTAATAACTGATGTGGCATCTGCATTTAAGGCTGCGCAAGTACTAGTTGAGGCCGCAAAAGCTGAAGCTGAAGAAGAAGCGGAGCGGCGCGATAGCGCAGAGCTAACCTCACTTAAAGAAGCTTGGGGTCAACAAGGTTCAAAGCTAACACAAGGTGGGTCCAAGGCGGTTAAAGAGCTAGAGAAAGAACAAAAATCGCGAACCACAAGAATGGTGCGAGATTATTTGGACCGCGCCTTACTTGATATCGCAACACTTTTTCGCGATATTCTTTTAGTGCAATCCAATTCCATAGATTCGATAATTAATACAGATCTAATAGCAGAGATAAATAAGATTGCAACAAGTAGTACACCAGAATCAACGCTAAGAAAATTAGAAGCAATAATGACATCACGAACAAATCTTGCGCATAACGCCGCGCCACTTTTAACCATTGAAGCGCTAATGGTCAATTTGAAATAATGTCTCGCAAAAATATATTCTTGAGTTTTTTATTGGTTGTAGTTCTTGTGGCTAGCTCTCTTTCCTATTTGAAAATCACAAGCGACAAAAGTTGGACGCTAGATAAATTCAATTCTCAAAAACTCAATTGGCAAGATTGTTATGGTGGATTTGAATGCTCTTCCTTTAAAGTTCCGGTTGATTACGAAAAAATATCTAAGAACACCTTTACTTTAAAAGTTCTGCGCCATAACGCATCGGATAGACGGAATAGATTAGGTGCAATATTTGTTAATCCAGGTGGCCCAGGTGGATCGGCAACAGATTATGCATATAACGCCGAGTCAATAGTTTCGCCTGAAATCAGCAGCAAATTCGACATTATTGGTTTTGATCCGAGGGGAATCAACAGTTCAGAACCAATTCGCTGCCTTACGAATAGCGAAGAGGATGAATTTCTAAACGCTGATGCCAGTAGTGGTGAACCCAAAAAAGTAAGGGAATTAATAGCCATTTCCAAGGCTTTCGCTGCCAAATGTAAAGAAGCCGCCGGCGCAAAGCTTGGGCACTACAGCACATTGGAGACCGCAAAAGATATGGAAGTACTCCGCAACTTACTTAAGGAAGAAAGCCTAAATTACTTAGGCAAGAGTTACGGAACATATCTAGGAACGCTATATGCGGCGCTCTACCCGCAATCAGTTGGCAGAATGGTTTTGGACGGAGCAGTAGCGCCAAATATTTCACTTCGGGAACAAGAGCTTGCACAGGCGGTCGGTTTTGATAAAGCGCTTGATAATTATTTGAGTTCACAGAATAAGTTCAAAATGAAAGATGTGACTAAATTATTAGAAAGATCCTCTTCAAAACCTTTGAAGAGTGAGAGCGGTCGATTAGCGACAGAATCTTTAGTTATCACAGCAATTGCTCAATCTTTGTACGATTCAAAATCTGGTTGGCCTGCTTTAACAAACGCTTTAGAACTTGCACTAGAAAAGCGCGATCCGAGAGCAATTCTTGAATTAGCGGATAGATACAATAATCGCGATTCTTCTGGAAATTATTACAGCAATCAAAATGATATTTCAATAATGATTACCTGTCTGGATTGGCAAGAAAATCGGACAGTAGATCAAATGCTCTCTGAGCAGGCAATCTTTAAAAGTAAATCTTCAGTATTTGGTCCATACTTAAGTTTTGCTGCTCTTCCTTGCAAGTATTGGAAGGCTAAACCAAAGCTACCAAAGCTTGATTTAAGTAAAATTAATACAAAACCTATTTTGGTAATTGGTGTAACGCAAGATCCAGCAACCCCATACAAGTGGGCTCAAATGCTTTCAAAGTCTTTTCGTAACTCAGATTTATTGACCTTAAAAGGAGAGGGTCATATCGGACATAACCGAGGCAATAAATGCGTCGATTCAGTGGTGGATTCCTACTTTTTAACGGGGGAAGTGCCTGCAAAGAGCCTAATTTGTGCCTAAAGTGGTAATTAGTACCATCTGTCATACGGCATTATTTGTCCATGCGCTTAGACCACATCTCATATGTAACTTCCCATAACCAACTAGCCGATACGGTGCAACGACTTGGCTCACGCCTTGGAAGTACATTTGTAGATGGTGGAGTACATCCAAGATTTGGTACTCGAAATTTCACATTGCCGCTACAAAACGGCCATTACCTAGAAGTTGTTTGTCCACTAGATCATCCAGCCGCAGATTCATCACCATTTGGCAAAGCAGTATCAAAGCGCGCTGCTGAAGGTGGCGGTTGGTTAACTTGGGTTCTTGCTAGTGATGATATTTCACCGATTGAAACTCGACTTGGTCGCCCAGCAGTTGAAGGCCATCGCACAAAGCCAGATGGAAAAAATTTACGATGGAAGCAAATTGGAGTACTAGGTACTCTCCTAGATCGCCAACTCCCCTTCTTTATCGAATGGTTAGAAAATCATCACCCATCAACTTCAGGCGATGCAGTATCTGCAATTGAGAAAATTGAAATTGCTGGCGATGAAAAAACAATTACTGATTGGCTTGGATCGGATTTGCAGAGTGCAATTGGTGATGACATAACTATCGAATGGATCGATCCAGCACAAAACGATGGCGATTCTGGAATTATGGCAGTACACCTACAAACTCCAACTGGAGTAATCCGACTAGATTAAGAGGTTGGTTGTGAGACTTAAACTTTCAATCCTCATCGCAAAATTAGCTGGAACTTTATCAAAACGCTTTCTTCGTAAGTCCGGCGAAACTATTCCAGGTCGGGTTCTGTTAGCCCTTTATCCGCGTGCAATATCCATTCTTTCGCAGAACCGCAAAATAATTTGTATATCCGGTACCAATGGGAAAACTTCAACAACTAAGGCGATTGTAGAAATCATCTCCAAACTTGGAAGTGTTACAACGAGTGCTTCCGGATCTAACTTGGATCGTGGAGTTGCCACCGCGTTGATGACGAAATCCGAATATGCGGTCCTTGAAGTAGATGAACTACATCTTCCTCGCGTGATTAGTGAAGCAAAACCCGTTGCAGTTTTACTTCTAAATTTAACGCGGGATCAACTACACAGAATGCATGAAGTAAAACGTGTTGCTGATAAATGGGCCACCGCGGCAAAAAGCGCACCAGACACAATCTTTATTGGGGATGTAGATGATCCTTTTGTAGCGCTCGCCTTAAATTCAGCGGTCAAACCACTTCGAGTTTCATTCGGTGGCCGTAAGCATCTAGACGGTGCAGTTTGTCCAAGTTGTGGGGTCTATTTAAATTGGAGTGGAAATAATTATAAATGTTCTTGTGGTTTAACAAACTCAAACCCAGATGAACTATTCGAAGCGGGTACTGCTGCTTATCGCAATGCAACTTTTGCGAATGTCACCGGGAAAGTGCTTGGCGGTGGGGCAATTGCTATTAATGAACAAGCGCTAGAGCGAAGTGTTGATCGAGATTACAACGGGGTAACAGCAAACTTGCGACTCACCAAGAATCCAGCGTCATGGACAGAAGCACTGAATTCCGTTAGCGGCAACGATGTTGTTTTGATTGTAAATTCTCGCGAGGTTGATGGAATAGATACTTCTTGGCTTTGGGATATCTCTTTTATGCAACTTTCAGGGAAGCACATAATTGTTTGTGGAGAACGTGCTTTAGATATGGCTTATCGCCTGCATGTTGAAGGTATTGAGGTAGAGCTAACATCTAACTTTGACGAAGCGATTTTAAAGTTTGCAAAAGGTTCACATCTTCATGTCCTGGCTGCCTACACAGCGTTTCATGAGTTGGTGACCGCATGAGCCAGGCAAGAATTGTTCGCATTCATAATGAACTCCTTGGAACTTATGGCGATCAAGGGAATGCTGAAGTTCTGGCATTTCGCGCAAAGTTTCATGGCATCACGACAACAATTACCGATGTTAGATACAACGATCCGCTTCCAACTAATGGCGATATTTATTTATTGGGCGGAGCGGAAGATGCAGCGCAACTATTGAGTTTAGAGGCGTTACAACGGGGCGATAATTTAGATATTCTCCACTTTGCAATCGAGCGCGGGGCGGTAATTCTCGCCGTTTGTGCCGGCTTTCAAATAATTGGAAATAAGTTCTGGGCTAACGGTAAAGAAGTTGATGGCCTTGGATTACTTGATGTTGTAAGCGTTCCCGGAGAGAAGCGTTTGGTTGGGGATATTAAAACAATTTCAACCGTCCTTGGCTTTGAACTAACTGGATTTGAAAATCATATGGGTCGCACAATTCTGGGGCCAACAGCCCAAGCCTTTGGAAAAGTTGTAACGGGTAACGGAAATGGCGACGGTAAATTTGATGGTGCAATTTCCGGAAATATATTTGGAACGTATATGCATGGTCCAATACTTGCGCGTAATCCTGAGCTTGCAGATTTATTATTAACGCGTGCAACTGGGCGCAAATACGCACAAATAACCGATCCACTGGCTTTGAAATATGCAACATGGCGTCGCAAGGTAATTAAGTAGGTTACAATTAGCCAGTTGTTGCAACCGCAGCACTTCTCATAGAACCCTCTGATAAGAATCAAGGTTCACTTGCGAGTCTTATTCTTTGGCACCACGAGACACGCTTGATGTCTCGATTGGTATTTTTATGTCATTTAAAGATTTAGGTATTGCTCCTGCGCTCGTAGAAGCCCTGGACGCTCAAGGAATCACTTCTCCCTTCCCAATTCAAAGCGCAACCATTCCTGATGCAATTAAAGGTCGCGACGTATTAGGTCGCGGTCAGACTGGGTCCGGAAAGACTCTCGCTTTCGGCCTTGCAATGTTGACTCGCCTTGAAGGTCGCACAGCAAAGCCACATCGCCCACTTGGATTAATTCTCTCCCCAACCCGCGAACTAGCTGTTCAAATTTCAGATGTTGTTGGACCGCTTTCGCGCAAAGTTGGTTTAAGTACTCAAGTTGTTGCCGGCGGACTCTCTTATGTTGGCCAAATAAAAGCGCTTCGCAGCGGTGTAACAATTCTTGTTGCAACACCTGGTCGCCTAATAGATTTAATTGAGAAGAAGCATGTTGTTTTAGAAGATGTAGTTATAACCGTTCTAGATGAAGCAGATCAGATGGCCGACATGGGGTTCTTACCTGTAGTAAAAGATTTATTAGGTCAGACAAAAGATGATGGCCAACGCCTACTTTTCTCAGCCACACTTGATCGCGACGTTGATTCGCTTGTTAAGCGCTTCCTAAAGAATCCAATAACCCACTCACTTGAGAATGAGAAATCTCGTGCTGCTGATATGCAACACCACGTTTTGATTATGGATCAAGGACATAAAGATTTAGTTGCAACCCAAATTGCAGCGCGCGAAGGCCGCACAATTTTCTTTGTACGAACCAAGCATGGCGCCGACAAACTAGCTGAGAAGATGCTCCGTTCTGGCGTACCTGTAGGAGTTCTTCACGGTGGAAAATCTCAAGGCCAACGAACACGTGTTCTTGCAGCATTTAAAGATGGCCGCGCTTCAGCACTTGTCGCAACAGATGTGGCCGCTCGCGGAATTCACGTTGATGATGTTTCACTAGTAGTTCATGTTGATGCACCAGCAGATCACAAGGATTATTTACACCGCGCAGGTCGTACTGCTCGCGCAGGTGCAACTGGAGTTGTTGTAACTCTTGCAACTCACAAACAGAAGCGCGGAATATTTGGAATTACAAATCAAGCAAAAGTTAAGTTAAACGAAGTTTATGTCCGGCCATCAGATCCAGAGCTAATTCGCGTAACTGGTTCCCAAGAGCCATCGGGCATTCCAGTAATTGTTGAAGCTGAAAGACCTGGTCGTAACGATCGCGGAAGTCGAGATCGTGGTGATCGCGGTGGTTTCCGTCGTGGACATGCCAGCAATTTTAAAAAGCGTAGTGAAGGTGGCGGGCGCGTAGGAGAGAGTGAAAAAGAAAAACCAGTTCGCTCATTCCGTGGCGCGGCCCCAGCAAAACCAAAATATGAAGATCGCCCTGTTCGCAACGATCGTCCAGAAAGAACTGAACGCCCAGAAAGAACCGAGCGTCCAGTGCGTAACGATCGTCCGGAAAGAGCTGAACGTACATTTCGTGCGGATCGCCATCCAAAAGCAGAACGATTTGAAAAATCTGATCGGCCAGCAAAGGTAGATCGTTTTAATACTCCAAAGCCAGTGAAGAAGAGTTACAAATCAGATTCTCGCCCAGCAACTTCAACGTGGCGTGCAGATTCTGAAAAAGTTGAGCGCAGTGAAAAATTTGAAGGTAAGCGTCCAGCGTTCAAGAAAGCCTCTGGCCCTAAGAAGTTTGCAAAGAAGGCTCCAGCCAAGCGTGCTCCTGTAGCAAAAGGAACATTCAAAAAAGCGGGACCCAAAAAGAACGTTGGAAAATCTAAACCTCGCACCAAATAATTTTCACTAAATTCACAGCACTTGTTGTTTAATAGTTCAGAGTTCTAACGCATACTGTCTCTATGAAATCACAGGTTGCGTTGGTTGGTATCGGTTTAGTTATAGCTTCTGGAGTTGCATATGCGGAGTTAAAGCCTGCATCAAACGCTCCAGCAATCACAACGGTTTCAACCCCGGGACCCGTTGCATCAAGCGCTCCCGCAGAGGCAACAGCGCCTACACAAACCCCCGCACCCAAGAAGTCAATCGCGCCTAAAAAGTCTTTAGTGCCAAAGATTGCCAAGCCGACAATTTCTAAGCCAAGTATTTCTGGGGGCGGCGAACTCGAAGATGATGATGAACGCGAAGGTGGAGAAGACGACTAATTACTAGTTTTGCGGGCTTCAAGAATTCTTGAAACTGCGATTGAAGCAATTGTCATAACCGTTCCAAATATTAAATAACCATTTAACGATCCCGCTTTTGCCGGGACAATCCAATCAATAACAACAGCACCTACAAGTTGTCCCGCGATATTTAGAATAACAAAATTTAGAACACCAAGATGTTGAATGATGTAGGCCGATACTGCTACAAATATCAAACCTAGACTTCCACCGGTATAAACCCAGAAATTATTTGGGAGTGGAGAGATCTTTGCTCCTGATGCCAAATTAATCAAAAGAGCGATAACCACAACTACAGCTCCAGTGGCAAAATTTAACCAAGCAGTCGCAAGTGGGCGCGTAGCAACTGCATTAACTCTGCCATTTAAACCCTGTTGGATTGATGCAAATACCCCAACTGTTAGCGCCATTGAAAGCGGCAGGAATCTAAATTTTGAATTCGTTAGGTCGGGGTAAACAGCGATAAATACTGCAACCAAAGTGGCAACAGCACCTAACGTCCTCGTGATTGTTATTTTCTGCTTGCCACTCGATGAAAGACCTGCCTTATCAACGAATAGCGATGAAACCGTTTGTCCTGCAACAACGGATATTGTAAAAAGAGCTACCCCAATTTGTGGAACGGTGATGCTCTGAACAGCAACAAAACAACCACCTAATATGCCACCGGCAATTTCCCACCAAGTTAATTGCTTTTTCTTAATCCCCTGAAAAATTAAAAAGAGTCCAGTTCGTTCTTTTTTGATACCAAAGACAAGAATAAATAGCACAGACCAACCAGTTAAGAATGAGATGAGGGCAGCAGCTAAACCGCTATTTAGATCTACTGAAAGTTGGCCGTTTACTCGTGATTGGATGGCCACAACAACACCGATTAATACTGCAAAAATTGCAAACATTTACCCTCAGATCTTAATTAACACAAGGAATTTTTCCGCCATCAACCGACTTACCATTTGCCAAGTTGGCATAGTTGATTTTGGTTGGTTTTGGTGAAGGAACCGCGCTTGGATCTTTTGGCTCTGGGTTAAATAGTTCCTTTACAAACTCTCTGATTTTGATTTCATCGACCAAATTAACGCTCTGGCCATTGCGCATTACATATCCCTCAATTGGCAAGGTGTGAAACTTAATATTGCCCCCAGTCAGTGCCTTTGCTTGAGGCAGGAAGCCAAGAACATCAAAGCCTGAATCAATTACTACATCTTTCTTTGCAACATTCAATAAGCCAGTTATTTTTCCGATGTCAGAAAAGATTCCCTGAGTTCTAAATTTTGTGATAACCCCAGCGATAAATGCTTGTTGACGATGCGTACGATCTAAATCTCCATTTGGCAGACCATGTCTTTGGCGCACAAACTTAAGAGCGTCTGCCCCAGTGATTGTTTGCAGGCCCGCCGGGAAGATGGCGCCAGAATATTTACTGTCATTGACCGCTTTATTTAGACAAACTTGAATTCCGCCAAGCGCATTGGCCAAATCATAAAAACCAATTAAATTAACTTCCGCAAAATGATCAATTGGAACATCTAGGAATTGGGAAACGGTTGCAATTGCCGCCGCGCGACCAGCATCTCGGGCCAAATGTTCGCGAGCGGGTTGTTGGATACCCTCTTTATATAACTTTGAGTCCTCAGCATATTTCGCGTACCCGTAAGCCTCTTTGATCTTTTTCATTCCATATCCTGGAACGCTTACATAATCATCTCGGGGAATCGAGATTGCAACAGCTTTCTTCCCGCCCGCAGGAAGATGTATCAGAATCATTGTGTTTGTGTTGTAACCACCAATAGAAGCCGGCCCAACATGAAGTAATTTTGATATCTCTTTAGGAATTGGATTACCGTCATTATCCCTGCGGCTATCTAATCCAAGCAATAAAATATTTGTGTCACCATTTAGAGATTGCTTAGCACCTTGCAGGACTTTGGATCTAGGGATTGCACTGGACGCTGCTTTACTAAAGAAATAAAAGCCACCAGATGAAACGACTACGGCTATGGAGAGAGCCACCGCAATCTTTCTGGCCCATTTACGCATAACGCGTATCCTACCTAATAAGGAATTGAATCCCTACAGATAAAGTAATCACATGACAAAAATTGGCGCACTCGCACTTGTTGGATCTGGAGAATATTTACCAGTAATGCAAGAGCTTGAAACTGCGCTACTTCACTCAGGAATTTCCAATGGAAAACCAAATAGATTTCTACAAATTCCAACGGCGGCTGGCCAAGAGAGCGCTGAGAGGTTGGAATTTTGGGAGCAACTTGGGGCAGAACAAGCCCGTCGAATCGGTACTGTTCAAGATTTTCTTCCAATCTTTAATCGTGAAGATGCCTATGATCAAAAGTATATTTCGCGAATAAGCGAAGCAGGTTTGATTTATTTTTCTGGTGGTGATCCTGGTTATTTAGCAAACACTTTGTATGGAACACCACTTTGGGAAGAGATCGAAAGTAATTGGCGATCAGGGGCTTCACTTGCGGGATGCAGTGCAGGAGCGATGGCGCTAAGTAGCGATGTTCCAAATTTCTTTAGAATGAAGAGCGTTGGAATTCCAGGTTTGAATTTGATTCCTAACATTCGCCCAATTCCACATTACAACAAATTCTTTGGGTGGATCCCAGATAGCGCAGCAAAAATTGTGATGAAGGCGCCAGAAGGAACTGTAATTATTGGGATAGATGAGGACACATCGTTAGTAACAGGGTTAGATGAAGGAACTTCATTGGCTGAAAATATTTGGCAAGTGCATGGGAGTGCGAGCGTACATATTTTAAGTGGTGCACCAATTGGTAGATTTGAAGCGGGCGAACTAATAACTTTTAATTAACTAACAAGTATCATATGCAGGTGAGTTTCACTGAATTATTTGGTTATCGCTACATCAAGCGCTTTTATTTTGCGCGCTTCATTAGCAACTTTGGGAATGGCATGTCCCCGATAGCTTTAGCTTTTGGAATCTTGCATCTCCCAAATGGAGATGCGAATTTATTGTCGCTAGTTTTGGGTGCAACAACTGTTGCGATGCTTGTGATGAGCCCATTTGGCGGAGTTCTAGCAGATAAATTTGGTCGAATTCGTGCAGTCGCATTTGCCGATTTAGTAGGTGCTACTGGGCTCTTTGTTCAAGTTGCTTACTTTGCCACCGGGAACGTTCCAATAATTGTTCTGCTAATTGTCAATATAAATTTTGGTTTGATGTGGGGGATTTTCTGGCCCGCGATGTCTGGAGTCTTGCCCGCGCTAGTTCCAGATGAGCACCTACAGAAAACAAATTCAGTAAATAATTTATTCTCCAACGGGGCAATTATTTTGGGCGCTGCTGTAGGTGGAATTATTGTTGCTGGTTGGGGGAGCACCTGGGCACTTGCAATAGATGCCGCAACCTTTGTTGTAGGAGGAGTTCTACTCTTTAGTTTCCGCCACGTATCTGTAAAGAGTGAACCAAATGAGAACTCCATGTTTGATGATTTAATTCATGGCTGGAAGATTTTCATTTCCTATCGTTGGATTGTTATCGGAGTCTTTGGCTTCTCTTTTATAATTTTAGCCTGGGCGGCTGGTGAGAATATTTTGGGACCACTTATCGCACTTGAAGAATTTAATGGCGCTAAGTCCTGGTCACTGGTATTAACCTTTGAAGGAATTGGTTTATTAATTGGATCAATAATTGGAATCCGGATGAAGTTCAAATATCCACTTCGCTTCTTGCTAATAATTAGTTTCTCTATCTCGCTCTATATGTGGTCGATGGCGAGACCTCAATCAATCTGGTTTATTGCGTTTTGTGCGCTACTTTGGGGAATAACAATTGATCTATGGACGACTATTTGGTCAACAGCGATGGCCCGAGAAGTACCCCGCGAAGCGCTCTCTCGAGTTTCATCTTTTGATGCAATGGGAACGATGTTGTTGCGACCAGTTGGGTTAGCAATAGCCGGTCCGCTTTCCATGGCGATTGGGCTTTCAAACACCCTTTACGCCCTGGCAATCTTCAGCGCCATACTTATTTTAGGAATGTTGGCCACACCGGTAATGAGAAATATGCAGATACGTGAAGCGACGAATAAAGAATAAACTCCCAGCCAACGTTCAGATCTAGCCCGAAATTCTCAAAGGAATAGGCGATTTAATTAGACTATGAAAAATTACATGAGTCGAACAACATCAAAAGTTCTAGCCGGATTTCTAATTGGGGTCACGGCAGTCGGTGGCGTTGCGACCGCAGCCGGAGTATTTAGTACCACGGTTGTGAGCGCATGTGTGGATAAGAGGACCCAAGTTATTTATGCGGCTGTCGACAATAAATGTCCAACAACTCGAACCGCAGTGACTCTAGGCAGCGCCGGATCTGTTGCGGGAAGCATAAGCTCAATTGTTAAAAAGGTTTTCCCAACAGTTGTAACAATCAATGTAACAACCGCTAATGGCGGTGCAACTGGGTCTGGATCAATTTTCAAAACTTCAGCAACAACAAGTTATGTTGTAACAAACAATCACGTGATCGAATCTGCCGCTGTCAATACAGGAACAATAAAAGTGGAGTTGGACAATGGGGATTCATATGCCGCCACAATTGTTGGGCGCGATCCTAATTATGATTTAGCAGTTCTTAAAATTTCGATAGGGAACTTGCCGGTAATTGCTATTGGTGATTCAGCTTCAATCAATATCGGTGATCAAGTAATTGCCTTCGGTTCTCCACTTGGGCTAGACCACACGGTTACAAGTGGAATAGTTTCATCTCTAAACCGGCCTGTTGTAACGGGTGATGGCGCAACGTCGAGTGGATCGTATGTCGATGCAATCCAAACTGATGCTGCGATAAATCCTGGAAACTCCGGCGGCCCACTTACAGATTCACTTGGGCGTATGGTTGGAATCAATGCAGCGACCGCAACACTTGGTTCAACTTCCGGTCAGAGCGGTTCAATTGGTCTTGGTTTTGCAATTCCAATGAACCAAGCGCTCCGTGTTATGAATGAAATTATTGATACAGGTAAGGCCACAAGACCGGTTCTTGGAGTCTTCTTCGATCAATCTTTCGCCGCGGGTAAGGGTGCGAAAATATCTAGCCTGACTCCTGGTGATGCCGCAGAGAAGGCAGGCATTCCAGTAGGAGCGATTGTTACTTCAATTGATGGAGTTCGGATTACCGATTATGTCTCAGCGATAGTTCGAATTAGATCATATGCCCCAGGAGCAAAAGTTACGGTAGTTGTTACTTTGCCTTCGGGTGGAAGTAAGAGTTACACAGTTACTTTAGGAAGCGCACTTTCAAGTTAATTAACGCTCACGAACTCCAAGTGAAAGTTCTTCGGCAACCTTACGGACTGCGGTGGCTGGGTCGCTTGGATTCTGCAGAACTGCTTTAACAAAAGCAGATCCAACGATTACACCATCTGCAAACTTAGCAACTTCACTTGCCTGAGCCCTATTTGATACTCCTAGTCCAACCGCTATAGGGGTATCTGAAATCTTTCGAACTCGTTCAACGAGAGTGCTTGCGGTATTTGCAACATTAGTTTGGGTTCCGGTTACACCCATTGAACTTGCGGCATAAATAAAACCGCTGCAATTAGAAGTTACATCTTTTAATCGCCCGTCACCAGTACTTGGCGCAACGACAAAAATGGAGTGAATCGAATTCTCCTTTGCTGTTGCAAGCCACACACCAGCTTCTTCAATTGGCAAATCTGGGGTGATCACACCTTCCATGCCCTCGGCCGAGAAATCATGAGCAAATTTCTCAGGACCATATTTCTCAATTGGATTCCAATACGTCATCAAAAGCGTAGGGACTCCAGTTGCTGAAATTTCTTTAACAATATCGAGAGTTTTTGCCATTGTAATTCCATTGTTGCGAGCAACTTCTGCCGCTTCTTGAATTACCGGTCCATCCATAACAGGATCGCTATAAGGGAAACCGATTTCAACGGCATCAACGCCGCCTTCAATCATGGCCTTAATAATCTTTATTGAATCGCTCTGATTTGGAAAACCAGCTGGGAGATAACCAATTAGCGCTGCTCTATTCTCCAACTTACATTTAATAAATAACTCTGAAAGCTTCGATTGGCCAGCCATCAAAGTTCAATACCAAACCAAGCAGCTGCGGTCTGGACATCTTTATCGCCACGTCCCGAAAGATTAATTAATATGGTTGCATCGCGGCCCAACTCTTTGCCAAGCACCATTGCGCCATACAAAGCGTGAGCGGTTTCAATTGCAGGAATAATTCCTTCTTCTTTTGAAAGCAGAGCGAATGCTTCCATTGCTTCCGCATCGGTAACTGAGCGATATTCCGCACGGCCAAGGTCATGTAAGTATGCATGTTCTGGTCCAACGCCCGGGTAATCAAGTCCGGCTGAAATTGAATGAGATTCAACGGTTTGACCGTTCTCATCTTGAAGAACATAAGTACGAGTTCCATGTAGGACACCAACAGTTCCACCTGAAATTGTTGAAGCATGGCGCCCAGTTTCGATTCCATCGCCGCCAGCTTCAAGGCCAATTAAGCGAACACCAGCATCACCAATAAATCTATTAAAGATTCCAATTGCATTTGAACCGCCGCCAATACAAGCAAGAACGGCATCAGGAAGCTTTCCATTTAGTGCGAGTACTTGTTCCCGTGCTTCATTTCCTATTACTGAATGAAAATCACGAACGATTGTTGGGAAGGGATGCGGTCCAGCAACAGTTCCAAGTAAGTAATGGGTATCTGCAACATTTGTAACCCAATCACGCATTGCTTCATTGATTGCATCTTTTAAAGTTCGAGATCCTGAGGTTACTGGGACTACCTGCGCACCCAACAATTTCATTCTTGCAACATTTAGCGATTGGCGGCGAACATCTTCCTCACCCATATAAACAACACAATCAAATCCCATAAGAGCTGCCGCTGTTGCAGTTGCAACACCGTGTTGTCCGGCCCCGGTCTCAGCGATTACCCGCTTCTTACCCATACGCTTTGTTAAAAGTGCCTGACCAATAACATTGTTGATCTTATGCGATCCAGTGTGATTCAAATCTTCACGCTTCAATAATATTTGTGCACCACCACAATGCTTGGAAAAATTCTTTGCATCAGTCAAAATACTTGGGCGACCAACATAGGTGGCGTTGAGATGCGCTAACTCAGCGAGAAAAACTGGATCCGACATTGCTTCGTTGTGCGTGCGTTCTAATTCATCAAGCGCACCAATTAAGGCTTCAGGGACAAAGCGTCCACCGAATTGCCCAAACTTTCCAGCAATATCCTGATCTGTTAACAAGTTATATTCCTCTCAATTCTCGGATCATTTCAATTGGATCTTTCGACCTAACTAAAGTTTCCCCAACCAAAATTGCCTTTGCGCCGATCTCTTCTAACCGCTTCGTCTCAACCCTGCTTGCGATGCCAGATTCAGCGACTGCGATGATGGAGGAGTCTATTTGAGGGATGAGTTTTTCGAAGGTTTGAAAATCAACGGAGAGATCCTTGAGATTACGTGAGTTAACCCCGATGAAACTAGGGTTCAAAGCCTTAGCCCGGTCTAACTCCTTCTGGTCATGGACTTCCACAAGAGCGCGCATGCCTAACCCCTGGCCATATTCAAAGAGTCCGTGCAATTGCTCATCATTTAGGGCGGCAACAATTAACAGAAAGAGATTGCCACCATTTATAAAACCCTCTTCGATTTGATATCGGTCAACAACAAAATCTTTCTGCAACATCGGAACGCCAACTGCTGCCCTTACTGAATTAAAATCCGCCATCGAACCTTTGAAGCGGCGCGCTTCGGTTAGAACACTTATAGCCGTCGCACCACCAGCTACATAATTTTTAGCTAGTGCAACGGGATCAATAATTTCTGCCAAATTTCCCTTACTTGGTGAGGCTCGTTTAACTTCAGCGATCACATGAAGTGGACCTGGTATGAATTTAGTAAGTGCGTCAATAGGCTTTGGAGTTCTTGCAATTGCATCTTCCAGATTAGGGGTTAGTGCTTTGCGTGAATTTAAATCTTCTCTAACGCCCAAAATTATGTCATCTAATACTGTCATTTGATATCTCGCATTTGGTGTGCCAAATTTATGGCGCGAATAACCGCAGCTGCCTTACTAACAGTCTCTTCTTCTTCGAGTTCAGGAACTGAATCAGCCACAATGCCCGCACCAGCTTGAACATATGCGCGACCATTTTTTATAAGCGCAGTTCTAATTGCAATACAAGAATCTAGATTTCCATGGAAATCCATATATGCAATTACGCCACCGTAAAGCCCGCGTCTTGTTGCTTCATGTTTTTCAATAATATTCATGGCGCTAGGTTTTGGTGCACCAGATAGCGTCCCTGCAGGAAAGACACTTAGAAGCGCGTCTAGTGAGGAAACACCCTTTTTCAACTTGCTTGTAACAGTTGAAACCATATGCATAACGTGCGAATACTTTTCGATTTTCATTAATTCAATTACTTCTACCGATCCACTCTCACTTACTCGGGCTAGATCATTTCGGCCTAAATCAATGAGCATCACATGTTCAGCACGCTCTTTAGGATCATTCAATAACTCTGTTTCAAGCTGGGCATCAATCTCAGCGCTAGAAGAGCGCGGCCTAGTTCCGGCAATTGGATGAACCATTGCATTGCGGTCATCAACTTTAATCATGGCTTCAGGACTAGAACCTACAATAGTTATTCCAGAGCTAAGTTTAATAAAATACATGTAAGGACTTGGGTTTGTAGATCGCAGTGCTTGATAAATTAAGAATGGATCAACTGAAGTTTCAATCTCAAATCTTTGAGATAAAACTACTTGAAAGGCGTTGCCAGAGAAAATATCTTCTTTAATCTCCTTTACCGAGGTTATAAAATCTTTCTTCTCGGTGCGTCGAACTATCGGCAGGTCAGCTACGGTTTCCAGATAGTGGATATCCACATCGACAGGCTTCTCAAGTAATTTAACAATTCCTTTTAATCGCTCAAGTGTTTCGTTGTAACTCTCTTCAATTCGGTTATCGGAACCATCCCAATTAATTGCATTTGCAATCAAAATTAACGAATTGTTTATATGGTCGAAGACCGCGAGATCACTGCACAATAAAAATTCATACATTGGAAGACCAAGATCATCTTTCGCCAGGTTATCTATACGCTCTAAAATTCGCACTGCGTCATAACCTAAATATCCAACCAAGCCACTTGTTAGTGGGGGCAATCCTTCAATACGAGGTGAGCGCAACTGGGTTGAAGTTTTTCTTATTGCATCCAAATTCTTTTCGCCCTTTGGTGCTCCATCTGGAACGCTGCCAGACCAGGTTCCGACACCGTTCTCTTCGCGAAGCGTTGCGACTGCTGGTAAACCAATAAAAGAGTATCTCGACCATTTGCCATCATTCTCAGCTGATTCGAGAAGGAATGTTCCCTCTCGGCTCATCGCTAATTTCTTATAAATTGTTAGCGGTGTTTCAGAATTAGCAAAGACTTTTACATGAAGCGGGATTATGTTGTTGCTTTTGGCATGCTTGCGAAATTGCTCGAGCGACATAACCTGATCAAATAACGACATCAGCGCGCTCCGATTGAGCTTCGTGAAATGGGGAGGCATGCCAACATTTGGACAGTCTACACTGACACCTATTCTTGATAGCGGGTGATTAATAAGTTCGAAGAGGAGGAACATGTCCATCGGTATTGAATCCTTGATAAGCGATTTAAAAATTGGCCGTGATCATTCTGCGGAATCTGCTGAATGGATTATGAGTGAGATCCTTCAAGGCAAGCTAACTGATGAACAAATTGCAAATTGGATAACTGCACTCAGCGCTAAGGGTGAGACGCCAGAAGAAATCGAATTCTTTATCAACATTATGTATCGATACGCACTTCCAATTGATATTTCACAGCGTGCAGTAGACCCTGTTGGCACTGGAGGCGATGGCTTCAATACGATAAATATTTCAACAACTTCTGCGATTATCGCTGCTGCTGCAGGAAGTATTGTTGCAAAACACGGATCTGTTGCCGCAACCTCGAAATCAGGTTCCGCGGATGTACTCGTTGAACTTGGAATAAATATTGATTTAGATGGCAAGACCAATGAGGACTCAATCAGCAAATTTGGAATTGCTTTTATGAAGGCGACTAAATATCACAGCTCTTTGCGATATGCAGCTCCAGCACGCCGCGCAATTGGAAAGCCAACTGTATTTAATGTGCTTGGACCGCTTTCAAATCCAAGTAAGCCAAAAGCATTTGCCCTGGGAATTGCGCCGCAAAATCGCTTTGATTTAATGAGCGAAGTAATGCGCAATCGAGGTGCCGATGGATTTATAGTTCGCGGTAATGATGGAATGGATGAGATAACTATTGTTACGTCAACAAAGGTTCGAGAAATATTTGATGGCAAGCAAAAAGATTATGAAATTACCCCAGAGGATTTTGGATTTAAAAGAGATTCAATTGATACCTTGCGTGGTGGATTGCCGGCAGAAAATGCCGCAATTATTCGAGATTATTTAGCAGGCAAGCAAGGACCAATCAGAGATGCGCTTTTATTGAATTCGGGTTTAACAATTGCCGCTTATAACGGAAAACATGAGAAAGATATTCATGAGCAGATAAAGGTTGGGATTGAAAGTGCAACCGATGCAATCGATTCAGGAAGCGCACTTAATTTATTAAACGATTGGGGAAGTTATACCCAAGAAGTAGGTGGCAAGGCATGAGCGCACCCAATATTCTCGTAGTAGATAACTTTGATTCATTTGTCTTCAACTTAGTAAATTATTTGAATGAGCTTGGCGCAAAGACAACTGTCATTCGTAACGATGAATTGAATAGTATTAATTTCTCAGACTTTGATGGAATTTTAATCTCTCCCGGACCGGGGCACCCAAGTGAGGCTGCGGGCACCCTTGATGCAATCGCATATGCAACCCAAAATAGTATGCCGTTACTTGGAATCTGCTTAGGTCATCAAGCCATCGGTGAAGCATTTGGAGGAACTGTAGATCGAGCACCAGAACTTTTGCACGGAAAAATTTCACATATTCACCACACCCAAGCTGGAATTTTTAAAGATATTCCGCAGAATTACGTTGCAACTAGATATCACTCACTCGCAATCAAAGAAGAGAATTTTCCAGAAGTTTTAGAAATTACAGCACGTTCAGAGTCAGGCGTGATTATGGGTGTTCGGCATAAATCTCTACCAATTCAAGGGGTGCAATTCCACCCAGAATCAATTTTGACCGAGCATGGCCACAAATTATTACAAAACTGGTTGGATGAAATTAAGTAACTTTTGAGTTGGTGTTCTGTACTTTCTCGTACTGACGCGTTGAAACTAAATCACGCAAGCGCTGGAATCCATCCCAGATTTCGACATAGGAATTTTGCAACGGTGAAATTGCGAGCCGAACCGAATTCGGCGCTCGGTAATCTGGAATAACGTCAGCAAATTCTCGAAGTGCAAAAGCAATTCGCTTTGCCTCTGGATGTACCAATGAAAGATGCCCACCACGCTCTTTAGCGTCGCGTGGGGTATTTAGCGTAAAACCCAATTCAACTAACCAAGCGTCAAAAAGGGCGACCATCATCTCGGTTCCTTTTGCGCACTTCGCTTCGATATTTTTTATGCCAGCTTCTTCAATAATTCCAAATGATGTTTGGATTGATCGAAGTGCAATTATTGATGGTGTTGCAATTTGAAAACCGGCTAGCCCCTGCGCCTTATTAAATGTTGAACCCATTGCAAACATATTCTCTTGGGCGTGCCATCCTTGAATCGGAACTTGCAACTCACTTTGAACCCGCTTAGAAACATACATCCATGCTGGTGCGCCCGGCCCAGAGCTTCCATATTTATAAGTGCAACCAACGGCAAGATCAACACCATCTCGATCAAATTGTAAATCTAAAGCGCCAACCGCGTGGCTGCAATCCCAGATAGTAAAAGCACCATATTTGCGAGCCAGATCTGTTATCGCTTTTACGTTATTTCTAGCGCCGGAGCGATACTGGATTACTTCAAAGGAGACAAGTGCAACATCATCACTGAGATATTTCTCTAGAATTTCTGGAGTTATCTGCTCGTGTTTTGAAATAACAGGATCTTCATTATTTATCGTAATTAAATTTAATCCGCGCTCTTTGGCATATCCTTGCAATATATATCGATCTGTTGGAAAGTTGGCTTCATCAATAATTATGGTTTTGCGCCCAGGTCTTGCAGTAAGAGCAGCTCCGACTAATTGATAAAAATTTACCGATGTCGTGTCAGTAGCAATAACTTGGCCGGGTGCGGAACCGAGAGTTGCTCGTCCGATTAAGTCACCGGTTGTAAAAGGCTCCTCAATCCATTCATTCCAACCCTCGACCACCTTTGCGCCCCAACCATTAACTAAATAATCATTGATTGCTTTAATCGTTTTATGAGGCAGGCGGCCTAAGGAATTACCATCTAAATAACAGATATTGGAATCAGGAATAACAAACTCGGCGCGATACTTTCCAAGTGGATCATTTGCATCTAATTCCAGCGCATAAGCTCTATCTGTAACGTCCATTTACGTACTCTAGCAATCGTCAAATACTCTTGGGCAATGGCCAGCCGAAACTTATTAAATCTTGAATCAGTTTCAAAGGCATTCGATATCCGTGCACTCCTAGATAGCGTCTCACTTGGCGTTAATGAAGCTGAACGAATTGGAGTTGTTGGTCGCAATGGTGGTGGCAAGAGCACGCTCTTGAAAGTAATGGCGGGAATAGAACCGCCTGATGAAGGGCGAATAGCGAAAGCTGGTTCGGTAAATATCGGAATCTTGAGCCAAGTAGATGACTTGAGTGAAACTTCATTAGTAAAAGATGTAGTCCTCGGAAATTCAAAGGTCCACGAATGGGCGAGTGATGCAAAAGTTCGTGAGGTATTAACGGGTCTATTTGGTGGATTTAGCGAGGAACTTTTAAACCGAAAAATCTCACACCTTTCTGGTGGTGAACGACGCCGAGTGCATCTTGCGAAACTACTAATCGCAGACTTTGATTTAGTGTTACTAGATGAACCGACAAATCATTTGGATGTCGAAGGTGTTGCTTGGCTTGCAGAATACATAAAGCGAAATACCAAGTTAGCCGTAGTAGTTATTACCCACGATCGATGGTTCTTGGACGAAGTATCAGAACAAATTTGGGAAGTTGTTGAGGGGAAAGTCTTGGCTTACGAAGGCGGATATTCCGCATATGTACTTTCAAAGGCAGAGCGGGCTCGCCAAATAACTGTCGAAGATGGCAAGCGAAATATGTTAATCCGTAAGGAGTTGGCTTGGTTGCGTCGCGGTGCACCCGCCCGAACTGCGAAACCAAAATTTCGAATCGAAGCTGCAAATACTCTTATTGCAAACGAACCCCCACCAAGAAACGAATCCGAACTCTTAAACTTTGCTGCAAATAGATTAGGTAATACCGTCTATGAAATTCACCAAGCAACAATTAAAGCTGGCGAAAAACTTATTCTCGAAGACCTTTATTGGAACGTTGGGCCAGGAGATCGAATTGGGATTGTGGGCATAAATGGCGCTGGCAAGACAACTTTAATTCGCGCCCTGCTAGGTCAGATAGCAGCAAGCGCTGGAAAGATAACAACTGGAGTAACAGTTAAATCAGCCTTCTTGTCACAACATTTAGAAGAGTTGGATCCAACTTGGCGCGTTTTAGAAGCGGTAGAGAAGGTAGCAAACCAAGTACAACTAGGAAATGGCAAAGAACTTTCAGCAAGCCAATTATGCGAACGGTTAGGTTTTAATACCGATTCACAGTGGACTCCAGTCGGGGATTTATCTGGTGGTGAACGACGTAGATTGCAATTAACCAGGTTACTAATGGATAGTCCCAACGTTTTACTTCTAGATGAACCAACAAATGATTTTGATGTTGAAACTTTGACCGCGCTAGAAGACTTATTAGATTCTTTTGGTGGAACGCTCTTAGTTATTTCACACGATAGATACTTTCTAGAACGAGTCTGTGATCGCTTTGTTGGACTGCTGGGTGATGCAAAACTTCGCGATCTGCCAGGCGGAATTGAAGAGTATTTGAAACTGCGCGCAAATAGTGGGCAACTCAATAATTCATCGGCTCCAAAAGGCAAGACATCAAATATCATCGAGATTAAAGAGTTAAAAAAAGAGATTGCAAAATACGAGCGACAGATCTCAAAAATTGATATTGAAATTCTTGGACTAGAAAAGAAGCAGGAAGAGTTGGCTTTTGACCATGAGAAGCTCAGGAGTACCATGGAAGAATTAACAGCAAGTATTAGAAAGAAGAGCGAAGCAGAAGAGCTTTGGCTTGAAGCAAACCACAAGTTAGAAGGGCTCGAAAATTAAAAGTTCGCATTCGAATATTGCCAAACTGGAATTGCTTGCCGCAATCTCTGGAGTAATGATTGCTCTGCAATCTAGAGCGAATGGCGAGCTCTCACACATACTTGGCAATAGCACGGAAGCTGCGCTGGTCTCTTTTGGATCTGGGCTAATAGTTATCACCTTGATTACGCCATTCAACAGCGCAATTAAAAATGGAATTCGCAATCTTCAAAGAGCAGTCAAAGCAAAAGAGATTCCAAGATGGCGTTTGTTTGCCGGTGTTCTAGGTGGAAGTTTTGTTGCTCTTCAAACCCAAGTCGTTCCGCTTATAGGAGTCGCTCTTTACTCCGTTGCGTCAATTGCGGGACAAACTGCGACATCTTTAGTGGTCGATCGGATCGGGCTAACCGGCGGCGGCAAAAAACTTATTTCTAAACGTCGGGTTACCGCGGCTCTCATAACGGTTTTTGCAGTACTTATTTCAGTTTTAGATCGAATTTCAATTTCCTCATTCTCACTATTTGCAGTTCTGCTCGCAGTTCTTGCAGGAGCGTTAGTTGGAGTGCAACGAGCGCTAAATGGTCAGATCAATGAGCATTCCAAAGCCAGCTTTACGACATCGCTTTTGAATTTTGTTATGGGAACTTCAACTCTTGTGATTCTATTGTTTGCACTGCTTATTTTTAAAGGTGATGCCATCGTTCCATTGCCGAGCGGGCCATGGTGGGTCTATACCGGCGGCACGATTGGTGTTGTCTATATTGCATTTACATCAACAATTGTTCAACACCTTGGCGTTCTTACCTTCACGCTATTTAGTGTTGGTGGAACGTTAATTGGTTCGCTATTGATTGATATTTTCTTACCGACAAAGGGCAATACCGTTTCTTGGTACTTAGTTTCTGGAATTATTATGACTTACTTAGGAGTGATAATTGGTGGGCAATCTAGAATATTTAAGCGTTAGTTTTCCCAGCAAGCTTTACCGCTTCAGCAACCTTTGAAACAACTTGTACATCAAAAACACTTGGAATAATGAAGTTTGCATTCAGTTGTTCAGAGTTAACACAAGACGAAATCGCATCGGCCGCTGCAACCAACATCGCATCAGTGATTTTTGTGATTCGGCCATCTAGAAGTCCACGGAAGATTCCAGGGAATGCTAGAACATTATTAATTTGGTTAGGTTGATCACTTCTGCCGGTTGCGACAACTGCAGCGTATTTTCTAGCAATAGTTGGGTCAATTTCTGGATCTGGATTGGCAAGTGCAAAGACGATTGCTCCTGGAGCCATCGCAGCGATATCAGCTTCTTTTAAGACATTTGGCGCACTTACGCCGATAAAAATGTCAGCGCCTACCATTGCTTGCGCAATATCGCCTTTAAATTTGCCGGGTGCGCAATTATCAACAAACCAGGTACGCATCTCTTCATCGCCTTTTTTATGTTCAGAGACCAAACCATCTTTGTCGTATCCAATAATATTTTTTGCACCACGCGCAACAAGTAGTCTGGCGATTGCAGTACCTGCTGCTCCAGCCCCGCTCATAACTATCTTCGCGTTAGCGAGATCTTTCTTAACAAACTTAAGAGCATTTGTTAGCGCTGCCAATACAACAATCGCAGTTCCATGTTGGTCATCATGAAAAACTGGGATATCTAATAGGTCACGGAGTCGACGTTCTATTTCAAAACATCTTGGCGCAGAAATATCTTCAAGATTTATACCGCCATAAACTGGGGCAATAATTTGTACCGTTCGAACAATCTCATCAACATCTTGGGTATCTAAACAGACCGGCCAAGCGTCAACATCCGCAAAGCGCTTAAATAGCGCAGCCTTTCCCTCCATGACAGGAAGCGCTGCTTCGGGCCCAATGTTTCCAAGACCTAAAACGGCTGAACCATCTGTAACAACAGCAACTGTATTTCGCTTAATTGTTAAACGGCGCGCATCAGATTTATCAGCGGCAATTGCCTGAGAAATTCTGGCAACACCAGGCGTGTAGGCGCGAGATAAATCATCGCGAGTTTTTAGCGGGACCTTTGATTGAATTTCTATCTTTCCACCCAAGTGCAATAGAAAAGTTCTATCACTAACTTTGCGAACAATCAGATCAGGATGTCTCGCAATCGAAGCGGTGATTGCTTCGGCATGCTCGGCATCAATTGCATCGCAAGTTACATCTATTACTACGTGATCTAAGAAAGATTCAACAACATCAAGCGCAGTTATTGCTGCTCCGGCTGCAGTTATTGCTGTTGTAACTTCAGCAACAGGCTGGGCAGAAGGTGGACCCTCAACCCGAATTGTTATTCCATAACCAGGGCTAGTTGATGCCATGGTTTATACAACTCCGTAAAGTCGGTCACCAGCATCGCCGAGACCAGGCACGATATATCCCTTTTCATTTAATTTTTCATCGAGTGCGCCAGTGACAATTGTGATTGGCAAATTCTTTCCGCCAAACTCTTTTTCTAACAGTGCAATTCCTTCAGGAGCAGCCAAAATTGTTATCGCGGTTATATCTGTTGCACCACGTTCAAGTAGGTAGTTAATAGCAGCGACAAGAGTTCCACCTGTGGCAAGCATTGGGTCAAGGATGTAGCACTGACGCCCAGTTAAATCATCAGGCAACCGGTTTGCGTAAGTGGATGGTTGAAGTGTGTCGTGATCACGAATCATGCCAAGAAAACCAACTTCAGCCGTCGGCATTAGCCGCGTCATTCCCTCAAGCATTCCAAGCCCCGCGCGCAAAATTGGGACAACTACAGGTTTTGGTTTTGTGAGTGCTACACCTTCCGCAATCGCAACTGGGGTTTTAACTTTTATTGGAGTTGTGCGCACCTCTCGAGTGGCTTCATAAGCGAGCAAGGTAACAATTTCCTCAGTCAATTGGCGAAAGGTCGGTGAGTTTGTTTTCTCATCCCGAAGAACGGTCAACTTATGTGCAAGTAATGGATGGTCCGCAACATGAATCTTCACGACTCATACCTTACTCGCGCGCAGTGGGCTTGTCGCTTGCCCGCTTTAGTGTCAGTATGAAGCCTTCAGAACATAGGAAACATGGGAAACATAGGGTTCGGGAGGTGAGCGCAATGGCTGAAGATTTTGGAATCATTGCGTGGCACGAAGAGGGTCGTTGGAATGTGGCAGAACTTACACATGCCAGAGATCTCGGTTCAATTATGGATCAACTTAATTTGCAGGCGACTAACGGTGGCGCAATCGCTCTGATTGCAATTGAAGAAGATTTTTTCTTAGTAGTACGAGCTCTTGGTTCACATATGCAGATGATGATTAGTGATGTTACATATGCACTTGAATCTGACCTCGCATCTGATTTGATCGAAGCTTTAGATTTACCGTTCCCTGAAGAGGATGATGATTCACAACCTGGTGGGGATATTGATTTACTCTCTGATTTAGGAATGAGTGCGATGGAACTTGAAGCGCTCTGTGATGACCCAGAACTTTTCCCTGATGAACAGCTGGATGCAATTGCTTCAAAGTTAGGGTTTGGAAATCAATTTGCCGAACTTTATGAAGGTCAATAGAGATTGTCTTTAATTTCTAACTCTTACGAAGTAAAAATGCAGCAAGCGATTGAAGTTGCTAAATCTGCGCTCGCAACTGGCGATGTCCCAGTAGGAGCACTTGTATTCAATGCAAGTGGAAACTTAGTTGGTACTGGAAGCAACCGTCGTGAAGTTGATAAAGATCCAAGTGCGCATGCTGAAATTATCGCCCTTCGCGCCGCTGCACTTGCAAATAACTCTTGGCGCTTGGATGACCACACGATTGTTGTAACCCTTGAACCCTGCGCAATGTGCGCTGGTGCTATTGCACAAGCTCGGATTAAAACCTTAGTCTTTGGAGCATGGGACGAAAAAGCAGGAGCGGTAGGTTCAGTTTGGGATGTATTGCGCGATCCAAGGGCGCCGCATCTTGTTGAAGTAATTTCCGGTGTATATGAAAGTGAATGCGGCGCGCTATTAAGCGAGTTCTTTAAAAAATATCGTTAACAAGCAGCGCGAAGGCTCGGTTACTCTTATCTCATGACAACTTACGCATACCTGGGTCCTGCAGGGACTTTCACAGAGGCAGCGTTGCGCCAGATTTCAAAGGCCGAAGATATTTTGGTTCCCTATTCAAATGTCACCGCTGCGCTTGATGCAGTGCGTGAAGGCAAAGCTGAAAAAGTATTAGTACCAATTGAAAATTCAGTTGAAGGGGTTGTCTCAAGGACGCTTGATGAGCTCGCTGTTGGTACACCTTTAGTTGTCACAGCAGAAACAACGCTTCCGGTCTCATTCTCCCTAATGATTTTGCCAGAGAACGCCGGTAAGCCAATTACAAAGATTGCAACTCATCCACATGCCGAAGCGCAGTGTCGGTCATATGTTGCAAAAAATTATCCGCAGGCAGAAATAATTGAAATGTCATCGACCGCCGCCGCAGCTAAAGGTTTAAACGATGGTAATTATGATGCGGCTATTGCCTCTGAAATTGCTGCAGCAAATTATGGCTTAAAGGTTATTGCCAGTGATGTCGGTGATAACAATGGCGCAGTAACAAGATTCGTCATCGCCCAAAAACCTGGTGCAACTCCAAAACCAACTGGGAATGATCGCACCTCACTTGTTGCTTTTATCGGGATTGATCATGCAGGTGCGCTTCTTGAAATTCTCACTGAATTTGCAAAACAAGATGTGAATTTAACTTTTCTTCAATCTCGCCCAACTGGTCGCGAACTTGGCCATTACCATTTCATAATTGACGCCGAAGGCCATATTGATGAACCTAAAGTTGCTACCGCCGTTGAAGGCGTTCGCAAAATTTGTGAAGACATTCGTTTTCTTGGTTCATATCCCCGTGTTAGCAAAAGTAACTAGGTAGGCTTGAACACGTGATTGATTTAAAAATACTGCGCGAAAATCCTGATGCAGTACGCCACTCCCAAAAAGTCCGTGGTGAAGATCAGGCGGTCGTTGGTCAACTTCTAGAAGCAGATGCGATAAGCCGCACAGCGCTAAGTGAATTTGAAACCTTACGTGCGCAACAGAACGCACTATCTAAATCAGTTGGTGCTGCAAAGGGCGAAGAAAAAGCGGCTCTGTTAGAAAACGCAAAAGATCTTGCTGACCGAGTTAAAGCCGCCGATTCAAAACGGAGCGAACTTGAAGAGGTTGCACGTGGGTTACTGTTAAAAATTTCTAACCTTATTGATTTAGAGGCACCAGTTGGTGGCGAAGCAGATTTCAAAGTTATCGAAGAGATTGGGAAGCCTCGAGATTTCAAGAGTGAGGGCTTCCCGCCGAAAGATCACGTTGAGCTCGGAAAAATCTTAAAGGCAATTGATACCGAGCGCGGCGCTAAGGTCGCAGGCTCTCGCTCCTATTATTTAACTGGCCCAGGAGCCATGTTGGAATTCGCACTAGTTAATTTTGCAATTACATCTGCAGTGAAAGCCGGATTTATTCCAGTTATTCCACCCGTACTTGTAAATCCAGCAGCGATGGAGGGCACAGGCTTTCTTGGCCAAGCAGCAGAAAATGTTTATCACTTAGAAGAAGATGATCTTTATTTAGTTGGAACTAGTGAAGTCCCACTCGCTGCGTATCACATGGATGAAATTGTTGAGAACTTACCAATTCGATATGCCGGTTATTCTTCATGTTTCCGCCGCGAAGCCGGTACTTACGGCAAAGATACCCGCGGAATTATTCGCGTACACCAATTCGATAAAGTTGAAATGTTCTCATTCATTAAACCTGAAGATGCAAAGGCCGAACACCTTCGACTTCTTGAGTGGGAGAAAGATTTCCTAAGAGCAATGGAAGTCCCATTCCGCGTAATAGATGTTGCATCTGGTGATTTAGGTTCAAGTGCGATTCGTAAGTTTGATTGTGAAGCTTGGATTCCTACCCAAGGCGCTTATCGTGAAGTAACGAGCACCTCTAATTGCACAGAATTTCAAGCTCGCCGCTTAAATATTAGATACCGAGATGAGAGTGGAACCAAGCCTGTGGCAACGTTAAATGGCACCTTAGTCGCAGTACCAAGAATGATTGTTGCGATTCTTGAAAATCACCAGAATAAAGACGGCTCCATAAATATTCCAAAGGCACTTCGTCCTTTCTTGGGCGTGGATACTTTGGTGCCTTCTCTATGATTTCCGGTAAACGCCCTAAGTTAATTGCAACTGATTTAGATGGAACGATTGTTCCGCACCTAGGCCCAATTTCAGATCGCACAATTGCCGCATTTAAAAAAGCCCATGGGCTTGGTATCGAAATATTTTTTGTGACTGGCCGTCCACCACGTTGGATGGTTGATATAAGAGAAGCTTTCGGTTTCGGTGATGCAATATGTGCAAATGGCGCACTCTTATATGATTTAATGAACGATAAAGTATTAGAAGAATGGCTGATGCCAACTGAGATTCAATTAGAAATTATTAAGCGCTTGCGAATTCGTCTTCCAGGAATCCAATTTGCCCTTGAATATGGCGATGAATTTCACCGTGAAAAGCACTACACAACTAAGTGGGATATTGGCCGAGATAACGTTGGCGTAGATTCGATTGAAGAGAAGATAACTGAGCCAGCATTTAAGATGTTGGCCCGTTGTGTAAATAATGAATTTACCTCAGATCAAATGTTAGAAATTGCAATACGGGAACTTCCTGGAATTGCAAACATCACTCATTCAAATTCAGATGATTCCCTTATTGAAATCTCCGCACTTGGTGTAAGTAAAGGTGAAACTCTTGCGAAGATGGCAGAACGTGCTGGCTTAACTGCTGATGATTGCGTCAGTTTCGGTGATAACCCAAATGATTTCTCGATGTTGCAATGGACTGGGCGATCATGGGCGATGTCAGATGGTCATCCCGACGGCCCGAAGTATGCAAAATTTGTGGCCGATGCCCATCACCACGATGGCGTTGCAATCGTCATCGAAGCGCTGCTCGAATTGCCCGCTTAACTATTTAGAGGGTAAGTTTGCCCACGGAGGGCTCGCATAGTGGCCGAGTGCACCGGTCTTGAAAACCGGCAAACGAAAGTTTCGTGGGTTCAAATCCCACGCCCTCCGCCAGATTTTTAAGAGAATTAAGCGTGTGGGGGAATTCATAACTCATACGCGCAAACACATCTAGCGCTATTTAACGGTCCAGACCAAAATTAAGCCATGGCTACCGGCGTATTTTCAGAATTAAGAGCAAAGATAAAAGAGCGCACTCTTCGAACTGATAAGTGGTGGCTACAACCATTGATCACTTTTGCAGTTCTATTTAGCTTCATAATTTATGCAACATTTCGGGCATCCGAAAACAAATATTATTATCTAGAACCGCTAGTTTCACCGTTTTATTCACCTTGCCTTTCAACTGCATGCGTTGAAGGAAGTTCACCTTTAGGCCAACCATTTAATAATGAATATTTTGGAATCGGAATTTCGCCAGCATTATTTATTCTAATTTTCCCACTTGGTTTCCGCATGACTTGTTATTACTACCGTAAGTCTTATTATCGGGCATTCTGGATGTCACCACCTGCTTGCGCAGTTGCTGAACCACACGCAAAATACACAGGTGAAACTCGTGCGCCGCTAATTCTGCAAAATGGGCATCGCTGGTTCTTCTATGCTGGATTAGTTTTCAATGTTTTGCTTACCTATGATGCAATTATTGCTTTTAGAAATGAAGAAAAAGAGTGGGGCCACATGAGTATCGGAACACTGGTACTTGTTTTTAGTGCAGCAATGCTCTGGATGTATTCACTTTCATGCCATACCTGCCGTCACACAATCGGTGGACGCCTAAAGCATTTCTCAAAGCATCCCGTTCGATATAAGGCGTGGACCTTTATATCTGCTTTAAATCATAAGCACCCAACATATGCCTGGATTTCACTATTTGGTGTTGCTTTCGCCGATATCTATGTTCGCCAAGTTGCATCTGGCGCCTGGACTAATTTCTACTTATTCTAAAGAGAGATAACAATGACATCGCTAGAAAAATATAAATATGACGTCGTAGTTATTGGCGCGGGCGGCGCTGGTCTGCGCGCTGCAGTAGAAGCACGCGAAGCAGGGTTAAGTGTTGCAATCGTCTGCAAATCTCTATTCGGCAAGGCCCACACTGTTATGGCTGAAGGTGGCGCCGCTGCATCAATGGGTAACGTGAATGACAATGACAATTGGAAGGTGCACTTTCGCGACACAATGCGCGGTGGTAAATTCTTAAATCACTACCGAATGGCTGAACTTCATGCGAAAGAATCACCAGATCGCATCTGGGAGCTTGAAACTTGGGGCGCGCTCTTTGATCGCACCAAAGAGGGAAAGATTAGCCAACGTAACTTTGGTGGCCACGAATATCCTCGCCTCGCACACGTCGGAGATCGCACCGGCCTTGAACTTATTCGCACAATGCAACAACGCATTGTTGCTCTGCAACAACAGGATGCAAAAGATCACGGCAGTGCCGAAAGCCATATGAAAGTATTTGCAGAGCTAACAATTACTGAAATTCTTAAAGAGAACGGCAAGATCGCTGGCGCATATGGTTACTGGCGCGAAAATGGAAAAGAAGTTTTATTCGAAGCCCCTGCGGTAATTGTCGCAACCGGTGGTGTTGGAAAGACTTTCAAAATTACTTCTAACTCGTGGGAAGGAACTGGCGATGGCCACGCCCTCGCACTTAAAGCCGGCGCAAACTTAGTTGATATGGAGTTCTTACAATTCCATCCAACTGGAATGGTCTGGCCGCCATCAGTTCGCGGAATTTTAGTAACAGAATCTGTTCGTGGTGAAGGTGGAATTCTCACTAACTCTCTTGGTGAGCGATTCATGTTCAAATACATCCCAGAAGTTTTCAAAGATAAATACGCGGATAACGAAGCGGAATCTGATCGTTGGTACCTTGATCAAGATAACAATCGTCGCCCACCAGAACTACTTCCTCGTGACGAAGTTTCTCGCGCAATTAACTCTGAAGTTAAAGCAGGTCGAGGCACCGAACATGGTGGCGTATTCCTAGATGTTTCAAAGCGGTTGTCAGCTGAAGTTATTAAGAAGCGCCTTCCATCAATGTGGCACCAATTTTACGAACTAGCTGGCGTTGACATCACTAAGGAAGCAATGGAAGTTGGTCCTACTTGTCACTATGTAATGGGTGGCGTTGAAGTAGAACCAGATAACGCTGCTGCAATCGGTGTCCCAGGTTTATTTGCTGCTGGTGAAGTTGCTGGCGGAATGCATGGTTCAAATCGCCTTGGTGGAAATTCGCTCTCGGATCTCTTGGTATTTGGTCGTCGCGCCGGGATGGGCGCAGTTGCTTATGTTAAGAACAATCCAACTGCATCGGTCTCCGAAAAAGCCATTGCTGACGCTGCTGCAAGAATCGAAGCGCCTTTCCGTCGCGCTGGTGGCGAGAATTCATATTCACTTCATGCCGAATTACAGGAAGTAACTCATAACCTAGTTGGCATTATCCGTACTGGAAAAGAAGTTGAAGAAGCGATTGAAAAGATTGCGGCAATTCGCGCTCGCAGCGCAAACGTTGCGGTTGCTGGTGATCGTAAATTCAATCCAGGTTTCCACTTAGCTTTCGACTTAGACAATATGTTGTTAGTCGCCGAGAGCACTGCAAAGTCAGCGCTTCTTCGTGAAGAGTCTCGCGGTGGACATACACGTGATGATTTCCCAGGCATGAATTCAAAGTGGCGCCAGGTGAATCACATCTCTAGCTTTGACGGCAATAAAGTAAATATTAAAGCCCAACCTCTTCCGCCAATTCCTAAAGAGTTATTCGATCTCTTCGATATTCACGAGCTTGAAAAATATATGACGCCCGAAGAAATTGCGAAAGGTGGTTCCAACTAATGGCCCGCAAACTTAAACTTCGGATCTGGCGTGGCGATGCTACTGATGGCGCTCTTAAGAGCGTAGAAGTAGATGTAAATGAAGGTGAAGTTGTTCTAGATGTAATCCATCGCGTGCAAGCAACTCAGATGGGCGATCTTGCAGTTCGCTGGAATTGCAAAGCCGGTAAATGCGGATCTTGTTCGATGGAAATAAATGGCAAGCCACGTCTTGCTTGCATGACACAAGTCTCTTCATTCCCAGAAGATTCAGAAATTACAATTACTCCGCTCCGCGCTTTCCCAGTGATCAAGGATCTTGTAGCTGATGTCTCCTTTAACTATAGAAAAGCGATGGAGATTCCGTCATACGAACATCCAAAAGATTTAGCTCCAGGCGCGGCTCGAATGCAGCAAGTAGATGTCGAGCGCAGCCAAGAATTCCGTAAATGTATTGAATGTTTCTTATGCCAAGATGTGTGCCACGTGGTTCGTGATCACGAAGAGAATAAGAAATCATTTGCTGGACCACGATTCTTTATTCGCATTGCTGAATTAGATATGCACCCACTTGATATATTGAAGAACCGCAAACAAAAGGCGCAAGAAGAGCATGGCCTTGGAATGTGTAACATCACCAAATGCTGTACTGAAGTTTGTCCAGAGCACATTCGCATCACCGATAACGCAATCATTCCGATGAAAGAGCGTGTTGTTGATGTTAAATATGATCCAGTTCGCTGGTTAGGCTCCAAGATTCGCAAGCGCGAGGGTATTGTTTAATACATGGCTCCACTGCTGCTCGTCTCTATTGGCGGAGTAGCAGGAACTTTAGTTCGATATGGAATTGGAATTCTGATTCCGCAAGATAGATCGGGAACTCTTACCGCTAATTTGATTGGCGTTGCACTTGCATCCGCGCTACTTGTCTTAATGGAACGCCGCGGAATTACCCAATTACGTCTACTTCTTCTTCCAGGCTTCTGTGCTGGTATGACTACATTTTCTGCTGTAACGGTTCACTCGATTGAACCCGCAAAGGGTGGGCTTCTTTATTTAGCAACCAACGTAGTTCTAAGTTTAATTCTTGTTGCGGTAGTTCTTCCCATAGCTCGAAAGATTATTCCGGTGCGCAAATGAATACCCTGCTCATAATAATTGGTGCCGCGATCGGCGCTCCATCCCGATATGCAATTGATCAATACTTAAGAAGATTTACTACAAAACCATATGGAACATTTACGGTAAATATTCTTGGGTCTTTCCTAATTGGCTTAACCTTCAAATCAACTGAAAGCTGGAAGGATCTACTTGCAATCGGCTTTGCTGGTGCCTTCACGACCTGGTCAACTTTTATGCTTGACCTTTACCTTGCTTACGAATTAAAACGATATCGTGATGCGCTAATAAATGTAAGTGCTTCGCTGGTATTTGGCCTGCTTGCCGCTTGGGTCGGTGTGCAATTAGTTAATTAGTTTTACTCAGGTTTGAGATCCAGACTTCAACTTCGTCAGGGTGGCTTGGCAATTTATTTGAAAGAACTCGACAACCAGTTTCAGTAACTAAAACGTCATCTTCGATGCGCACACCAATCCCGCGATATTCGGCTGGGAAGAGTTCATCATCAGGATGAATATATAAACCTGGTTCAACGGTAAGAATCATGCCAGCCGCTAGGACACCATCAGAATACTGTTCTTTTCGCGCATCATTGCAATCATGGACATCTATGCCAAGCATGTGACTTACCCCGTGCACTGTCCAGCGTCGGTGCAGACCAACATCTGGTTTCAGTGATTCTTCTGCAGAAATTGGGAGAACACCCATCTCTTCTAAACCTTTAGCCAGAACTGCATGCGATGCAGCAGTTATATCTTTAAATTTTGCGCCGGGCTTAACTGCAGCGAAGCCAGCTTTCTGGGCTTCATATACCAACATATAAATCTTTCGTTGGGCTGGCGAAAATTTTCCATTAATTGGCAGAGTACGAGTTATATCTGCGGTGTAAAGCGTATCAACTTCAATACCGGCATCGATAAGAATCAAGTCACCGCTCTTTACATCGCCATCATTTCTAATCCAATGCAAAATACAGGCATGCGATCCAGATGCTGCGATTGTGTCATAACCTAAATCATTTCCCTCTAATCGGGCCCGACCAAAGAAGGCAGCTTCGATTATTCGCTCTCCACGTTTTGTCGAACTTGCTGCACCAAATACTCGAACCATGTCTGCGAACCCTCGATTGGTTGCATCGACCGCTCTCTGCATTTCAGCAATTTCAAAAGAATCTTTTACTAATCGGATTTCAGATAAATAAGTTAAGAATTCTGCTTGCCCGTCCTTATTTTTGGCAATCGCCTTATCTACTATTTTATTTTCGCCACGAACATAAATTGCTGGCTTCTCATCGCTCAAAAACTTTCCCAGACTTTCAAGCTGTCGTACTGCAAAGCCATATTTACGCTCCGTTTCATCAAGCGTCATCCGGCGCCCAACCCAGAACTCACCATGCTTGGCATCGCGATAAAACTCTTCAGTGTCACGTGGTGATCTTGGATGTATAAATAAGAGCGCCTCATGGCCATTGCCTTTAGGTTCAAGAATAAAAACTGAATCAGGAACCGCATCACTTCCAGTTATTCCAGTGAAATAGGAAAATCCGGAGTGTGGCCTAAAGCGATAATCCGTGTCATTGCTTCGAACTTTCAAGCCACCAGCAGGAAGAACTATTCGCTTCCCAGGATATTTCTTTGAAAGCTCCTCTACTCGTTCCTTGCAAAATTTCATTGCTGGGTTTGCAACGATTCCTTCAAGTGGCGAAGGCGCCCACCCAGTCTTCATAAAATCGGCTAACGGTTTTGGATTAGCAGCGTCATATTTGCGGCTGCCATCCTTATCCTCACTCATGCCAATATCGTAACCGCTTGCACAGAATAGTTCTATGAAGCGCAGATTTTAGATATATTCAACGCGTGAGCATAAATCTTCTCTTTGATCAGATTCAATCTCTTCTGCAAAGCACAAGCCCGAGATCAATTATCGGAATTGTGGGTAAGCCAGGTGCAGGCAAATCCACCGTAGTTTCAGAGATAGAAAAGCGATTTGATCCAAGTCAAGTATGTGTAATCCCGATGGATGGATATCACTTAAGTAATGAAACACTAATTGAACTCGGTCGCCGCGATCGTAAAGGTGCACCAGATACTTTTGCTACCAAAGCATTTATTTCTCTTATATCTAAGGTGAAGAACGACCACACATCAGAACATAGATTTCCAATTTTCCATCGCGAGATTGAAGCTTCAAAAGAAGATGAAGGAATTGTCCCAAGCGGTGTGAAGGTAATAGTTGTTGAGGGTAATTATCTATTCTCAGAGGAACATAATTGGAACGGTGTCTTTCCATTGCTTGACCACACCTGGTGTATTGAAATTGATAATGAGGTAAGAATGCAGCGACTTATTGCCCGCCACATTAAATATGGGAAGACTCCAGAAGAGGCAGAAGATTGGTCACGGGGATCTGATGAAGCCAACGCTCGATTTATTGAATTGACCGCCCATCGGGCCGCGAGCATTATCAAACTTACGTGACTCGGAACCCAATTCACACTGTAAACTTTCCACACCACTTGGAGACGTCGCATAGCCCGGTCGAGTGCGCCTCACTGCTAACGAGGTAAGGGGTAAAACCCTTCAAGAGTTCAAATCTCTTCGTCTCCGCCAGTTAAATAGTTAGGAGTTCTGGTGCCGCATTACAAGATTGCGATTGTCGGCGCTGGACCCGCGGGTTACTTTGCGGCGCAAGCTCTTCAGAATTCTGTAACGGAAGATTTAACTTTTTCTATCGACATGATTGAACGCTTACCAACTCCATGGGGACTTGTTAGATCTGGCGTCGCGCCTGATCATCCAAAGATTAAGACTGTTTCAAAGGTATTTGAAAAGGTCGCGTCCCAACCAGGATTTCGGTTATATGGGAATGTGGAACTTGGCAAAGATATTTCGCTCGAGGATTTAACTAATAAGTATGACGCAGTAGTTATGGCGACTGGTTCTTCCATCGGCAAGAAACTTGGGATCCCTGGCGAAGATTTACCGAACTCTATTTCAGCTTCAGAATTCGTGCCTTGGTATAACGGCCATCCTGATTTTAAAGATTTCAAAATTAATCTATCGGGGAAAGTTGCAGTCGTAATTGGTGCTGGAAATGTTGCGATGGATTGTGGTCGCATGCTTGCAATTGATCCAAAAGAATTGGATGAAACAGATACTGCAGATCATGCTTTAAGTGCATTACATAAAAGCAACATCCGAAAAGCATTTATTACTGGCCGACGCGGTGCGGAGTTTGCTGCATTTACGTCACCTGAACTTCGAGACTTGCCAAAGCTTGAACATACCGATGTTTACATTAGCGCCGAAGCAATTGCACTTGCCTACAAGAACGCCGAGGCAAAGGGTGAAGTAGAAAAGCATTTAGCTAGCAATCTAGAGGCTATGAAAGCAGTTATAGAGGTTCCAAAACAAGGGCATGAACGCTCATTGGAATTTCTCTTCTCGCATACACCGAAAGAGATTTTGGGCGAAGAAAAAGTTGAAGCTATTGTTTATTCAACTCCAGATGGCGATGTAATTATCCCTTGCAATTTAGTGATTACCGCAATCGGATATATTCCTGAGGTCATTCCTGGGATCAATTATGAAAGCGGAAAGATTGCAAATATTGATGGCCGAGTGATTGGCTCAAATATTTATGTAGTTGGCTGGGCAAAGCGCGGACCGTCGGGCGTTATCGGCACAAATAAAAGTGATGCAGCAGAAGTAGTTCAATTATTAATTTCTGACTTAAAAGAACCCAAGGAAAATGGCGATATTTCTGAACTCTTGAAGAGTGATCATAAAATAGTTGACCAGCCATATTGGGTTCGTATTAATGAAGCCGAAGTTGCCGCAGGAGAAGCCCGTGGAAAACCACGTGTTAAAGCAGTTTCAGTCCCTGATCTATTACGTTTGGGGCAACCTTAATCAACGGGTAGTATTCACCAGCACGCCTGCGCTTGTAGCTCAACGGATAGAGCATCTGACTACGGATCAGAAGGTTAGGGGTTCGAATCCCTTCAAGCGCACCAGATTAAACTCATAATTCCATCAACATAAGGAGCGTTGTGAGCAAAGTTTATTTATTCGTTGAGATTGATGTTAAGCCAGGCATGCGAAGTGCCTTCGCGGAACATATTAGAAAACATGGCGCCCATATCCGTACTGAAGAGGGCTGCGAAACTTTAGAAATACTGCTTGATACAAAGAACGAAAATCAGGTTTGCGTCTGGGAAGTTTGGACTAATCGCGAGCTATGGGATGCTCACATGGTCAATGATGCAAGTAAGGCTTGGCAGAAAATCGCTGCCGAATTTGTTAATGGTGAGAAAATAACAGTTATGGACTTGATTTAACTGATGGAAGTTGAAGATCGATCAGTTTTTGATTTAGAAGTAGTTCAGCCAACAAATAGCGTCTCATATGGAAATGCTAGCGACCAAGTAATTGATTTTTACTTGCCAGAAAAAACAATGAAACCAGTAATTGCATTGATACATGGTGGGTTTTGGCGCTCGGAATTTGATAGTAAACATTTATCACCGCTTGCAAAAGCACTAGCGGATTCTGGTTGGCCGGTTGCGTTGATTGAATACAGAAGAATTATTGGTAACCCAGATGCAACTCTTCAGGATGTTCATAGCGCAATTGAAAAATTAAGTGAAGATTTCGGTGCCACTATTTTGTTAGGGCATTCGGCTGGTGGACACCTCGCACTATTGGCTGCGGGTAAATTCGACGTGCTCGGTGTAATTGCTCTAGCTCCGGTGACTGATTTGATTAGATCTGAAGAGATGGATTTAGATGAAGGTTCGGTCTCAGATTTTTTGGGAGCCCCAGCAAAGCTACGCCCAGACTTGAATCCAATTGAATTACCACCGTTAAAAGTGAAGGTTCATGTAATTCACGGGAGCAGTGATATCCGGGTACCTGTTCAATTTTCTAGAGATTACGTCTTGAAAATGAATAATAAATTAACGGATTTGCTCGAACTAGGAAATATTGGGCACTTTGAACTGATTGACCCCAGGAGTGATATTTTTAGCAAAATTTGCCGAGAACTAACGGCTTTGAGTTAAGTTCAACAGGTAAAGTTTCAGCCGTGGCTAAAAAAATAATTGTGCATGCTGGTTTCCATAAAACTGGCACGACTGCGATTCAATCTAGTTTCTTCGCTGCCACAAAAGCTTTGGAGAGTGCGGGAATTACTTATCCGCACGTTGGAGGAAAGGCACACCATAAAGCGGTGTATTCCTTTATGGGAAAGACTTGGGGCTGGGAAGATCGTGGTGGAATTACCGCAACAGATAAGAAATGGCGCCAATTCTTAAAGCAGATAAAAAAAGCCAAATCAACGGCCCTGATTAGTTCAGAGTTCTTATGCGAATTAACTGAAGAGCAGATAATAAAATTTAAGAGAGATCTTGGAAATTCTGATGTAACAATTTATTTCACGCTTCGCCCACTTCTAAAGATTATTCCTTCGGCATATCAACAACATCTTAAAATTGGAATAAAAAGCAGTTATGAGACGTGGCTACATTCAATCTTGGATGAACCTGGGGTTTCGACCATCACTCCATCATTCTGGGTTCGCCACATGCATAGCGAAGTCTTAGCAAAGTGGATAAAGCATTTTGGTAAAGAGAATGTGGTCTTACTTGTGGTGGATGAGAAGAAGCCAGAGTTTATGTACGAGCAATTCAATCTATTACTAGGGCTGAAGCCAGGATTCTTAACGCCGCAAACTGATCAAGATAGCAACCGGTCACTTACTCTCGATGAAATTACTTTACTTAATACAATAAATAAGAAATTTTCAAAGAAACGTAGTTGGCATGATTATGAAACCTTTATCCGCAACGGTTCGATAAAATACTTAACGAATAAGGTCACGCCACCGATTGATGCCGTGCGATTATTGACGCCACAGTGGGCGGTAGATATTGCTAAAAGAGTGTCCAGCGCGAGTGTTGCAGAGATAAAAAGGCTCGGAATCAAAATTATCGGGGAGATTGATTCTTTTGAGAGCGCGGAGATCCCTGTTGGTGAGAATCCTGAAGTAACAATGATTCCAGTTGAACTAGCTGCCAAAGCGCTAGTGGCAATGGATCTGCGGGTTGTTGAAAAACTTCCTACTAGGTATGTGGCAAGAATTCTTTGGAAGATGACTAAACGAGATTTAAAGAGGCTTTTGCGCAATCAATTCAAGATTTTCTCGTCACCGAAACTTCACCTTCAGTCCTTTTCGAATTTCCTATCCGCTTGGCCTTAGTTAATAAGAGCTCTCTATTTTTCTCCTATGAGCACACTGGATTTTCAAGGCAAGGAAGTTATTGCCGCCCTTGAAAGCCAGTTCCAGCCAAAGATAAAAGCCCAAGAAAAGCCAGAAATACGAATCACCAACGCAATTGTCTGCTCTTTCTTCACCAGCGATGAATATTACAAAGCGCATGGGGCTCGACTTCAATCAAATTTGGAAGAGCTTGGAATTGAATACGACCTCCGTGAAATAACAAAAAAAGAGGGCGAAGATTGGGCCGCTATATGTCGCAGGAAAGTTGGGTTTATCGCAGAAGTATGTGCGAAGAACCCAGATAAAAAAGTATTCTGGATTGACGTTGATTGCGAACTATTTTCTATTCCTGATTTTATTTTGAATTCCACTGCGGACCTGATCGGATTTCAACGAGGATTTAGCAATCCAACAAAAATTGGATATCAAAACCGAGGCCGATTTTGGGAACCTTGCTTCTGGGGAATAAATAACACTGACCAAGCACGCAAGATGATTAGCGCAGCAGCAGAATTCGAAGAGATCGCAACAGTTCGCGCAACCGATGACTATTTCTTTGAAGAGGCATGGCGCGCAACTTCCGGAAATATGACCTTCCAAATAATTCCATCAAATTGCGCAGTTGATAAGGGCGCAGGATCACTCGAAAGCCATGAGGTCTTCTTTAGATTTGGATCGAGTGGACAAGTCGAAAACTTTAAGAGCGTTGTTGAACAACACAAAGGCAACACCGCTAAACGCTTCTTGAATCCAAAGCGAGAATTACTTAGGTTTGCAAAACTAGTTGAAGAGAAATTGCCCTTAGGAATTTCTACCAAATTACGGTTAGTCATCGATGCCTCAGGAATAACCGGCTTCTTGACTGGCAAAAGCCACAATAATATTAATAATCAAACAATTACGAAATTAGTTACAGCTGGGAAAACTGGCGATCTCGCTGGATTTAACTCTTCACTAACTCACTTTAAGCGCAAAGCTCTGCCAAATAGATATGAACAGGCGGCGATAAAAGTTGCATCAAGTTACCTTTCATATTCCGCTAAACCAAGTAAGAACGAAGTATTTCTATCTTGGTGGGAAAATCCTTATCCAGGAAACTTTGGCGATTGGTTGACTCCCTTTATTTTTAATCATTACACCGAAAATAAAATAATTTTCCAGAGCCTCACAAATCGGACTAATAAAAACCACATTGTTAGTCTTGGGTCAGTTGGAAGATTCGTTAAATCAAACTCAATAGTTGTTGGAACTGGCGTTAGTTCATATAAGCATGCGCTAAATCCAAAGGCTGACTACATTTCAGTACGTGGACCGCATACCGCCAAATTGTTAGCGGATTCTGGCGGCCCACAAGTTACTAGTTTCGGTGATCCAGGCGTTGTTCTATCACGAATATTGCCCTTTAGTCGTGGTAAGACAAATGGTCGTATCGCACTTGTTCGACATTACACACATGTCCAAGCACCAGTTAGATTGCCAGATAATTTTGATGAATTATCAATTCAAATTTCTCATCCAAATGATGTGATTGCATTTTTCGAAAAATTGAATGAATATGAGAGCGTTGTTACAAGTGCTATGCACGTAATGATTACCTGCCAAAGTTATGGAATTCCTTGTGCACTTATCGTGTTTAAGGGCTTTGAAGAGTACGTTCACGGAACCGGCATTAAATATTCTGATTATGCGCTGGGCGCTGGCGTTCCAGTAATGGATCCAACCCCGATCAACCCTAAATTAGATATGGCAGAAATTGAACCTATAACTTTCACTCACAAGGTTTCGGAAGCGAAGATTGATGAAGTCGAGGCGGCGATTCGCGAAAGTTTGAAGAGATTTAAAAAGTAATTACTTCAAGCCTTCATTTGCGCGATCTAAATCCGCCTGAAAATCAACTTCAACGGCGAAGAGATCAGAGATATCAACTGGTTCTAGCTTAATACCATCTTTTTCGATTGCTAACTCGAGTCCGCGTTCAAAGTAATCTTGATCGGCACAGGCTTCGAGTTGCTTGATTACATCTGCTTTTTCAGATGCAGAAATAAAGTTTATGCCAACAGCCTCACCTAAAGCGTTCTGAACCGTCTTTGAAAGTTCTTTGATGAAACCTTTTTCATCTACGGTGTATTTAACTTCCTCTTCCGCGGTTGTAGAAGTATTTACGCAAACAAAAGATTTCTCAGATTTAATGCGATCTGCAATGCGTTCTAATACTTTGGCATCAAAAACTACATCACCATTTAGCCATAAAACTCCAGATTCTTGGCTTGCACGAAGTGCCTTTAATAAACTTTTCGAGGTATTTGTTTGATCATAAACTTCGTTGTAAACGAAAGACGCAGTTGGATGTGCTTCAATAATCATTTCTAATTTAAAACCAACTACAACAGTGATTCGAGCTTTATCGCCAAATACTTTTGAAACATTTTCCATTTGTTGCTGCATGATTGAACGGCCATCAGATAAAACAGTAAGAGGCTTTGGCCAAGGTTTACCCAATCTAGTTCCCATGCCAGCTGCCAGAATTACAACTTGAATTGCCATCTCTACCTTCACAACCCATCTATAGCTAAAGAATCCCTGTTAGGCACGATAGATTACCGCTTATGGCCGTAAATCTTAGAACTCTAGAAGTTAATCGGGGAACCAGGATTGACGATGTATTGAAAGCCTTCGAATCAGGGAACCAAGATCTGTTACTGGTTGATGAAAATACAGTAGTAACTAAGCCTCATATGGAGTTACTAACCGATTATCCCCGAAGTGTGACGACAGCCTTAGTGACCAAAATAAAGGATGGCGATACTCGCGTAGGTGGTTCTCGGATTACTGGAGCGAGTTCCGGATTTCATGAAGTTGGATACGGTAATCACAATTTTCTTGGCGCAATTCGACTCTCACAATCCCAGCGAGTCGAAATCATCAAAACACTTTCAGATATTTCAAATACAAGCCATTCTGGATTAGCTATCGACCTAATTTTGGTTGGCTTAGTTCGTGACACAATTTTGGTGGCTTCGGCCGAAGTTGTGGGAGCTCCTTGCGCTAGAAGTACTGAAAAATTAGAGCGCGATCGAGTAGCTGGAGAAATCGCAGCGCTAAACGATGCCAGGCTTCGGCTGAAGATTGCTAATCGAGCGAATGATGGGTTCTACTCAGTCTTCTTTCTTCGCAAGATATCCAAGATTTTTACTGGGCTTGCAGTGCGTTTAAAAATGACACCGAATCAGGTAACTCTAATTTCCTTTGCCATCGGGCTATTTTCGGCGTATGAATTCAGCAAAGGAACTTTTTGGACAATATTTGCTGGCGCAGTACTTTTACAACTCAGCATCATTATCGATTGTGTCGATGGCGAACTTGCAAGGTACACCCGGCAATTTTCACAGCTAGGCGCTTGGCTTGATGCAATTACGGATCGGATAAAAGAGTACTTAGTCTTTTATGCACTCGCTTATGGCGCTGCAAAACAAGGTCGAGATTTATGGATTCCTGCAATTGGAATGATGATTTTTCAAACCTTCAGACATCTTTCCGATTACAACTTCGCCCGGATAAATAAGTTCAGAACTCCAGAGCCAGTGGCAATATCTTTTGATCTTAAATCTGATGGCTACATTGTTGTAGAACGCGAAAAGCGCTCGCGCTTTGAATATTGGTCTAAAAAAGCGGTGCAATTTCCAATTGGTGAACGTTGGCTGGTCATAAGTGCTTCCTCAGTTATAGGGGGCGCCGTCTTTACCTTCACGATAATGCCGATTCTCTCGCTGATTTCAGTAGCTTTAGTCTTTAGAGCCCGAGTACGTAAAACGCTAACTTGGCCAAAATTTAGAGTTAATAAAGAATTTATTGATGATCAATTAGATTCAATTAAGAATAAAAATTCAACAAATCGCTTTGATTGGCTTGAGCCATCAATCCTGCGCCTTGTTGAAGGCCTGATCTTCGTCGAGCTCGCTATCATCAGTGATATAGATCGTTCACAAATTTTCCTACTTGTCTTCGCAATTATCTTCAATCATTACGACAATATGTATCGTGCACTACAAGGTGAACGAAAGCCCAAATGGATAGCAATAGCAGGCGGATTTATCTTTGGCCGTTTACTAGTAACTCTAATTTGGGTCACGCTCGGTTTATCAATAACGATTCTCGTCTATTATTTCTCAATACTTTTCTTTCTTATTTCTTCAGTACAGTGGATTCAAAGCCACAGAGTTAAGGTGGCCTAACTTATGACATCTCAACCAATCAGACCTTTAAAACCAACCATCGCGCAAATTCGCGAGATTTCACAGCCAGTTTCAGTAACTGGCCGATCAACTTCAGAACATTGGGTAGCCGATCTTTATCAGAGAAAAATTTCTGTTTACTTAACGCGCTTATTCTTGCGGACACCGATTACTGCAAATGGCGTAACTTGGTTGATGGTAATTGTCGCTGCATCTATTGGACCCGCACTTCTAATCCAAGGGTGGGTTGGAATAGCACTCGCCTTATTTTTAAGCCACCTTCAAATGCTTATTGATTGCTGTGACGGTGAAGTTGCAAGATGGCGAAATACAAAATCACCAATGGGAATTTTTCTCGATAAATTGGGACATTATGCTGCAGAAGGCTTAATTCCAATTTTCTTTGGCTTACGACTGGCTGGCTGGCCAGAGCGCCCAATAACTGGATCGATTTATCCTTACCTTGGAGCGTTGTTAGCTGGAATTATTATTGTAAATAAAGGTTTGAATGATGCAGTTCATGTTGCGCGAGCTTTCTCTGGGTTAACAAAAATCCAGGATACAAAGGACGCAAACCTTCCACTAAAAGGGGCGCTTCGCACTGCCCGCAAAATATTCAAATTCATCCCAATTCAAAGAATTTTTCATTCCATTGAATTCACCATTTTCATAGCGCTCTTTGGTTCTTACCCACTCTCGCTTGAAATTGCGCTTGGGCTAGCGCTTTTTGTGACAGTTGGGCATATCGCAGCAATCGTTTCTTCGGCAAAGTTAAGGAATAATTGAGATATGCGCGCGATACTCGGTCAACTCAAATCAGCTTTGCTACAACTATTTCCAACGACAAAACATCGTTTGATCTTGATAAGCCTAGTTTTGATTGCTGCATTTATATCAGTATCTGAACTTGCTGTCGCAAAGTTGTTTACCCAAATAATTTTGCACGAGGGCGATATGTCTCGCTCGCAATTAATAATTTTCATTGTTGGCTTCTTTGTATTTTTCGGAGCTACAAGAGCGGGCCATTATTTCCAAAGAATTTATCGTGTCAATGTCTTCGACCGTGCTTTTAAAGCTTCAGAAGTAGAAATTCATCGGAGCAAAGAGAATTGGCGCTGGTCACTGGCATTTGAACTAACTACGCTCCTAAGTATTTTTACTCAAATGGGAGTAATTATTATCTTTTTCACATTTCTAAATTGGAAGTTTGGCTTACTTAATATCTTTGTTGTTATGGTAATTTTCCAAATACTGGGCCGTATCTTTCGAAAGCAGATGAAAACTCAACGCGGATTTGTTAAAGCAAAGGTAAGAAAAGAGCACATTCCAAGTTCGGTAAAGATTGGAACTCGAATCAAATCCGGAGAGATCGGTATTTTGTTATCTGGAATCGCAATGTTGACGCTCTTTGCTGCTCTAATATTTCTGAGCTATAACGGGGAAATTACCCCATCAAATACCATCGTCCTATTCTTTGGACTTAGAATGCAGAATTCAAACCTCTCAAATATTTCAAGTGGTTTGATGAGATTTGCAAGGGCCAGAACACATAGTGAATAGTGAAAATCTCTTAACAATTGGGTATTCAACACTTTCAGATAGAGCACAAAACATTAAATTCATTGCAGGTGTAACAAATTTAGTTATTGTTCAGAATCCAAAATCAGATCTAATGCCAACTTTCCCTTCCGAAGTCTCAGTAACTGAATTAAAGAGCCAAGGGGTAACTAAGAGTCGCAATGCCGCAATTACCAATGCAACTGGGAAGTACTTACTTTTTGGCGACGATGATCTGGAATTCAAGCCATCGGGTATTCAGGAAGTAGTTATATATCTAGAAGCAAATCCACAGATTTCGATTGTTTTGGCACAGGCAGTAAATGAGAAAGGCGAATTACGTAAGGCGTATCCCAAGAATTCACACTCTCTTAAACTTCGAAATTCAGCTAAAGCTGCAACCTATGAGATGTTTATCCGGTTGGCGGATTTCAAAAGGTTAGATATCAAATTTGATGAAAATTTTGGCGCAGGATCAGAAAACTACTTGGGAGATGAATACATTTTGATAGCAGATGCACTCCGTTTGGGATTAAAGGGAACGTTCCTTCCAATAATTGTTGCGATGCATCCAGCAGATAGTTCCGGAAATCTAAAAAATACCAGAAAAGATATATCTGCTCGCTCACAAGTTTTCACCAGAGTTTTTGGCATATGGGCGATTCCCATGAGGTTAGGATTTCTAGTTAAACCACCATTTAAGAAATTTGGAATCCTAAATTCAATTCGATTCATAATTGGTAAATGAAAGTATTCGCTCATCGTGGAGCATCGGGTCGATCGCCCGAGATGTCTTATGCTGCATATCTCGCAGCAATCGAAGATAAAGCTGATGGTTTTGAGTGTGATGTTAGATTAACTCTCGACCAAGAAATTGCCTGCTTTCATGATGCGGATACCGCGAGAATTGCTGGCATAAAACACAAGGTTTCAAAGAGTCAATTTAGTAAGATGCAGAACTTAGTTGCGGCTATATCTTTAGACCAACTCCTTACCCTCGCTATTATTAATAAGAAGGATCTATTAATTGAAAGTAAGCACCCAGTTGCATCTGGTGGGGCGGTTGAAAGGAAAATATTAGAACTTCTTTATCGTCGAAGTTCAGAAATATCCGAATCTGGAATTGAAGTCATTTGTATGTCATTTTCCTGGTTTGCAGTTAAGCGATTTAAGAAATCACACAAGGCTTGTACTGTTGCAAAGTTCTATCTTCAAGCACTTGTTGCTCCAACTCAGATTGTCGCGCTTCATATTGAGCTCATAAAAAAATATCCCAAGTTGGTGACTCGATTGCAAAACCGAGGTAAGCGGCTATTTGTTTGGACCGTTAATGCCAGTAGCGATCTAAAATTTTGTAAGGATCTAGGTATTGAAGGAGTAATAACTAATTACCCGGATAAAGCGCGGAAGTATGTCTAAAGAGCAGAGCCGCTTTTTACTTGGTGTAATTGCCTATCTATCATTAGTTTTCTATATATTTGGCTTAGCCGGAACTGGTTCAGTCCAGGATCCAGTTTCAGCGCCTGCTCCTGCTCCTGCTCCTGCGACAGAGCTTCTCTGCTTTAATTTGGAATCCAAGGTTCTAAGAGCGAGTGATTCGAATTTGGGCTGTTTACTTGAGGAAGAATCTTTAGGGGATTCACCAATTAAGCATGAAGATATTCGCCCAAACGCATTAAATCCTATTGTCGAGGTTCGCTTTTTGGCAGCCCAGGCGGCGGCGAAAGCAGCTGGTTTTTCAATAAGAATTACATCTGGCTTTAGATCACAAGCGTTACAAGAAAAGTTATTTGGAGATGCGATAAAAAAATATGGGAGTGAAGAGGAAGCCTCAAAATGGGTATTACCTAAAGATATTTCGCATCATCCATGGGGTACCGCAATCGATGTAAATTATCCCGGAGATAAAACCGCTGTTAAATGGTTAGAAGATAATGGCTCATTATTTGGACTTTGCCGCGTTTACGAGAATGAATGGTGGCATTTTGAACCAATAATCGCACCTGGAGATACTTGTCCAGCAATGATGGTTAACGCTCTAGAAAGTTTAGAGCAATCACCTACTGGCGCGAATGATTCAAATTAATATACTTACAACATGACAATTCAAATTCCAAATAAATTAGGTGTTCATGCTCTTGTATGGGTTGGTGGCTGGTCCCACGCAGAATGTCGCGAGGCAATTCAAAATACCGTTGAAGCGGGATACGATTTAATCGAAATTCCTGCACTCGACCCTTCGCTTATCGATACCAAACACACACTTGCAACTCTAAAAGAATTTGGAATTAAAGCCGCTTGCTCACTCGGCCTCTCATTTGATGCAGATATTAATAACGAAGATTCAGCAATTGTTGCTAAAGGTGAAGCGAAATTAATGGCTGCGCTAGATGTAGTTGCAGCTATCGAGGGAGATTACCTAGGCGGCGTATTATTTAGCGCCCTTGGAAAATATTCACATGCTGCTACTGAAAAATCTCGTGCGAATTCGGTGGCCTCATTAAAGCGCCTAGCAATTGCGGCACAGGCAAAGGGAATAACAATTGGGTTAGAGCCAGTTAACCGTTATGAATCAAATTTGATTAACACAATCGATCAAGCAGTTGCCATGATTAAAGATATTGGTGAGCCAAACGTTAAGGTTCATATCGATATTTACCATATGAATATCGAAGAGCAGGATCTAGCATCACCAATCATTAACAACGCTGAACACATTGGTTATGTTCATATTGGGGCAAGCCACCGAGGCGGACTTGGAACCGGAAACGTTGATTTTGATGAACTATTTGGTGCCCTCGCAAAGATCAACTACAAAGGCGTTATTACCTTTGAGAGTTTCTCATCCGCGATTGTTCATCCAGACTTATCTCTTGCCTTGGCGATTTGGCGTAACCTTTGGACTGAGAACAAGCCAATGGCGCTAAGTGCTCGCAAGTACATGGTGGAACATATTGTTCGTGCCAATAAACTTGCTTAAATTAAAGAGCTAGCGGAGCATCTTTAGCAAGTGGTGGGCGACAAACCACACCGCTGGCACCGTTTAAAGTCCAACTTCCAGCGGAATGTGGAATCAGAATTGCATCGCCCTTAACGGCGCTAATTTCTGAATGGTTTTCAAAAGTAATATTTCCGCTACCTTCTAAGATCAGCGCAATACTAAATCCAGCAGCAACCTTGCTTACATTTCCAGCGAGATAGTCAGCGCGGAAATATGGATCAGCAACAGCGGTAAATACAGATTGATCTGAGCCACTAAATAACCGATTTGAGAAGACGAGTTTGCTCGCCTCTTCCTTATCAATTGGTGTGTAGCGAAGTGCATCTAAAACCGTGTCGAAACCTAATCCGAGGTGGCCATCTTTAACGCCATCAACTGCAAAATCATTCCATTCAAGGAGTGCAGACAAATCTGTTGGCTCTTGAAGTTCAAGAACAAATATTCCAGCACCGATTGCATGGGGTGTTCCAGCAGGAACAAAAACAGTATCTCCAGCTTTCACATCAAATTTTTGAAGTGATGCAAGCAAACCATCAGCATCTCTTGCATCTACCATCTTTGAAACATCTGATTTTTTTAACTCGGTATTGAATCCCAGGCCGACATTTGCGCCAGCAGGTGCTTCCAAAATAATCCAAGCTTCAGTCTTTCCATGTTTTAACGAAAGATGTTCTTTAGCAAACTTACGATTTGGATGGTAATGAACTGGAAGTCGTTGATCTGGATCAAGCAACTTCATTAACAATTCAGTACTTGCGCCAAAGGTATTTAAATGTTCTGCGCCAAGCCATTTCTCTGGATTAGCTAATACTGAATCTCGCAAGTAACTTCCATCAGATAAAACTGACAACCCCATAGTTTTTTCACCAAAGCGTGTGGTCATAGAACCAATCCACTCTTCTGGTCGCATTGGACCACCTGGACCATTACGTAAGGCTCCGATGCGGTAGCCGCCCTTATAGAAGTGATCGAATTGGTTGGATGCGAGTTTCTGAGGTGTAATCATGAGCGCAATTTACTATGACAATACTTTTTTCGCACCCAACCCAAAAATTATTGCTAAGGCAGCCGGAACTAGCATCGCCCATCTGAGCGTCAAGAAATCAGAGAGAAATCCGATAAGTGGTGGGCCTAGTACGAAACCAAAGTAGGCAACTCCGGTAACAAGTGCGACTCCTTCGGCGGCAGATACTTGTCCAGGATATTTCTCATTTACGAGAGTTCCGGTCGCGCTAATCACCATTGGAATCACGGTTGATAGCCCAATGCCAAATAAGAACCAACCAAGAATTACGCCGTAGATATTTCCGATGAGTAATCCACCTGTCAGACCAACACCAGAAATTAGTCCGGACCAAGTTAGAAGTTTAACTACTCCAAATTTATGCGCTAAATAATCCCCGGATAATCTGCCACAAACCATAGTGAATGCGAAGAAGACATAGGGAAGTGCTGACATAAATGGAGTTGAACCGAAAGTATCTCGAGCAAGAACTCCACCCCAGTCTGCGGCTGAGCCTTCACCAAGTGCAGCGCATAGGCCAAGCAATCCAAGAATCGCGAGCTTGCGTGGAGTTTTTCGCTTCTCATGTTTTTCAAATTTATGCTGATCTGCAACTGCAGATAAAAACCAATTTCTGGTTATGAATGCGATGATGAAAATAACTAATCCAGCAACAAGTGCATGCACGTGGATTGAAACATTTGTACTAGCAATCAAGCCACCGACTGCCCCACCGCTAAGGCCACCAAGAGACCACATGGCGTGAAATGTACTCAGGACTCGCTTCCCAGCTATTTTCTCTAAAGCCGCCGCATGGGCATTCATTGATAGATCATGAATCGATGAGAGAACACCATAAATAAATAGCGAGAAGACAAACCAAGGAAGGCTAAAAAGTAGCCCAACCAAAGGAACAGCTAGTGCCAAGGTAAATGCAGAGTATTTTGTAACAGGTCCGCTTCCATATTTTGCAGAATTTCTGCTGGCCGGCCTAAGAGCCGCGAGAACACCAACAGAAGCGCATAACAATGAGGTACCAAGTACACCATTTGAAATATCTAGTACAGATTTGAAGTCTGGAATTCTAGATACAAAGTTGCCGACAGAAAAACCGTTAATGAAGAATGTAATTGAAGTTGCCAATTTAGCCTTGCGGTATTCATCACTCTGAAACATGCGCCAATCGTATCTTTTACCTCTACTCTTTACCCTATGTTGGAAATGAATGGCACTAACTTCATCGCTGAAAATGAACGTAGCGGATCTGCGCGAAGTTTATTCTGGCCTTGGGCTGCAGCAAATGTTTCCCTGCTTGCACTCTCTTATGGCGCTTTCTTTCTTGGCTTTGGCATTTCATTCTGGCAGGCTACTTTCGCTGCAATTATTGGAACTGTAGCCTCATTTGGATTGGTAGGAATAAGTTCACTCGCCGGCAAGCGAGCAAGCGCACCAACAATGACGCTTTCGCGTGCAGCGTTTGGCGTAAAAGGAAATGTTGTCCCAGGACTTCTCTCGTATTTGATCTTTGTAGGTTGGGAAACTGTGTTGGTTTCACTTGCAACTCTCGCGACCGAAACCGTCTTCACCCGAGTTGGAAATATTGACCCAAACATTTCGCGCATCCTTGGATTTTCAATTGCCGCAGGGCTAACTATTTTTGGTGGCGTCTTAGGATTTCAAGTAATTATGCGGCTTCAAAAAGTTTTAACTATTGCGACAATTATATTAACAATCGGCTACATAGCCTTAACAGCAGATCAAGTTAATTGGAGCGCGATTTCAGAGATACCAAGTGGAAGCGTCCAAGCAGTTATCGGAGCCTTAATCTTTGGCGTAACTGGAATCGGCCTAGGTTGGGTTAACGCTGCCGCTGATTATTCAAGATATCTACCCCGAAGTGTTTCTAGCCGTGGAGTAATTGGATGGACGGTATTCGGTGCATCGATTGTTCCAATAGTTCTAGTTATATATGGATCACTCTTGGCTGGAAGTAGTAAAACACTTGGTGAAAAAATTTCGATGGATCCAATTGGGGCGCTTACAACTCTGGTACCAACTTGGTATTTAATTCCCTTCGCCACAGTTGCAATTCTTGGTCTAATTGGTGGCGCAATCCTTGATCTTTACTCATCTGGAATCACTTTGGTTTCAATTGGTTTACCGGTGAAGCGCCACGTTGCTGCTTCGATAGATGCCGTAATAATGTCACTTGGCACTATTTATATTGTCTGGATTGCTGGAAATTTCTTTGGACCATTTCAAGGCTTCTTAATAACTCTTGGGGTTCCAATCGCGGCTTGGTCAGGAATTTTTGTTGCTGATGTTCTTATGCGAAAGCGTGACTATGTTGAAGAAGATCTCTTTGATTCAAGGGGAATTTATGGCGCCTGGAATGTGCGTTCACTTAGCTTGGTGTTATTTGCCGCAGTTGTTGGTTGGGGATTTGTAACAAATACTTTTGCTAGCTGGCTCTCATGGCAGGGATATTTCTTAGGGCTTATTGGCGGAAAGAGCGGTCCTTGGGCTTATTCAAATATCGGGGTAATAATAGCTTTGATAATTGGTTTCATCGGTCACATTCTTTTATCCCACAAGAAGATTGCGGCACAGGAGAAATAAAATAGCCCCGCATCTCTGCAGGGCTAGTTATAATTTCTATTTGACGATTTAGATAAATGAAGTTGTTATCGCTAAGGCGATTCCAGATACTGCGACCCAGGTAAACCAAGATGCAGCAGTGCGAATTCGCCACGATTCAAGTACAGGATCTACTGTCGCACGGCGACTTCTGATAACTAAACCAAGAGCAATAAATCCAGCTACGAAATAGTGGAAGAAGTTTGCGCCAGCAATAACTACCCAGCAAGCAGCGTAGGCACCTTCAAAAGTGCCAGTGTCCTTAACGATGAATGGCATGTTTGCTAATTGATGAAGTTGGTAATAACCACCATAGATATAAGCAACCAATGTAATTAAAGAGAAGCTGCCTTGATGACTTAGATCGCGTTGGGCAAGTTTATGAACAAGCGCAGCCACGATTAATGGAAGAACTGCCATCCAGCCTGAGGAAGCGCTAAATGTATGTCCATTCTTTGGAATCCAACCACCGTTCTGGTCGAGGTTTCGCAGATAGAAGTAAGAGAAGATCATTCCGAAGACAAATGCACCATCAGCAACTATTAGTAACCGAACACCTAGACGTTCGCGGCGACCTACAGCTTCTGGGGCATCGTGATGGACTTGGAATTTAGTATCGCTTGACATTATTTTGCACTCCTTCCATATCCATAAGGATCACTTGTTACAACGGGTGGGGTATCAAAGTTAACTAGCGGAACGGGATAAGGAACGGTCCACTCCAAAGTTTTTGCGCCCCATGGATTCATTGGCGCAATCTTTCCGTGACGCCATGAATGAATTACCGCCCAGAGCAGAACGATAAAGCCGATACCGATTGTGTATGCGCCCATCGTGCTGATCTTGTTTGAGGTTGCAAATTGCTCGGCATAATCAACTACCCGACGGGGTTGGCCTTCAGCGCCAGCAATAAACATTCCAAGATAGAGAACCTGGAAACCAATCTGTACCAACCAGAATGAGATGTAACTTGCGCGTTCGTGCAACATATGGCCAGTCATCTTTGGGTACCAATATGAAAGTCCAGCTACAGCGCCAGTAAGTGCGGCGCCCATCAGCGTGTAATGGAAGTGTGCAGTTACATACATTGATCCATGTAGGTACATATCAGCAGGAACATCGGAGAGATAAAGCCCAGTGATTCCGCCAACCAACATATTCCAGAGGAATGCGTAAACCGCAAGCATTGGAACCTTAAGCCAAGGTTTGCCGTTCCAGAGCGTTCCAAGGATCACCAAAAAGATAAGTCCAGTAGGAACTGAAATCATTTCTGTTGTAACCATGAATGGTCCATTTAGCATAGGCATCCAACCAGTCATGTACATATGGTGCGCCCAAACCAGAAAAGATAGACCAACGATTCCAGCAAAGCCAACAATCGCAGATGTATATGAGAACAATGGTTTGCGAACAAAGACCGGAACAATTTCCATCAGGATTGCAACACCAGGAAGAAGAATTACATAAACCTCAGGGTGGCCCATGATCCAGAAGAGGTGTGCATATAGCCAACCGGTACCACCGACATTGGCATCAAAAAAACCAGTTAAGAATGAGCGATCCATTGCTGTCATGATCATCGCGAGCATGAAGGTAGGGAAGGCGGGAATTGCCATCGCAACTGAAAGTGTTGCACCAACCACGAAGATTGGTACTCGGTTCCAAGTCATGCCTTTCGCGCGCATAGTGATAACTGTCGCGGTGATATTTGCACCAGAGACGGCAGTAGAAATCGCGAAGATAATAATTGCTGCTATGAAGGCATTCATGCCAGGTCCAGCTTGAACACTTAGTGGAGCATAAGCAGTCCAACCGGTAGGAATTCCACCCAAGAACCAAGCGCTACACAGCACTGGAATCGCAGTAAACAGAACCCACCAAGAGAGAGCATTAAGTCTTGGGAATGCCATATCTGCAGCGCCAATCATGATTGGCATGATGTAGTTACCGAAAGGCCCGGTGGCAACAATAATCAGCGCAATGATCATGGTGATTCCATGTAAGCCAACAAGTGAGTTGTAAACGGATGGCGTGATGAAGTGCCCGCCAGGGTTAGCAAGGTCGGTACGAATCATCATTGCCATCGCGCCACCAACAGCGAGCAATACAATAACGCCCCAGAGATATTGGATACCGACAACTTTGTGGTCTGTGCAATATTTGAAGTAGCGCTTGATGCCTTGACCATCACCGGCCAGATAAAGCTGTTCTTCAGCAGTTAAATCTTCTCCAATCAACCAGCGAATTGGTCCAATGAAAGCACCGATACCAGCCAAGAATCCGATACTCCACATAAACATGGTTGCCAGTAATACTCGGTTATTTAATTCATAGATGCTGATATCTAAAACTGTAGATAACCCTCTATAAGTTAAAAGAGCAAAAATTATTCCGACAATTAAACCGGTTCCTGCATTTAATTTGGTGATCAAGCTCTTCTTTGGATTTGGAATCGGACGCGTTCCAACGTGTTGGTCGAGTGTTGTCATGCTGAGTGACCTCCTTGTGCGACTACCCAACTATTAAAGTCATCTACCGTCATAACTTCACCGGTCGTCTCCATATATGCGTGATACAGACCGCAAAGCTCGGCGCACTTAACATCAAATTCACCTAGTTTATTTGGGGTTGTTTCAGCAATTGTTTCGGCTAATTTATTTGCATCAACTTTTACGCCAAGCTGGACAGGCCAGAATGAGTGATTTACATCTACAGAGTTAATATGGAAAGTCACTGGGTGATTTAACGGAAGCATAAGTACGTGGCTGGAAACACCCAACTTTGGATATTCAAAAGTCCAGACCCATTGGCTTCCCGTAACGTTTACCACCATCGCATCTTCAGCGTTCTTTGCTGAAGCAATTGATGATGAATTAAGTTCGGTGATTCCATAAATAACCGCTGTTAGTGCCAGCAAACTAGTTACTACAGACCAGAGCAGAACAATCGGACCATTCGTACGCGTTGCTGGACCATCTGGCGGTTGGGTATCTCCGCTATGGCGATTTAAGAATGTGTAAAGCGCAACACCTAGAACTACTCCGCAAACGGGAGCCGCAATCCAAGTAAAGACAACCATTAGACGTTCGATGGCTTTCATATCAGTACTCATGACAGTTGGCATCCATTTTGTGTAGAACTTGCCACCGAGTATTACGAAAATACCCGTGACTATGACGCCAAAAATTGTTGACTGGATTACATCAGATCTCTTATAGAAATTAGCTAACCGATCTCCTGGAGTTGGTTTTAGATCTACGCTGTCATGTTCGCTCATGCTGTGACCGTTACCTTTCCTGACATGTATCCGTAACCGCTCATCGCAGCGCCAAATTTTGCGTATGTGTTATCGCCGCAAGGGAATTCGCAGTTCCAGACATAATTACCAGCGCCTTTAGTTAGGAAAGAGAAAGTTATTGTGTGGCCCTTGAAGTTTGTAATTGGATCTTCAGTTGGAACCCAACCAGTCTCCTCATCTTCTTCAACGCGAAGAAGTGGAACACTTACAAAAAGCGGATCTTGAGATGATGAAGGAATTCCATGGAGTGTCCAAGTATGTTGAATCTTGTTGTATGGAAGTGAAGTTATATCTTCACCATCAATATTTACAGTTCCACCAACAGTTCCAACAACTTTTCCAAAGTATGGGTTATTAAGTTCTTCGCCACCGTCGTAACCATGAATTGTCATAGTTATATAGGTATTAGCGGGGAGAATTAAATGATTAGAAGGTCCGTATTGCACCCAATCATTTTTATTTCCAGTAAAACCATCTGCTGCTGCTTGCTCTTTATCTGCATAAACACCCATTGTTAGCGATGCCTTCGGATAAACTTTTCCATCGAGTGTGATCGTGCCAGCTTCTTTTGTGGCTACTAGCGTTCCATTCGAGTCGGCGCTAAGTTTGTGAAGCAGGACACCTAATCCAGCAACAGTCGAGACAGAAAAAATGGTTGCGACAAGAGCGCTCGCCAATCGCTTTCGTGCTGTCATATTTGAACTTGTCATAGCTACTTAGCCTTTCCCTCAAACTTAGGGGGGTTTATCTACTTTGTAGATACCCGAATTACTTCAGGTTACGGGCATAATAAGTTTTTAGGAACACTATTCAGAGAATTTATCGGGAAAACTTTGAGAATTGGGGGGGGGGGGGAAGATAAATGGTTCTAAGCCCACTCTGGGAGCTCTTTTTCGCGCTCGCCCTGACCGCAAAGTCAACTTGGTATTTTCGCGAGCACCCATCGAGCCACGGGATTTCTAAGATTAGGCAGACCTCGTTTTACCTCGGGATTTTTTTAGCTTTCATCCTGCTTGTTGGCCCCGTTGCACATGCCGCTATAAATACTTTCTGGATTCATATGGTTCAACATGTTGGTCTGATGATGTTGATTTCACCGTTAATTGTTTTAGGTTCACCAATAAAAGTTGCTGTTAATTCACGTAATCTGAGGCTCAGAAAAATAATTATTGGAATTGGCCGTAAATTATTAATCCGCCAATTTTTTCGCCCAGAAGTTGGTTTCATTCTTTTTCTTGGCATCCTAATTGTGACTCATTTTTCACCACTAGCGGATGCCGGAATGGTTAATCCCAATATTCATGAATTCGAATTGATTATGTTTTTGGTGGGCGGCTTTATTTACTACTACCCAGTTATGTCAGGAAATCCTCAACCCTTTAAAGTTCCATATGCCGCACGAGTACTTTCATTATTTGCAATGATGCTTCCAGAAACTATGACTGGATTCTTTCTTTATTCCGGAAATAAGTTGTTACATGAAGTGCCCATGAGTATGTCAACATTAAATGGAATTGCTGATCAACATCATGGCGGCTCAATTATGTGGGCTATGGGAATGTTGATTGATGTAATCTGGATTTCAATGGCCGCATTTGACTGGATTGAGAATGAAAAGAGAGTCGCGGACGCAGATGACTAGAGAAGTTGAACCAAAACGAAAATGGTTACTGGCCTTTATTCCGATTTGTTTAGCGATGGGTGTGATTGAATTAGTAAGAGCATTTGATGGAAATAATCGAAGCTGGCTCTATGTATTTGAATGGCCATTCTTTGGTTTATTCATCTTTTATATGTATTGGAAACTTGGCCAACCGCAAGAAGAATGGAATGACAGCAACGATCCCAAACGGGAGATAGATTAAATCACCAGCTTGTGTGTAGCGGGCGACCTTCGGCATAACCAGATGCTGATTGAATTCCAACAACTGCGCGATCAGCAAAATCACTGATACTTGATGCACCCGCATATGTAAATGAAGAGCGAACTCCAGCAATAATTTCATCCAATAAATCTTCTACTCCTGGACGAGCAGGATCTATATACATTCGTGAAGAAGATATGCCCTCCTCGAATAGCGCTTTTCTCGCCCTATCGAAGGCGCCATCATTTGAAGTTCTTGCAGCCACCGCGCGAGCAGATGCCATTCCAAAAGATTCCTTATAAAGCCGTCCAGTCGCATCTCTATTTAAATCACTTGGGGACTCAAGAGTTCCAGCAAACCAAGACCCAATCATTACTTGAGAAGCACCTGCGGCAAGTGCGAGTGCAACATCGCGAGGATGGCGGACTCCGCCATCGGCCCAAACATGTTTGCCGTGCTTCTTTGCTTCAGCTGCGCATTCAAGTACTGCAGAAAATTGTGGCCGCCCTACGCCAGTCTGCATTCGAGTTGTACACATTGCGCCCGGTCCAACGCCAACTTTAACGATGTCAGCACCAGCTTCAATCAGAGCCTTAGTGCCTTCGGCAGTTACAACATTGCCAGCAACTATTGGAATGTTTGGTTTTAAGGCGCGAATCAATTTTAGCGCCTCAACCATTTTAATTTGATGGCCATGCGCGGTATCAACTACAAGAACATCAGCGCCGGCAGCAATTAGTGATTTCGCCTTTGCCGCGACATCACCATTGATTCCAACGGCACAAGCAATTCGTAACTGATTTTTTGCATCGAGTGCTGGTTGATAAAGCGTTGCACGAAGCGCAGCCGTACGAGTCAGAATTCCAACGAGCTTGCCGCTTTTATCTACAACTGGCGCTAATCGGCGGCGCTCTGAATTTAGAAAATCAAATGCCGCGCGTGGTTCAATGGAATCTGGAACGGTTACTAAATCTTTACTCATAATAAGGTTCAATTGGGTAAAGCGATCAACGCGTTCGCAATCAGCTTCAGTAACTATTCCCACTGGCTTGCCATCTTCAACAACAATCAGCGCCCCATGTGCGCGCTTATTAATAAGGTCTACTGCATCGGCAACCGTCTCGGTTGGCGCAAGAGTTACAGGGGTATCAAAGAGCGCATGTCTTGACTTAACCCACTTAATGACATCACTTACTACTTGGATTGGAATATCTTGTGGAATTACAGCCATTCCGCCACGGCGAGCAATCGTTTCGGCCATGCGGCGACCAGATATTGCTGTCATATTTGCTACGACGATTGGAATAGTTGTGCCGGTGCCATCATGAGTAGAAAGGTCTACATCCATTCGGCTAGCAATATTGGATGCGCTCGGAACCATGAAGACATCGTCATAGGTCAGGTCGTGGCTAGGAATATTTAAGAAACGCACGTGTCGGAACTATACCCCTTTACGTGCAGAAGGCGGAAGGTATTGCTAGAGTTTTTGACATGAGTGATGACGACGATTCAACAGAAGAAATTGTCACCGAGGAAATGCTCTGGGAGCGCATCCCAGAAACTCAAGGGCTCGATCGAGCCAATACTTATTACGAATTAAGCGCCCGTATTTATGCGCGTGGCCAATATGACGAAGCGCTCGCACTTGCGGAAACTGCCCGTGATATTTATGCCGAACTCGGTTCAGTAGTTCCACCCGATGGTTTAGCGCAGGCCTATTCAGCAATCGGTTATAACTTAAATCAATTGAAGCGGATGAGTGAAGCCGCAACAGCCATGAGTAAAGCGGTAGCGATACTTAGAGAATCAAAATCGCCACTTGCGATTGATTTAGCTTGCACCTTAGGAGAATGGTGGTTCTCATCAAAAGAGTATGAGAAAACTATCGAGTGCATGAAGCAATGCGTCCAAGAACATTTGGTGGATAGCAATGACAGTGGGGCAGCAAATGATTTACATCTAATCGGATGCGCGCAACGTGAATTGAAGAATTATGGCGATGCTTTGGAATCATTCCAGGAAGCTCGAGTGTTATTTAAGAAAATTAAGGAAGTTATTAACGTCGCAAGATGCGATCAGAAAATCGCACACTGCTTGGTTGAAATTGGTGATGGTGAAGGTGCGCTTATCGCAGCCCAGAGATCTCTAGATGTTTTTGTCACAGCACATGATCACTATCGCGAAACTTATTCACTGCTCGAATTAGGTAAGGCCCAAATCATTGCAGGTCAGGGTGAAGAGGGATTAAATACTTTAGATCGGGTATTAGAAATAGCCACTGATAACGAAAGTAAAGATTTCGAATTTATACTGGAGATTGAGGGAAGAATGGCTGATGTTCTTCAGACCCTAGGCCGGGTAGATGAAGCAGATGAGATTCGCCGTCGGATTAAGGCTGTAGAGGAAGTAGTAAAAGAAGAGTAATTATTTAGGGTTATTTAAGTGCTGCATTGCCCAGGCATACATTGCAATTGCACCAGCGGCTGAAGCATTCATAGATCTTGTCGAACCATATTGTCTAATAGCTAAAACGGTTTCACATATATCTACCGCTTCATCGGACATTCCGGCGCCCTCTTGGCCGAAGAATAGAACGCACTTACTTGGGAGTTTTGTGGTTTCTAACTCTTTGGAGATGGGCAAGTTATCAATTCCGATTATTGGCACGCTATTTTCATCACACCAGAACTTGAAATCAGCGACAGTTGGGTGATGTAAAACATGAAGATATTTATCTGTCACCATGGCACCGCGCTTATTCCAATCACGCTTGCCAACGATATGTACCTTTGAAACATTAAAGGCATTTGCAGTTCTAACTACAGATCCGATATTCAAGTCATGTTGCCAATTCTCAATTGCAATCTGTAAGTCGTGCCGCTTGGTATCTAAATCAGCGACAATAGCTTCGACGCTCCAATAACGATAATGATCTAAAACATTTCTGCGATCTCCGTTTGTTAAGAGTTCTGAATCGAAATGTTTCTCAGTTGGCCAAGGTTTTGGATGCGGACCTACGCCGACCACTGGATAGAATTCACCAGGTCCTATTTCCGCAGTTGTCATACCCAAACATTAGAGGGAGTTTGCATGAAGCAAAAATCCTGGCTACCTATTTACTTGGCACTTGGGTTAGTTTGGGGATGCTCATTCATTTTCATCAAGCTTGGTCTTGAATTCCTAACGCCAGTAGGCGTCGCATTCGGACGCTGTGCACTTGGCGCAATGACGCTGCTATTAATTGCGAAGATAAGAGGTATCTCGCTTCCGACAGAACGCAGAACTTGGTTAATTCTCTGGATTGTTTCGCTACTGCTTAATGTCTTTCCTGGAATTTTATTTGCATTTGCGGAAGAACGAGTGACTACGATCCTTGCTGGAATCATTAATGCTTGCACACCTTTATCTACGCTTATCTTCATCCTCTTTGTTTTTAGGTCTGAGAAGATTTCCAGGCATCAAATATTTGGTCTAATTATTGGTGGTATTGGTGTTTTAACTGTACTTGGAATTTGGAAGGGCATTGGTACAAATTCTGCTGTTGGAGCAATTGCGTTACTTGTGGCGGTTACTTGTTATGGCCTCTCCTTCCCAATTATTAAAAAATATTTGATGCCACTTAATTTGAAAGCTGAAGCTCTTGCGGCTAGTCAGGTAACAGCCGCCACCGTTACTCTTCTGCCCTTCTATTTAATTGATGGCATTGCAAAAGCTGAATATAGAACTGGACCGATTTTTGCGATGATTGCACTTGGCGTCTTTGGAAGTGGGCTTGCGTACATCTGGACTTTTCAAATAGTGGAACGCGCTGGAAGTTCTGTTGCAAGCTCAGTTACATATTTGACCCCAGTTGTAGCGGTATTTGTTGGCTGGCTATTCTTAGGTGAACACATTTCTTGGCATGAACCAGTTGGTGGCGCGATAGTCCTATTAGGCGCAGCTACATCACAAGGGCGATTTAATAAGAAAAGAACGGCATAATCGGCTAATGCGCAAAATTATTGCTGTTATAACTTCGATAAGTATGTCGTTGTTTATTGCCACACCAGCAACTGCCCTTAGCGTTCCTGAATCATTTCAGGCATTAGCTAACTCTCCAGCGCTAGCAAAGCCTGGAATCTTGATTATTGATCCGATTAGCCAGACCGAAGTATTTGAAAGCGAGGCTGATGTACCACGAGCTCCTGCATCAATTCTTAAGCTGATTTCGACGGTAACTGCAATCAGGGCATTTGGCGCTGATAAGGTTTTTAAGACGTCAATTAATTCAACTTCAGACCCAGAGCGATTTGTATTGCTTGGAGAATATGATCCATGGCTAACAACGAGCATTAGCTCCGCCAACAAATTTCACCGCGCGATATCCACGAGATTGATTAGCGCTATTAGCCAAACCGGAGTTGATCCTAAAACGGTGACTATCGAGTTCAATGGACTCTTTACTAAAGATATCGAAAATTTGCGTACTTTTTACGGGAAGAAGATTAAATTTAAGCGAGTTACAAAAGCAGAAGTGAAAACACTTCCTGAATTAATACCGCTCGCTGAAATTTCTTCACCACCTCTTTGTGACATTATTGGATTTACCTTGCTCTGGAGTGACAACACTTTGGCAGATCGCTTAGCGCGAAATGCATCTGATGAAATGGGTTTCACCCGTGATAGTGATGGAATGAACGAGGCTTTCCAGGAAACATTGAAAGGTCTTGACGTTAATTACGTAGGGTTAAGTGTTAAAGATGGAAGTGGTCTCTCCCATGACGATCGTGTTTCTGCTCGTACAATCGCAGAACTTCTATGGAAGATAAGGGTTGAACCAGAATTCCAAGCTATTTATGATGGCCTGCCGGTGGCAGGAGAATCTGGAACACTGAAAGATAGATTTAAGAAATATGGAAAATCGGCAAAGGGGCTAGTTAAAGCCAAGACGGGGTGGATAAATACCTCCGTAACCCTGGCGGGATATGTCGAGGTTGGCAATAATGAATATGTATTTGCAGTTATTGCAAATTATTTGAAACCAACTGAAACTTCACGCTCCTTAGCACGAAAAACCATAGATAAAGCGTTGGCTATGGTCGCTAAACCTGCGGGCGAAGAGTCGGTTGGTTAGCAAAGTGATAAATTTAAAGATTTCGCCTTATATCGCGTTAATGAAATTGCGCGTTGTTGAGCTCTTACTCGTAACAACCCTGCCAGCTCTTTTTCTTGCTGCAAAAGGCGTACCACCACTTGGGCTCACAATTGCGACCTTAATTGGTGGAACACTTGCAGCTGGCGCATCAAATGCTTTCAACATGATTATTGAAGTTGATTCAGATCGCTTGATGGTAAGAACAGCTAATCGCCCAATAGTTAGTGGTGCGATATCTGAAACCCAAGCATTTATCTTTGCCTCAGCGCTGACAATAATTTCACTAACTATCTTCTCAATCTTCACAACTCTTCTGGCAACAGTTCTAACCGCAGCAGCAATTGTTTTCTATGTATTTGGATACACAATTGGGTTAAAGCGTCGCACCTCGCAAAATATAGTTTGGGGAGGAATTGCGGGATGCATGCCGGTCCTAATTGGTTGGGCCGCAATTACTAATTCACTTTCACTTACCGCTTGGCTCTTCTTTCTCGTTATATTCTTCTGGACCCCACCACATTTTTGGGCGCTGGCAATTAAATATCGAGATGATTACGCAGCCGCTGGGATTCCGATGCTGCCAGTCGTTGCATCAATTAAATCGGTAGAAAAGCAGATGTGGTTTCACACAATCGGGATGGTTATCACATCTCTTGGCGTGAACTGGAACGAAAGACTACCGTGGTGGTGCTGGGTAATAACTATTGCAATCGCACTTGGCTTTGGACTTGAATTACTAAAGATTGATGGCCCAGATTCCAATAAGGCAGCCGCAAAATTATTTCAGTGGTCAATCACTTATTTAAGCGTTTATTCATTACTACTTGTTATCGCAGCGCTTGTTGTAAATCCTTAATTAGGTCTGAAGAGTGCTCTAGGCCGATAGATAACCGGGCTAGTGAATCCGTAATTCCCATAGATTCTCTAGTTGCTTCATCTAGGCGGCGATGAGTAGTTGAAGCTGGATGAGTAATCAATGACTTGCTGTCGCCAAGATTATTAGAAATATCTATTACTTTTAAGGCATCCATGAACTCAAATAACTTTGAAGTTCCACCAGGTATTTCAAAACTTAGCGTTGTTCCAGCGCCAGACATCTGCTTCTGAGCAATTTCATAACCCGCATGTGTTTTCAGCCCGGGATAGTTAACAGCTTTAACCTTAGATTGTTCTGCCAGAAATTCCGCTACAACTTGAGCGCTCTCATTCATTCTATTCACTCGCATTGATAACGTTTCAAGAGATTTAACTAGTACCCAAGCATTGAAAGCGCTAAGCGTTGGACCAGTATGCCTAATGAATGGGTTTAAATAGCCTTGGATGTAATCAAAGCTTCCAAGAATCGCCCCACCTAGAACACGGCCCTGGCCATCAATATGTTTAGTTGCGGAATACATAACAACATCAGCGCCATGAAGTAAGGGCTTCTGCAAAATAGGTGAAGCCATTACATTGTCAACGATTACGGTTGCACCCACAGCATGTGCGAGATCGCTAACCATTTTAAGATCAACGATTTCCAACATTGGGTTGCTTGGCGTTTCTATAAATACAACTTTCGTCTTTTCGCTTAAAGCCTTCTCCCAAACTTTTTTATCATTACCCTTGACGAACTCAACTTTAATTCCCCATTTTGGCAATATTTCTGCAAGAACAACATAGCAAGAGCTAAACATTGAAGCGGCTGCAACAATACGATCTCCGGCCTCAACCATGCAGGCAATCGATGCAAACATTGCAGACATGCCAGAACCAGTTGCAACACAGAATTCGGCGCCTTCAATTGCCGCAAGGCGTTGCTCAAACATTGAAACAGTTGGGTTCGCAAATCGACTGTAAACAAAGTGATCAACTTCATCAGTAAAGGAATGCACTGCTTGTTCGGCGTTGTCATATGTGTATCCACTTGTGAGATACATAGCCTCGCCAGTTTCGCCAAAACCTGATCTTGCTAATCCCGCTCTTACTGCAAGTGTTTCTTCATGTAACTGCCAGTCAGGTGTATCTCCATCGGAAGAGTTGGAATATCCCCAAGGTCGATGTTGATGAGTCATGTGTGAAGTTTAGTATGTAGGGTATCAACATGAACAAAACAGGCACAGTTGCCATATCTGCCTCAGATTTAACCAAGATTTATGGCGAGCGAGCCGCGTTATCGCATGGAAGTTTTGTAGTCCCATCAGGTTCGGTTTGTGGCTTCGTCGGTCCCAATGGTTCTGGAAAGACAACAACAATTCGGATGCTGCTTGGGTTAATTACACCAAGCGGCGGAAGCGCAACAGTTTTAGGCGAGAGTATTAAGCATCCAGAAAAATATCTACCACGAGTTGGCGCGATGATTGAGGGGCCAGCGTTTTACCCTGCGCTTTCTGGCCGTGAAAACTTAAAAGTTTTAGCCGAACTTGGTGGGTTTCCACTTTCTCGTGTGGATGAATTGCTTGCCAAAGTTGATCTTGCAGATCGTGGTGGTTCAAAATTTAAGACTTATTCCCTAGGAATGAAACAGCGTCTTGGAATTGCCGCAGCTCTCCTTCCAAATCCAGAACTACTTATATTAGATGAACCTACAAATGGTTTGGATCCATCTGGGATACAGGAAGTTCGTCGCATCATTAAGGATTTAGCAAATGGCGGAACAACCGTCTTTGTTTCCTCTCACATACTGAGTGAATTAGAAATGATTTGTGAGTATTTGGTTATGTTGCGCGAAGGCAAAGTTATTTTTTCAGGTCGAACTCAAGAGCTACTTTCGGCACAAAAACCGATGATCATTGCAAGACCGGAATATGAAGTTGATTTAACAAAGCTTACGAACACCTTAAGTGAAGCTGGCTATCAAATAACTATTGTTGATGGAGCTTTACAGATAGCGGCCGCGAAGGAAGCAAGTGCTGAAATTAATCGTTTGGCCTTTGATTCCGGAATAACCCTCTCTTCTATTTCGATTGTGCTGCCAACACTAGAAGAAACTTTCTTTGAAATGACAGGGGATAACAAATGATCCGCGTAGTAATAGCCGAACTTCGCAAACTTCGGCGCCCATCTCTTCTACTTGGAACTATTGCAACTGTTGGTGGCCTGAGCGCACTATTTACTTCAATCGTTTTCTTGATGATTGATTCTGAGGATGGAAATACCAAGCGCGGTGAGAGTATCGGACCTAAAGAGTTAAGTGAGGCAATTGGTCTTGTCTACGGATTTAAGTTGGTCGGGGTATTTCTCGGAGTCGTAGCACTTTGCATCTTTGCATCTCAAACTGCACAGGAATATTCGCTCGGGACACTTCGCAATCTCCTGGTTCGCCAGCCGTCACGAATGAAAATCCTTGCCGGAAAATTTATTGCGATGAAGTTATTTGCACTCGTCATGGTCCTATTCGCGGGTGCTCTAAGCATTGCTATTTCATTTGCCTTAGCGGGACGAGCAAAAGTAGATACGACTGAATGGGGCACTTCTGCCGCAATGCATATCCTCTTTGAGAGCGCTTTGAATATTTTTCTTGCCACCTTATGTTTTGGAACTTTTGGCATGATTCTTGGACTCTTGTTTCGATCACCTATTAGCGCCATTGCAGTTGGTGTCTTATGGAATCTAATTTTAGAAAATATTTTGGCTGCGCTAATAAATAGCACTAGAAAGTGGCTCCCAGGAATTAATTTTGCCAATCTAGGCGAAGGTGGATATCCCGATTTAACCTACAAACATTCGATTGCTGTGTCACTGAGTTATTTAATTATTGGTGGTGCCATTGCGGCAATTTTGTTTAAGAAGCGAGATGTCGCAAATTAGCGACACAGAGCTCTAATTTCCGCTAATTCTCAGGTTCAACCTTTATCCTTTAGGGATGTCCAAGAGAGTTATTGCCACCTTAATTGCATTTGGCATCTCTCTAACTACTTTAAGTTCTGAAGTCTCACAGGCAAAAACTCCAAAACCTACCGTGGCTCAAATTGAAGCGGCAAAGAAGGAAGAAGCGGCGAAGGCAGCAGCAGCAAAAAAAGCGGCAGCAGTATTAAATTCGGCAACTAAAACCCTAAATCAACTAACTGCAATTGCAGACTCTGCTCAATTTGCTTACAACAAAGCGCTCAAGGAATTGGGAGTTGCAAAAGCTAATGCACAGGCAGCGGCTGATCATGCGGCAAAGACCCAAGCCGAAGTTGGTAAGGCAACACGAGTAATAGGAATGATGGCTTCAAATGCTTACAAACTTGGGGGAGATTTCACAAATATAAACGTTCTACTAAGTGCAAATGGGCCACAGGATTTAATTGACCAATTAACCACTCTGGACAAAATTGGAAATACAAACACAGTTGCTTTGAAACGTTTTAAGGCGGCTGAGGCAGCAGCAAAGATTGCAAAAGCAGAAGCAGATCGAACAAAGGCAGCACAAGAAGTTGCGACTGCAAAAGTCGCTGAAGCTAAGAAAATTGCCGATACCGCAAAAGCTGCGCAGGCAAAAGAGGTAAGTAAGTTGCGTGCAGTTCAAAACAAACTTGCTGCCGATTTAGCAAAAGCAAAGAATCTCCGTGTCACCTTAGAACAGCAACGCCAACTTGCATTACTTGAAGAATCAAATGCTGCCACCGCAACCAAGACACCAAATCAATTTAAAGTTTGGCCAAATAAGGGATTTACGGGCAGACAAACAATTCGCTCAGATGAGGCAATTAGAACCAAAGCGGTTGCATATGCAAAGAAACAAGTCTTAGCGCGCAAGCCATATATCTGGGGCGCACAAGGTCCAAATGCATTTGATTGTTCTGGTCTGGTTTATGCCGCGTATAAAGATGCCGGTTTAGGTTGGCCTCAATGGGGACGGCTAAATGCCGCGCTCTATTTCGTCGCTTCAAAGCGCGTTCCATTTAATGAATTAATACCCGGAGATTTACTTTTCTATTCATATGATGGATCAGTTCAAAACATTCACCACATAACTATTTATGCTGGAAATGGCATGATGTGGGAAGCGAATTCTAGAAAAGTAGGCTTGATTTTCTCAAATATGTACAGCATTAAGGGCTTAATGCCATCTGGCGGTCGGGTCTAATAGTTTTATAGAGTGCTCCATGTGAGCGCTAAAAACCCAGCACTACTTGAACTGCGACAGGCGGTTCGTATTCACTTTGAAAAATTAGAAAAATTAGAGCCATATTCAAAAATTTGCGTAGGTGTCTCAGGTGGTGCTGATTCCTTAGCACTAGCAATTGCTGCAAAGCTTGAGAGCAATAATTTTGATATCGATTTGATTGGTGTAATTGTTGATCACGGATTACAAGAAGAATCTGCAGAGACTGCGGCGACAACACGTAAGAAATTAGAAAAAATTGGATACACCGATGTTTTTTTGGGTAAAGCAAATGTAATTCTTACCGATGGCCTGGAAGCTTCTGCACGTCGAGCCCGGTATAAAGTTTTTGAACAATCTATGGAAACTTATGGTGCGAAAATATTCTTACTAGGGCACACAAAGAATGATCAAGCTGAGGGAGTTTTACTTGGCCTCGCTCGAGGCTCTGGAACAAAATCACTTTCTGGAATGCAAGAAGTCAGTGGGCCTTACATCAGACCATTTCTAACTATTGATAGAAGCACAACCGAAGAAGCTTGCAATGAAGCCGGAATTAAATTCTGGAACGATCCACATAATATTAAAAGTGAATTTTTTAGAGTGCGCGTTCGCGAAAATATTCTGCCGTTAATCGAGAGGGAGATTGGCCCAGGAATCATTGATGCACTTTCAAGATCTGCAAAAATTTTACGTGAAGATGCAACTGCGTTAGATGAGTGGGCAGATGCGGTTTTCTCTCAACTAAACCCAGCAGATATTGAGATTTCAACCCTCATCGATCTACCAATCGCAGTTCGGAGCAGGGTGTTGCGACGGGCGATTTATGCCGCAGGGGCACCGGTTGGAAGCATTTCCGCCTCGCATTTGGAACCAATTGAGGCATTTGTGAGTGATTGGCGTGGTCAGGGCCACACATCTCTTCCTGGTGGTGTGAAGGTTGGCCGAATTTCGGGCAGACTTTCGCTCTCGAACTCGCAACCAACGCAGCCTTAAAAGTAGAAAGAGAATCGCCTCGTGGATCTAGCAACTACCGGAACCGATATTGATCGCGTAATAGTTACTGAAGAACAAATTCGTGCGCGCCTTAAGGAATTGGCGATACAAGTTGAGAAAGATTATGAAGGAAGAGACTTACTTTTAATTGGAGTTCTTAAAGGTGCCGTGATGACGATGGCAGATTTTGCACGTGCGTTACAACGACATATTGAAATGGATTGGATGGCAGTTTCTTCATATGGCTCCGGAACAAAATCAAGTGGAGTCGTTCGTATTTTGAAAGATCTAGATCGTGACATTACTGGCCGCGAAGTTGTAATTGTTGAAGATATCGTGGATACCGGTTTGACGCTTGGTTGGTTAAAAGCAAATCTAGAATCACGTGGCGCTAAGAGCGTCGAGATTTTAACAATGTTGCGTAAACCCGAGGCCGCAAAGGTCGAAGTGGACGTTAAGTATGTGGGCTTTGATATTCCAACAGAATTCGTCGTGGGCTATGGACTTGATTTCAATGAAAAATATCGCAATCTTGATTTCATTGGCGTACTAGCGAAACATATGTATTTATGACCGAGAAAAATTCAAAGAAAAAACCGCCAACTACTCCTAAAAAGAAAATTTCATTTTCGAAGGCACGAGTCCGCAAAATCTTACGTGGTCCGCTTTTTTGGATCGTTCTATCTCTCGTTCTGGTCAGCTTCTTTGGGAAGCTCTCCTCAAGTGGTGATAAATTTACCAAAGTTGAAACCTCAACGATTCTTGCAGCAATTTCTGCGAACAAGGTTGATTCTGCACTTGTTATAGATCGTGATCAGAAAATAGAAGTTGTTTTAAAGCCTGGAAATTATGTGAAAGGTTCAAAGAAGATTTACGCCTCATTTGTTACTGGGGAAGAGCCACAAATAATTGAACTTTTAACTAGCAATCCACCTCCTAAAAAGTGGGATGTAAAAGTTCCAGCACAATCTCTCTTGGTGTCAATACTTTTAAGTATTCTCCCGCTTTTACTTATTGGGTTCTTGTTACTCCTCTTTATGGGAAATGCTCAAGGTGGAAATAAAGTTTTCTCCTTTGGAAAATCCAAAGCAAAGTTGCAGACAAAAGAGATGCCGAAGAACACCTTCGAGGATGTCGCAGGTGCAGATGAAGCAGTTGCGGAACTTACCGAAATAAAAGATTTTCTAGCCTCACCCCAGAAATATCAAGACATCGGCGCGAAGATTCCAAAGGGTGTGCTTCTTTATGGTCCGCCAGGAACAGGAAAAACACTGTTGGCTCGCGCTGTTGCCGGTGAGGCAAGCGTTCCTTTCTATTCAATCTCTGGCTCTGAATTTGTAGAAATGTTTGTTGGAGTTGGTGCATCCAGAGTTCGCGATCTATTTGCTCAAGCCAAAGCAAATGCACCTGCAATTATCTTTGTTGATGAAATTGATGCCGTTGGTCGCCAACGCGGTGCGGGACTTGGTGGCGGACATGATGAACGCGAACAAACACTTAACCAATTACTTGTTGAGATGGATGGTTTTGAAGCAAATGGGCAGGTAATTTTAATTGCTGCTACAAACCGCCCTGATGTTTTAGACCCCGCGTTATTACGCCCAGGAAGATTTGATCGTCAGATTCCAGTAGACCGTCCTGATTTAAAAGGTCGTACTGCAATTCTTGAAGTTCATGCAAAGAATAAGCCAATTGCAAAGTCGGTTAAATTAGCGGATTTTGCAAAACGCACGCCAGGATTTACCGGAGCCGATTTAGCGAATGTATTGAACGAAGCAGCGCTATTAACTGCTCGCGAAAATGCAAAGGTGATTACAAGTGCTGCGCTAGACGAAGCAATTGATCGCGTTATGGCCGGCCCACAACGCAAGACAAGATTGATGACTGAAGAGGAACGTCGTATCACCGCGTATCACGAAGGTGGTCATGCACTTGTGGCTCACGCACTTCCACATACAGATCCTGTCCATAAAATTACAATCATGCCGCGTGGTCGCGCACTTGGTTATACGATGATTTTGCCGGATGAAGATCGATATGCCACAACCCGAAATCAAATGCTTGATCAACTTGCATACTCATTGGGTGGTCGCGCAGCTGAAGAGTTAATTTTCCACGATCCAACAACAGGTGCTTCAAATGATATTGAGAAGGCCACAAACTTGGCTCGCGCAATGGTTACGCAATATGGAATGACAGAACGAATCGGCGCAATCAAACTTGGAATTAGTGAAGGTGAACCATTCCTTGGACGCACTTACGGACACCAGAGAGATTATTCTGAGGAAGTTGCCGGCATCATAGATGGCGAAATCCGAACTCTTATAGAGAATGCACACCAAGAGGCTTATGAAATTCTCGTTGCTAACCGAGATATTCTCGACGATTTAGTAGAAGTCTTGCTCGAAAAAGAGACGCTATTAAAAGATGAAATTGAGAAGATCTTTAAGAAAGTCAGATTAGTTTCAAAGCGACCAGCGTGGACAGGTTCTGATGCTCGTAAGCCAAGCGCACTGCCACCGGTTGCGCTTTCACCCGCAAAACCTCAGGCACCTGTAGTTGAAGAAGAGGAAAAAGCTATTCGCAAGCCAAGAAAGAAAGTAACACCACCAAGTGAATGAGATAACTCCAGTTTCAATGGGGCCACATGACGGTGGTGCTAAAGGTGAGTTTGATCAGGAGCGTGCAGAAAAGGCAGTAACTGAATTACTTCTTGCAATCGGTGAAGATCCAACTCGTGATGGGCTAAGAGATACACCTGCGAGAGTTGCTAGAGCACTTAAGGAGAACTTCGCAGGGTTATGGCAGTCACCAGAAGAAGTTCTATCAACAACATTTGATATTGAGCATCGCGAATTAGTCATAGTCCGAGATATCGAAGTATTTTCCCATTGCGAACATCACCTAACGCCATTTCATGGTGTTGCACATATCGGGTATATCCCAGGAGAAAATGGAAAAATTACCGGACTATCAAAGTTGGCAAGACTTGTAGATATGTATGCAAAAAGGCCACAAGTACAAGAGCGTTTAACTTCACAGATTGCTGATGCAATGGTTGAGGTATTGAATCCTGCGGGCGTGATTGTTGTTATAGATTGCGAACACTTATGTATGTCAATGCGCGGTGTTCGTAAGTCTGAAGCAAGAACTATCACAAGTGCAGTTCGCGGACAATTACGTGATCCTGCCACTCGCGCTGAGGCGATGAGCCTCATAACTTCCAATAATCGCTAACATGCGCAACGAAAGAACTCTCGTAATGGGAATCTTGAATGTTACTCCAGATTCTTTTGCAGATGGCGGTCGACATTTTGATTTTGAATCTGCAATCAATAGAGCCAAAGAGATGATTTCTGAGGGCGTAGACATAATTGATGTTGGTGGTGAATCGACCCGCCCTGGTGCAGATCGTGTAAGTGAAGAGGTTGAGAGAGATCGAGTAATTCCAGTAATAACCGAGCTCGCCGAACTTGGCGTAACTTTAAGTATTGATACAACACGTTCAAATATTGCGCTTGCAGCGATTGGTGCGGGAGCAACAATCATTAACGATGTTAGCGGTGGCTTGGCCGACACAAAGATGGCCTCGGTAATTGCCAGCAATCCAGCGATTCAATATGTAGTTATGCATTGGCGTGGTCACTCGAAAGATATGCAGAACTCGGCGAAGTATAAGAGCGTAGTTAGTGAAGTTAAAGAAGAGTTAGATGATCGAGTTATCGCCCTAACAAAATCTGGCATCGCGCCTGAACAAATAATTTTAGATCCAGGAATAGGTTTTGCGAAGAGCGCCGAACATAATTGGGAATTGCTAAGAAATATAGATCGATTACAACTACTTGGTTTTCCAATCCTTGTTGGTACCTCACGAAAACGTTTTTTAGGAGATTTACTGGGCGCAAATTCAGCTGATGATCGTGAGTCTGCATCCATCGCACTTACAACGCATTTAGCAAAGGCAGGGGTTTGGGGAGTCAGAACCCATTCAGTGAAGCCGCATCGTGATGCAATTGCCGTTGTTGAGGAGATGCAAAAATGAGTGATCGTATTTCGTTAACTGGAATTTCGGCAACCGGCTTCCACGGGGTATTTCCAGAAGAACGTCGTGACGGCCAAATCTTTATTGTTGATCTGGAGCTCTCTTTGGATTTAAAACCGGCTGGCAAGAGTGATGATTTAACCAAGGCAATTAATTATGCAACTGTTGCGACATTGGTAGTAGAAGAGATTACCGGTGAACCACTCTCTTTAATCGAGGCCCTTGCCCACCGAATTAGTAAGAGAGTTCTTGGTGAATTTCCACAGATTGATTCAATATTAGTAACAGTACATAAACCAGATGCACCAGTTGGGATTAACTTAAAAGATATCTCAGTAACAATCGAACGTTCAAAATGAGAGTTGTAATCGCGCTTGGTTCTAACTTGGGCGATAGAAGTTTGAATATTGATAGCGCAGTTATGGAGCTTGCAAAGATAATTGAGGTAACTCATCTATCAACGAATCATGAAACAGATCCTGTCGGGGGACCAGCACAACCAAAATACTTAAACGCCGTGCTGATTGCTGAAAGTGAACTGGACCCACATGAGTTGTTAATTGAGGTGCTAGAGATAGAGAATCAACTTGGGCGTACCAGAGAGGTCCATTGGGGTCCCAGAACTATCGATATAGATTTAATTAGCGCCGGAGATGAAGTAATTAACTCCGAAGTTTTAGTGCTTCCGCATCCAAGAGCGCATGAACGCGTATTTGTTCTTAAACCTTGGCTAGAAATTGATCCAGATGCAGCGTTGCTTGGTTACGGTCCAGCCCAAGAAATTTTGGCTGGTTTGGAGTAACCGTTGTAACCTTGCCCCACGAGCCCGGTACCCGGAAAGGACTGGAGCATGAATTTAAAGTTGAGCCACCCAACCGCCTTTGTTCCAACCATGGGCGCCCTTCACGCTGGGCATGAATCGCTTATTAGAATTGCTAAAGAGTTAGAGAATGAAGTTGTTGTGAGTATTTATGTTAATCCACTGCAATTTGAGAACCCAAATGATTTTTCAAATTATCCAAAGACTTTGGAGAGCGATACCAAACTTGCGGAAGCAAGCGGTGCAACTCTTGTATGGGCACCAACTTTTGAGGAAATATACCCAAGTGATCCAGAGATTATTTCTGCTGGAGAAATCGGGAATCTATTTGAAGGTGTGCACAGGTTCGGCCATTTTGATGGTGTTCTAACCGTTGTTAAACGCTTCTTCGATTTAGTGCAGCCCAAATATGCGGTATTCGGCGAAAAGGATTTCCAACAACTCTTCCTAATTAATCAGATGGTCAATCAAATGCAATTGCCAGTTAAAATAATTGCGGCCCCAACAATTCGCGAGGCGAATGGTGTTGCAATGTCTTCTAGAAATTCCCGGCTATCAGTCTCAGAACAAGGGCAAGCAGCGGGAATCTATTTAGCACTAAAGGCTGCGGCGGCAGCGAATGAATTAGAGCGAGCTCGCCGACTTCTCGTGAAAGAAATAACTTCAATTCCTGGATTCCTACTCGACTATGCCGAGATTATCGATGAGAACACCTTTGAATTAGCAACTGAAGTTACGGCCAAACCTCGGGCAATTGTTGCTGGCTGGATTAATGGGGTTAGGTTGTTAGACAATATGGTTATGTCGAAATTGGAAGTTTCCAGATGAAATTACTTTCTGGGAAGCCAGGTTGGACGGTTACTGCCGATGTGATTGTTATTGGCTCTGGTGTTGCAGGTCTAACCACAGCGCTAAATTTACGTTCAAGTAATTTATCTGTATTGCTCGTTACTAAAGCCAAGATAGATGAAGGTTCGACAAAATGGGCACAAGGTGGAATTGCTGCTGCCCTTGGACCTGGAGATACACCAGATCAACATAAGAAAGATACTTTGATTGCTGGTGCCGGATTATGCGGTACCGACGCGGTAGATGTCTTAGTAACTGAAGGACCAGAAGCTGTTCGTAAATTAATTGCACGTGGCGCCGTTTTTGATAGATCTGAATCAGGTGAAATCGCGCTTACTCGTGAAGGCGGCCATTTACGCAATCGAATTTTGCATGCTGGTGGCGATGCAACAGGTGCAGAAGTTTCACGTGCATTGCTCGCAGCCGTTAATGACGATGATGGAATTGAAGTAATTGAAAATGCACTTGCTATTGATGTATTAAAAACTGATGAAGGCGCAGTTTGTGGCGTAACACTTCACGTCATTGGCGCCGGAAGTCGAGATGGTGTTGGTCGCGCACTTGCTCGTGCAGTTGTAATTGCAACTGGCGGCTTAGGTCAGGTATATGCCCAGACTACTAATCCATCGGTATCGACCGGAGATGGTGTCGCTCTTGCATTGCGTGCCGGAGCCGAAATTGCAGATGTGGAATTTATTCAATTTCATCCAACTGTTTTATGGCGAGACGATAGTTTGAGTGGGCAGCAACCACTAATTAGCGAAGCGGTACGTGGTGAAGGTGCAGTGCTCGTGAATGATAAAGGTATTCACTTTATGGCCGACAAACACCCGCAAGGTGATTTAGCACCTCGAGATATTGTGGCAATCGAAATCTTTAAGCAGATGAAGGAAAGTAACTCACCACATGTTTGGTTAGATGCAACCAAAGTGCAGGGTTTTGCCGAGAGATTTCCAACGATTTTTGCATCTTGTCTAGAGAATGGAATTGATCCGAGAAAACAGATGATTCCAGTTTCTCCGGCATCACATTATTCATCAGGTGGTGTGAAGGTTGACTTAATGGGACGAACATCTATTCCTGGGCTTTATGCATGTGGCGAAACGGCATGTACAGGCGCACATGGTGCCAATAGATTGGCATCAAACTCTTTGCTGGAAGGCTTGGTATTTGGAACGAGAATTTCTACAGATATTTCAGAAAATATCGCAGACCAAGGTAAACCAAGTGAAGAGATATCAAAGGATTTCCTATTAAGTCCGGCAATAAAAATGACGCTACAACTTGCAATGAGCCAAGGCGCTGGTGTTATGCGAAGCGCCCAATCTCTCAAAGAAACACTTCTTACGCTAGAACAATTAGCTACTCGTACAAGTAACGCTCCTTGCATCGAAGCATGGGAAGTTTCTAATTTATATTTACTTGCAACCACAATTGCTCGAGCAGCGCTAGAGCGTAAGGAAACTCGTGGCTCACATTGGCGAAGTGATTTTCCTGAAACAAGCGTCGATTGGTCTAAGCGGATTGTCCAAAATTACGATGACAATGGTGTTTGGAGTTCAAAATTGGAAGAGGTGAAGTAATGACATTTAGTAAAGGCCTGAATGAATTAATTCTTAGCGCTGGCTTAAGCGTGGAAAATATTGCGCGAATTGCGCAAGCTGCGATTGATGAGGATTTAAATGGTTCAACCGATGTGACTTCTGTTGCAACAATTCCTGAAGAACAATTAGCAGTTGCGCAATTTATAAATCGTAAGTCAGGTGTAATTGCAGGTGTTCCAGTCGCTGCCGCACTACTTGAAATTTGTGGCATTACGGATTACAAGATTGAACATGGCGATGGCGAATCTGTTCCAGCAAATTCACTAATCATTTCAGCGCACGGCAAGACGCGAGCAATTCTTCTTGCAGAACGCAGCGCTTTAAACTTTCTAGGCCATCTAAGTGGAATTGCTACATTGACCAGATCTTGGGTGGATGCTGTGGCGGATACAAAAGTTGCAATACGAGATACTCGAAAGACGACTCCAGGGCTGCGGGAACTAGAAAAATGCGCGGTTCGTGCGGGTGGTGGAGTGAATCATCGACTTTCTTTAGCTGATGGCGCGCTTATAAAAGATAACCATGTACTTGCGGCAGGCGGCGTTACTGCAGCGTTTAACTTGGTAAAGGCAAAATTCCCTGATCTATCGTTAGAAGTTGAAGTGGACTCTCTGCAGCAACTTCGTGAGGTTATAGATGCGGGTGCCGAATTTGTATTACTAGACAACATGTCTATCGAAGAGTGTCGGGCTGCAGTAGAGATTGTTTCTGGACGAGCAAAGTTAGAAGCATCTGGTGGGTTAATTTTAGATAACGCGCGCGCATACGCGAAGACCGGTGTGGATTATCTGGCGGTAGGGGCGTTGACACATTCGTCTCCAGTTTTGGATATCGGATTAGATTTGAGAATGGAGTAAATATGTTGCTAGCAATCGATGTCGGAAATACAAATACTGTCCTTGGGGTATTTGAAGAGAAAGCACTAATTAGAAGTTGGCGAGTCAAGACTGACCCTAGAGACACCGCTGATGAATTGTGGGTCCGTTATTCTGCGCTAGTTCAAGGCTTTGAAATAACTGCTCTTTCAATCTGTTCAACTGTACCTTCAACACTGCGTGAGCTTCGAACTATGATTGCAGATTTTTACCCAGATCTTAAGACAACAATTGTTGAACCTGGAGTCAAGACTGGTGTGCCGCTGCAGGTTGATAATCCTAAAGAAATTGGCTCAGATCGAATCGTTAACACGTTAGCAGCCCACGAACTTTATGGCGAAAACGGACCCTGCATAGTAGTTGATTTTGGAACGTCAACAAATCTTGATGTGGTTTCACCAAAAGGCGAATTTCTAGGTGGTGCGCTTGCCGCTGGAATTGAAATTTCAGTTGACGCACTTGCGGAAAGAGCAGCACAATTGCGACGAGTCGAGTTAGTAGCTCCACGAAATGTAATTGGAAAGAACACGGTTGAAGCGTTGCAATCTGGAACTATTTATGGCTTTGCTGGCCAGGTAGATGGTTTGGTAAATCGAATTACAGATGAGCTGACAACTCTTTATCCGGACTCTGGCGAGGTGAGTGTTATTGCAACTGGTGGCTTAGCGCCATTGGTAATCGGGGTTAGTGAAACTATTGATTTTCACGAGCCAGATTTGACCTTAATTGGACTTCGCTTAGTTCATGAACGCAATTCTTAACCCGCCTAAAGGATAGACTTACACACCTTATGAGCGAAAAAGATAACTCTCAAAATACTCCAGCAGTATCTGATGCAGATGATCTGCCAGAACAGCTTCGGATTCGCCGCGAGAAGCGTGCGGCAATTATTGAGCGTGGAACTGAGCCATATCCGGTAGAAGTTCCAAGAACAAAGAGTATTAAGGAAATCCGCGAAACTCATAACGAGTTAGCGATTGATGTCGCTACCGGAATTATTGAGAGCGTAGCCGGACGCGTAATTTTTAAACGTGATACTGGAAAATTATGTTTCGCAACTCTGCGCGAAGGCGAAGGAACTGAAATTCAAGCCATGTTCTCCCTCGACAAGGTAGGCCAGGAAGTATTAGACCTTTGGAAATCAGATGTCGATTTAGGAGACTTAGTCAGCGTTACGGGTGAAGTTATAACTTCAAAACGTGGCGAGTTATCTATTCTTGCTTCAAGTTGGAAGATGGCTGCAAAATCTCTTCGCCCACTTCCAGTAGAGCATAAGCCGTTATCTGAAGAGACCCGAGTTCGCATGCGTTATGTCGATCTCATTGTGCGACCAGAAGCGCGTTCCAATGCCAGATTGCGACCAAATGTAATGCGGGCGCTACGTGAAACTTTTCACAACCGTGGCTTTGTTGAAGTTGAAACACCGATGCTTCAAGTCATCCACGGTGGCGCAGCCGCTCGACCATTTAAAACACTCAGCAACGCGTATGACATGGAACTTTTTCTGCGCATAGCACCTGAGCTTTTTCTTAAGCGCTGTGTTGTTGGTGGAATAGAACGCGTCTTTGAAATTAATCGTAACTTCAGAAATGAAGGTGCGGATTCAAGCCATTCACCAGAATTTGCGATGATTGAAAGCTATGAGGCTTATGGTGATTGGAATTCAATCGCAGATTTAACGCGTCAACTTGTCCAAGATGCTGCGATGGCAACATCTGGCAGTCATGTTGTGACGCACTACGATGGCAGAGAAGTTGATCTCGGTGGCAAGTGGGAAGAAGCATCGCTCTTTGATTTGATTTCCAAAGGCGTTGGTAAAGAAGTTACAGCGCTAACTCCTCGCCCAGAACTCGTTAAAATCGCTGAAAAATTAGGAATGAAGATTGATCCAAAGTGGATAACTGGAAAGCTAGCAGAAGAGATATTTGAACACGTTTCCGAAGGAAAATTAACAGGTCCAATATTTGTCAAAGGTTATCCAATTGATACCTCACCACTTGTACGTGCACATCGCGAGATTCCGGGTATCGCTGAAAAATGGGATCTTTATATTGGCGGTTTCGAACTTGCAACTGGATACTCCGAATTGATCGATCCCGTAATTCAACGTGAACGTTTGACGGAACAAGCAGCGCTCGGCTCTAAGGGCGATCTTGAAGCAATGCAGATAGATGAAGATTTCTTGCGCGCTATGGAATATGCAATGCCACCAATGGGAGGCATGGGAATGGGCGCAGATCGATTGCTAATGGCGCTGACAGGTCTTGGTATTCGCGAAACAATTCTCTTCCCATTAGTAAAGCCGGAAGAATCCTAAATAATTATGTCGCTGATAATTCGCCAAGCAAAAACTCCTGATGTAAAAAATATTCGAGCAATTATTGATGAGTATGCTGCTGGTCATCGCTTACTTACAAAGGAGACGGTTACGCTTTATGAAAGCGTCCAAGAATTTACCGTTGCAGAAATCGATGGCAAAGTTGTTGGTTGTGGTGCGATGCACGTTTTGTGGGAAGATTTAGCGGAAGTACGATCTGTTGCAGTAGATGAAAGCGTGCGCGGCAAAGGTGTCGGACACGGAATATTAGAAGTCTTGATTAAGCGCGCAACTGAACTTGGGATCAAAAGAATATTTTGTTTAACATTTGAAACCGAATTCTTTGGTCGACATGGATTTGTGGAAATTCAAGGAACCCCGGTCTCGCCAGATGTTTACACCGAACTACTGCACTCTTATGACAGCGGAGTTGCCGAATTTTTGGATCTTGAGAGCGTCAAACCAAATACCCTCGGCAATACCCGAATGCTGCTCACTCTTTGATAACTCTTTAATATCGGGATTTGACCACTAAATATTGGGCAAAATCTCAGTTTTGCGGGCATAAATTGGGTCGAAATTGGGTTAGCCCCAGTACAGGCCTTCGCATTAGAGTTGTCCTATTGGCAGACCATAAATAGCAAGAAGAGAGGAAGCCCTGCGATGTTCGAGCGCTTTACAGATCGAGCCCGACGAGTTGTTGTGCTGGCCCAAGAAGAGGCACGCATGCTCAACCACAATTACATCGGGACCGAACACATACTTCTTGGTTTAATTCACGAAGGTGAAGGCGTCGCAGCAAAAGCTCTTGAAGCTCTTGGAATCTCACTCGAAGCAGTTCGTTCTCAAGTTGAGGAAATAATCGGACAGGGCCAACAGGCGCCCTCCGGACATATTCCTTTTACACCGCGTGCGAAGAAAGTTCTCGAGCTATCACTTCGTGAAGCGCTTCAACTCGGTCACAACTACATCGGAACCGAACACATTCTTCTTGGTTTAATTCGTGAAGGTGAAGGCGTTGCTGCACAAGTGCTAGTAAAACTTGGCGCAGATTTAAATCGAGTGCGTACTCAAGTTATTTCACTTCTCTCTGGTTACCAAGGAAAAGAAGCAGCAACTTCAGGAGGACCTGCAGAAGGAACTCCATCAACATCATTAGTACTTGATCAATTTGGTCGCAACCTCACACAGGCAGCGCGCGAAGGAAAACTTGATCCTGTTATTGGTCGCGACAAAGAGATCGAACGTGTAATGCAGATTCTCTCTCGCCGAACAAAAAATAATCCAGTTCTAATTGGTGAACCTGGTGTCGGCAAGACGGCAATTGTTGAAGGTTTGGCACAATTAATTGTTAAAGGCGATGTTCCTGAAACTCTTAAGGACAAGCAGGTTTACTCTCTCGATCTTGGAGCACTTGTAGCCGGAAGTCGCTACCGTGGAGATTTTGAAGAGCGCTTGAAGAAGGTCTTAAAAGAGATTCGTACTCGTGGCGACATCATTCTTTTCATCGACGAGATTCATACCCTTGTTGGCGCAGGCGCAGCAGAAGGCGCAATAGATGCAGCAAGTATCTTGAAGCCAATGCTCGCGCGAGGTGAGTTACAGACAATTGGTGCAACTACTCTTGATGAATATCGCAAGCACTTCGAGAAAGATGCTGCGTTAGAACGCCGCTTCCAACCAATTCAAGTTGCTGAACCAACCGTTGAACACACTATTGAGATTCTTAAGGGACTTCGCGATCGCTACGAATCTCACCATAAAGTTTCAATTACAGATGAAGCACTTGTCGGCGCTGCACAAATGGCTGATCGCTATATTTCAGATCGCTTCCTGCCAGATAAGGCAATCGATCTAATCGATGAAGCTGGTTCTAGACTTCGAATTCGTCGCATGACTGCGCCACCAGAATTACGCGCCTTTGATGACAAAATTGCCGATGCCCGCAAAGAGAAGGAATCAGCAATTGATTCTCAAGACTTTGAAGGTGCTGCTGCCTTCCGCGATAAAGAGAAGGTTTTGATCGCCGAGAAGCATGAAGCTGAAAAGAATTGGAAGGCCGGCGACCTAGATGTTGTCGCTGAAGTAACTGAAGAGCTAATCGCTGAGGTTCTTTCAAATGCAACTGGTATTCCAGTATTTAAATTAACTGAAGCAGAGACTGCTCGCTTGTTACGTATGGAAGATGAGCTGCACCGTCGCGTTATTGGCCAAGAGCAAGCAATCAAGGCTCTCTCTCAAGCAATTCGTCGGACACGTGCTGGTCTAAAAGATCCAAAGCGTCCTGGTGGTTCATTTATCTTTGCTGGCCCATCTGGCGTTGGTAAGACCGAGCTCTCTAGAACCCTTGCCCAATTTTTATTTGGAAATGCTGATGCACTTATCCAACTCGACATGTCTGAATATTCTGAGAAGCACACCGCATCTCGACTATTCGGTGCACCTCCAGGTTATGTTGGTTATGACGAGGGTGGACAGCTAACAGAGAAAGTTCGCCGCAAGCCATTCTCAGTCGTACTCTTCGATGAGATCGAGAAGGCGCATCCAGATATCTTTAACGCACTTCTACAAGTTCTTGAGGATGGTCGACTAACTGACTCCCAGGGACGTGTGGTTGATTTTAAAAACACAATCATCATCATGACTACAAACTTAGGTACTCGTGATATTTCCAAGACGCTAAACCTTGGCTTCACAAATGCTTCAGATCAACAAGGAAATTATGAGCGCATGAAGGGCAAAGTTAGTGATGAGCTAAAGAGCCACTTCCGCCCAGAATTTTTAAACCGCATCGATGATGTAATTGTCTTCCATCAATTAAGCGAGAACGAGATCATCCAAATTGTTGACTTAATGATCACTAACTTGGATGAAAGACTTCGCGCTCGCGATATGGGAATTGAATTAACAACTGAGGCTAAATTGCTTCTTGCTAAGAAGGGCTATGACCCACTTCTTGGCGCGCGTCCACTTCGTCGTTGCATTCAACGCGAGATTGAAGATGCACTTTCCGAGAAGATTCTCTTCGGTGATTTAAAGGCTGGAGAAATTATCTTGGTTGGAACCACAGTTGAAGATGAGAAAGATATTTTCACATTCAAGGGAATGCCTAAAGCTGAAATGCCAGATACTCCTGGCGATTTAGCACAAACTCCTACTGCTAATTAATCTTTACGCGAGCGATCGCCTGCTCTAAGCGGGCGACCTCCATAATTTCAATTCCAGGAATTTTAATATCACTTCCTGCTGGAACTATCGCCCGCTTAAATCCTAAACGTGCAGCTTCGGTAATGCGCTGCGTTACACCTGTAACTTTTCTAATCTCACCTGCTAAACCAACTTCACCAATAGCAATTAAATCTGCAGGAAGGGCTAACCCTTTTGCGGCTGAACCAACTGCGAGTGCAACAGCTAGATCTGCGGCAGGTTCGGCAATCTTCATACCCCCGACTGTTGCAACGTAAACATCGCGGCCAGAAGTTCTGATATTTGCGCGAAGTTCTAAAACGGCCAAAGTCATTGCAGTACGGGGGTTATCGAGCCCTGATGTAACTCGCCTTGAGTTTCCAAAATCACGCCCATCAGGGACTGCAGCGCCTACAAGTGCTTGAATTTCTGCAAGTAATGGACGTCGCCCCTCAAGCGTCACCGTTACACAAGTCCCGGGAACAGGTTCGCTGTGACGAGTTGTGAATAGCCCTGTTGGATCGGGGAGTGAAGTAATTCCATTCTCATTCATATCAAAGCAGCCAACTTCATCAGATGCCCCGAAACGATTCTTAATAGCGCGAATCAAACGTAACCTGGAATGTCGCTCGCCTTCAAAATTAAGAACAACATCAACAATATGTTCAAGCAGCCTTGGCCCGGCAATTGAGCCATCTTTAGTTACATGTCCAACCAAAATTAAAGTGATTGATCGTTCTTTAGCAATTCTTATTAGAGCAGCAGCAATTTCACGCACTTGAGTTACCCCGCCAGGGGCACCATCAACAGTGACGCTTGCAATCGTTTGAATCGAGTCGATAATTAGTAATTGCGGCTTAACCGAATCAATATGTGCAATTACCGAACCGAGTTCATTCTCGGATGCAAGCCACAAATTTGGATCGATTGCATCTAAACGTTCAGCACGAAGGCGAACTTGTGATGCTGATTCTTCACCACTTATATAGAGCGCTCTAATATTTTGGCGCGCACTTTGCGCTGCAACGCTTAACAATAAAGTTGATTTTCCTACACCTGGTTCGCCTGCCAATAAGATTGTGGCTCCAGGAACTAAGCCACCACCTAAAACGCGATCTAATTCGCTGACACCACTTGATCGCGCCTTTGCATTTTCTAAACTAACTTCACCAATCGGTAGCGCTGCAGAAGTTACCTGGCCTGCGACTAGTGAAAGCCGCTTTGGAGCTGCTACTTCTTCAACCGAACCCCACGCCTGACATTCCCCACAACGTCCAACCCACTTAGTGGTTGTCCACCCGCATTCCCCACAACGGAAGGGATCTTTAGCTGGTGTTACCTTCTTTGCCATCCCCGAAGGCTACTGGCAGGCGCCCACACACCCGAATAGTTCACCCCAATTTGTGCTCAAAATGCTGGGAATTCACCGAGAAATATGGACCTTTCTCCCTTAAAATATTGGTAAGCAGAAGTTGTAATTTTCATATGGGATTACAAAATATGTGGCTGGTGCTTCAATTGAGGCCCAGATCCAAAACGCCCCACGGAGGCTAAATAATGGTAAACCTAACAAACGGTCAATGGAGCACGTTGTATAACATGTTCTCATTTGGCTTGATTTCGATGCTTGCATGCACCGTTTATACATTGGTGTCACAAGCTCGTGTACTACCTAAATACCGTAATGCACTTGTTCTATCTTCAATGGTTACATTCATTGCTGCGTACCACTACTTCCGCATTTTCAACTCATTTGATGAGTCATCAGGTGATGGTGGAGTAACAGTTGGAACAGCAAAGGGTGCCTTCAATGAGGCATATCGTTATGTTGACTGGATCCTGACCGTACCTCTTCTACTTGTAGAAGTTATTGCAGTACTTGCGCTCGCTAAGGCCGCTGCAAGTTCACTAATCGGTCGCCTAGTCCCAGCCTCAGCAGCGATGATTGCTCTTGGTTACCCAGGTGAAATCTCAGCTGTTACAAGCACAAAGGTTATGTTCGGCGTACTATCCACAATCCCATTCCTTTACATCCTTTACGTTCTATTCGTAGAACTTGGAAAGTCATTAGAACGTCAACCAGAAGGTGTAGCAGCAACAGTTGGTCGCCTACGTCTTCTCTTGATCGCAACATGGGGCGTTTACCCAATTTCATACCTACTACCAATCCTTAGCGATACATCTGCAACTGATCCAAGTGCATTTGTTAATCGCCAAATTGGTTACACAGTCGCAGACGTACTTGCTAAGTGCGTATTCGGATTAACAATCTACAAGATTGCTCGTCTGAAGTCTGCAGCAGAAGGCATGAAGGAAGATCACTAATCTGATCTAGTTTTAAAATAGATTTGGGGGCACCTACCAAGGTGTCCCCAAATTTTTTTCTTTTTAAATCACAGTAAAGGGGTATCCTTAAACATGACAAATTATCGCTGGGGTGGCTATTTATTAGTCGCAATGGGGCTTTTAAATTTGCGCTACCAAACCGGACAACCAGGTGTATTTACTCATAGTTTAATTATTCTCTTACCTGGAGCCTTAATTTTAATTATGAGCTTTATTTCTTCAACAGCAAAAATATTGAATACTAAAGGCGCCAAGATCGTTTCAATTGTAGTTGGAGTAGCAACAATTCTTTATGCCGCAATTAATTAATCTTTAGGCTGAAATCCTTTACGTCCCCAATAAACCCATAAGCTCATTACCGCTAATACAAGAGCGAAACCAAAGAGCAAATCTTCGACGGGTGCGCTACAAACTCTTCGTCCAATAATGGCATCAGGGCTGTACATAACTATATTTCTAGAAGTTAGCCACCAATTCGTAATAAGTTGAAAAGGCAAAATAATTGCGTAAGAGGTCCAGAAAACGGATTTAGATAGCAACATAGTTTTAGCGCCATACATATCAAATAGAACTGCTGCGATAACACCACCCAGTGCAATATCTGTATAAATCATTTAGATTCATCACCTACCAGCCAATGTTTTTTAACAGTACGAACACCTTCGATAGTCATAATGGCAGCGGTAGGAACTATTAAGAAGAAGAGAAACTCTTCGAGCGGGATATCGAATGGGCCATAAATTCCTAGAATTTGTTCTGGATCAAATTTCCAGTGGCCATTTGCAACGGCATACGCATCCCAAATAATGAAGGGAATTGCTACTGGAATCACGCTCATCAGCACCCGCTTGATGCGACGTAAGACTTTAATTTTGAGAATTATTTCCAACCAAAAAGAACCAACTACGGTGAAGGCGAGCATTGCTAAATATCCAAACTTTAACAATCCAGCTCTCCCTTCAAATCACGAAGCCGTTCGTATACTAGTCCTGTGAATGGCGCCAAAACAGTATTTAACTCAGTTCGAAAATTCTCCACCCTTGCGGTTCTATTCGCGATTCTTATCTCTGGGGTCTTGTCTTTAACATCTGCAGGTGAAAGCCTTGGCTGGCAGGTTGGCTTTGCGCTACTTGCACTGACACTCGGAATCCCACATGGTGCTATCGATCATTTAGTTGCCCTTCCAGCAACAACTAAACCGAAATGGTTTCTATTGATATTTATTTACATTGCAGTTTCCATAATTGCCGTTCTGGCTATTTTGCACTGGAATAAATTGGGATTTCAACTGGTTTTAGTAATGAGTGCTCTGCATTTCGGTTTTGGTGATGCTGCTTTTATAGCGGAGAAAGATCGACTCAATCTGAAAAGCAGAATGACCTTCAAGACGCAAACCATGTTTGCTATTTCATCTGGGACAATTCCGGTATTTATACCGTTGCTAAAAGGTTCAACGGCTAGTGCGCTCCGCGAAATTAACCCGTTATTGATTAGTTGGGCTGCTGATGTCTCGTCACAAATTAGGTTTTTAGTTGGTTTTTTCTTTATAGCAACGCTAATTCTTCTGTTAAAAGAGAAACGTACTCGGGAGGTTATGGATTTGGTGCTCTTGGCTGGACTCGCAATTATTGCGCCACCGCTAGTTGCATTCGCTGTTTACTTCGGGTTCTGGCATGCAATGCGCCACACTTCAAGGCTGACTTTAATTCTGCCAAAGGCAATTAAAGAAGCTGAGCGCAACAATCCTAAAGCTTCCTTCATTGCGGTTGTAATTCCAGGGCTACCGGCGCTCTTGGGAACAGTTCTTGTTGCTCTAGCAATTGCGCTTATTGACGGTAAGAATATTGATGTTAGCTACTTATGGTACTTATTAGTATTGGTCTGGGCCTTAACGGTGCCACACATGATTGTCACTTCAAAAATCGATCAAAAAGCGCTAGCTTAAATTATTTACCTGCTGCAACTGTTGCGGGGTGAATAATAAAGAGCGGTAATTCACGCTTCTTCTGCTCTTTACGCGTTGTAGCTATTGCTTCAATTCGATTATCACAATGCTCTTTGAGGACGTCGTAAGCTGGCTGTCCCATAAGTGCAACCAGTTCAACCTTATTTGAAATATAAACAGGTTCACGGCCTACATGTGCTTCAGTATTGCTTGTGCAATACCAATCAAAATCTTCTCCACCATCTCCCCAAGCTAAGCGTTCATATTCACCAATTACATTTACCGTGATTTGTTTATCACCAAATTCTCGCTCTTCAAAACTTCTGCGAATAGGAAGCTGCCAACAAACATCTGGCTTTGTTTCTACAAAATGCACGCCTTCTTTTTCAGCTAAGTGGTGAAGTGCGCAACCGAAGCTTCCGGTAAAGCCAGGAGCGCTGTAACCCTTGCGGTTCAAGAAAATACATGAATCTTCTATTTTTCTGGTTTTACGATCTTTATCTAAGCCAATTTCAGAAATTTGCATCTTGCCCTTAGATTTCTTTGGTTGGGCTTCATCAAAATACTGCCACATATCGGGTGTTAATCGCTTTGCAACTTCTAGTGTGCGTTTCTCATCTGCATCATCGGAGTAATAAGCACCGTCGGAACAACAACCAGCATCTGGTTTGTCAGCGTCAACGCCACAGCAACCATTTCCGTAGATGCATGTCCAATAAGAAGTGAGCCAAGTCAGGTCGCATTTATAAAGCTCTTCTGGCTTTGCGGGATCAATAAACTCGACCCAGTCGCGAGCGAAATTTGGATTTACCTCTGGCATAATCGCAGAGCCTAGGGCTTATTTCTTAAATAAGCACATCCGAGAAGTCGGCTTTAGGTAGGCTTCTCTTATGTCAATGCAATCTTCGTTCTCAACTTCCAAATACCAAGTTGGTCTAATCGGTGTTGGTGTTATGGGAGAGGCTTTAATTTCGGGACTCGTATCATCTAGATTTCCAAAGGCGCAAATTGTCTTTACGGAAAAGCGCACGGATCGAGCCCGTGAGATCTCCACGAAATATGGCGCTCGGGCCCTTGAATTAAGTGAGCTTGCAAAAAGCAGTGACGTTATCTTGTTGGTAGTTAAGCCTCAGGATCTAGCAGATTTATTAGCAGCAATCGCTCCAGATTTAAATAAGAGCGCACTTCTTGTCTCGTTTGCTGCTGGTAAAACTACGAAATTCATAAGTGAGAAAACTTCGGAGAAAGTTTCAGTAATCAGAGTAATGCCAAATACTCCAACGCTTATCGGAGAAGGAATGGCAGCAATTTCGCTAGGCGCTAATGTGAGCCAAGAACAGGCTAAATTTGTCGTTGATTTTCTTGCCACCTGTGGCAAAGTAATTTCCGTAGATGAAAAATTGCAAGATGCCGTAACTGCTGTGAGTGGTTCTGGCCCAGCATATTTCTTCGCATTCGTAGAGGAAATTATCAGGTCTGGCATCGCACTAGGTTTATCGGAAGAGCAGGCTTCGACTCTTGCTATTCAAACAATCGTAGGTTCAGCGGCAATGTTGGAACAATCCGGCAAGAGCGCTACGACACTTCGTGAGAATGTAACGAGTCCAAATGGAACAACAGCGGCCGCTCTTAAAGTTTTTAAAGATGCAAATTTTGGTGAAATAATTGAGAAGGCAATGACTGCAGCGCGGGATCGGTCCCAGGAGCTAGCGTGAAATTTGGCGTTCTTCTTTTAGTAATTTCCCTCGCATGTTTTACACCAGAAGCAAATGCGGCAATTAAGGTAACACCATCCAAGGCGCCAATTACCGTGATTTCTCCGGAAGGATCCGGTGATCAAATTTCTGATTTTATAGTTAACCCAACAGTAATCGCGATTGTTGGGACTATTGAAAGTGGCTTAGCAAATTTAGTAACCGCGCCAGCTCTAGGCGGAAGTGATGGTTTTATTACTGCTCTTGATAGCTCGAAAGTTAGACTTTGGGATTTGCGATTAGGAAGTACAAGTGACGATATTGCAACGGCATTAACTAAAGATAAATCAGGATATTTCTGGATTGCTGGTGCCACTTCAAAGCCGATGGAAACCCTTACGTCAACCGTCGATACCACCACACTTAATTTGGACTCTGTAGTAATTGATCCTGTTAGTACTCCCATAAATTCTTTAAATAGATTGGTAATTTGGAAAGTTGGAATTACGGGACAACTCGCGGAAACTTATTATTTTGATGTTGATGGTGTGATTGCCCCATCAGTCATAAACTTCGATGGAACTAAGCTAAACATAACTGGAAAGATCACAAAAGATTTGGTTACCCAACAATTCTCGATTTCATTGGATCAATTAGGCACTTTCTCTGGATTTACTCCAGGAAAGATCCCAGCTCCAAAACCACCGGCGATTGCGACCATCAAAGCGGGAGTAAATAATTTAAAGAGTTTTATCTCAAAAACAACAATTATTGGCATTTCATCCTGGCGGGCAAAATCCCCGACGCCGGTAATAGTTAAATATACAAAAACTGGGAAGGCACTCGCTGCAAATTCATTTACCGGAAAGGTCAAGAAGATTCTCTGGCAATCTGGAATTGGGGCAGTTGTTTTAGTAGAGACGAATTTGGATAATGAAATTCACGTTCTTACAAATATGGCTTAATTAAGGCTTTCTAAATAGGGTCAGTTTTCCCTCACTTGCTATCAATGCAAATTTAATCTTATTAATGGTTATCCAGGCCGTAGATTTCGCGGATGCTGCACTTGTTCCTGATATTAAATTAAAAGTCTTATCTACTTTATTAAAAGTACATATGCGATCTTCACAACCAAAGATAATCGCTGATTCATCAACGGCGATAGGCGAACTTGGCGCACCAAAATAATCAGTCTTTGCGGTATTTGGAAGCGCTTCAACACCAACGTTGTTCCATTGAATCTGATCTGGCTTTGGAAGTGAAATTACTGATGCCCCCAACCAACTTGCATCCAAAGTTTTTGAATTTAAAGTAAGAGCAAGGTCATATCCTGCAACTATAGTATTTGTGCTACTTGCTTGAAGTGCTTGATATTTCCAATCTTCAGGAAATGGGCTTTCTCGTGTTGCAATTCGGACATCGCCACGAAGTGCACTCTTGTCAGAATTGCTTACTGAAAGGATTGAATCATAGGCAACAGTGACTTTAGTTCCAACACTCTTTGCTCGAAGGTGGAATGCCACGTCGCCCATAGTTCTGCCATTAATTAGCGAGTCACCATCGACTATTTCATAGCGCCAATTTTTCCCATCGCGAACTGCGCCTAATAAAATGCCTTGGCTTTCATCGCGATAAAAAACTTGTTCGCTGGTTAAAGTGATTGCACAAGCGTTAGAAACACTTACATCACTTCCAGTTCTTACCCTTGCCGCTTGCTTGTAATCCTGAATTATTGGGCCATCGCCATCTATAACTTCATAGCTCCACTTTTTCCCATTATAAGAGGCTCGGCGAAGATCTTTATTTGTTAAATCTCCATAATAAAGATTTAAATACTCGGTCTTACCAATCTTATTTGTGCAGATTGAAACGCTTCCAGCAACGCTATTCTTAGTCTTTCCGCTCTTTGTTCCATCGCCATCGATAGTTTCAATTAGCCATTTCTTACCGCTCCAAGTAGCGAGTTTTAGCAGCCCGTTCTGGGTATCAGAATAAGCAACAACGGTCTTTCCGGCATACATTGCTGTTGCTAAATACTTACCATCAGCGGTCGGATCGATAATGGTTTTCCGCCAAACACCTTGCGGGATGATTCCATTAGTTGTCGCTTCAATTGAGATGCCCACTGCATTTTTTGCAGCTAAAGTGAAGGAATAGACCGAACCATTGATAAGCCCAGTAATAACTGCTGGGCTTGAGGTCACAATTTTTTCAGCCCCAGTTTGGTTTACTTTAATTACATAAGATGAAACTTGTGCAGTGCGTTGGTTAATTGGGGGATCGAAGCTGATAATTGCAGATCTATCACCTACTAAAGCTTTCACATTTCTAGGAGTACCTGGAGTTCCAAAAGGTAACCCGGCTGGCGGTTTAGCTAACATGTCATCAAACATCGCCATTAATAACGGCCCAGGATCATGAAAAACTTCGCCGAGCTTCAAGTTCGGTGACATAACCGCATTTTTGGGATCGTTCTCAAATGTTGCTTCATCTAAGTGGCCTACCGATGATCCACCTTCATAAACTTTCGGGGTATACAACTTAGGTTTAATTCCGTTATTTGCCCGTACTCCATTTACACCAGACCAGACAAGAGGTTCAGTTAGAGCTGTTCCTAAAGCGAGTGATGGTGAATCCAAATCCATTAATCGGCGACCATCTGAAAGTTGAGCATAGGCATCGAAAGGCGTTGGCTGTTGAATGCTGCCGTAACCATATAGTGTGTCGTAATCTGCATTTGATAAGAAGCCAAGGCCGTGGCCCATTTCATGCAAAATCATTGATTCGAGATCATATTTCGTGCTTGGACAATTTCCATCTGTTCCAAGATAAAGCATTGAACCATTCGTCGAGTTAATTCTAATTGTTACTTCAGGAATTGCCGGTTCAATATCTTCACCTGCAATTGCATCCGCAAGTGCCGATGCGTACCACAAATCCTTATCTGGAATATTTTTGAAATTAGAATGAAGTTTTCCAGGTGAAGCTGCCGCGAGTGTTCCTGCGTTTGCTTGACGTTCCCACAAAATTTGAACTTTTACCGGAACCTGAGAAGCAAAATTCTCTGCCCAAACATCAACTGCAGCATTGATTGCGGGACGATAGATATCTGGAGTAGTTGTAAAATCAACTTTAAATGAACTCTTTGTAAGCGCTTTCTCTTGGGAAAAAGTTCTAGGTATGGCTCGCTTTGCTACTTGTGGGGCGCCAGATTGATCTGCATAAAAATAGAGCCAAGGCGCATCTACCGATTTCACTTCGGATGGAAGCGCGTACGCAGGTGCTACGAAAACGCCGCCAAATAGCGCCGCAATTAGTAGAAGGTATCTGGCACGCATGGGCAAAACGCTAGCAGTCCAACCTTCGGGACACCACTTGATTGGACTCTCTTCGCTTAGAAAAGGCTGGTAATAACCATAATTATCATAGAATTAATAAATGGTTGAAGTAAGCATTTATTCACGGAGCAATTGTCATCTTTGTGATGTGGCCCTAGAAGTTTTAGAGCAGATGCAGAGTGAATTTAGCTTCACAATCAATAAGAAATTAATCGATGGCAATCTTGAACTCGAAGAAAAATATGGTGAGAGTGTTCCAGTTATATTAATTAACAATGAACCACATGATTTTTTCCGAGTTAATCCAGAGAGATTTAGATCAGTGATGTCCAAACTTTAATCTGGATTAGCACTCAAGACATCGTCAGCATCGATAATTCTATAGGCGTATCCCTGTTCAGCAAGGAAGCGTTGACGATTCTGTGCAAAGTCTTGGTCAACAGTATCTCTTGCAACAATTGAATAAAATCTTGCAGTTCTACCATCAGACTTTGGCCGCAAAATTCTGCCAAGTCGTTGCGCTTCTTCTTGCCGTGATCCAAAAGTTCCTGATACTTGGATGGCGATTGTTGCATCTGGTAAATCAATTGAGAAGTTTGCAACCTTCGAAACTACTAAACATTTAATTTCACCAGTGCGATAGAGAGCAAATAGCCTTTCACGCTCTTTAATCGGAGTATCGCCTTTAATTAAAGGGACGCCAAGTTCGGCGCTCAAAGCATCAAGTTGGTCAATATATTGACCGATAATTAATACTTGTTCTTCACTATGTTTCTTCGCCAATGCAATCGCAACCTTACGCTTTGTGGCTGTTGTTGAACAGAAACGATATCGATCTTCAGGTTCTGCAGTTGCATAATTTAAACGTTCGTCTTGTGTTAAATTAACTCGAACTTCAATACAGTCAGCAGGCGCGATGTAACCTTGAGATTCAATTTCTTTCCATGGAACATCAAATCGTTTTGGTCCAATGAGTGAAAATACTTCGCCTTCCATGCCATCTTCACGAACGAGAGTCGCGGTTAAACCAAGTCGTCTGCGCGATTGAATATCTGCAGTAAATCTAAATATCGGAGCCGGAAGTAAGTGAACTTCATCGTAAATTATTAAACCCCAGTCAATTGCATCAAAGAGATCTAAGTGGGCATAAACGCCCTGTTTACGCGTTGTCATAACCTGATAAGTCGCAATTGTTACCGGGCGAATCTCTTTCTTAGAGCCAGAATACTCACCAATTTCATCTTCATGAAGCGTTGTGCGTTTCAGTAATTCATCTCGCCATTGTCTTGCGGCAATCGTGTTTGTAACAAGAATTAAAGTTGTGGCTTTTGCGTGTGCCATAGCAGCAGCGCCAACAATTGTTTTCCCTGCTCCACAAGGAAGTACTACAACACCTGAGCCACCGTGCCAAAAACCTTCAGCAGCTAGCTCTTGGTATTTGCGGATCTTCCAACCATCTTGAACTAAGTCAATCTCATGGTGCTCGCCATCAACATATCCTGCAAAATCTTCTGCTGGCCAACCAAGTTTTAATAGCGCTTGCTTTAAGAATCCGCGCTGGCCTGGATGCACAACGATAGTTTCAGCATCGAGTTGAAGTCCCAACATGGGTGCGACTTTCTTGCCTCGAGTGACTTCCTTGAGAACTGCTGGATCATGGGAAACTAAAACCAGACCATGTACTGGGTGTGCTTCTAACCGCAATCGTCCATAGCGTGACATAGTTTCTGCAACATCAACGAGAAGTGCATGCGGTACCGCAAAACGAGAATACTTAAGTAGAACATCGACAACTTGTTCAGCATCATGTCCAGCAGCGCGTGCATTCCAAAGCCCAAGTGGTGTTAAGCGATAGGTATGAATATGTTCAGGTGATTTTTCAAGTTCGGCAAAAGAGGCTATCGCCCTTCGGCATTCATCACTGAGTGGATGATCAATATCAAGTAAAAGCGTCTTATCACTCTGAACAATTAGCGGGCCATCAGTCACGAATTAATTCCTTAATAAAAGCAGTTAGAAGTTTCACTCGCGACGGAATTGAAGAGAGCAATATTTGTTCATGTGGTGCATGTGCGCCATCGCCAACAGCGCCGAGGCCATCTAAAACCCGAGCACCTACGGCTGCCGCGAAGTTGCCATCGCTTGCACCGCCGACGGATGCATGGCCTATAGGTTTCATGCCGATTTCACTCGCTACTTTCTCCAGAATTTCGTAGAGCTCCAAAGTTGCGGATGTTTCTAGCGGTGGTCTATTAACTCCACCAGTAACTTCAAGCTTCGCTTCAGAATGCGCGGCTACAAGTTTCTTTATTGAACTATCGATGCGAATTAACTCTGTGGTAGAAAATGATCGAATATCAATATCAAGTGTTGCTAGTGCTGGAACGGTATTTGTTGTAGTACCGGCTCGCATAACGGTAGGAACAACGGTTGTACCAAATTCTGGATTGGCAAGCTGGGCTACCTCAATAACAATTGCGGCAATTTCTGTTGTCGCATTAATTCCTTTTTCGGGTTCTAACCCGGCATGTGATGCGCGGCCGTGAAGTGCAATTTGATACATCGCAGTTCCTTTGCGACCTGTTTTAACTTTTCCATTTAACGATGCTTCTAAGACCAGAACTGCACTTGCTGACTTTGAAACTCTCTCAATCAACGCTCTCGAGGTCTGACTTCCAAGTTCTTCATCAGTCGTCGCAATAATCGCAACCTTCGAATGTGCGCCAGAAATTTCTTTAACTGCATAAATTGCTTGGAGAAAACCCGCCTTCATATCGAAAATTCCTGGGCCTTTTGCAATATCGCCAGTAACGCTCCATGTTGGAAGATATGAACCAGTTGGCCAAACGGTATCTAAGTGAGCGAGTAGAACGATTTCAGGGTTCTTGCTACCCCACCAAAAAACTGGGCGACCATTCTCCTCAACAATTTCTGCAGCAGGGTTCAAGTTCTCTTCTGCAATTTTTACTGCAAGTTCAACTACTCCGCGGCAAGCTTTCAAGTCTTCACTTGGTGATTCAAATTCAACAAGTTTCTGCAAATCTTCGATGAAGGCCATGGGATAAGTCTGCCTTACTTTGCCGGACTGACGCCGGTGATTCTTGGAATCCTAAAGCTCTGCATCTCACCAGTAGCGTGATCTCTAGCAATAAGCGTGCCTAGTGAAATAGAAATCGGATCAATTAGTCGATTAGAAACCCCACCATTTGTATCGGCATAGCCAATCGTAAGACTTGCTTGTTCTTCAATATATTGATGCAGTAAATCCAAAGTTTCATTTGCGGTTGTACGAGGAACCTCACGTGGCTTATGTGAACTCGCTTTTTCACCAGTACGTAGCGTGCGTACCGCGGCTTTTATTATTATTTCACTAGGTGCATGAGTTTCACTTAAAACTCTTGGTGGTCTCGGTCTAGATTTCGCTCGCCGGATTGCAGGTGCAGAGATAAGAATCCCACTTGCATTCTCAGCGGCAGGCAAGTAATTCGCTTCACGAAGTGTTGCAATTACATCTCCAGGTTCGACATCACAAACTAGAACTTGCGAAGCCAATTTACGGAAGCGAAGAGGTTCCAACTTTCTATCATGCAAGATTTGAGTAACCAATCCTTCATCTTCGCAACGGATATAGGATTGTGCCGAACCAACACGTAAACGTCCGTGACGCTTTGCAACATCATTGATTAAATATTCCAGCGGTTGTGGCACGGGTGTCTTTGAAGTTTTCTTTAAGAAATCTTTAATCTGTTCGCCAGTTTGACCATGATCCAAACCACGTCGAATTGAACTTTCACTGAAACGATATACAGATGCACCGCCTCGACTCTCGATATCCGCAATTGTTCCAATCATGTTTGCGAGTTCCACAGTTAATGGACCAGGCGCAATCGCACTGTTATCCGCCTGAATCAAAATATGATCAACAGGTTTAGGAAGCGCGCCCTCGACACCTAAATCATCAGCTTCACCGAGGAATGCAATTCCAAATTCTGACAGCGCTCCTTGGCCAGTAAGGCCAAGCCATTCTGCTTCGCGAAGGGTCCACTCAATATATTCCGCGTTGAATCTTTGTGGCATCTGCCAAGCAATAATTTCTTGAAGCGTTTTTAAATCTGGATCTAACTCTAAATTCTGCGACAAGATATTTAAAGTTACCTTACGCATAGATGCAATACCTGCGCGATCTAGCTCGGGTCCAAGGGGTGCAATATTTTTCTCGCCAGCTTTTCCAACGAGCCCACTTACACGTGAAGTTTCTAGCCATAAATTAACGAGGGCGCTCCATCTCTCTTCAAGAGATCTCGACATCCAAATATCAAAGGAGTTTGTCGGCAATATTTGATCATCTGTATCTATAACAATTAAGCCGCCCAAATAAAGTACTTCAGCAACGAGCGCCACACAATTTTCAGATACCCCAAGGTGATCCGCACTTCTTTTCAGATCACGAATTCCAAGGCCACCTGAACGAAGTGCTGTCGGAGGTTCATCAGACCAGTGATGGGCAAGCTCTTCACACCATCTCAAGAAGTTAGAAATATTTGCAATTGCAGCGCGATCAACATCACGTTGTTTGCGACCGGCCCCAGTGAATTTCTTTGCAAACGGCGTGAACTCTTTTAAAACTTTTCCACCGCGAAGATGCATTCCAACTTCTCGGGGTAGAACGACAGTTCGGGAATCCATCACCATTAAATAATTATTTTCTAATAACCAACCAATTGCTTTTCCTGGCGATTTGATATTTGCAACTTGTCCTCGAGGTGGACCCCAAGTTAGCCGTTCAAGTACTGCAGCTGAATCTGCAGGAATATCTTTTAAGCCTTTGAAATCTATCTTCTTGATGGATTGTGGACCTAGCCCTGCTGGCTCATGTCCTATTAAATGAGGGAGATTTCCCGGTAATCTAAATTTGCTGCCATCTTTATATACAAGCCCCGCCGCCCATAGGCGCGGAAGTTCATCGCCAGCATCTGGTGTTGTAATTGAAAGCAACTCTGCTTTGGAAAATGGTGAATTTAACGTGCAAGTCGCAGCTAAAACTTCTAATTGAAATTTATTTAGAGATTCCAAAGCGCGCATCAAACTCGGTGTTGAGTTTGCCCGAGCAGAAAGCGCGGATAAATCAGTGGGAACTGGAGATAGCAAGTCTGGGCGAACCTGGAAAAGCTCGGCAATTGCAGCATCGCTGCGAGCACGCAATTCATCGGCGAAAGAGTTAACAGACATAACTGCCCTACTTTACCGAGTTTTAGGCGCTACTTCGACCGCTAACTTCTAGGCGATAGATAGGAGAAGATGGCGGCAAACCTTGCGAGTATCGGACCAAAAATTGCCTTTAACGCTCGGGCTTTTCGAAAATCATGAATCGGCCAGTTTTCACGTATTGCACGAATCTGCAACAGAGTATCTGGATTAATTGCTGCAGGATTTCCAACCGCTGTCAGAAGTGGAAAATCATTATGACTATCAGAATATGCAAAGGAATTTGCGAGATCAATATTCTCGATTTCGGCCAACTCTCGAATTGCAATCGCCTTCTGGTTTCCATGCAATAAGAGGCCATTCATCTTTCCAGTGTAATTTCCATCAATAACTTCAGCCTTACTTCCAAGCGCTCCAGTGAAACCCAAACGCTTTGCAATTAACACTGCCATATCTTGTGGCGCCGCAGTAACAAGCCAAACCTCTTCATTATTTGCAAGATGTTGATTTGCAATTTCAATCGTTCCAAGCCAAAGCGCAGGCGAAACGAATTCGTCATAAATTTCAGATGCTATTGCTTCAATTTCTTTAACGTTATGGCCTCCAATGAATTCAGTGGCGGCGTTCTGGAACTTTGCAATCTCTTCTGGTTTCTCAGCCCCAGTTAAGCGATACCTCAGGTTCGCTAGAACGAAGGTAGAGATATCGCGCTTGCTAAAGAATCCTCTTTGGTACATGCCACGACCGAGAAAAAAGATCGTTGAGCCACGGATTATTGTGTTATCGACATCGAAGAAGGCAACTCGCTTGCCAAGATTCGTCATTACCCAACCTTAGCGTTCAAGTTATGATTGCCTCATGGTTCAAGCGATTCACGTACTGCGACACGGAGAAGTCGAGAATCCGGAGAAAATTCTTTATGGCCGTCAACCAGGATGGCGACTTTCTACTCGAGGTCAAGAGATGGCACGAGCCGTGGCTGATTGGTCGAAAGATCTAAATCTTGGAGCAATTCATGCATCGCCATTGCAACGTGCTCAGGAAACAGCGGCACCGATTGCTGCTCAACATAATTTGAAAATTACAACCGATGAAAATTTAATTGAAGCTGCAAATATCTTTGAAGGAAAGAAATTTGAATTAGGTAGTGGCGTTCTTAGACATCCTGCATCTTGGTGGCATCTTCGCAATCCCGCTAAGCCTTCTTGGGGAGAGCCATACACCGAGCAAATTGAGAGAATGCTTGCTGCAGTGTTTGCTGCGCGCGATGCGGCAAATGGCAGAGATGCGCTAGTTGTCTCTCATCAATTACCAATCTGGATTTTGCGATCTGCAGTTGAAGGTCGGAGATTGTTACACGATCCAAGAAAACGAATTTGTACTCTCGCATCCGTAACTACCCTGCACTTAGATGATGAGGGAATGATTAACAACGTTTCTTACACCGAACCCGCTAAACATTTGCTCCCTAATAAATGAAGTTAATAATCGCCCTGGCTTCAACTCTACTTCTTACTTCATGTTCAACCGGCGGTCTCTCAAGTGATAGCGAAAAATCTTATGTATCTGGAAATGGCGTAGCAATATTAATAAAAGAACCACTTCGCAAGTCTGCACCTGATTTATCTGGTGAAACTCTCGGTGGCGGAAAATTTAATTATGAACTTGGGAAAGTGACAGTTGTAAATGTCTGGGCATCTTGGTGCTCTCCATGTCGAGCTGAAGCGCCAACTCTTTCGGCTCTAGCATCGAAGAATCCAGAGATACAATTTGTTGGAATACTAACCCGAGACAATTTAAGTTCAGCTATAAGTTTCGTGGATAGATTTAAATTAACTTATCCAACTCTGATAGATGATGCGATAATTGCCAGCTTCAAAGGCTCACTCGCCGCAAATGCAATTCCGACAACTTTGATTATTGATGCTAAAGGTCGCGTAGCTGCTCGAATAAGTGGTGAAGTAACGTTCTCGCTTTTGCGTGAACTACTAGAGAAGGTATCTGGAGATAAGGTAAATGTTTGATTTTCTCGTAGATATAGTCTTCGATGGCAACTTATTGATTGCCTCGGCAGTTGCAATGATTGCTGGTCTAATTTCATTTGCCTCACCTTGTGTACTTCCACTAGTTCCCGGTTATCTGTCTTATGCAGCAGGAATGACAGAAGTTCGCAGCAGAGGCAGAGCGGCGCTTGGATCTCTACTATTTGTACTTGGATTCTCAGTTTTATTTATCTCGTACGGTGCACTTTTTGGCTCTCTTGGTTCAACAATTTCTAGCAATTCGCAGGTAGTTTCGGTAATTCTGGGTTTACTTACAATTGCTATGGGCGTAATTTTTCTCTTCAATCAGAAGTTTTATCGATCATTTAAGCCGGTCTGGAAAGTTCGTGCTGGACTAGCTGGTGCCCCTGTTCTTGGTTTCTTATTTGGAGTTGGCTGGACACCTTGTATCGGGCCAACCCTTGGTGCGGTTCAAACACTTTCATTCCAGGAGTCAAGTGCACTTCGTGGGGCAATTTTGAGTGTCGCTTATTGTTTAGGCCTTGGAATTCCCTTTATTCTTGTTGGAATATTTTTTGATAAATCGAATCGCCTAAGAAAATTTATCTCTCGGCATGGAAACTATCTAACTTTAATCGGTGGGACCTTCTTAATTTTGCTTGGAATTCTTCAAGTGACTGGTTTGTGGGCTGATGTAATGAATTCTCTGCGTGGATTTATCTCAGATTTTGTACCGGTGATTTAAATGTCTATTTCTACAGAACTAGATACCCGTTCTTCTCTGCGTTGGTTATGGCGCCAACTAACCAGCATGCGCACGGCGCTCATCCTGCTTTTACTACTAGGCATAGCTTCAATCCCTGGCTCAATTTTCCCGCAACGCTCTCAAAATCCCTTAAAAGTTAACGATTACTTTAAGAGTTATCCAGGTACCGCAAAGTTCTTAGATCAACTTTATATGTTCGATGTTTATAGCTCTCCTTGGTTTAGCGCCATATATATCCTGCTATTTATATCGCTTATTGGCTGCGTGCTTCCAAGAACCTTCGAGCACTTAAAAGGAATCGGTGCAAAGCCACCACTAACTCCGAAGAATTTAAATCGAATGGAGTTTCATACCGAAACTAATTCTGGCACGCTAGATCAGGCAGAAACTTGGCTTAAGAAACACCGCTTTCGAATTAGACGCGATGATAATTCAATTTCTGCTGAGAAAGGTTTCATGCGCGAAACTGGAAACTTGTTATTTCATCTCTCACTAGTTTTAATCTTGGTAGGAGTCGGCTTTGGGTCGCTCTTTGGGATGAAGGGTGACGCGATAATAAACGTTGGAGAGAGATTCATAAATATTCCAACTTCATACGATGTTATGTCATTTGGAAAGTTGCAAACAGAGAAAACCTTGAGCCCCTTTTCAATTACGGCTACAGATTTCAAAGCAACTTATGAATTAACAACTGGTGCACCAAGTGATTACAAACTAACTGTAAATATTGCTGATCCAGTTGGTTCAAAAGAAGTATCGAAAATTGTCAGAGTAAATTCCCCTTTAACTTTTGGCAGCACCAAAGTTTATTTGCAAGCCAATGGATATTCGCCTTTAGTAACGGTTCGAGATAAATCTGGTGAAGTGAAATACCAAGGAGCAGTAATTTTCTTGCCACAAGATGGAAACCTAACTTCAATTGGCGCAATAAAAGTTCCAGATATGGAGCCACAAGTCGGTCTGATTGGATCATTTGTTCCAACCTTTGCCCGTAATTCAGAGCGAGGTGCTTTCTCAACTTATCCTGAAGTCTTAGATCCACGATTACTTGTTTCGATCTGGGTAGGCGACTTAGGACTTGATTCTGGGATTCCACAATCTGTTTACCGCCTTGATACATCAGATATGAAGCGCATCGGATTGAAGACTTTGAAATTGAATGAGACTCATAATTTTGGTGAGGGCTCAATCACCTTTGAAGGTTGGACGCCTTGGGTCAACCTGCAAATAGTTAAAGACCCAGGCAAGATATACGCATTGCTTGGTGCCATCTTTGCAATTCTTGGCCTTTTGATGTCGCTCTTCACAAGATCGCGTCGAATTTGGGTTAAAGAGAACTTTGATAAATCGGGTGTTGAGGTTGCTGGCCTAGCAAAGAATTCAACGCCAGGTTTGGAATCCGAAATTGTATCGCTTGTAAAAGAAATGAGAGGCTAGCTCCATGAGTTCAACTGATTATGCGTACCTCTCAAACTATGGAATTTATTCAGCAATGGTTCTCTTTACTATTGCATTTCTTGCGCATGCCGCTGAAGTCGCGTTCTCGGTTCGAAATGTAGAAGAGAAAACTAAATTTGATTTTGCTCGTACTAAAAGAAGTGGTGATATTGGAACTGTAATGATGGTTCTGGGATTTGTATTTCTCTTTGCTGCGGTAATTCTCCGCGGAGCTTCAGCAAATCGCGTGCCTTGGGGAAATATGTATGAGTTCTCAATTACCGGCGCTCTCGCATTCACTGGTGCATATATTTTTGGCCTTTGGAAATATAAAATTAGATGGCTTGGACTCCCGGTGGCAATTTCAGTTCTACTGACTCTTGGAACTGCAATCACAATTTTTTATGTACCAAGTGCTCCGCTCGTGCCGGCTCTTAAATCAACTTGGCTTGTAATTCACGTCGCTGCCGCAATTATTTCTGGTGGCGTTTTTCTACTTGCAAATTGCATCGCTGCGACTTATTTAATTTTAGATCGGTATGAGTCAACTAGCGGACGACCTGCTTGGGCGCAGAAATTACCTTCACTTGATGTATTGGATCAACTGACTTATCGCTTAGTTGCATTTGTATTTCCACTCTGGACATTTGCAGTTATCGCAGGAGCGATTTGGGCTGAAGCGGCTTGGGGTCGTTACTGGGGTTGGGATCCAAAAGAGGTTTGGGCATTTATTACTTGGGTTGCATATGCGGCTTATTTACATGCTCGCGTAACTGTTGGGTGGCGCGGTCGTAAGGCTGCTTGGTTATGTTTATTTGCCGGGTCAACATTCTTATTTAATTATGTTTATATAAATATCTGGGGAAGTGGAAAACATACGTATAGCGGGCTTTAAAGCTTGCGCAAGAAATCTGGATCATCATCGGGAGGAATAATTTTTCCGCGCCCACCGCGCCCACCGCTACCCTGGCCAGGATTTCGCTTGGGTCTTCCAATTACGAACCAGAGAATTGCGCCAAGTGATGAAAACAGAAATATTAAGAGGAGCCATGCCCATTTAGGCAATTTTAAAACTTCCTCTTGCGCAGTTCTAGCGCAATCAAAGAATGCGTAAAAAGAGAAGGCAAGAACTAAGAGTGTGAGTAATAAGCGCATAGTCGAAGTTTAAACCTATGTTAAAGATAGTGCGAGCGTTATCAACAGTGATGTTAGTAATTGAAGCTCACCGGTTTTACTTAGGAGAGGGATAAGCGCCGGACCTGATGCCCCACCATTGATTCCTTTAAGCAATTTGAATTGAAGTGGGAGCGTGGCCAAAACAAGTAGCGCCCATGGCGTAATGGCCGCGGCTGCAAGAGAGCATAGAAGTGAGAGTAAAAGCAGGGCGATTATTAACTTCCGGGCCATAGCATCGCCAAGTCTTACGGCGAGTGTTCGCTTGCCTACTAGTTCATCTTCTGGTCGATCTCGCAGATTATTTAAACCAAGAATCGTGCAGGAGAGCGCGCCCATTGGAATAGAAAGTAAGAGTGATTGCCAAGTAATTCGCTCTGATTGCGCAAAATATGAGCCCATGGTCGCAACTAAACCGAAGAAGATAAATACTGAAACTTCACCGAAGCCACCATATCCATAAGGGTTCTTGCCACCGGTATATTTCCAAGCCGCAATAATGGCAATCGCACCAACAATAATTAGTAGTGGTGAAGTTCGAAGTGAAAGAAGAAGGCCGGCTATTGCAGCAAAGAGGTAAGTCAAAATTGCGGCTCGTTTGACTTGGAATGGCGCTTTCAATCCGCTGGCAACAAGGCGAATTGGACCAACTCGAACTTCATCTGTTCCACGAATTCCATCGGAATAATCATTTGAATAATTGACTGCAATTTGTAATAACAAGCCAACAGTCAATGCCAACAGAGCATTTACCCAATTGATTTCTTGGCCATCAATATTTATGAGCGCTGTGCCAATTAGTACTGGGGCAATAGCCGCAGCTAGTGTGCGCGGACGAGCACCCGCAATCCAAATATTCATCTAGTTATCTTTGCGCATTAATGATTAGCAAGCTGGCTTTGACACGGTCTGGTTTCCCAATTCCAAGCAACGGTATTTCATTAACTACTAAAAATTCTTTTGGAACAGCGGCTCTTCCAAATTTGTTCTGCAAAATATTAGATATTTTTACATGATCAATATCGGCATCAGAAAGCAGGCAGAGCTTCTGGCCCCACTCTGAATCTGGTATTGATGTTGCAAGGAAATTTACATCTGGAAAATCCTTCGCAAGTGTGGAATCAATTGCTGCTAATGAAATATTTTCACCACCGGAAATTATTACATCATCAGTGCGCCCAATTATGAATATCTTGCCATCTCTTATCTCGCCAAGATCACTTGTGATAAACCAGCCATCTGAAAAGCTCTCTAACCACAGCGCTTCTTGATCTTGATATCCACTGGAAAGAATTGGTCCCTTAATTTTTATCAAACCCGAACCTGTTAATTCCACCAAAACACCAGGAAGTGGAGCGTTGTTATAAACACAACCACCAGAAGTTTCAGTCATTCCATAAGTTACAAAAACTGTTATTCCCTTTGATCTTGCAATTTCAAGTAGTGAACCTTCAACTGCAGCGCCTCCGACTAAAACGACTTTGCAATTTTGTAAATGTTCCAATAATTGATTATCTCCGGTTAGCGCACGATGCAATTGAGTTGGAACTATTGCGGTGAAATCAGCTCGTGCTTCAACACCAACGACTTCGGTTCCAAGTTTTAGCGCTCGCGCCAGAACATTTAAACCAGCGATGTGATTAGTTGGAAGCAAGAGTGACCAAATATCACCAAGTTTGGCGCCGACAGCAGCATTTGATAATTCGGCAGATTTTGAAATCGCTGATGTAGAAAGTTCTACTTTTTTGTTAACCCCAGAGGAGCCAGTCGTGTTTATGATGACCAGAGTTGGGTCAACTTGGCTAAAGGCGGCAGATAGGGCTTGGGTCAGCTCAAGGTTTGATGGCTGGAGTCCAAGATCAATTACCGAAGTTTTCATGACACCCGTAGGCTATCCATATATTTTGTAGGAGGAAATGTGAGCAAACCTTTCAAGCGGGAGCCAGGAAGTCGGACCATTCCAAAATGGAGTACCGGCCTTGGTGGCGAGGGCTTTTCAGACATTATTTATGAAGTAGCTGAAGGCATGGCAAAGATAACAATAAATCGCCCAGAAGTACGGAATGCCTTTCGCCCGCAAACGCTTTTTGAATTACAAGACGCTTTTTCACTAGCTCGCGATGACGATTCTGTCGGAGTAATTATTTTTACTGGCGCAGGAAGTGAAGCGTTCTGTTCTGGTGGCGACATAAATGTTCGCGGCGACGATGGTTACTTGGGCAACGATTCTTTAGCGAAAAAAGGAATTGGCCGACTAAATGTTCTAGATCTGCAAATCCAAATTCGTAGATTACCAAAACCAGTTGTTGCAATGGTTGCGGGATGGGCTGTAGGTGGTGGACATGTTCTGCATGTTGTTTGCGATTTAACTATTGCAGCTGAGAATGCAAAATTTGGTCAGACCGGTCCAATGGTTGGTTCATTCGATGGTGGTTATGGTGCAGGTTTATTAGCAGCACACATTGGCCAGAAAAAAGCACGCGAGATTTGGTTCTTATGCCGACAGTACGACGCTAATGAAGCACTTGAAATGGGACTTGTTAACACAGTCGTACCAGTTTCAGAGCTTGAAGCAGAAACAGTTTCTTGGTGCCGCGAAATGTTACGACATTCACCAATGGCGCTTAGATTATTGAAGGCCGGATTAAATGCTGCAGATGATGGACTTGCTGGCGTACAACAACTTGCTGGCGATGCAACGCTCTTGTTTTACATGACTGAGGAAGGTCAAGAGGGTCGTGATGCATTTAAAGAGGGGCGTGAACCAAATTTCGATAAATTTCCAAAGCGCCCTTAGTTAAATCATGTGGCACTTAGCTGAGATCTTTAGCGATCTAACTGTTGTTGCCATTCCTATGTGCACGAATTTTCGTGGCGTAAGCGTAAGAGAGGCTGCGCTATTTCGCGGGCCCGCCGGTTGGAGTGAATTCTCACCATTCCTTGAATACAACGTTGATGAATCAGAGCCCTGGTTAGCTGCTGCACTCGAAGGTGCCTATAAACCTTGGCCTGAGTTAATGCGAAAGACAATAGGAATAAATGCGACACTTCCAAAAGTAGAAATCAATCGGGTTGATGAAATGCTGCAACGATTTCCTGGCGCAAAGACGGTAAAGATTAAAGTTGATGATTTTGAAAGTGATAATTATTTAGTGGAAGCCGCGCTGGACTTTAATCCAGATTTTAAGATTCGCCTCGATGTTAATGGCGGTTGGGATTTAGAAACAGCGCTCTTAAACCTTTACAACTATTACCTCCGTTTTGGGAAAGTATTTGAATATATCGAGCAACCATGTCTGGAGATTGCTGACCTAGTAAAGTTGAAAAAAGAGATTCCGATGAAGATTGCTATTGATGAGTCAATCCGAAAGGGTCTTAATAATGATTTTACAAGTGCCAAAGATTTTGCTGATGTCGCAATAATTAAATGGGCACCATGTGGCGGAATATCGCGTGCAAACAAATTGATTGCAAATATTGGATTGCCGGCGGTAATTTCTAGCGCCCTTGATACCGGAATCGGAATTTCACATGGCCTCGCCTTGGCTGCAAGCCAGAATGAACTTAACTTTGATTGTGGGCTTGCAACTACATCTTTATTTGTAAGCGATGTGGTTAGTCCAGAAATTGAAATAACTGCTGGCACTATCGCGGTCAAGAGAACAGAGCCTGATGAAGATTTAATCAATAAGTATTCTGCAGCTCCAGACCGTAAGATTTGGTGGCAGAAGCGAATTGAACAAATTTGGGATACTGGGTTTGGAGAGAGGTGGCAACATGAGTAATTCGACTGATCTTGCCCGCCAGACAATTCGCAACTTAATTGAACTGGGAGTTAGCGACTTTGTTACCTCACCTGGCTCTAGAAATGCGCCACTATTAATTGCGCTATATGAAGCTAAAACTCGGGGCTTGATTGAACTTCATATTAAGTTAGATGAACGTGGAGCAGCCTTTTACGCCCTAGGTATTTCAAAGGCCACAAACAAGAGCGTTGTTGTGGTCTGCACAAGTGGTACTGCCGCAGCCAATTTCCATCCTGCACTTTTGGAAGCGCGCCATGCAAATAACAAATTGATTGCAATCACGGCAGATCGACCAGAACGCCTACGCAAAACGGGTTCGAATCAGACGACAGACCAGATTGGTATGTTTCCAAACATTCCGAGTTATGACTTAATCGCTGGCGTTAAATTTGAGATAGGAGAGGGGCCAACACATCTAAACATTCAATTTGATGAGCCACTTCTTTCTGCAGATAAGCGCGATTGGCTCTCGGGTTTAAAAATAGTTATACCAAAAACAAAGCTAGAAAATCCTAAATCCTTAACTGTGAGTGGAAATGGTTTGATTGTTGTGGGTCACGATCGTGGAACATTTACAGTCCGCGAAATAGAAAAGTTTATTGAATCAGCTGGGCTTCCAGTTATCGTAGAAGATCCAATCTCCTTCAAATCAGCGATTGGCCATGCAAGTGCGATTTTGAGCGATGAAGTTGTTCGAGGATATTTAAAGCCCGACTATGCAATTGTGATTGGGCGTACAACGCTATCTCGCAGCATAAATAGTTATGTTGCAAGTGCTGAGAATAGTTATGTAATTGATCCAAGAATTTCCACAATTGATACTAAGCGAACTGCAACACAAACCTTCTTTGAGCTACCAAAATTAGAGGTTCAAACTCTTAACCCCTCTTGGATTTCAGATTGGCAAGAAATAAAAAAAATTGCAGCAACAGAGATTTCTAAAGATCAAAGTTGGTCGGAACAAGTAGCTCTTTCAACGATTGCTGCTGGAATTCCAGATGGTTCAGCGCTCTTTGTGGGATCAAGCAGGCCGATAAGAGATATCGAGGCATTTGCAAAACCGCGGACTGGAATTGAGGTATTTGCTAACCGAGGACTTGCCGGAATTGATGGCAATTTATCCACGATATTTGGAATTGCAACTAACTTTGAGCGCTCATTTGCAGTCATCGGGGACTTAACTTTTCTTCATGATTTAACTGCCTTGTTAACACCACCTGGCGCTAATTTAACTATCTTTGTAATTGATAATAATGGAGGTGGAATTTTTTCAACTCTGCCACAAGCCGGAGCAGATGGTTTTGAGGAGATTTTTGCAACACCGCAAAATCAAGATTTAGTTAAGTTAATTTCTGGATTTGGAATTAGTGTTTCTAAAGTTAAATCAACATCTGATTTAAGCCTTGCGATTGCCCACGGTAAGAGCGGTCTACATTTTGTAGTGGTAGAAGTTCCAAAGAGGGAAGAAATGGCAGAAAATTTAGCTTTGACTTACGCTCGTGTTTCTAGCGCCGTTCGCATTGGGCTTAACTTAGCCTGACTCTCGGCTAATTCATCTTCTGGATTAGATCCCGCAACAATGCCGCAGCCACTGTAAATTTGCATAGATTTTAAATCTTCAGATAGTTCACCGGCGCGAAGAGCAATTGCAATTTCACCATCTCCACGGCCATCAATCCAGCCAACTGGTCCGGCATAACGACCACGATTCAAATCTTCCAATTCATTAATGAGTCCGTTTGCAATATCTGTTGGGGTTCCACAAACGGCTGCAGATGGATGGAGTGAAGCTATGAGTGCGAAAATATCAATTGGTGCTGCAGAGTCATTAAGCACTCCAGTTACATCAGTAGCAAGGTGCATAACATTTGCAAGGTGCAGCACAAAGGGGGATTCTGGAACATTGGTTGATGAACAGAAAGGTGAGAGAGCTTCAGCGACAGAGCGAACTGCATATTCGTGCTCTTCTAAATCTTTAGATGACTTAGCAAGTGAGGCTGCTAGCCCTAAATCTCGCGCTTCATCACCAGATTTACGAATAGTTCCAGCCAAAATTCTCGATGTTACGAGTGATTTATTTAGGCGAACCAAGAGCTCTGGGGTCGCACCAATTAAGTTTGAAACTAAGAAGACCCAAGTTGAAGGGTAGTTCTCGGTGAGAAAGGTGATGAGATTTCGTTTAGAAATAGCTTCAGAATTGCGCGCAATTAGATCGCGAGCCAGAACAACTTTTTCGAGTTTGCCATCTTTAATCTTTTCAACTGCACTTGCTACGCGCTTCATCCATTCATCTTCTGAGAGCGCACCAGCTTCAAATTTAACTTCACCTCTTTGGTTTTTCGTTACATATTTTGTAATTACGGGTTGGGTCTGATCACCGATCCAAGTTATCCAAGATTTTCCACCCTTATGTCCGATAATTATTTCCGGAATCACTAACTTAGATTCTTCTGAAGGATCGAAAGCGAATGAGGAGAAGAGAATCGGCCCAGTTCCACTGCCATGGACATTATTTTGAATTTTGAGAGTTGCTAGTTGTTCGTGCCACCATTTTCGGGAATCAACAAATCGGTTCTTGCCTTTGACGCTAGAGCTCTTCCATTCACCAAAACCAATTAACCCCTCTCCACCACGAATCCAGGCGGCAGTAATTTCCAGATCGGTTGAAATTAGTTCAAGGGGAAGACGCTCACCAAGAAGTTCGGTAGTTATATTTGTCGGCACAGTTTAGATTTTAACCAATCATTATCGTTTTGAAACGAAGCGCCAAACAAAAGGCAGGGCTGTACTTGCGACAGCAATTTTCAACAGTTCACCAAATATGAATGGCGTGAAACCCTTTTCAAAAGTCCAAGCCCAACTTTCACCCGTGTATTGGTGAAGCCAGATAAGTCCGAATGTGAAAACGATGGTATTTCCAATGATCATGGTTGGAATGACTGTCTTAATTTTTTGATCCCATTTGCGACCAGCAAGTGCTCCGAGCACAAGGGTAGAAATAAGCATTCCAACAAGGTATCCGCCAGTAGCACCAACAACTTTCTCTAGTCCATGTGAGCCGGCAGCAAAGATTGGAGCACCAAGAATTCCCATTAAAAGATAGAAGGCCATTGTGCTAAAACCAAGTGATGCGCCATATGCAGTACCAAGCAGAAGAACGCCAAGTGTTTGCCCAGTGAATGGAACTGGAGAACCAGGTATTGGAAAGGAGATTTGTGCCATGAGTGCGAGGAAAACAGTTCCCGTAAGTATTAGGGAAATCTGTGTTGCAGCCGAAGTACGTTGTATTAGCGCTGTTCTAAGGTTACTAACTTGCGATATCTCGGTCATGAATCGAACCTCTCCTTTTATTTAAGTATTCAAGTACTTTACTTAAGTCTTTAATTTGTGGTCGGAGCCTACTACCGCGAGAATATACGCGTGAGTAGAGCAGACCTAGGCAAGGAGCCCGAAGAGGTTTCAGCCATGTTTGATGGCGTCGCCCGCCGTTATGACTTACTAAATGACTTGCTCAGCCTGGGCCGAACTAAAGCTTGGCGCAAAGTCGCAACCTCGATAATCGCTCCAAAACCTGGGATGCGAATTTTAGATATCGCGGCTGGAACTGGATCTTCTAGTCGACCACTTGCCGACGCTGGCGCAGAAGTTATTCCACTCGATTTTTCAAAGGGAATGTTAGAGGCCGGTCGAAAACGTCATCCTGATTTAGCATTCACACATGGAGATGCGCTCGCACTTACATTTAAGGATAATGAATTTGATGTCACAACAATCTCTTTTGGTTTACGTAATACAACTGACACCTTAAAAGCGCTAAGAGAATCTTTACGGGTTTTAAGACCTGGTGGTCGTATGGTTGTAGTCGAATTTTCACAACCGACAAATAGAATTTTTCGTACAATTTATCTTCGCTATTTAATGCGCGCTATCCCACCAGTAGCCAGAAAAGTTTCTTCTAACCCTGGCGCCTATATCTATTTGGCTGAATCAATTATTGCCTGGCCAAACCAAGCCGACTTGGCGGAGCTGATGAAAACTGCAGGATTTGAAAAGATTCACTGGAAAAATCTGACCTTCGGTATCGTCGCTGTGCATACGGGGTATAAGCCGTGATTACTGCCACATTTTGAAGAGACCGACCAGATTCATTTTGAATTCATATTTGCAGATTGTGACCTGCAACGCCTAAACCCGTAGACTCCCTTATTGTGAACCCATACGTACCGATCCTGGTAATTGGCGCAATCGGCTTCGGCTTCGGCTTAATTTCAATAGTTGCTGCCGCTGTCACAGGTCCAAAGCGATACAACAGGGCAAAAGTTGAAGCGTACGAATGCGGAATTGAACCTTCACCACAAGCTGCAGGTGGCGGACGTTTCCCTGTTAAGTATTTCTTAACAGCAATGTTATTCATTGTTTTTGATATTGAAATTGTTTTCTTGTATCCATGGGCTGTTACATTCGACAAGCTTGGACTCTTTGGCTTAGTTGAAATGGCGATCTTTATTGCAACAGTTTTTGTTGCATATGCTTATGTTTGGCGCCGCGGCGGATTGGAATGGGATTAAATTCATGGGTCTAGAAGAGAAATTACCTGCCGGATTTGCACTTACCTCCGTTGAAAATCTTGCTGGTTATATGCGCAAGAACTCACTCTGGCCAGCGACTTTTGGTCTCGCTTGCTGTGCAATTGAAATGATGGCATTTGGTGGTGGACGTTATGACGCTGCTCGTTTTGGAATGGAAGTTTTCCGCGCATCACCACGACAAGCAGATTTAATGATTGTCGCAGGCCGGGTTTCAAATAAAATGGCACCAGTTCTTCGTCAAATTTATGATCAAATGGCTGCGCCAAAATGGGTTATTGCAATGGGCGCTTGTGCATCTTCAGGTGGAATGTTTAACAACTACGCAATTGTTCAAGGTGTCGATCACATTGTTCCAGTTGATATTTATTTACCAGGATGTCCCCCACGTCCCGAAGCACTTATGGATGCAATCTTGAAATTACACGAACACATTGGTAGCGAAAAACTTGGTGTGAATCGTGAACAAATTATTCGTGAAGTTGAAGCAGCAGCACTTGCCGCAAAGCCAACCCATCAATTAAAAGGATTGCTTGCATGAGTGAGACCATCGGAATGTTTGGAACCAGTGGTTCCGGCGACACTTCAGGATTTGGTGGCCTAGTCCCGAGCGCAGCGAGCGTTGGATCTAGCGAACGCCCGTACGGCAGTTATTTCGATGAAGTAACTGATGAATTAGAACGTGCATATCCAGAATTTAGTGATGCAATAGAAAAAGTCATTGTGGACCGCGGTGAATTAACTCTTCATGTAAAACGTGAAAAATTATTTGATACCGCTATGAAATTGCGCGATACCCAATCACTACGATTTGAAATTTGTCTTGGTGTTAATGGCGTTCATTATCCGGAAGATAAGAGCCGAGAACTTCATGCGGTTTATCCATTACTTTCAATGACACATAACCGCCGTATTCGTTTGGAAGTTAGCGTTCCAGATGCTGATCCACATCTGCCATCACTTGTTGAAGTTTGGGCCGGAAACAACTGGCATGAACGTGAAACCTGGGACATGTTCGGGATAATTTTTGATGGCCATCCAGGGCTAACTCGCATCTTGATGCCAGATGATTGGCCAGGACATCCGCAACGAAAAGATTATCCACTCGGTGGAATTCCGATTGAATATAAAGGCGCAACTTTTCCAGCACCGTCAGAACGTAGGTCTTACCAATGACAACTCACGATTCATATGCATCAGCAACAGATACGACTGAAGGTCGCGTTTATTCAGTTACTGGTGGCGATTGGGATTCACTAGTTACTGAAATTGGCCAGACCAAAGAAGAGCGCGTAGTTGTAAACATGGGACCACAGCACCCATCAACTCACGGGGTACTTCGCCTGGTGCTTGAACTTGAAGGCGAAACGATCACTGAAGCACGTGCAGGAATTGGATATTTACATACCGGTATCGAAAAGAACACGGAATATCGCACCTGGACTCAAGGCGTTACCTTTGTAACTCGCATGGATTATTTGGCTCCTATATTTAACGAGACCGCATACTGTCTTGGAGTTGAAAAGCTTCTTGGAATTACCGGCGACATTCCAGAACGTGCAAGTGAAATTCGTGTACTTATGATGGAACTTAATCGCATCTCATCACACATGGTGGCACTTGGAACCGGCGCGCTTGAACTCGGCGCACTTTCACCAATGATTTTCGCATTTCGCGAACGCGAGAAAGTTTTAGATGTCTTTGAAATGATTTCTGGACTGCGAATGAATATGGCGTATGTACGCCCAGGTGGCGTTGCTCAAGATTTGCCTAAGGGCGCAATCACAAAGATTCGGGAAACTGTTAAAGAACTTCGACATAACTTTAAAGATAACGAGAAGCTCTTAGTTGGAAATACTATTTGGATGATGCGAACCCAAGGTATTGGCTACTTGGATCTTGCGGGCTGTATCACTTTAGGAATTACCGGACCAGTTCTTCGCTCAACTGGAATGCCATGGGATCTACGTAAGACCGATCCATATTGCGGTTATGAGAATTATGAATTTGATGTTGTCACAACCGATACTTGCGATGTCTATGGTCGCTTCTTAATTCGCATGCAAGAACTTGAACAATCACTTCGCATAATTGAACAGGCCTGCGACAAGTTGGAAAAATCTGAAGGACAGCCTGTAATGGTTGCTGATAAGAAGATTGCCTGGCCATCACAACTCTCTGTTGGCAGCGATGGAATCGGAAATTCACTCGACCATATTCGCGAAATTATGGGAACTTCAATGGAATCTTTGATTCATCACTTTAAATTGGTAACCGAAGGCTTCCGTGTTCCTGCTGGCCAGGTTTATGCAGCAGTTGAATCACCACGTGGCGAAACTGGAGTTCACTTAGTTTCCGATGGCGGAACTCGCCCATACCGTGTTCATTTCCGCGAACCATCTTTCAATAACTTGCAAGCAACTTCTGCGATGGCTGAAGGTGGAATGATCGCCGATGTTATTGGTGCTGTTGCATCTATCGATCCTGTTATGGGAGGTGTTGATCGCTAATGGAATTTACCGTTGAACAAGTAAAGATAATGGATTCTATTATTGCCAGATATCCACGTTCTCGATCTGCAGTAATGCCACTTCTTCATTATGTACAATCAATTGATGGCTATATAACTCCACGCGGCATTGAAAAAATTTCGAAAAAGTTAGAAATATCAACTGCTGAAGTAACTGCCGTTTCAACTTTTTATACCCAGTACCGAAGCGAGCCAGCTGGTGAATATCACGTTGGTGTCTGCATCAACACTCTTTGCGCAGTCATGGGCGGAGATGCAATCTACGATTCTTTAACAGATCACCTTGGAATTGAAAATCATGAAACTACAAAAGATGGAAAAGTTTCAATCGAAAGAATTGAATGCAATGCTGCTTGCGATTTCGCACCTGTTGTTATGGTGAATTGGGAGTTCTACGACAACCAAACGCCGCAAAGCGTTAAAGATTTAGTCGATGCCGCACGCGCAGGAAATCCACCAGCGCCAACTCGTGGCCCTAATACTCTTCGTACTTGGAAACAAAATTCTGAAGTTCTTGCAGGACTTAGTGATGGTCTCGCAAATGAGGGTGTATCTGCTGGCGAACCAACGCTACTTGGATTAAAGATTGCAAAAGGTGAGAAGTAAATGGATTCAAAAACAAAGCTAACTCCGGTCTTATCTGCAAACTGGGATGAGAAAGATTCATTTACTATTGCAGGCTATAAGCGCAATGGTGGCTACAAAGCAGTTACAAAAGCACTCGCGATGGCGCCGGATGAAGTAATTCAAATGATTAAAGATTCTGGCCTTCGTGGTCGCGGTGGCGCTGGTTTTCCAACTGGAAGCAAGTGGGGTTTTATCCCACAAGGCGATAATAAAGAGCATTATTTAGTTGTTAACGCTGATGAATCTGAACCAGGTACTTGTAAAGATACGCCGCTACTTCTTGCTAACCCACATGTGTTAATTGAAGGAATAATTATTGGTTCATATGCAATTCGCGCGAACCATGCCTTTATTTATCTTCGTGGTGAGATTGTGCATGTTTATCGCCGTGTACAACAAGCGATTGAAGATGCTTACAAAGCGGGGCTACTCGGCAAGAATATTGGTGGCAAGGGATTTGATCTTGAACTGACTCTGCACGCAGGTGCTGGTGCTTATATTTGTGGTGAAGAGACTGCGCTACTTGATTCACTAGAAGGCTTCCGCGGTCAACCTAGGTTGCGACCACCATTCCCAGCAATCGCTGGTTTGTATGCCAAGCCAACTGTTGTAAATAATGTCGAATCAATTGCATCTGTTCCAGCAATTATTAATAATGGCGTCGAATGGTTCCAAGCAATGGGAACCGAGAAGAGCAAGGGCTTTACGCTTTATTCGCTCTCAGGCCATGTAAATAATCCAGGTCAATTTGAAGCACCTCTTGGAATTACCCTTCGCGAATTACTTGAACTTGCCGGCGGGGTTCGAACGGGACACAAACTAAAATTCTGGACACCAGGTGGATCTTCAACACCAATGTTTACAGATGAGCATTTAGATACTCCTCTAGATTACGAAGGCGTATCAGCAGCTGGTTCAATGCTTGGAACTAAAGCCCTACAAATATTTGATGAAACAACTTGTGTTGTTCGCGCGTCACTTCGGTGGAGTGAGTTCTATAAACATGAGTCTTGCGGAAAGTGCACCCCATGTCGTGAAGGAACCTGGTGGCTGGTACAGATGCTTCACGATCTTGAAGATGGCAAAGGAACTGAAGCCGATCTCACCAAACTACTTGACCTTTGTGACAACATCGCCGGTCGGTCATTCTGTGCACTTGCAGATGGCGCAGTAGCACCGATTATGTCTTCACTCAAATATTTCCGCGAAGAATACTTAGAACATCAGCGCAATGGTGGCTGTCCATTTGATCCAATTGCTTCAACAATATTCAAAACGGTAGGTGCGTAAATGACGCCAGAACAAGCACTCCTCGAGACCCAAGCGCCGGTAGAAATGATCACTGTCGTAATTGATGGTTTTGAAGTCACCGTGCCCAAGGGCACTTTAGTTATTCGTGCAGCAGAAAAACTTGGAATCCAAATCCCACGTTTCTGCGATCACCCACTCTTAGAACCAGCCGGCGCTTGTCGTCAGTGTCTAGTTGATATTGAAATCAATGGCCGAGCATTTCCTAAGCCACAGGCTTCTTGCACTATTCCAGTCGAAAACAACATGATTGTTAAGACTCAACTAACTTCTCCAGTTGCCGAAAAGGCTCAAGCAGGAATTATGGAGTTTCTTCTTATTAACCACCCACTTGATTGCCCAGTTTGCGACAAGGGTGGTGAATGCCCACTTCAGAATCAGGCAATGAGTACTGGGCGTCCAGAATCACGTTACGAAGGCGTGAAGAGAACCTTTGAAAAACCAATCGCAATTTCTTCACAAGTTTTACTAGATCGTGAACGATGCGTTCTATGTGCACGCTGTACCCGCTTCTCGGAACAAATCGCCGGTGACCCATTCATTACGTTGATTGATCGTGGCGCACTTCAACAAGTTGGTATTTACGAGAACGATCCATTCGAGTCTTATTACTCTGGAAATACCGTACAAATCTGTCCAGTTGGTGCGTTAACCGGTACTTCATATCGCTTCCGCGCTCGTCCCTTTGACTTAGTCTCAATTGATTCTGCTTGCGAACATTGTGCATCAGGTTGTGCAATGCGTACCGACATTCGTCGTGGCAAAACTCTTCGCCGCTTAGCGGGAGATGATTCTTCAGTAAATGAAGAGTGGAATTGCGATAAGGGTCGTTGGGCATTTAAATATTTAACGAGTAGAGAACGTGTAACAACTCCAATGATTCGTGGTGCTGATGGTGAACTTCACGAAGCATCTTGGCCTGAAGCATTTGCTTTCGCAGCGGCTGGACTTAAAGGCAAGCGCGCCGGTGTTCTGGTTGGTGGCCGTGCAACTGTGGAAGATGCTTATGGTTACAGCAAATTTGCTCGGGTAGCACTTGGAACAAATGATATTGATTTCCGTGCCCGCCCACATTCTGATGAGGAAACCTCATTTCTTTCAAGCATCGCGCTCGGACTTACTACTTCATATAAAGATATTGATAAGGCAGATCAAGTTGTATTACTTGGCTTTGAACCAGAAGAGGAATCACCAATAGTTTTCTTGCGTATTTATAAGCAAGTTAGAAAGCGTGCACTTGCTGTTATCAGCGATGCTCCATTTGCAAGCCGTGGATCTGTAAAGTTAAGTGCAAAACTTGTAACTGAAATTTCGGAAATTTCTGGACTTACCGCAAAGAGCGTAATTTTGGTCGGCGAACGGTTATCTGAAAAAACTGGAGCGCTATCTTCAGCAGTTGCACTTGCTGAAAAGACTGGCGCAAAGTTGGCTTGGATTCCACGTCGTGCGGGTGAACGTGGCGCAATTACATCAGGCGCAATTTCAACGCTACTTCCAGGCGGCAGACCAGTCTCTGATGCGAGTGCTCGCGTAGATCTTGCAGCAGCTTGGTCAGTGGATTCACTTCCAAGTAATCCAGGAAGAGCAACTTCTGAAATTTTGTTGGCTCTCAGTGTGAAAAATCTAGATGCCGTTGTAATTGGTGGTGTTGATCCACTTGATATTTCAAACAATGCGCTTTCGCAATTACTTAACTCATTTGTTGTTTCTCTGGAGATAACTCATAGCGCAGTGACTGCGGTAGCGGATGTAGTTCTTCCAGTTGCTGCAGTAATCGAGAAAAGTGGCTCATTCCAAGATTGGCAGGGAAGTGCACGAGCATTTGATAAAGCTATTGCTGATTCACTTTCAAGAAGTGATGTTCGAATTCTCTCGATGCTTGCGGACGAAATGGGAACCCCAATTAATTTGCCAACGGTGGCAGCAACTGCACGTGAAATTAGCGCCCTTGGAAAGTGGGATGGAAGCGCCGTTAAGTTCGAGAGCGCTACATCAGTGAAAGATTCAGCCACCGGAGATAAGTTAAACCTAACTTCATGGCGATTGCTTCTAGATCTTGGAACTCTGCAAGATGGTGAAGCGAATCTAGCTGGAACTGCCCGCACAGCGAGTGCGCATATTTCAAATTCTCGCGCCTTGAAACTTGGCGTAAAAGTTGGCGAATTGATTTCGATTTCTTCAGATTTTGGGTCGTTAGAACTGCCTGTTGAAATCAGCGAGATGTCAGACAATGAAATTTGGGTTCCACGAAATTCAATCGGTTCACAAGTAATTGCAAGCCTTGGCTTTGTTAGCGGCCAAGTTACGGTGGTGAAGGCATGACTACAGCACAACTAATTGGTACTGATCCAGGTTGGATCTCCCTCGTAAAAGGCTTATTAATTTTTGTGGTCTGCGTTCTTGCAACGTTGATGTCAGTTTGGGGCGAACGTCGAATTGTTGCTCGCATGCAGCAACGCCTCGGACCAAACCGTGTTGGTCCATTTGGATTGGTTCAGGCTCTTGCCGATGGCATAAAGCTTGCACTTAAAGAAGATTTGATTCCAAAAGCAGCAGACCGAATCGTCTTTGTGCTTGCACCAATCATTAGCGCAACAACCTGCTTCATGTCATTTGCGGTTATTCCACTTTCTGGTGAGGTAACGCTCTTTGGTCATAAGACGGTTATGCAACTTACCGATATCCCAGTTGGCGTTTTATATGTATTAGCAATTGCCTCTGTCGGGGTTTACGGAATTGTTCTTGCAGGTTGGTCCTCCGGATCCACATACCCACTACTTGGTGGGCTGCGTTCAAGTGCTCAAGTTATTTCATACGAAGTTGCGATGGGGCTCTCACTTGTTGCGGTATTTATTTATGCAGGTTCAATGTCAACCGCTGACATTGTTGCTGCTCAAAATCAATGGTGGTTCTGTGTAACTCTCTTTCCATCCTTCGTAATTTATGCAATCTCAATGGTTGGCGAAACAAACCGTGCGCCATTCGATTTAGCCGAAGCCGAGGGTGAATTAGTTGGTGGCTTCCACACTGAATATTCATCACTTAAATTCGCACTCTTCTTCTTGGCAGAATATGTAAACATTGTTGCGGTCTCGGCGCTGGCAACCACTTTGTTCCTCGGCGGATACCACGCACTACCTGGCTTGGGCTTTACTGAAAGTTGGCTAGGTGGTTGGTTCACAGTTATCTGGTTCTTAGTAAAAGTTATCTTCTTCTTCTTTATATTTGTTTGGCTGCGTGGAACTCTTCCAAGACTTCGCTATGACCAATTCATGAAGTTTGGTTGGAAAGTTTTGATTCCATTCTCACTTGTTTGGATCATGGTCGTCGCAACTCTTCGAGTGCTTTCACAACAAGGTGCTCCTCGCGCAGTGGTAATCGGATTTACAACTGGCGTCGTTCTTCTGGTACTAGCCGGTTCGAGCTTGGTGGAATCGGCAAAGAAGCGTCGGATTCGCGAAGATGCCTTAGGTGAGGTTCCAGCACCAAGTTTCCCCGTCCCTGCAATTCCTGGAAAATCTACAATCAAAGAAGTTATTAGAGAAACGGAGCAACTAAATGGATAACCCATTAACTCCGCGTTCAACTGATCTCGGTTTAACCGCAGCAGCAAAGGCAAATAAACCAATAGAAAACCAGGATGCAAAGAGTTTCTTTGCCCAACTTCAAGGCTTCTGGGTGACGTTAATTACGATGTTTAAGAAAGTTAATACGGTCCAATACCCAGAGGTTAAAGAACCAACAGCTGAACGTTTTCATGGTCGCCACCAATTAAATCGCTATGACGATGGTTTGGAAAAATGTATTGGTTGTGAGCTTTGTGCCTGGGCTTGCCCTGCAGATGCGATTCTCGTTGAAGGTGAATCCAACACTGAAGAGGAGCGCTATTCACCAGGGGAGCGATACGGCAAGGTTTATCAAATTAATTATTTACGTTGTGTTTTCTGCGGCTTATGTATCGAAGCCTGCCCAACGCGCGCACTAACGATGACTAATGAATATGAACTGGCCGATGATACGCGCGCAAAAGTAATCTTTGAGAAAGAAGATCTCCTTGCTCCATTGCGAGCTGGGCAATTGCAACCTCCGCATCCAATGGCACCAGGAAAAACTCATATTGATTACTACCGTGGTGAAGTCAAAGGTGACCTAAATGGTTAACCTCGCACTCGAGGTCGGAAAAACTCTGCAACCAGAGGCAATTATGTTTTGGATATTGGCGCCACTAGCGGTTGTATCGGCGCTCGGAATGCTCTTTGTAAAAAAAGCTGTTCATTCTGCGCTACTACTCGCCTGGGTAATGATTACCTTGGCGATTTTCTATATTGCGCAAGATGCACTCTTCCTTGGAATTGTTCAAGTAATTGTTTATACCGGCGCGGTAATGATGCTCTTCCTATTTATTCTTATGCTTGTTGGTGTTGATAGTTCTGATTCATTAGTTGAAAATATTCGGGGTCAACGAGTTGCTTCTATCGTTGCCGCAGTTGGCCTTGGTGGACTAATTATCTCGCTTGTAAACCGGGCAACACTTGGGGTTGAAACAATTGGTCTCCAAGATACAAACTCGGCAGGAAATGTTCAAGGAATTGCTGAAGAGCTTTTCACAAAATATGTTTGGGCCTTTGAAGTTGTTTCGGCCTTACTTATTACCGCAGCGCTCGGTGCAATGGTTCTTGCACACAGCACAGCAACAAAATCTCGTACGGCACAACGCGATCAATCAATCGCAAGATTCCGTGGCGCATCTCTTGCAACAGCGGCAGGACTTCCAGGCTCTGGTGTTTATGCCCGCCATAACGCGGTTGATGTTCCAGGACTTTTACCTGACGGAACCCCGGCTCCTTCTTCTGTCTCCGCAACACTGGATGCCCGAGGCGACATGCTCACTACAAAGCCATTCGAACTTGAAGTAAAAGAATTAGAGGAAGATTAAATGGATATCGCAAATTACATTTACCTTTCCGTACTTCTATTTACAATCGGTGCGATCGGCGTAGTTATACGCAGAAATGCCATCGTAGTTTTTATGTGCATTGAACTAATGCTTAACGCCGCAAATTTAGCTTTCGTAACCTTCTCAAGGGTTCATGGAAATCTTTCTGGACAAGTTGCATCATTCTTCACAATGGTTGTTGCAGCCTGTGAAGTCGTAGTTGGCCTAGCGATTATCGTTACGATTTATCGTTCCCGTCGATCAGCATCTGTTGATGATGCTAGTTTGTTGAAGCGTTGATGACTACGAGCACAAATTTAGTTTATTTAATCGCCCTTCCACTTTTTAGCGCTGCCTTGCTTCTGCTTTTGGGTCGCATCGCAGATAAGTGGGGCCATATCTTCGCAACGTTGATTTCAGGCTCAGTTTTTGTAATTGGCGTGGCTGAATTCTTCGCAATGCAGGACCGCGACGGTGAAGCCCGTGCTGCTACCCAAAAAGTATTTGAATGGATCTCAGTTGGCACCTTCCAAGTTGATGCTTCACTGCTTCTAGATCAACTTTCAATCTGCTTCGTGCTCCTAATTTCTGGTGTTGGAACACTTATACATATCTATTCCATCGCTTATATGTCCCACGACCACGACCGCAGACGCTTCTTCGCCTACTTAAATCTCTTTATTGCTGCGATGTTGCTCTTAGTTCTTGGAGATTCATATTTAAATCTTTACGTTGGTTGGGAGGGTGTAGGCCTTGCTTCATACCTATTAATTGGTTTCTGGAATCAAAAACCTGAATACGCAACTGCGGCCAAGAAGGCATTCGTTGCTAACCGCGTTGGTGACCTTGGTTTATCACTTGCAATCATGATCGCATTTACACAATTTGGAACGGTAACTTTCGCTGGCGTTAAAGAAGGCGCTTCTGGCGCATCTGCTGGCGCCTTAACTGCAATTGGTGCAATGTTGTTATTGGCCGCGGCTGGAAAATCTGCGCAATTCCCATTGCAATCCTGGCTTGGTGATGCGATGGCTGGTCCGACTCCAGTATCTGCACTTATCCACGCAGCGACGATGGTTACTGCAGGAGTCTACTTAATAACTCGTTCTAATTTTATTTTCGATGCTTCACCAACTGCACAGTTAATGGTTGTAACCGTTGGCGCGATTACCTTGTTATTTGGTGCTCTAATCGGTACCGCAAAGGATGATATTAAGAAGGCGCTTGCCGCATCAACGATGTCGCAAATTGGTTACATGATTCTTGCGACTGGACTTGGTCCAGTTGGTTACGCCTTTGCAATCATGCACCTCTTAACTCATGGCTTCTTCAAGGCTGGAATGTTCCTTGGTGCTGGTTCCGTTATGCACGGAATGAGCGATGAAGTAAATATGCGACGTTATGGCGCAATCGGCAAAGTAATGCCGATAACTGCTGCAACATTTGGACTTGGCTACTTAGCAATTCTTGGAGTTCCACCATTTGCTGGTTTCTATTCAAAAGATAAAATAATTGAAACTGCATTTAATGCAGGGGGAATTGAAGGAATTTTATTAGGTGGCGCAACACTTCTTGGTGCCGCAATAACTGCTTTCTATATGACTCGCGTAATAGTTTTAACTTTCACCGGAACCAAACGTTGGGATGAGAATGCTCATCCACATGAATCACCTCTCTTAATGTGGGCGCCAATGGCGATCCTGGCAATCGGTTCTGTTACATCCGGATTCTTACTAAATTCTGGAAGTGCGCTTGTTAATTGGCTACAGCCAGTTGTGAACGAACGCCATGAACATCATGCCGAAGAGTTCTTGCCACCATTGGTGGTCTCGACAATGGCCCTAGTTGTTGTTGCAATCGGCATCGCATTCGCTATTTTGAAATATCGTACAGTTTCAGTCATCGCACCGACAGATGTTTCAATATTTACAAAGGCAGCACGTAAAGATCTTTATCAAGATTCATTTAACGAAGCAGTTTTGATGCGCCCTGGCCAGAAGTTAACTGCAGGCCTCGTAACAACTGATTATAAAGTTATTGATGGCCTAGTCCGAAGTGTTGGTTGGATAATTCAGACCACATCTTCAGCACTGCGTTCGATCCAAAATGGGTATGTCCGAAGTTATGCGCTAATAATGGTTCTCGGCGTCCTTACGCTTGTGACTGCAATCTGGATGGTGACGCTATGAGTATCTTGACCACACTGCAATTACTTCCGCTAATTGGCGCAATTGTTGTTGCCGTGTTGCCAGTTGGAAATGCAAAGTTAATTAAGCAGACCGCTCTTGGGTTCTCACTTCTTGTCACAGCCGTCTCCCTCTTTATGGCCTTTAGCTTTAAGACAGATGAAACTGCACTTCAATTCACCGAAACTAGAAGTTGGATTTCAGCGTTCAATATTAACTATTCCGTTGGTATCGATGGCATGGCACTCGCCTTGATCTTAATGACAACAATTCTGGTTCCTATTGTCTTCTTGGCTGGCTGGAATGAATCAGAAAATGGCCGCTGGAGCGTAAAAGTTTTCTACATCCTTCTTCTGATTCTAGAAACCATGATGATTGGCGTCTTTGCCGCAACAGATGTCTTCCTCTTCTATGTAATCTTCGAAGCGATGTTATTGCCGGTTTATTTCCTAATCGGCGGTTATGGCGTTGGCGAACGAGCTGCTGCGGCAATGAAGTTCTTGCTTTATAGCCTCTTCGGTGGATTGCTTATGTTGGCAGCTCTAATCGGCCTCTATGTTATCTCTACAAATCAAGGCGGCGGTACTTTTGATATCGCAAAACTTTCAGAGCTAACAATTGATTCAGCAACCCAGAATTGGTTATTCCTAGGATTCTTTATCGCTTTTGCGATTAAGGCTCCACTATGGCCGCTCCACACTTGGCTGCCAACAGCGGCTAAATCTGCAACCGCTGGAACTTCAACCTTACTTCTTGGTGTTCTAGATAAAGTTGGAACCTACGGAATGATCCGCTTCTGTATGAACTTCTTCCCAGAGGCCACAAAAACTTTCACCCCAGCAATAATTACTCTTGCAGTAATTTCAATTCTTTATGGTGCCTTCTTAGCGATTGGCCAGAAAGAGATTAACTCACTCATTGCCTTTACTTCGATTTCACACTTTGGTTTTATAACACTTGGAATTTTTGCACTCACATCACAAGGTTTAACTGGCGCGATTTTCTACATGGTCAACCACGGTTTCTCAACGGCTGCACTCTTCTTAACTGCGGGATGGATGATTAAACGTCGAGGCTCATCTAATATTGCAGATTTTGGTGGCCTGCAACGAGTTACACCGGTTCTTGCCTGGTCATTCTTCTTGGCAGGTATGTCGGCACTTGCACTTCCTGGCCTCTCAAGCTTTATCAGCGAATTTTTAGTTCTAGTTGGTTCCTTTGCTAAGTATCCAGTTGCAGCAATTCTTGGAACAACCGGAATTATCTTGGCCGCGCTCTATGTTCTAATCGTGGTTCAAAGGTCGCTTCATGGTGAAACTCCTGAAACCAATAAGGGAATTCTTGATTTAAACCTTCGCGAGAAGATTGCAATTGCACCCGTAATTGCGGTCTTAGTAGTTCTTGGGTTTTACCCAAAGCCAGTGTTGAACGCCATTAACCCAACAACCCAGACCATCATGACGCATGCCGGGGTAAGCGATCCAATTGCAAAGGTGGCAAAATAAATGTTAACGGCACCTAAATTAGATTATGCACTGCTTGCTCCAATTCTTATCATTCTAGGAACTGCTCTCTTAGGTGTAATTGTCGAAGCCTTTGTAAAGCAAGCACTTAGGGCGCGTCTCCAACTTGTGATAGCTCTAGCCGGAATAAGTATTGCCCTAGGACAGTTATATCTTGTGCGCAATCAAGGAAGTTCTATCGCAGCAGTAACTTCAGTTTCAATCGATGGCTCAGGAATCTTTATTCAAGGCGCTATTTTGATATTTGCATTCCTTGGAATCTTAATCATTGCTGATCAAGACCATTTTGCACCACAAGCATCTACTCTTCCTGGATCAATCGAAGAAGCATCTGCTCTTGAATCTGGAAAACAACAGACCGAAGTCTTCCCACTAACCCTCTTTGCAGTATCAGGAGCAATGCTCTTTCCAATTGCAACTGATTTCATAACGCTCTTCGTTGCCCTTGAAGTTCTCTCACTTCCACTTTATTTAATGGTTGGTCTTTCTCGCCGTCGCAGATTGCTCTCCCAAGAAGCCGCGCTGAAGTACTTTTTGCTTGGCGCTTATTCATCGGCGTTCTTCTTATTTGGTGCCGCCCTTCTCTACGGCTATTCCGGATCACTTTCGCTAAATGGCCTTACAGATGCCATCCGAGGTAGTGGTGGGAATGATGTATTTCTGCTTCTCGGAGCTGCGTTTTTATCAGTTGGCTTACTATTCAAAATTGGCGCAGTTCCATTTCACTCTTGGACTCCTGATGTTTATCAAGGAGCTCCAACACCAATTACGGGATTCATGGCCGCTGCTACAAAGGCAGCGGCATTTGGTGCAACGCTTCGAATCTTCTACATCGGCTTAGATGCTGCGCAGGTAAGTTGGAAACCAGCGATTGCCGGTATTGCAGTAATAACTATGATCTTTGGTTCCATTGCGGCAATTTCACAGCGCGACATTAAGCGAATGTTGGCGCTTTCATCTATCGCGCACACCGGCTTTGTTTTAATCGCTGTCGTATCTCTTAACAAAAGCGCCCTTAGCGCAACGCTCTTCTACTTAGTTGCTTACGGACTCGCAACTATTGGTGCCTTTGGAATTGTTACCTTAGTTCGAGATTCTGCTGGTGAAGTTACCGATATTAATCGCTGGGTTGGACTTGGTAAGAAATCTCCACTGGTCGCAGCAGTATTTTCATTGTTCTTACTCAGCTTTGCAGGAATTCCATTAACAAGTGGATTTGTTGGAAAGTTTGCAATCTTCTCCGCGGCCTACGAATCAGGAAATATCTATCTTGTAGTTGCTGGTGTGCTCTCTAGCGCAATAGCCGTTTTCTTCTACCTTCGCCTAATTCTTATGCTCTTCTTTGCCGGTGAAACAAATGGTTCAGTATCTGTTGTAATTCCATCTGTACTCACCCGAATAGCCATATCCATCAGCGCAATCGCAACAGTAGTACTTGGCCTGGCACCATCTCTTCTACTTGATGTTGCACAAAACTTCGCCTACTTCTTACGCTAATGTCTCAAATTGGTATTCCGGATATTGATCCGGCACTTGAAAAAGAACTCCTTGCCTCTATGGCTGAAGTGGAATCTTTTTTACGTGCAGCAATAGAAGGTAAATACCCATTAGTCATAGAAACTTCAAGACACTTAGTTGATGCTGGTGGCAAGCGACTGCGCCCGCTTCTTACCTTGATTGCTTCACACTTTGGAGACCCAAAGGCGAAAGGAATTATTGAAGCCGCAGTTGTCTGTGAACTCACCCATCTTGGAACTTTGTATCATGATGATGTCATGGATGATGCGCCACTTCGACGTGGTGTTGCCAGTGCAAATAATAGATGGAACAACACGGTAGCAATTCTTACCGGAGATTATTTATTCGCAAAGACTTCTCAATTATTGGCTGATCTTGGGCCAGAAGCTGTTCGTCTACAAGCGTTAACTTTCGAGCGATTAGTAATTGGCCAAATAACAGAGACTCAAGGTTCAAGTTCTGGTAAAACTCAACTTGAGCATTATCTAAGTGTGGTTGCAGATAAGACTGGCTCATTAATTTCGGCCAGTGCTAGATATGGCGCAATGATTTCAGGCGCCGATTTAAAAATCATGGATGCTCTTACAAAATTCGGCGAAGAGATTGGCATAGTTTTCCAACTCGCAGATGACATCATCGACATTGCAAGTGATTCAAAGGAGTCAGGTAAAACTCCAGGAACTGATCTACGTGAAGGTGTTCCAACTCTTGTTACGTTATTTATCCTTGAATCAGATGATCCGGCTGATTTGGAATTGAAGAAGTTATTGTCAGCGCCAATTACCGATGACGCCGTAGTTCAAGAAGTCATTTTAAAATTACGAAACCACAGTGCGCTAACAAGATCACGCGAACTTGTTGCAAAGTATGGTCAGTTCGCTCAGGAGCACCTTAAAACCCTGCCAGAGGGCGCAGCGAAAGCGGCTTTAGTCGGGTTGAGCCAAGCGGTTATCTCGCGAACTTCCTGATTTTATTAAGTCATAACCAAGAGTTATCAAAGCAAGCCAGATAAATACAAAACCCAGCCATCTTGCACTTGGCATCGGCTCATGCCGCAGGAAAACCGCCAACATAAATTGAATTGTTGGAGTCAAATATTGCAAAAGTCCAATCATCGTAAATGGAATTCTCGTTGTTGCGCCATTAAAGAGAAGTAGGGGAATAGCAGTTACCAGCCCCGCACCAATTAATAGCGCTGATAACCCAACACCATTACCAAATTGGCCCTCACCTTTCTGACCAAGCCAAATCAAATAGCTGCCATAAAAGAGTGAGGAAATAAGAGTTTCGATTGCCAACCCCTGCAACGACCCCAAATTGATCTTCTTCTTAACAAAGCTATATGAGCTCCATGAAAAAGCTAGGGCGAATGAGATCCAAGGAGGTCTGCCGTAGTCAATTGTTAAAATAATTACGCCAATAGTCGCAACAATGAATGCAATCCATTGAATTTTCCGCATCTCCTCTTTGAAAGCAAGAATTCCCATAAGAACTAAGAGGATCGGCTGCATGTAATAACCGAGTGATGCCTCAACTATCTGTTCATGATTTACTGCCCAGATATATGTAATCCAATTTATTGAAATCAAGCCTGCCGCTAACGTAAAACGCCAGAAGATTCCAGGTGAAATCATTAGCGTAAAAGTGGATTTGAGTTGGCGGGCAAATCCAAGTGCAATTATGCAAAATACAAGTGACCAAACCGCTCGGTGCGAAACTATCTCTAACGGATTTGCTGGCTTTAAGAGCGGCCAATAAAGTGGAAAGAGTCCCCAGAATGTGTAGGAAGTAAAACCATAAATCAAACCGAGACGATATTTACTCATCTATCAGCGATAGTTCGTAAATTGAACCGCAAAATCTAACTTCTGTTCTTTAACCAAAGCCATAGTTGTCTGTAAATCATCACGAGATTTACTCGTAACACGAAGTGTTTCTCCCTGGATCTGAGTCTTAACAGATTTAGGACCATCATCACGAATTATCTTTGCAAGCTTCTTTGCATTCTCAGTTGAGATGCCCTCTTTGAGTGTGCAATTAATCTTATAAATCTTGCCACTAAGTTCTGGGTCAGTTGATTCCAAATGCTTTAAAGAGACCTGACGCTTGATTAACTTATCTTTAAACACTTCTAGAACAGCTTTGGCTTTCTCTTCAGATTGGCCCTCAATTAGAAACTTCTCGCCAGACTTTTCAATCTTGCTATCGGTATTTTTGAAATCAAACCGGGTGGCAATTTCGCGATCCGCTTGATTGAAAGCATTATCAACTTCCATGTGATCAACTTCAGAGACAATATCAAAACTTGAATCAGCCACTTAAAGACCCCTTTATAGTGTTTATCTTTTGCTTATTCTAATGAGCGCAATTGTAGGGTAAATTGTGCTCATGATTCGCAGCTCTCGTAAATTCCCGAGCCTGCCATATTTCTGGTCCTTGATTGATTGGACCCTACCTTCGCTTAATCCATATAAAGGTGAATTGCAACGAGCACAGAGTATTGGCGACTTGGCGTTGATTGCTAAGAAACGCACCCCAAAAGTTGTATTCGATTATGTCGAGGGTGGCGCAGTAGACGAAATCGCATATTCCAGAACTCGAGATGCTTTCACTAGAATCGAATTCAATTCTCGGGTATTACGAGATGTATCGAAGATTGATACCACTGAAAAAATCTTAGGAAAAGTTGTTGATATCCCAATTTGTTTTGCACCAACTGGATATACCCGATTAATGCACCATGTTGGCGAACCAGCAATAGCAAACGTTGCCGATAAGAAGAATCTGATTTATGCACTCTCCACAATGGGAACAACATCACCGGCCGAACTTGCAGCCGCAGTTCCTAATTCAAGACGTTGGTTCCAGCTTTATATAATGAAAAATCGCAGCGATAGTCTGGCTGTTATCAAACAAGCTAAGGACAATGGTTTCGAAACTTTAGTTTTAACGGTTGACACCCCTGTAACAGGATTGCGCTATCGAGATAACAGAAATGGCCTTACGATCCCTCCACGAATTCGAATCAATACCGTTTTTGCAATTGCTCGCAAACCGATCTGGTGGCTCAATTTATTCACTACTGGGAAATTAGAATTTGCCGCTTTTCGAGGTTGGGATAAATCACTTTCACATTTGGCGGCAGCAATTTTTGACCCGTCAACTACCTTTAAAGATATCTCTTGGCTGCGCTCAGTTTGGAAGGGACCAATTGTTGTAAAAGGAATCCAAAGCGTTGAGGATGCAAAAGCAGTTGCAAAACTTGGGGTTCAAGGAATTATTCTTTCCAATCACGGTGGTCGCCAATTTGATCGTGGCCCAATCCCGCTAGAGATACTTCCTGACGTCGTTAAAGCAGTTGGCAATAAAGTAGAAATTTATATTGACGGCGGCGTCATGTCTGGCCTTGATGCACTTGGTGCAATCGCACTTGGTGCAAAAGCGGTATTCATCGGCCGCGCTTATTTATATGGCGCGATGGCGAATGGCGAAGCCGGCGTCGAACAAGTCATTGAAATTATGCGACGAGAATTCGAAAATGGTATGGCGCTAACGGGTGCAACTAATATTGCTGAAGTTCGCAAAAACGGTGCTCGGATTCGGGGTTTATAAATGAGCAAAATTGCAATAGTTACTGGGGGAGCCAAAGGAATTGGCTATGGCAGTACTAAACGTTTACTAGACGATGGCGCAACTGTAATTATGTTCGATGTAGATGAAGCAGGACTCAGTAAAGCCCAAGGCGAATTAGCTGGCTACGGGGAGCGCATCTCAGGAATGAAAGTAGATATTTCATCGGATGCCCAAGTAAAGGCAGCAATCGAAAGTGTTGGCAATAAATATGGCCATATTGATTACCTCGTGAATTGTGCCGGTATTCAAACCTATGGAACAGCCGTTGATACCAGCGAAGAGACCTGGGATAAAACCTTTGATGTAAATGTTAAGTCCATGTATTTAACTGCCAAATATGCGATTCCATTTATGCGCAAAGTAAAAGGCGGATCAATAGTAAATATCTCCTCCGTTCAATCGTTAGCAAACCAGAAAGGCGTTGTTGCATATGCCGCTTCTAAAGGTGCAATTAATTCGCTTACTCGTGCAATCGCTATCGACCATGCAGCAGAACAAATTAGATGCAATGCGATCTTGCCCGCATCGGTTGATACCCCAATGCTCCGGGCATCTGCTCGCGCTTTCAGCAGCACTAGAAGTGAAGAAGATATTTTGCAAGAGTGGGGAAGTTCCCACCCAATCGGTCGTATGGCAACAATTCACGACATTGGCGAACTAGTTGGTTTCTTATGTTCTGATAAAGCCTCATTCATTACCGGAAGCTCTTATGTAATCGATGGTGGACTTATGACTCAAGTCCCAGTCATCTTGCCGGAATAAAACCGATTTCGAGTGCGTGCCTTAATAAGGTAATCTACGCAAGCCGTAAAAAACCCTGGCGGGTTGCCCGAGCGGCCAATGGGAGGGGACTGTAAATCCCCCGGCTCTGCCTTCGAAGGTTCAAATCCTTCACCCGCCACCAGTGATTATTTACTTACGTTATTTTTCCGAGCCGCACGTGATAAAAATAGTGCAAAGACGAGTGCTACAACGATTCCGGTGTTCACGCCCATTTCCATTAGAGCACGGTTAAAATATTCTGTTGTCTTCTCTTTTTCCATAGTAAGAGATGCTCCGACAGTAAGAATGTGTCGAACGGCTGCAATTACGCCAATAATCAAGAAGTTATCAAGTTGGAAAATTCCATCAGTGAATCGAACAATGACCGTTCTCATGATCTCTAGAATAATTACGACAAAGAGAATGTCATTAATTCCTTGAATCATTCCTAATGGAAAGAACGGCCGGGTTTCAATCAGGCGTTGAAGACTATAACCAGAAGCCAATACTGAGATTACGAATAAAACTATTCCAAGAAAGCCATGCAATATATCTTCGAGTTTATCGATGAAATTTGCAGGAATAAGTGACTCATCGTTTGTGAGTAAACCCTTGACTGACTTGTACTTCATATCTGCCCGCCGCTAACTTATTTCGCCTGCGCTACGACGTCGGACGTTATCTCCCCAAACTGCGAGAACGATAACCGCACCAGTAATTACATATTGCCATTCTTGCTGTAGTTCAAGAATTCGAAGGCCATTAACCAGAACAGCCATAATCAGCGCTCCAATTATGGTTCCGCTTATTGTTCCTTTTCCACCGAGAAGTGAGGTTCCACCAATAATTACTGCAGCGATGGCTTCAAGCTCGTAGCCAAGGCCAAGGTCTGGGCGGGCTGATCCAAGTCGAGAGGTAAGAACAATTGCTGCCATTCCTACATATAGTCCACCAATTCCGTAGATTGCAACTAACCAGTTATTAACCTGTACGCCGGAAAGCTTTGTCGCGGCTGTATTCGAGCCAATAGCGAATGTATAGCGACCAATAACGGTTTTATTCAAGACAATTGCTGCAATTATTGCGCCGACAAAGAGAATAAGAACGCCATTTGGAATCTTAGGTATTAAATTACCTTGAGCAATAGAATCCCAACCCTTTACATCTGTAGTGAAAAGTACTGGTTTCATATCGGAAACAATTAGCGCTAGGCCTTGAGCCGCCTTCATAGTCGCCAAGGTTGCAATAAATGGTGGAAGTTTCAATATGGTAATTAACAGGCCATTTATCACGCCAAGGATTCCACCGACGATGAGACCAACAAGAATTCCAGACCAGACATTTAGGTGCATAGATTGAACGGTTTTACCTACGATAATTGCTACGAGGGCCGTTGCTGTTCCGATTGAAAGATCGATTCCACCGGTAATGATGACGAAAGTAGTTCCAATCGCAAGTAATCCAATAACGGTTGTCGACATCAAAATACCACCGGACACGTTCTCCCAAGAGGCAAAGACTGGGCGCATAATCGTGAAGAAAATAAAGATGACGACGAGGCTTCCCAGGGCAAGTACTCGACCTATCTCGCGTTTCACCAAGGCGGCGATTTTGCTTCCACCCTCAACTTCACCATCTACTGCTTTAATTGCATCTGACATTGCTCTCTCTTTTCCTGGTCTCGTTGATTCTTGTGTGACTAATTTCGGAATTTCGTGGCGTATTGCATTATTTTGTTCTGATCTGCATCTTTATTATCAATGATTCCTGTTAATTTGCCTTCACACATGACCGCAATGCGATCAGACATCCGCAAAATTTCGGGAAGTTCGGAGGAAATCATGATGATTGATTTACCTTCTTTTGCTAACTTGGTCAGTAATTTGTAAATCTCGTCCTTCGCACCAACATCGATACCGCGAGTTGGCTCATCGAAAATCAAAATATTGCAATCTCGGGTTAGCCACTTTGCGATAACAACTTTTTGTTGATTTCCACCAGAGAGGTTCTTCACATATTGATTTTCAGATGGAGTACGAATAGATAATTGTTTAATGGCATCTCGCACAATTTTTCCCGCAGGCTTAGTCTTTAGGAAACCAAACTTATTTGAGAAAGCAGGTATTGAGGAGAGAATTACATTGAAGGTTACATTTTGGACTAAGAGCAACCCATATTTCTTGCGATCCTCTGATAGATAACCAATGCCTGCTTTTACCGCATCTGCAGGGCTTTTAATCTTTACCTCTTTGCCGCTGAGAAAAACTTTTCCAGAAGTCTTTGGGTCTGCTCCGATAAGTGCGCGGGCAAGTTCAGTGCGGCCGGCACCCATTAGACCAGCGAAGCCCAAGATTTCACCTTTGCGAAGTTCGAATGAAACATCACGAAGAAGTTTTATATCTGAAATACCCTCAACTTTTAGGACGACTTCATTACTTAGTGGCCGAACATCTGGACGCTGATCTTGTTCAAGCTTTCGACCAACCATGAGCGAAATTACTTCAGATATAGAAGTTTCGGTGGTATTTAAAGTTTTAACATATTCACCATCACGGAGGACTGTAATTCGGTCAGTGATGCTGCTTAGCTCTTCTAAGCGGTGGGAGATATAAACAACGCCTTTGCCGGCCGCTCTTAGGGTGCGAATAATTTTAAATAAAGATTCAGTTTCGGTAGGTGTAAGAGAAGAAGTTGGTTCGTCCATGATGATAACTTCACCGCGGTATGAGACAGCCTTAGCGATTTCTACCATCTGTTGTTTTGCGATGGTTAGAGTTCCGACAAGTTGCTTTGGATCTAAAGTTAACTCAAGTTCTGCAAGCAGATCTTTTGCAGCTTTATTTAGCTTTGCATTATCGAGAAATACTCGTCCTTTGCGGCGATCTTCACGACCGATAAAAATATTCTGCGCAACCGTTAAATCTGGCATTAGATTCAACTCTTGGTGAATAATACTAATTCCCAATTTTTGTGCTTCGTGTGGGCTAGAAACGTCTACGTGGTTTCCTTGATAGACAATATCGCCCGCATCTTTCTTGTAAATTCCTGAAAGAATCTTCATGAGCGTTGATTTACCTGCGCCATTTTCGCCAACAATCGCGTGAACTTCACCCTTATTAAGATCGAAATGCACATTGTTAAGTGCCTTAACGCCAGGGAACTCCTTGCTTACACCAGTCAAGGATAAGAGTTGCGTTGTTGCCATTTGTTCCCCCCGATAAATAAATTGAATAAATTGCGTAAATTTCCTAAATTGCGTAATTCGAGCTATTTAAAACGCTCTCTAGATAATAATGCATAATGGCCAGGATTTCTCCTGGCCATTATGACTAACTTTTTACAAATAAACGATTAAATCGAATTATTCGTAAAGGTTTCCTGCGATCTTTGGATCTGCGATGTTTGCCTTGTTGTAGTAGTAGAACCCTGTGTCGATAAGGTTCTTAGGAACTGTCTTGTTGCGAACGTAGTTAACTAGCGCTTCAACAGTCTTTGCTCCGATACCCATTGGGCTCTGTGTAATCGCACCTGATTGTAGGCCTGACTTGATGTTAGCCATTTGTTGCTTGCCTGAGTCAAATCCGATCAACTTAACTTTACCCTTGGTCAACTTAGCGGCCTTGAATGCTTGTCCAGCACCAATTGAAACGCCTTCGTTAGTTCCGTAGATACCCTTAAGATCCTTGTTTGCAACAAGAGCTGCGCTTGTGATTTCTTGCGCCTTAAGTGCATCTCCACCTTCTGAGTATTGAACTGGAAGAAGTGTGATGTTCTTGTACTTAGCCTTGATACGGTTTACGAAACCATCGCGGCGATCGATACCAGTTTGGTTTGTTTGTGAGTGACCAATAACCAAAACCTTACCCTTGCCACCGATTAGAGCGGCTAACTTGTCAGCTGCAAGTGAACCTGCTGCTGTGCTGTTTGTGTATGCAACGCCAAGTGCACAGTCAGAGCTAACGCCAAGCTTTGGCACTCCACCTGTACAGCTAGCTGCTGTATCGAACATGTAAACAGGAATTCCTGCTGCGTTTGCTGCCTTTAGGTGTGAAACAGATTCTGTTGTACCTAGAGCTGCATATCCGATTGCATCTGGCTTTAGCGCAATTGCACCGTCAAGCATTTCAAGTTGCTTGTCGATCATTGTTTCGTTTGCAGGACCTTGGAAGTGAATAGTTGCATTCATCAACGCAGCTTGTGTTTCTGCACCCTTTTTAACTGCTTGCCAGAATTGGTGAGTTTCACCCTTTGAAATTAATTCAATCTTTAGTGTCTTCTCAGCAGCGTTAACAGCTGAACCTGTTCCGACAACTAGTGCCATTGCTGATGCAACAGCAACGATAGTTAGAACTTTCTTCATTTGTTTCCTTTCGAAAGCAGCGGAATCGCTGTGGCAGAACCCTATAAAACAATGGGTGACGCGTCCATATTTTTAGGGTCGATATACGCTGATAAACCATTTCGTTATCAAATTGTTACTAGATGGGCGGCTAAAGGGCGAGGTTATAGGCGTGAATCGCCGTTTTGCTCCAGAAATGCTCACCCTCACTTGGACTAAGCCCAAGGGTTAATTGCTCTGCCAAATCAATGACTTGGCCATAAGTTCCACCTAAAGTTGCAACTGGCCAATCCGATCCAAACATTAGTCTTTGCGGTGTAAATATTTCTAACAAATGATCGGTATATGGTTTGAAATCTTGAACTTTCCAATCGTGCCAATTTGCTTCTGTTACCAATCCAGAAATTTTGCAGACAACATTTGGGAACGAAGCGAGTTCGGTCATTAAAGATTTCCAAGGTTCCATTGTTCCCTTTGCAATGTATGGCTTAGAAATATGGTCCATTATAAATTGCACTTCAGGACAGGCTTTTACAAGTGCAACTGCTCCAGCAAGTTCTGGAGTCTTACTCAATAAATCATAAGCAATTCCGAATTCGCCAAATTTGCGAACATTCGCAATAGTTTCAGCCTTGCCTAAATAATTTGGATCAGGATGATCTTGGGCGATATCCCTAATACTTTTCAGGTACTTTGCTCCTGGCAAATCTAAATACCCCTGCAAGTATTCAATCGCATCAGGTGCATCAATCTTTAACCAACCAACAACTCCAGCGATGAGGGAATCACTTTCGGCAAGCGCTAGAAGCTCTGGAGTTTCGGCATAGTCAGTGACTGTTTGTACTAAAACTGTCTTATCAATTCCATGGCCAGCAATCGCTTCACGCAGATCGGCCATCGAAAAACTACGGCGAATTGGTTGCATTGCATCACCAGTAATCCAGCTTTGATCGCGGACAGAGAGATCCCAAATGTGATGGTGGGAATCAATTCTCATATTTAGCCTATTTAGCCTATTTAGCCCTGAGCGACAATATTGTTTAACGCTTTGCCCTGGGCCAAGAGCGCTAATTGCGATTCGACTAGTTTGCGGCCACGAGGTTCAAATGCAGTTGAGTTTCCACCAACGTGTGGAACAAGTAATAAATTCTTAGCGCTCCATAACGGGTGGCCGGCTGGAAGCGGTTCTGGATCGGTTACGTCGAGCGCTGCATGCAATCGTCCGGAATTAAGTTCTGCAATTAGGGCTCCGGTTTCAATAATCGGTCCACGTGCAACATTTATTATTAATGCGCCATCCTTCATCTTTGCTAGACGCTCTTTATTAAACATATGTCGGGATTCATCAGTGAGTGGCAGAATTAAAATTACGATATCGAGGCTTGGTAAGTGCTTATCTAGCTCATCGATCTTTATTGAGCCATCACGCCCGGATTTCGAGAAACTTATAACTGAAACATCGAACCCAGATAAATTCTTAACAACCTGCTTGCCGATTGATCCAAAGCCAATTACCCCAATTTTGCTATCTGAAAGCGAAGTAAAACGTCGGTGATCCCATTTGCCCGCTATTTGATCCCGAATAAATTCTGGAAAACCACGACGTGATGCAAGAGCAAGGCCAACAGCAAGTTCCGCGGTTGAGGCGTCGTGAACTCCGCTGGCGTTGCAGAGAGTTAGACCAGGTCTAACAAAAGCAAGAGCATCGTCATATCCGGCATTTGGCATTTGTAAAGTTTTTAAGTTTGGCATCTTTGCGGCATATGAAAGGGCTGCTGCGCCTCCCATATAAGAAGGTACATAAAAGTTAATTAGCGAAAGGTCTGAAGTATCTAGCGGGAAATCTTTAGGGGAGTACAAGGTGACGCCATCAGGTACGGATAAGTCTGACCATTGGGTCCACGCCACAATCTTGCTCATTAATTAACGCCTCTCTTGAATTACTTCAACGGTATTGATTAATTTACCAATACCCGCAACATCTATTTCAACTACATCGTTTGCCTCTAGGGAAATATCTAGCGGTGGGACTATTCCAGTACCGGTTGAAAGAATTACACCGTGTGGGAAGTCTTGGCATCTAAATAGATAGGTAATCAAATCTTCTAAGGTCCGATTTAGCGATCCAAGTGAAGTTTCGGCCTCCCAAGCAATTTTGGTACCCCGAACTATCTTCGCTTTGATTGTCATTTCTGCCGCACTAGGTGCAAGCCAGGATGGCGTTATATCGGGACCAATTGCGGTCGAACCTATATAAATCTTTGCTTGTGAAAGATAAAGCGGATTTTCACCCTCAATTGTCCGCGCGGTCATGTCATTGCAAATTGCATAACCAATAATTTCGCGATGCTTATTTATATATATTGCAACTTCTGGTTCTGGAACTGATGCGGCTGAATCAAAACGGATTCCAACCAGAGCGTTTGTTCCACGGGAACGAACCGCGCTTGATTTGAAAAATAATTCAGGGCGGTCGGCTTCATAAACTCTCTGATAAACATCAGGAACGCCAGACTCTTCCTTGCGGGCATCGCGTGAGCGAAGATAGGTAACACCAGCGCCCCACAATTCAATTTCTGGCGAAATTGGTGCAGCTAATTCACCAGTTACAGAGCCTGAAGTATTTGTGACTGCAGATTTTAATTCAGCAAGAGTTAGGTGCATTGCCTTAGTCAACGTCGGAATATTTGGAACTAAGTTATGTCCAGCACTCGTTGTAACCGCAAACTGGTATTCGCTTGCGGCCGTTTTTAGTATTGAAAATTTCATTGCGAAATCCTTTCGATTAGTTTTGCATCTTCTAGTTGCGCCCAAATATCTGCTGGAAGTTCTAAATCAAAATCAGCGATATTTGATAGCAATTCCTTACTATTTCGAGATCCGGTAAGAACTGATGTGACCGCAGGATGACGAAGCGGAAATTGCAGCGCAGCTGCAGTTAGTGGAATCCCACGCTCACTTAAGAACGCACCGATATCTTGCGCCCGCTTAATAATTTCATCCGATGCAGGCAAGTATTCAAAAGTTGCACCAGGTTTTGGATCCGCGAGAACACCAGAGTTAAATACACCACCAATAGTGATGTCTACCTTGCGCTCTAACGCATATGGAAGCAATTCATTTTGCGCACTCTGATCAAGCAAGGTGTAACGACCGGCAATAAGCGCAAGATCTAGATCAACTTCCTTCATGATTTTCATCGCAGCGTCGCAGAAATTAATACCAATTCCAATTGCTTTTATAATTCCTTGGCGTTTGAAATCTGCAAGAACCGGATATGCGTTGTTGATGGCTTCTGGAATATGTTCTTCAGCGTCATGCATTAAAGCGATGTCAATGTGGTCAACACCTAATCGTTCTAAACTCTCGTTAAATGAGCGCTTGGTACCTTCCGGTGAATAATCGAAGACTGGTTGAATATGTGGATCGGCATCTGGAAACCAGGGGACCGGATCCGCCTTTTCAACGCGATTCAGAACTCTTCCAACTTTGGTCTCCAAAATAAATGGTTCTGGAACTGTTCTCAATACTCGCCCTAAGCGCTCCTCTGAAAGACCATGTCCATATAGTGGAGCGGTATCAAAGTAATTAATTCCTTGCGCAAGTGCCGTCTTTATAAGAAGATCACTCTCATTGTTTTCAACTGTTGTAAAAAGCCCAGCAAGCGGAGCAGTTCCAAGACTTAACCGGGTAATTTCTACAGGAACGCGCTTCATCCTAACTTTCTGGCTATGACGCGGCATGAAATTTATCGTATAGGATTTTTACTAATAAGCGAAGAGTTCACGTCCAAAATTGCAAAGGAATCGCATGCCAAAGATCACCGGCTTTAAAACCGTAGATGTCAGATTTCCAACTTCCCGCGGGCTAGATGGATCTGATGCGATGAATAAAGAACCAGATTATTCTGCAGCACTGGTAATTCTTGAGACAGATGACCCGAAACTTCAAGGACATGGTTTTGTATTTACCTGCGGCCGAGGGAATGATTTGCAATGCGCTGCAATTGAATTATTAGCTCCATATGCTGTTGGTCGCGATATCGATGACTTAGCAAAGAGCATGGGCGAATTCGCAAAGAGTTTAGTTAGAGACTCTCAAATTCGCTGGCTTGGACCAGAAAAAGGCGTGACTCAAATGGCAGCGGGCGCCGTTGTAACAGCAGTCTGGGATCTTGTAACAAAGAATGCGAAGAAACCACTTTGGAAATTTCTTTCAGATATGTCACCCGAAGAGATTGTCGAACTTATTGATTTCCGTTACATCACCGATGCGCTGACTCCTGATGAAGCGTTAGAAATTTTACGTAAAGCAGAACCAAATCGCGCTGCGAATGAAGCAAAATTATTAGAAGTTGGATTACCCGCTTACACAACAACTCCGGGTTGGCTCGGATATACCGACGAGAAAATGGTTCGCCTTGCTAAAGAAGCAGTTGCTTCTGGATATAAATTAATTAAATTAAAGTGTGGTGGAAGCCTTGAAGATGACAAGCGCAGATTGCGCCTTGCCCGCGAGGCGGTAGGTCCTGATATCAAAATTGCAATTGATGCCAATCAAGTTTGGGATGTAAATCAAGCGATTGAATGGATCAAAGGAATTGGCGATGTAAATCTGCACTGGGTTGAAGAACCAACAAATCCAGATGATGTTCTTGGCCACGCTGCAATTGCAAAGGCAATTGCCCCAGTACGTGTTGCAACTGGCGAACATGGCATGAACCGAATTATTTTCAAGCAGATGTTGCAGGCTAAATCATTTTCATTTATGCAGATAGATGCAACTCGTGTTGCAGGTATAAACGAGAACTTGGCAAATATTTTGATGGCTGCAAAATTCGGCGTTCCAGTCTGTCCGCATGCTGGGGGAGTTGGCTTATGCGAATTAGTTCAGCACCTAGCAATGTTTGATGCGGTTGCAGTCACCGGGCACCATCCGGATCGAGTTGTTGAGTTCGTTGATCACTTGCACGAACACTTTGTAGTTCCAACAATCATTAAAAATGCGCACTACATGCCGCCCCTAAAGCCAGGTGCTGGTGGCGAAATGTTTGCCCAGACAATTTCAGATTTCACATTTCCAACCGGAAAAGAATGGATAACAGCATGAATACAGAGTTCGCAGGATTAACCGCAGTCGTAACTGGAGCAGGTTCAGGTATTGGACTTGCAACAGCAAAGATTCTTAAAGATCGAGGCGCAACGGTTTACGGCCTCGATCTTGCAGAAGGTGGAATGTCAGGTGTTGCAACTTGGGTACATTGCGATCTCGGTGACGATGCATCAGTGGCTAAAGCATTTGAAGGAATTACTAAGTTAGACATCCTCATTAATAACGCTGCAATCAGCGCAGTTGGAACCATCGAATCCAATTCATCTGAAGAGTGGCTAAAAGTTATGAATGTGAATGTTCTTGGCATCGTTCGTACTTCCAAATCAGCGCTACCTTTACTTCGCAAGAGTAAATCGGCAGCAATTGTTAACACTTGTTCTGTTGCTGCTACTGCGGGAATTCCAAAGCGTGCGGTTTACAGCGCATCCAAAGGCGCAGTTCTTTCGCTAACACTCGCAATGGCTAATGACCATATTGTTGATGGCGTTCGCGTTAACTGCGTTAACCCAGGAACCGCTGATACACCTTGGGTGCAACGTTTACTTGCACAAGCAGCAGATCCAGTTGCCGAGAGAAAAGCACTCGAAGCGCGTCAGCCACTCGGTCGCCTTGTTTCATCTGAGGAAGTTGCTAGTGCAATTTGTTTTCTAGCTAGTCCACTTCAAGGTTCAACGACCGGAACTTCGCTAACTATTGATGGTGGAATGCAAGGGTTACGCATACCTAAGTAACCTAAATAACCTAAATAACCGAAATAAAGTCACCTTTCCGCTCGTAAGAAAATAAGTATCTAAGCAAATTTGTCGTGCCTCGGCCGTGGTTGAAGCAAGGCAAATTACCTTTTCATTTTTTATTGCTCTTACATATAAGAGAACGTAGGATATTTATATGGACATAATTGAATTTAAGCCAAGTCGAGACCAGTTGAATTACACATTCGGCGGCGCAGCACCAGTCATGCGGATTAAACCTGGAACGGCGCTCAAGCTTTGGTCAGAAGATGCATTTAACAACACTATAAATAAAGTTACAGATCTCTCGAGTGAAAAAGTTGATTTACGTTTTGTAAATCCACAGACTGGTCCTTTTTATGTGGAAGGTGCAGAACCTGGTGATGCATTAGCAATTCATATTGTAGATATGAAGCCCGCACGCGGACATGGCGCATCAAGCACAATTCCTTTTTTTGGTGGATTAACATCAACAGACAGAACCTCGATGTTGCAAGATGCACTTCCGGATACAACTTGGATCTATGAGGTAAATACTGCAAAGAACACCGTCGGTTTTCAATCCCGTTTTGGTGATTTTTCAGTCGAGCTTCCAATTGAATGCATGTTTGGAACTATTGGTGTTGCGCCAGCCGGTGGTGAAGTTCGTTCTTCACTTGTTCCGGAACGTTTTGGTGGAAACATGGATTCACCTGAAGTTCGAAAAGGCGCGACAGTTTATCTTGGCGTGAATGTTGATGGCGCGCTATTTTCGATAGGTGATGGACATTATCGACAAGGTGAAGGTGAGGCCTGTGGCACTGCAGTTGAAGGCGCAATGGATTCAATAATTATTGTGGACTTAATTAAAGGTGCTGCTCCTGCATGGCCTCGCGTTGAGGATGATAATTTCTATATGGCAATTGGGTCGTCTCGGCCGATGGAAGACTCTTGGAGAATCGGGCAAGTAGAGCTAATTCGTTGGTTCCAAGAGCTATATGGACTCCACCAGATGGACTCATATCAATTACTTTCTCAAATTACAAAGGCACCAATTGCCAATGTTGTTGATGCGAATTACAGCGTCGTTATAAAAGCTGCTAAAGAATTGCTACCTAATGTGGGTGCTTTCAAAGGTATGCATGCAAGTCTAAAAGAGAGAGCAAAAGATCTAAAGCTTTAAACCCGTCACTACGAAAGGATCAAAATGGATCTACAGATGAAGGGTATGAACGCAATTGTTACAGGAGGTACCAAAGGAATCGGTCGAGCGATTGTTGAAGCGCTACTAAGTGAAGGCGTAAATGTTGCATTTTGTGCTCGAAATGCGGATGATGTAAAGAAAGCTGAATCAGATCTCAGTAAGAGCGGTGCAAAGGTCATAGGAACTTCAGTTGATGTTGGGAATGAAACACAACTAGGAAAATGGGTCAATGATTCCGCAAAAGCTTTTGGTGGTTTGGATATAGTTGTTTGTAATGTGAGCGCACTTGCAATTCCGGAGAGTGAAGAAAATTGGCAATCATCTCTAAATGTAGATGTTATGCATACTGTGCGAACTTGTAATGCAGCGATTCCATATCTTGAGAAGAGTAAAAACGCATCGATTGTAAATATTTCGAGCGTTTCAGGCCGCGAAGCTGACTTTGCTGGTGGGCCTTATGGAACTGCTAAAGCAGCAATTATTGCTTACACCAAGCACCTCTCATTTTCTCTAGCAGGAAAAAATATTCGTGCCAACACAGTGTCTCCGGGAAATACTTATTTCCCTGGTGGCGTTTGGGAGAATATTGAAGGAGGAAACCCAGATCTCTTTAAATTTGCGATGGGACTAAATCCAACTGGAAGAATGGGAACACCAGAAGAGCAGGCATATGCAGTAACTATGTTGGCTAGTCCACGTGCATCTCGTATTTCTGGAACTAACTTAGTTGTAGATGGCGCACTTACGCGCGGAATTCAATTCTAATTACTTTTCTTCGAGAATTAACGAGACTGAATTGATGCACCATCTTTGATCAGTTGGCACTTCATAACCTTCACCTTCAAAAACATGTCCTAGATGCGACCCACAATTTGCACAACGAACTTCAATTCGAACACGCATTCCAAGTGAGCGATCTTCAATCAACTCGACAGCATCATCGGTAGTTGGTGCATAGAAAGAAGGCCAACCACATCCGGAATGGAACTTGGTTTCACTTTTAAATAGTTCGTTGTTGCATGCCTTGCATCGGTAACTTCCAACTTTGTCGGTATCTGTGTACTCACCTGTGAATGGGCGCTCAGTTGCACCGTGGCGTAGAACTTCAAAAGAGGTCTGATCTATTTCAGAAGCCAGTTTGGCATTATCAATTTGCACGGGATACTTCTTATTTGAGCTGATTTCACTAGACATGTGCTCATATTACGCAATCTTCACTGGGCTTGCCACATATAGAGATAGATAGAATTACCTCGTGCGCAAATTGATGAAGCGAGTTTTTAAACTCTTTACCGACCGCCGAACTTGGGTGCGCCTAATTTTTGTTTCAGCGATTGCATCTGGAATCGCTTGGCAGGTTGGCGACTTATTAGTTAAAGATGGTGGCGTTGTAGCCGCGATTATCTGCGCTTTGAGCATTCGAATTTCGCTTTATAAATCGGTTCGGGAAGGTTTTGGCCAAATTGTCGGAACCGCAATCGGTGCTGGTGTGGCACTCGCTTGTGTTGCACTCTTTAATTTTGGAATTGTCTCAGTAGCACTAACAGTTCTCTTCTGTTCTGTGGTTGCTCGCGCACTTCACTTAGGAGAAGTTGCTTCGGTAAACGTTCCTGTTACTGCACTAATTGTTATAGGACCTGGCTTAAGTGAGAGCACTGCGCTTTCGAGACTTTCTTCAACGCTTATTGGCGCCACAGTTGCAATTATTTTCTCGTATTTTTCAAATGGTAAAACACCAGCAGCTCGCACCGTAGACAAGATAAGTTCGCTTGCAAATAAATGTGCAAAGTTATTGGGAGAAATGTCCGAAGGTGTTGCAGCTGGTTATGATCAAGAAGAAGCCGGGCACTGGTTAGCAAAAGCTCGTTTGCTTGTTGAAGAAATTCCGGGAGTCCGAGCCCAAGCACTCGAAGCTCGCGGTCATGCGAAATGGTTTCCAACTGCTGAAGTTGATGAAGCTGAAGAACTTTATATTCGAGGGGTTGCAGTTGAGCACACAGTTGTTCAGGTAAGAACAATTGCAAGAACGCTTTTTGATTCTTCAGTTAAGGGCGGAATTGCGGAAGAGACTAAACGCGATATTGCACAAGCGCTTTCTGCTGCAAGTTTTGCCGTTAGTTCGAAGGCGGAACAAATTAAAACTACTCAAGGAATTGCAGATTCAAGATCTGCAACACAAGATGTAAGAATTGCAGGAGCTGCACTTGCTGATTCATTAATGGAAGCATCTGATGACGTTGATCAAGAGCAACTTGTCCGCGGTATTTCTTTAGTTTCAAATATTGGAATAATCGCTGATTCGTTGGATGAATCTTCGCCGGCGCTGCACGATGTGTTAACTCCTGGCGAACCAGCTATGAATCAAGTTTTAAAAGTCTCGCCAATCGAACAAAGCGCAAGAGTTGGTGCACGAATTACGAAGCCATTTATCTGGCTTAAAAGACGGCTCCGCAAATACTTTTAACTGGTAACTAGGGCGAAATTTCTCCCATTTCAAGAGTGGTTGTAGGCTCGCCCTCTACTTCAAATGCCCCCCTAGCTCAGTTGGTAGAGCGTTTCCATGGTAAGGAAGAGGTCAACGGTTCGATTCCGTTGGGGGGCTCGGTTAAACTTATTTCACGATAAATAAGTGTTTCCAGTTCAATCCTTGGCGGGATAGCTCAGCTTGGTAGAGCAAACGGCTCATAATCGTTGTGTCGCCGGTTCAAATCCGGCTTCCGCTACTAGTTATATACGAGTAATTTTCGTAAAAGGCGCAGGTTGAAGTAACCTAGCGCTCTTAATTGAGACGCAATTGAAGGAGCACCACAATGGCAAGTAAGAGCGCGGATGTACGCCCAAAGATCACTATGGCCTGCGTAGAGTGCAAAGAACGTAACTACATAACAAAGAAGAACCGTCGTAACGATCCAGACCGTCTTGAACTCAAGAAGTTCTGCCCACGTTGCAAGCTTTCAACAACACACCGCGAGACTCGCTAATCTGATGTTGAACCCCGACCTAGTCGGGCGCACCTTTACAAGTGCCGATTCTGTAACTGTTACAAAAGAAGCAATTCAAAAATTTGCTGAAGTTCTTGGCGAAAGTAACTTTGATATTGCGCCACCTACTTTCTCAATTTCTATAACTCTCGACCAATCCCAATCTTTATTACAAGATAGTGGCCTTGATTGGACTCGAGTAGTCCACGGTGAACAACGTTTCGAAATAAAACGCCCGATTATTGCTGGTGATGTCCTCGTTGGTTCTTCAACGATCGAGAGCGCTCGCAACGTTGCTGGAAATGAAATCGTCACCGTTCGTTCTGATTTACATGCTGGTTCAAATTTAGTCGTTTCAACTTGGTCAACTCTGGTAGTTCGCGCATGAGCCAACTTGTTACTGGGCAAGAATTGCCGGCGAAAACCTTCACGATTAATCGCGCAGTGCTAATTCAATATGCAGATGCAAGCGGCGACCAAAACCCAATTCATCAAGATGAAGCTTTCGCAAAATCTGTTGGGCTGCCTGATGTAATTGCGCATGGGATGTTAACTATGGGCCTTACCGGTAAATACCTCTCAGATATTTCTGGGGCTGAAAAAGTAATTGAATTCTCGGCAAAATTTATCAAGCCCGTCGTAGTTCCAGCAAACACCGAAGTTTTCTTAATCGTCTCTGGAAAAGTTGGCGAGATTGCTGATGGCCTTGCCAAAATTGAATTACTTGCGATGTGTAATGAGATTAAAGTATTAGGTGTGGCAAAAGGCGTAATCAAACTCTAATGAGCGCACCCTTTAAGGTTTACAAACGTATTGGTGACTTGCGTAAATTAAGCGCCAAAGAATTTAGCGCAACAGTTCTAATTTATGCCGATGGCTTCTTGGAAGATGCAGTCACTTCCATCAGCGCCTTGAAGGCAAATTCTGCCGATGATGTAGCTATCTATTTACTAATATCTGGTGCACCTGAACTTGGGGACATCGCAGCGGTAATTGATGAACGAACTTATATAGTTCAAATTACTGAGGGCGTCGGCTGGGGCGAAGGAATTAATGTGCTCATGAAGTTAGCTAATTCGCCATATGTAATAGTGATGGATCCATCAACAATTCTTCTGGGGGATGCAATTACCCCAACCATCTCCAAACTTTCCGAGAAGGAATTTAGCGCGGTCGGTTGGCGCGGCGGATTGGTGAATGTTGAAGATGATTGGCGAAGTGTTGACGATAAGGGTGTTGGCGAAGTTGATGTGCTTTTTAGCTATTTCTTAGGGCTTAACAGAGAACATGCAATTGAAGCAGGTGCATTTAATATTCGTGCAATTTACTATCGAAATGCTGATATGGAATTTGGCCTGAAACTTAGACAAGCACAAGGTCGGCTGTGGCAATTAGATCTTCCACTGAAGCAAGAACGGCATCACGGCTATTACGACACTGATCCGGCTTATCGCGAAGAGCAGTCGAAGAAGAACTATGACCGAATTCTTCAACGCTTTCGAGGCAAGAACGAAATATTGTCACCTCGCAGGTAGCCTTCTCTTATGACCGAAAATGATTTATCAACTTTCACCACACTTGGTGTCGGCGGCCCTGCGACAAAGATTATTCATGTAACAACAGAAGCCGAATTGATTGAAGCGGTTACCGCAGCAGATAATTCAAAAACCCCGCTCTTGATATTGGGTGGAGGCTCTAATGTTCTTATCAGTGATAGTGGATTTGCTGGAACCGTTATTCGGGTTGAAACCACTGGTAATACCTATGAAATTGATGCCTGCAGTGGTGGAACGTTAACTGTCAGCGCTGGTTCTGATTGGGATGAATTTGTGGCTTTCACAATTGAAAAAGGTTTAGCAAATTTGGAATCAATGAGCGGAATCCCTGGAACTGTTGGTGGCGCACCAATTCAAAATATTGGTGCTTACGGCCATGAAGTTTCAGAGGTTATTGCCAGAGTTCGTACCTTTGATCGTGAGAAGCAAGAGATAAAAACTTTTATGGCAAGTGAATGTGGCTTTACTTATCGCAATTCAATTTTTAAAGAAGTATCTGGCCGTTATGTAATCTTGGATGTAACTTTTCAACTTCGGCGTGGTGAGGAGTCCCTTCCAATTGGATATGCCGAATTAGCAAGAGAACTTGGCGTTGAAATTGGTGCCCGAGTTGCAATTGCAAAGGTTCGAGAGGCAGTCATGAAATTACGCGGGGCAAAAGGAATGTTGGTTGGATCAGGAATTAATTCCGCGGGTTCATTTTTTATGAATCCAATATTGGATAAGGCGATTGCAGATAAGTTACCAAGCGATGCACCGCGTTGGCCTTTGCCTGATGGCAGAGTTAAAACATCGGCTGCATGGTTGATGGAGCACGCTGGGGTTACTAAGGGAGATCGGTTAGCTGGGGCTCAAATTTCACTCAAGCATGTTCTCGCACTTTCAAATGCGGGGGATGCAACAGCAAAAGATTTAATTGAACTAGCTAGAAGCGCTCAAGAAAAAGTAAGAACCAAATTCGGGATCACCTTGCAATCTGAAGTTCAACTAGTTGGTTTAACGCTTTAAATTACTTAGCTTCACCCAACAGTTTTGCAACACGACCTATGCCTTCAACAATATCTTCATCGCTAAGTGCATATGAAAATCGCAAGTACCCAGATGGCCCAAAAGCTTCACCTGGAACCGCCGCAACTTCAACTTCATCCAAAATTAGCGTTGCAAGTTCAGCGGAAGTTTGTGGTCGCTTGCCACGAATTTCTTTGCCTAGAACGCCTTTAACTGAAGGGTAAACATAGAAAGCTCCGGTTGGAGTTGGGCAGATCACCCCAGGAATATTGTTTAATAATCCAACAATAAGTTTGCGCCTTCTATCGAAAGCAACACCCATCTCGTGAACTGCAGCTAAGTCTCCAGAAACGGCAGCGATAGCAGCACGTTGTGAAACGTTTGAAACATTTGATGAGAGGTGTGATTGCAGATTTGTTGCGGCTTTAATTACATCCTTAGGCCCAACCATCCAGCCCACGCGCCATCCAGTCATTGCATAAGTCTTTGCAACGCCGTTAATAATAATTGTTTGATCAGCCATTTCAGGAACTAACACTGGGAGACTTGGTGCAGTTGCACCGTCATAAACCAAGTGTTCGTAAATTTCATCTGAGATAACCCAGATGCCATGTGCGAGCGCCCATTCACCAATTGCTTTAACTTGCCCGGCAGAATAAACCGAACCCGTTGGGTTAGATGGTGAACAAAATAGCAACGCCTTTGTCTTAGGAGTACGAGCAGCTTCTAATTGTTCGACGGTGACTAAGTAATTTTGTGATTCATCAGCGAAAACTTCAACAGAAATTCCGCCAGCGAGCTTGATGCACTCTGGATAAGTTGTCCAATATGGCGAAGGCAAAATAACTTCATCACCTGGATCAATGATTGAAGCGAAAGATTGGTACACCGCTTGCTTGCCACCATTGGTAACAAGTACTTGATCGGCAGTAATCACATAATTTGAATCACGAAGCGTCTTTGCAACGATTGCATCGCGAAGTTCTGGAAGTCCTGGTGTTGGTGTGTAGCGATGATTCGCTGGTTTAGTTGCGGCATCTGCTGCGGCTTTAACAATGTAATCAGGTGTTGGGAAATCTGGTTCACCTGCACCAAATCCAATTACTGGTCGGCCAGCTGCTTTGAGAGCCTTGGCCTTTCCATCAACCGACAATGTGGCTGATTCCGCAATTGCTGCGATCCTGCGAGAAATTCTTGGTTTTGCGCTCATAGTGCGGAGTATGCCATTCCTCAGTTTTACTAAGCACCCCTTCACGCTCTACACTCCCCGTTCTGGCGCTTGCATTAGGTCATGCTGACGCATGTCTTCTTGACTTAAGTAACGCTCGAAGGGCAGTAGC
>CAEZYD010000008.1_pt1 | contig 48582 bp, 47 predicted proteins | sample 7265421 | NCBI WGS metagenome assembly CAEZYD01 (sample SAMEA6813925, study PRJEB35770) | uncultured Actinomycetes bacterium | biome: Freshwater; feature: Freshwater reservoir; material: water | place: Czech Republic | collected 2017-04-14 | depth 30m m
ATCAGGGTTTTTGTTGCTGGATTCCAAGTATTAATTATTTTCACAAAGGCATCGACCCACATGATTGTTTCGTTCCGCTCGTCCCATAAGAGGCCCTCGCCAAGATCTCCCTTGGTATTTGGGATGCACTCTGCAGAAAATACTTTCATGGAACCCCTCACATAGACGTGGCGTTAGTTTAATCTTTAGCGGGTAGTTATTAAATAGTCTATGAGCCGATTAACCGAAATGAGTTTCAAACGCCCACACATCAAAGTCATCAAGTTTTATGCCCTTGAAGCCCCTTGCTTCCAATGCACAAACAGCTTGCGCTCGATGCTCTGTTGCATGATGAACCGCTTGACTCACTATAGTCGAACGCTTCCAATATTTCGTAATGCCATCTCTAATTAACTTTACTTCCCCATCTGAATCTTTAGCCAGTTTTAATAACTGCGTATCAAAGGTAAATAATTTCTCCTTAATGATTACTAAGTCACCCATTGCATTCGGACGAATAATTTCTCTATTCTGATCGCTTCCCAACGCATTTCCATAGCCACCAGATGCGCCTGCAATGTGAGCCAAGATTTCGGCCACGTTCCATTCTGAATCTGTCGCAAATGCATGGAGAGCCGAATCGGGCATTTGAGAAATTAATTTAAATACCTCTTGATTCGCCCATAACATGTGCTCAAGCAGGCGTTCCATGGTTAAGGTCATGATTAAATCCTATCAAGAATGAAATTAAGACTATATAGCGCTTAAGAAAGGTTTCGCTTAATTATTCTTCGTATGAGCAATGTCTTGTTTAATACGAGCTGAGTAGATAAAATTTGCTGAGAAAATTCAGATTATAAGCGTTAACTTTGATTAGAAAGGAATCTAAATGGCATCTCAACAAAATAGTTCCACTTGGTCAAACCAACTCAATGGGGCCATGGAAGAAATAGATACTGCGATGAAGTTGATTGACGAATCTGATGTTAAATCTGCAGTTAAAGAAATTCTCGCTGCTAAGAACATTGCTTTCTACGCAGGTGGGCGTGAAGGGTTGATGATGCGAGCACTTGCAATGAGACTCTTTCATGCAGGCTTAGATGTTCATGTTGTTGGGGATATGACCGTTCCACATTTAGGTTCCGGTGATTTATTTATACTGACTTGTGGACCTGGAAACATTTCTACCGCGGAAGCGCTAGCTGGTGTTGCTTCTCGAGATGGTGCAAGAATTCTATATTTCACAGCGCAACCCAATAACAAGCCAGCGCAACTTGCTGACTTGGTTTTCAAAATTCCGGCGCAAACTATGGCGGATGACAAAGCTTCGGTTGCAGTGCTGCCTATGGGAAGTACTTTTGAGATTGCAATTTTGATCTTGGGAGACCTAATTACTAATGCTGTCCGCGAGGCTCGCGGTGAAGACCTGGCGAAAATGCGCTCACGTCACACCAATATGGAATAACTAGATCCTTAAAAAGATTTAAAGAATTGGCGCCCATCTATCATTTGGTGAAATAGGGAACCAATCTGGTCGCATTGGATCTTTGTCGTATGGATAGCTTCCGAGTTCTTTATAGAGCTCGGCATACTTATTTAACTTCTCTCTATCAATTTCAACGCCTAGGCCCGGCCCGGTTGGCACCTTAAGTTTTCCATTCTCGTACTTCATCAATCCACCAACAATTATGTCGTCAGTTAGATGATGGTAATGGGCGTCCGCGGCATTGGAGAGATTTGGAAGTACAGCACCCAAATGCAACATTGTTGCTAATTGAATTCCAAGTTCCCCTGAAGAATGGACTGCAACGCCGAGTTGGAATGTTTCACAAACACCAGCAGCTTTTATACACGCTCTAATTCCGCCCCAGAAAGTTGTGTCTAGAAGAATCACATCAATAGATCTCAGATGAATATTTTGGGCTAGTTGTTCGAAATTCACGACAACCGTGTTTGTAGCTGTCTGCATTTGCGCGATATCACGAAGCCGCTTCATGCCATCTAGGCCCCATGTGAAATCCTCTAGATAGTCAATCCGCATACCTTTGATTGCTTGTGCAAACTCAATACTTTGCGTGACCGTAAGCGTTGCATTTGGGTCATACCTGAACCTGTCTTTTGGTAGCGCGTCACCTAAGGCTAGAAAACATTCAAGTTCATAGTCTGGGTGAAATACGCCGCCCTTGAGTTTGTGGGTTGTGAAACCACACTCTTTCTTCAGATTTAAAGCGTACTGAACTAATTGTTCAGCGTTCTTAACTTCTCCCTTTTTAGTTTTATCGTCGGGGTAACGGAAAAAGAGATAACTTGCGAAATCAACCTCATCTCGGACTTTTCCCCCAAAGAGATCGTAGACCGGAACGCTTAATTTCTTTCCAATAATGTCAAGGCATGCGAATTCAATAGCAGCAAAGAGTTGGGTTCGATTGTTGTAAAGGCTAGCCGTTGGATTACAGATTTTGAATCTTAGGTCTTCTAGATTGAACGGGTTTGCTCCGATTAAATATTGACGTAAGTTTTGGAATGCGAGTTCAGCACTTTCGCCACCCCCACCCATCTCACCGATTCCGACTATCCCCTCATCCGTTTCAATTTCAATAATTGTGCGCACGAATCGGCCCCAGTGAGTGCCGGATGCATGACGAAGGGGTGCGACGAGCGGCACTGTAACTGTCGTGACTTTCACATCGACTATTTTCATTTCAATACCTAGCCTTTTCTAATGGTTTGAAGCTCACAAACTTTGGTTATTGTTAAAGGGTTCCCTCGCGACTATATGCATATCATGAAAATCGATACTAACGTGGTCAATCATTAAGGCTATTGCTGAATCCAAATCTGAACCTCGTAAATGTTGAATTAACTCTTTATGTTGTTCATGTAGTTTATGAGAGCGTGATTCCTGATCTTGCTTCTCAATCTGGTGTAAGACATGGACCGAGTTATTAAAAATCTTTATATAGTCCCAAATGTTTACTCGACCGTTGAAGAGGAAGAGCATTCTGTGAAATTCGTTGGTCGAATCAAGCACATCTGCATATTGGTTCAAATTCAACAAAATTTCAGCTCTATCAACTTCTAACTGCAATAGCTCTAAATGAGAACTCAGCATTGGAAATACTAAATCTTTAAGGTTTGCTATTTCGAGACTCTTACGTACGAAGAGCGCCTGGGAGAGGTAGTCAAATGAAATTGGTGCGACGAACGACCCTATTTTTGGAACGACGACAATTAATTTCTCAAATTCGAGAGATATCAATACTTCTCTAATCAATGATCGGCTTGCACCAAAGGACTTAGAAAGAATTGCCTCAGAGAGTTTTTGTCCAGGCTCGTATGTGCAAGAAAGAATATCTTTCTTTATCTTTTCATAGATTAAATCGCGCATATTTAGCCTTTAACCGATCCGAAGGTAAGTCCCTGGATAAGTTGCTTTTGGAATACAGAAACCACTATCAAGGTGGGCAACAAAACAATAACGGAAGTCGCTGCGAGCTGAGACAAACTGAATGTCTGATACCCAATTGATTGATAAAGAAGAACCTGTACTGTCAAAGAGTTAGAGCTTGATAAAACAAGTGATAAAAAGAATTCATTCCAAGAAAGCAGGAAGGAGAGGCTTGCGATTCCTATTATGCTCGAGCGGGCAAGTGGAAACATTATCTTTATGAACATTTGCCATTCGTTGCAACCATCAACTTCGCAGGCATCCTGAATCTCTTTTGGAATCGCTCTGAAAGTTTCGATCAAAATCCAGGTGACTAACCCAATAAGCATTACGGCGTGCGCCAAAATCAGAGCTAAAAGAGTGTCCTGTAGATGAAAATACTGGAACCCGATGAAGAGTGGAAGGATTATCGCAATTGGCGGAGCCAGTCTTGAGCTTAGAATCCAAAATTCAAATTCAATATGCCTTTTGGTTACGAGCTGGCCAAGAGCAAACCCGGCTAACGATCCACAAAAAATCGCAAGCAGTGTAGAACCAATAGCGATAATCAAACTATTCGTCAAAGTTTTTTGAATTGCATCATTTTCCAGAATTTTCTTATACGCAGTTAAATCGAAATTCGGAATCCAATGTGGAGGAATTGTATCCACATAAAGTTCTGACTTTAGAGAGGTTCCCAAAAGCCATAAAATGGGAATTAGAGACCAGGTAAGGAAAACTGAAATTATCCCAATATCAAGTTTGTTTTGACTCTTTCTCAATTTTCTACCGCCTCTCGGACGAGTCGATTGAAGAATCTCCTAGAAATAATCATCAGCACGATTATTAGGATTACCGCTTGTGCAGCAGCACTTCCGAAATTTAGATATTGGATTCCGTTTAAATAGATCAAGAAATTATAACTAGCCGTGTCATAACCGGGTCCACCCGAAGTTAGAATCTGGATTGCATCAAATGATTTTGCAGCATCAAGAATTCGAAGAACGAGAGCGATTATGAGAAATGGTTTAAGTATTGGGATGTAGATGTGTTTTGCGAGAACAAATCGATTTGCGCCATCAACCTGTGCGGCTTCAACAATATTCTTATCAATAGAGGAAAGCGCAGCGGTAAGAAGTATAAAAACAAAAGGAGTCCACATCCACGTCTCTACTAAAATAATTGAAGTAAGGGCGACAGTTTTAGAGTCAAGCCAACCAACTTCAGAGAAGCCAAAAATCGAAATAATGTAATTAATTACTCCAGTTGATGTATTTAACATATATCGCCAGTTAAAGAGTGTCGCTACTGGTGCCGCAGCCATGGGAATCATGACAATTGCACGAAGGAACCAGAGATTTCTATAAAGATTGGTGAAACTCAGGGCCAAAATTAAACCGAGGAATATTTCAAGAAATACACTGAAAATCGTGATAATTAGGGTAATGCTAACGGACTGATAGAACTGGTGATCTTGGAAAATTTCTGCGTAGTTCTCGAACCATACAATTTTCGTATTTGGATTAGTCGCTGCCCTGTCGGTGAAACTTATAAGAATCAAATAGACAAATGGAAAAATTGTCATTATTAGAAGTAGGGCAGTAATTGGAGTCAAGAAAAGGATCTTTGCCCTAGCTCTTCTATTTAACATCAATTTATTTGCTGCCTTGGGCAGCTACCTCCGTTCAAGTCTTTTTACTGTAGTACAGAGTCTGAGATTAGGAAAGAGACAGCAAGGCAACTTGCAGCAGAATGCCTTGCTGTCTCTCGCGCTTTAACGGCGCCTTAGTTTACTTGAGTGCCTTTAGGGCAATCTTTTGAGCATTATCTAGCTCTTTCTTTGCATCACCGCCGGTGATTGTCTTATTAACTGCTCTTGCTAATGCATCCGCAACTTGTGGCCAGTTCGCATTTGTCCATGCTAGAGCCATTGCTGTTGTATCAACAGTTGCCAAGATATTCGAGATGGTTGCAGTGTTCTTTGTGCCCATTGCAGCTGCAGCTACTGGATTCTTCCAGGCGCTTGCTCTCGCAGTAGTTACATCAAGTTGTGATTGGTATGCAACCGGTGCTGATGTTGCCCATTGTAAGAACAACCATGCTGCACCTTTCTTTTCACTCTTAGAGTTGATTCCAGCAGTCCAGAACCAAACATTTGAAGTGCTATTGCCGTTGACGCTAGGCATTGGGAAGACATTTAGATTCTTCTTTCCTGCTGAAGTTGCATCACGAAGACCTGCAGTGAATGCAGATGAGTCAGGGAACATTGCTAATGTGCCATCGTGAATGGCCTTATAGTTTTCTGGCCAAGCCCAACCGCTTGCACCCTTAGGGGCATACTTCATTAGTTCTGCGTATGTCTTAAGGGCTGAAATATTTGCCTTTGAATTGAGAACAGGCTTGCCTGCAGCATTTAAGTATTGTCCTCCGGAGCTAAATGAGAATCCTCCGAATGGCCATGGGGTTTCATTTCCATTGGCTTTTCCTCTAGAAGAGAAACCAGCAACTTTACCTTTTGTTGCAGCCTTAGCGGCGACAAGGAGTTGATCGATTGTTTTTACTGGGTTTTTAACAAGGTCTGTTCTTACGAACAAAACTTGGCACTCTGCAGTGATCGGCATTGCGAGTAGCTTGCCATTAAATGTTGCAAGAGAGCGTCCGCCTTTGAAAATATCATCAATCTTGTACCAGCTCTTATCAGTTAACTTTGGATCATTAACAAATTGATCTAGCGGTTCAAGCCAACCAGATGCGGCTGCCTGTCCAAGTGCGTTAACCATAAACACATCTGGGGTCGCGGAGCCGGCACTTAGCTGTTGCTTAATTTTTGGAACAGAAACATCCTCACCGAGTAATTCGTAACTGACTTTAATTCCAGTCAATTCTTCAAATTGTGGGATGAGTTTTTCCATTGCAACCATCCAAGGGTGTGTCTGCACGCCGATATCAATGGTTGTTCCCTTGAACTGTTGCCAATCAATTGCTGATTTAAAATCACTAGCTGATAGTCCTGCTTGCTTGAATCCTGCGGCAGATGAACTCTGCATAGTAGGAATCATTGCAAAAGTAAAAGCACCAAGTACGATGGCAACTTTCTTTGAAGACTTAACTAGTAATGATCTAGTTTTGAATATTTGCATTGAATCACTTCCTTAGGGTGAGAAATTGACAATCTACGTAGATAGATTGTTCTTGCGCTTTCTTAATTTAGTCGCTATCTATATGATGTCAACGACTTTCCTAACCTAATAAGCATTATTAATTTCAAGGTTGTCTGACATGGTTCAAAAAGCAGCGTATTTACCTTGTCAGACAAGGGCGTAAAAAAGTAATTTACAAATTAACAGGTGCATCACCCATTTCTATTGAAATATAAATTTTACAAACCTAAGATGTTTTCGTGAAATTAAATGGATATAGATGCAAAAGATTTTAGTAATTGATCTTTTGAATAGAACTAGTTCAAACTTTGATTGGGAATTTTCAGAAGTTGGCACTGGTCTTCTAGGCACTCTATTGCTCGATATCTTTCACGATATTGATGGAGATTCACCGATTGTTATCGCCGGAGGAGCGATTTCGGGAGTTCCTGCCGTTGGATTAGCTGTCGCTTATGTCGTTGGCCATTCACCACAATCTGGTGGAATAGTGGAATCAAAAATTGAAGGTCGCCTTGCTTCATCATTAAGATATTTGGATTTAGCAGCTATTGTGATTCGAAATATTTCCCGAAACCGAGTAGCTATAAAAATAAGAACAGGATTAAAAATTGATTTTATTGAAGTTGAAAATCTCTTTGGCCACAACATTAGAGAATCAAATTCTTGGTTTCGAAGTCACGAAGAAGGAAATTTCGTACTTGGAACAGTTGGGACCCCTGGCGACTACGGACTTGCGAACGCATCAATAGTTTTCGATGATGGTTTTCCAACTTCAAGTGGTGGCTTGGGCGCAGATTTCGGTAAGCGCTTGCTTAAGATTATTGCATTGGAATTCGGGCAGGTTGACGTTAGCGCGGATGTAAAGGCAATTTCAGATGCCTATGAAATTCGAATCCCTGGTAATCCTTTAACTCTAAGTGAATACAAATCTCCTGGCATGGGGGTTTGGCCTGTTGATCCTGGCCTTCCTGGATATTTGGGTGCGCACAATTTCACTACCGATATTTCTCCAGCAGTTACGCAATTCGATTCCAGTAAAATCCTTAGTTTTGTTCATGTTGAGCAGAATTTTTGCGTTGGTTGCCCACAGAGTTGTTTGAAGAGAATAGGTTTGGGTGAGGTAAACGGCAACTCCAGTATTTTGCATCAACAGGCTTTCCCAATTTGGTTCTCACAACTTGGAATTGCTGACGTAAATGGCGCTATGACTTTTAATGAGTCGTGCCATGTTGCAGGTATCGAGCATGCTAGTGCGGGAAATATGCTCGCATTTTTAGCGCAAACATCTAAAGAGATGGAATTCGGTGATAGCAAGTTGGCTCTTAGACTTTTAAATTCTTGGCAGATAAACCCTAAGACTTTCCCTGGCGGAACAGGAAAATTGTTGGATGCAACAACGAGTGAAAATGCAAGCGCGATGATGCATGTAAAAGGAATACCAATGCCACCATGGGACCCTCGTGGAACTCAAGGTCTTGGATTGATAATGGCTATAAACCCATCTGGTCCAAGATATGACGTTGTAGAGCACGATATTGATTTCGATTTAACTAATTACCCAGCATTCACAAGGGAGAGCACATTGAGCGCCTCCAAAAAGTATGGAATACCAAGTACTGGTTTTAGTTCAGACAACTTAGGTGCTTCGAAAGTTTTAGCTATGTTGAGCCTTTGGCAGTTATGGAGCGCCATGGATTCTTTAGGTGTTTGTACTTATGCAGGCCCGCCAACGCGTGAATTGACCGAGAGTCACATTTTGGAACTTTTTCACTCTATAACTTCATCATCTTTAGATCTCGAAAAATTCTTATTCCTAGGTAAGCTGCGAATAGAAGCCCAGCAAAGCTTTAATTCCAAAGTAAAAGTCTCGGAAAAACTAAATACTTTGCCACAAATATTCTTTGACCAACCGATCAAAAGCGGGCCATCTGAAGGTAAAAAAATTGACCGCCAAGAATTTGAAGATGCTAAACAGCTTGTTTATGAAGCTAGCGGGTGGTCGAACAGAGGAGTTCCTGTCGGGAACACGATGGTATCGAAAGAGTATTTACGTCTTAGAAATCTAGTCAAAGTAAGAATCGACAAATAATGAGAGGGAATATATGAAAGCCATATTGATGCCTGGAGATCGTGTGACTGAGATAGTTGAAAAAGCTATGCCTGAGCCAAATCCTGACCAGATTATTTTAAAGAATAAAGCAGCAGGGCTGTGCGGAAGTGATCTTCATCTTTTTTACCGCCCGCCAGCTTCCGAGCGCAATGGCATTATGTTCGGTCTTCAACTTAATTCAAAAATAATTCCAGGTCACGAGGGTGCTGGAGAAGTATTCAAAGTTGGCTCAAATGTTAAGCACTTAAAGGTTGGAGATAGGGTTGCTGTTGCGCACATAAGTGGTTGTGGCAATTGTATTTCCTGCCGACGTGGTTGGGATGTGCATTGCAAAAATAAGACAACATATGCACTTGATCGCGATGGATTTTTGTCAGACTACACACTTGTTGATGCTCGAGATTGTGTAACACTCCCTAAAAATATTTCATTCGAAGAAGGAGCATTCTGGGCTTGTGGTGCAGGAACTGCTTGGTCTGCAATCAATCGCTTAAACCTTCCAGTTGGCTCAATTCTTGGAGTTGTAGGACTTGGGCCGGTGGGAGCTGCTGCAGTTCTAATTGCATCTTCACTCGGATTGCGTGTTATTGGTTTTGACCCCGTAGCTGAGCGTCGAAAGTTTGCGATGAGCTTAGGGGCAGAAAAATGCTATGACCCAACAAAGCGTGAAGAGATTTCTGCAGTTCTTGATGAACTTGATGGAACTTTTGAGGCTTCCGGATCATCCGCGGGAAGAAATTTATGTTTGGACCTCCTTAAAGTTTGGGGACGAAGTTCATTCGTTGGATTTGCCGATGATGAGACAACCTTCGATATTCATATGCAAATAATCGAAAAGCAGATTCAGCTCAATGGGGTTTGGTTGTTTTCAACACCAGACTTACAGGAATTTATAAATCGGGCATCAGAAAGTGGACTATCTTTGGAACCACTCTTCACTCATAGATATTCTATCTCTCAAGGCGTCGAGGCCTTGATTGAATTCGATAAAGGTTCTGCCGGTAAAACAATGATCTGCTGGTGAAATAAGAATGATTAATCCTGTACTTTCCATCCATTAGCAGAAGAGAGATTATCAAAATGAGCATTATCACTGAGGCAGAGACATTCTTAATTGATATACCTGTTGAGACTGTACGCACGGATTCGGTTCAATCATTTCTAAAACAAGAAACAATATTCGTCCGAATAAAGACTGCTGATGGAAATAATGGGGTTGGCTATAGCTACACAATTGGTACAGGTGGAACAGCTGTTCTAGCCCTTATCAGGGATTACTTACTTCCTAAATTAATAGGAATGGATTCTAGGTATGTTGAAAAAGTCTGGAACGATATTTATTACTCAACAAGAGCAACAGCCACTGGCGCAATAACTTCACTAGCCGTGGCTGCTATCGATACCGCGATTTGGGATTTGAAATGCAAGAGAGAGAAAGAACCCCTTGCAATTGCCGCTGGTGGGTTCTGTGATTTAGTCCCTGTTTATGACACTGAAGGTGGATGGCTCCACATTTCTACTGAAGAATTAGTCCGCGGTGCTTTGGATTCAAAGAAGCGAGGATTCACCAGTGTAAAAATTAAAGTGGGTAAACCTGACCTTGATGAAGATTTAGAAAGGCTTAAGGAAGTACGCGCAGCAGTTGGTCCTAGAATGAGAATAATGGTTGATGCAAATCAATCCATGACATCAACAGAAGCAATTCGTAGGGCGAAAGCATTTGAACCAGTTGATCTATATTGGTTCGAAGAACCGCTACCAGCAGATGATATTTCTGGTCACGCCGCCCTTGCGCGATCAACAAGCATTCCAATTGCCGTTGGAGAAACTATGTATTCCTTGATGCAATTCAATCAATATCTCCATAGTAGAGCTGCTGGAATCATTCAGGTTGATGTTGCCCGAGTTGGCGGAATAACTCCCTGGATGAAAGTTGCCCACCTTGCGGAATCATTTAATGTGAAGGTTTCGCCTCACTTCCTAATGGAAATTCATGTAAGCCTCGTTGCAGCAATTCCCAACGGTCTATACGTTGAATACATTCCACAGCTAAGAGCTATCACAAAAAGTGCAATGACCATTAAGGATGGTTTTGCCGTTGTTCCGAAAAGTAAAGATATTGGAATTGATTGGGATTTCGACAAAATTGACAACCTGAGAGTTAATTAGACTCTATATCGTGAAGAACTGGGCAGGCAATATCAAGTTCCAAGATAGTAAAACTCTCGCGCCAAAAAGCATTTCTGAAATCCAAGATATTGTGCGTACGAATCCAAAGGTAAAGGCGCGTGGTACTGCCCATAGCTTCAACACAATCGCGGATACAAAATATGTGGCACTGCTGCTTGACCAAATGCCGAAAGAAATTATTATTAACAAGGAGAGAAAAAGTGTAACGGTCAGTGCAGCGCTAAAATATGGAGAAGTCGCAGAAGAGCTCCATAAAAATGGCTGGGCGCTCCATAATCTAGCTTCGCTTCCTCACATTTCAATCGCTGGGGCGATAGCAACGGGAACTCATGGCTCTGGCTCTAATAATGGAAATTTAGCCACTGCTGTGAAATCTTTTGATGTTGTATTAGCCGACGGTTCATTTCGTAATATTAAATCTTCTGATGGTGATCTTTATTATGGCGGTGTCATCGGTCTTGGCTTAGTTGGAATAGTTGTGAGAGTTGAGTTAAATATTCAATCAACGTTCAATCTAGGACAAAGCGTTTATCTCGGAATGCAACGGGCTAAGTTCAGAGATAATTTTGACGAGATCATGAACTCCGGATACAGCGTGAGTTATGTAACTACTTGGCAGCAAGAGATAGCTGGAGAAGTTTGGGTAAAATTTCTTGAAGGAACAACCCCGCCTGAAGTTTTGTTCGGTAGCCATGGCGCTACCGAGAAACTTCATCTCCTAAAAAATCATAGCCCGGAACCTTGCAATGATCAGCTTGGAATAATAGGCCCATGGCACCTGAGGCTTCCTCACTTCAAAATGGAGTTCACTCCTAGTTCTGGTACCGAGTTACAAAGTGAATTCTTTGTAAATAGAGCTCAAGCAAGTTCAGCACTTCTTGCACTCGAATCAATTGCCGACCAAATATCGATACCTCTTATGGGATCTGAAATCCGCACCATTGCTAGCGATAATTTTTGGATGAGTCCTCACTATAAATCTAATGATATCGGAATTCACTTTACTTGGAAGCAGATTCCTGAGACTTTTGAAGCGGTAAAGGCAATTGAAACAACTCTGAAGCCATTTCAATATCGCCCACATCTCGGTAAAATCTACACAGCAGCTCCCTCTTACATCTCTTCGGCATTCCCAAAATTCAAAAATTTCCAGGAATTGATCTCCCAGATTGACCCAAATAATAAATTTGGTAATGAAGTAACTGACAGTTTATTTCAATAAAAATAGAAACATTAATTGGCGAGGAGTTTAAATTGGATACGGTCTTAAAGAGCAAGAGCATATTGGAGAGATTTTCACTCGCAGGCAAAACTGCGCTTGTGACTGGTGGTGGGCAGGGTATTGGCCGAGCACTCGCACATGGGCTAGCCGATGCGGGAGCTGATGTTGCCGTTATTGATATTGATCTTGGGTTGGCAGAAGTTGTCGCTAAAGAGATTCAAATTAGAAATCCCAAATCAAAAACTATGGCTCTTCAAATTGATGTAACAAATCCAGAACAAGTAACTCAGATGGTGGATCAAATAGTTGACGGGTGGGGGAAATTAACTATTGCTTGTAATAACGTCGGTATTTGCAATTGGGTTGACTCGATTGACATGACTTATGCCGATTGGCAGAAAGTGATTAGAGTTGATTTGGATTCAGTATTTCTCTGTGCGCAAGCCGAGGCTAGGCATATGTTTAAGAATAATTATGGAAAGATTATTAACACTGCATCAATGTCTGGATACATTACTAATTTTCCACAAGGACAGGCTCATTACAACGCTGCAAAAGCAGGGGTACTTTCTCTGACTCGTTCATTGGGTACGGAGTGGGCCGAAAAGGGCGTACGTGTGAATTCACTTTCGCCCGGGTATACAAAAACCGCTTTAGTTTCGGATTTGTTGGAGACTGAACTTGGCAAAAAAGTTAGTCCAATTTGGTTATCGCGAATTCCACAGCAAAAAATGGCAGATGTTACAGACCTTCAGGGGGCAGTTAATTTCATGGCATCTGAGGCTTCTGACTATATGACCGCTGCAGACATAGTTGTTGATGGTGGCTATTTAGCTTGGTAGTTGAAAGTTACTTTCTTTAACCCGCGAAATTGTTTTGTAACCGGCCCTTAGCGCCGACGTCTGCTTTAAAGAGAGAGCCGGCAAGAGGTTCCTCACCTTTAACAAAGTCTTCATAACTTGGTATGGCACAAGTTATGTAAAGCGTTGAAAGATCAGCTCCACCAAATGCGCAATTTGTTACGAGAGTTGCGGCAACATCAACTTGTGCAAGGAGTTCGCCGGTTGGTGAGAAACTTCTAACGCAGCCACCGCCCCAGAATGCGACCCAGAGATTGCCTGCTGCATCTACACACATTCCATCTGGCGCCCCAGAATATTGACTTACATCAATGGCTTCGAGTTCGCCTTCGAAATCAGAGGTTTCAATATTGAAATTGAAGCGACTCACTTTCTTGGTGGGGGTATCGATGTAGTAACAAATCTTGTTATCAGGAGACCAGTCCATGCCATTTGCAATAGTTATATCTTTTAGGAAAACCTTGGAGTCAAGGTTTGGCGAGATTCGTCTTAAATTTCCTTGCTTGGGTTTGGCATCATTTGCGAAACATCCAACCCAGTAGTTGCCATTTATATCGACGTTGCCATCGTTGGTGCGAACGTTCTCATTAGGCATCTCAAGTGGGGATGTGCCCGTTACATCTAAGTTTTCATTTAGCACGATTAACTTTAAGCCAGCGGCTACGACATAGCCTCCGGATTCGCGCTTAGCAATTGAGGTTACGAGTGAATCGTATTTTCTTTCAATCAGGGTTTTTGTTGCTGGATTCCAAGTATTAATTATTTTCACAAAGGCATCGACCCACATGATTGTTTCGTTCCGCTCGTCCCATAAGAGGCCCTCGCCAAGATCTCCCTTGGTATTTGGGATGCACTCTGCAGAAAATAATTTCATGGAACCCCTTACATAGACGTAGTTTCAGTGTAATCTTCAACGCATAATTAATACAGAGTCTTCTTTGCTTTACTTATTTGATTTGGAGCAATCCCTGTGAAGGTAGTGAGTCTTGAGACATACCTCGTAAACATTCCTTACAAGAGAACTGAAATTAGCTCTATCGTTACTCGTAGCGGAGTTACCTCAGTTGTAATAAAACTAACGACGGATGATGGGCTTGTTGGTTGGGGCGAGGCGTGTTCTGGCGCTGATGTTTATTCAATCGAAGCAGCAATCAAAGCGATGTTCCCATTTGTTAAAGATAGATCGCCATGGGAATCTGCAGAACTTAGAGAGGATGCCTTTCTTCGTGGGTTGTGGGCGATGCGAGTATCGACTGGAAATTTTGCTTGGGCCGCGATTGATATGGCGCTCTGGGATTTATGTGGAAAGAGCGCGGGATTGCCGGTTTATAAATTACTTGGTGGTGCAATTCGATCTGATGTTGATTATTTCTTCTATCTTGGGCATGGAACGGTTGCAGATATTGCAGAACAGTGCGCAGAAGGAATGGCCCTTGGATATGAGACTTATTATTTAAAGACTGGAATTGATCTTGACCATGAATTAGAAATGGTAGCCACGATTAGAAAATCAATTGGCCCAAAGAACCGGATTCGCTTGGATTCAAATGGGGCTTGGTCGCTTCAGGATGCGCCACGGTACTTAGCAAAATTTGAGAAATACGACATTGATTTTATTGAACAACCGGTACGCGAGCACCCAATGTCTTTGATGATTGATCTTCGAACCAAGACTTCAGTCCCCCTTGCGGCAAATGAAGGGTTGTGGAGTGAGGACGATGCAAACCGTTTGATTATGAACCGCGTTGCTGATGTTTATACCTTCTCACCTTATTGGGTTGGAACGCTAGAGAAATTTAGACAAGTTGCCAACGTGGCAAATGTTATGGGTAGCAAGGTTTGCCGCCATACGCACGGTGAGATGGGAATTGCGGCAACAGCATTCCATCATGCAAGTTTGACGATTCCGAATTTAGTAATGGGAAATCAACAGACTGCCGCGCATATGGAAGGTGACATTTTGAAGAAGCAGATACCTACTGCGACCTCACCTAAGTGGGGACTTCCAGAGGGTGTTGGACTTGGTTTTGAAATAGATCAGAGCGCGCTTGAATCGGGAATGAAACGATTTAAGAGTGAAGGACAATATTTACCGTATGGCAAAATCTAATATCAAGCTTTCAAAAGGTGATTTAACGGTAGAACTCTTACCTCAATTTGGTGGGCGGATCTCATCGATAAAGATTACGGGATGCGAAGAGTGGATAACACAGCCACAAGATGTATTAGTTCCTAGATCACCTGGTGATGATTTTATTAGACCGGAAATCTCAGGCTGGGACGAGATGGTTCCAACGACTGATGCCTGCACATCTTTAAATGATTCGAAAGAGCTTCCTGATCACGGTGAAGTTTGGGCCCGGTCATGGGATGTATTAGCGGAGTCATCAGATAGCGCTTTGTTGAACGTCGAACTTAAGGTGCGAACTTTAAAATTTTCTCGAAGTATCTCGTTATTCGATGAATCAAAAGGGAGATACCGAATCGATCTTGGTTACAAGTTAGAGAATGTTGGGCCCGTTTCAACCCCCGCTTTTTGGTCATGTCATCCAATGTTTAGAGGCGAAGGTATTAAGAGAGTGCGGGTTGCAAGTAATAAACCACTAATTCAAACTGCCCCGCCATCCCCCGCTGTGCCCCAAACTTTCTTGCCTTCAGATCTTGCCCATGGGAAATCAATTGAGTATTGGTGTGAAACAGATGATGAAATTGAGAAGGTAGAAATTCTTCGAGATAGCGGTGAGGTTCTGACTTTCGAGTGGGATAAGTCAGAGATTCCCTACTTCGGTATTTTCATAGACAATCACGAGTATTGCCCAGCACAGGTAATCTCGCCACAACCAGCAATCGCCTACAAAGTGAGTGAACGAAGTGCAGAAATTGCTGGGCGAATTCCAATTCTTCCACCAGGAGCAATAGTTCAATGGAAACTCTCTATTTTCCTAGATCGCGAACTATAATTTCGTATGGACTTTAAGGGTAGAAATGTTCTTATAACCGGCGGCGGCAATGGAATTGGTGCTGCGACAGCCAAGAAGTTTGCTGGATATGGCGCAAATGTAATCGTTACTGATCTAGATGGCGCAGCTGCAGACTCTGTTGCAAAAGAGATTGTAAGTAGCGGCGGAATAGCACTTGGGCTAAAGCTAGATATCACCAAGATCAAAGATTGGAACGATGCGGCCACCAAGATTCATGCGGCCTATGGAAAAGTAAATGTGGTTTTTAATAACGCCTATTTAAAGATACTTAAACCAGCGCATTTAACGAGCGTCGAAGAGTGGGACAAGCAAATAGATGTGAATTTCGGTGGCATCCATAAGTCAGTAATTACTTTTATCCAAGATTTACAGGACACAAATGGCTCGATGGTTAACACCTCATCAGTACATGCCCACTTTGGATTCCTGGGAGCTGGAGTGTATGCAGCCACTAAAGGCGGAATAGTTTCACTTAGTAACCAACTTGCAGTTGAGTATGGACCAAAGGTTCGGGTAAACGCAGTTCTTCCTGGTCCAATCATGACCCGAGCGTGGGATACAGCAACTGATGAAAATTTTGATGAAGCAATTCGGGGAAATGCAATGCACCGCATGGGACTTCCGGAAGAGGTTGCTGAAGCAGTCTGCTTCTTGGCTTCGGACAAAGCTTCATATATTTCTGGGGCTTCGCTCTTGGTAGATGGTGGATTTAGCGCGCAGAAAGATTTATCAAAGAGTTAATTTTCCAAGTGAAAGCGGGAGCAGTGAAGATTACGCATAAGTCACTTGGTGTTAAGCGAATCATTAATGCCTCGACGACTTATACCCGGATAGGTGGATCGTTAATGGATTCCACCGTGGTTGATGCGATGGCGCGTGGTGCTAAATCATTTACAGATATGTACCAATTATTGGCTGCAAGTGGCAAGCGGATTGCGGACTTAACTGGAAATGAAAGCGCATATATAACACCTGGGTGTGCTTCAGCGATAGTGTTAACAGCGCTGGCTCTCGGCGAACTTGATGAAAGCAAAGAGCGCACAGAAGTACTTATCGATGTGAGCCACAGAATTCCTTATGACAAGGCAGTTACTTTTGCAGGAAAGAAATTAGTTGAATTCGGTGGGCCAGGAAAGCGCAGCGAAGCTGATTTAGAGAGCGCGATTTCAGATAAGACCTTGGCGATCTTCTGGATTGCTGGCACTTATGTTGGGGATGATGCTTTAAGAATTGAAACTACCGTGCGAATCGCAAAGAAACGCGGCATCCCAGTAATTGTTGATGCGGCGGCGCAATTACCGCCAGTTTCTAATCTCTCCTTCTTTACCGTTAAATCAGGCGCCGATCTGGTTTTATTTAGCGGCGGAAAAGCCTTATGCGGACCGCAATCGACAGGTCTCATGCTTGGGAGTGCACGAATAATCGAAGCCGCAGCAAAGTTGGCCGCACCTAACCAAGGAATTGCTCGGGCATTTAAAGTAGGAAAAGAAGAGATCTTTGGAATCACCCAAGCGATTGAGAATTATCTTGAGCGCGATCATGAAAAAGATTTAAAGATGTGGCAGAAGAGTTGCGAGAAGATTTCAGCAAAACTTTCTAATATTTCTGGGCTATCTGGTGAAATCCACCAATTCAATCAAGCGGGGCAACCAATTCCACGTGTTGAGATTAAGTTCGACGCCAAGTTGCCAAGTGAGACGGCAAATAGAGTTTATGAAAACCTTTTAGCGCAAGACCCAGCAATTGTTCTGGACTTAGATGGGCCGCTATTTATTAGTCCTGACATGTTGAAGAAGGGCGAAATTAAATTAGTGATTGTGGCTTTAGAGAAAGCGCTGAGGTAAGTTACTGCTCTTCGTAAGGTATTTTTGAAACTAAACCACCAGCATCAACAGTTAAAATCTGGCCGGTCATCCCCGTCAATTTAACGCTCAAAGCCAAAAACGTTTCAGCTATCTCTTCGGGTGTGCAGAGCCGATTCAATGGATTCTGCTTTGCTAAATTTGGATACCACTCAGGACGGTGCGCCCATTCTCTTTGATTTCTTGGAGTAGGAACATCTCCAGGTGCGACTGCATTAATTCGAATTCCGTGAAAACCTAACTCGCCAGTCAGAGAATGCACTAAACCTATGATTCCGGCCTTTGCCGCTGCATATCCTGGTAATCCATAAGAAACAAATGCATCAGTTGAAGTAGTTAACGTTATTGACTTGTCTCCCTTGGCTTTAAGCATGTTTGGAAGAGCCGCCTGAATAGTAGAAAAGGCAGTTATCAAATTATTTTCAATTGACTGTCTAAATGCCTGAATCGGTAGATCAGTAACCGGCAGATTCGACTTCTCTTCAGGAAGGGCGCCTCCGGCAATAACAACTAAATGATTAATTGGTTCAAGGCGCTTACACATATCCTTTAGTTCAACTTCATTAGCCAAATCCAAAACTAAAGCTTCATATCCCGCTTCTTGAACTCCCTGTTTTAAGTCAAGACCAACAACTTTATGTCCAGCGGTTAAGAATGCTCGGACGGTAGCGCTTCCGATTCCACCGGCAGAACCAGTAATTAAAACCGTTGTCACAGAAAACTTTTCCAAGATTTCAAGATTGAAGCGATCTCAGACTTGTGATTCTCAGAAAGTGTAGAGATTGGTGGTCTTACAGTTGGGTTCGAAATTAGATTTATCTGAGCCATTGCTTCTTTTACAACTGATACGTTGAGAGAGCTTGAACCCACAGCACGTAAGTCTTCAAATGGCTTGATTAGTTTCCATAGCTCCATCGTTCTGGCGGAATCACCTTTTTCAATAGATGAAAGAAGTTCAAGTGACAAAGTTGGCGCCACATTCGCTAATCCAGAAGTAAATCCAGTTCCTCCTACAGAAGCATAGAACGGCGCCCATATTTCAGCTAAACCACAAATAGGAACAACAGCGGAGCCGTAATTTTCTACGAAATTTGCAAAGCCCATTAAATCCGTAATCGCATACTTTACGGCGATCATATTCTCTATTTTTACAACAGAGTCCAATACGTGACGTGAAAGTTCTTTACCGCGCAAATACAACTCGACAGCGCCCTCAGTCTCACTAGCAATGGCTCGGTAATATTCGATCAAACCGTCATCAGAAATATATGGATGATTTGGAAAATGAATCATTACGCCCTGAGCACCAGATGAAATGGCGTGCCTTGCTTGTGCTTTCGCGCTATTTACATCTCCACCAACACCCACAATTGTTATTGCGCCCTTAGCTGCATCAATTGTTGACTTGGTGACTTCCTCAATTTCTCGTGGGGTAAGACTCAAAAACTCGCTTGTGTTTCCGCATGCAACCACAACTTTAATTCCTGCCTTGAGCATTCGTGCGATGCTATTTTGTAGTGCAGCTTCATCCACATTCCCTTTGGAATCAAAAGGCGTGACAGGAATCGCGCTTATTCCTCTTAACTCGGTAGAAATTTTAGAAAGCATGCTCTTCTCCTTATTTCCCGATGCCCGAAAGCATACCTTTAATGAAAAATCTCTGACCAAATATGTACATTAGTAATGGCGGAATAATTGATATCAGGGCTCCAGCCATAACTAGAGGGATGTTGGTCGAGAAACGACCTTGAAACAAGACTAGACCCGACATTAAAGTTCTTGAATTTTGCTGTTGTAAGAAAACCATGGCAATAAGAAGTTCATTCCAAGCATAAATGGCATTAACTAAAATTAAAGTAAAAATCGCTGCGGATGACAACGGGACCACAATTCGCCATAGGGTTGATATGGCAGAGAGACCATCGATTTTTGCGGCTTCTATTAACTCTCTTGGAACTGATTTCATAAAATTTGAAAGTAGAAAGATCGAAAAGGGTAGAAATAATCCTGTGTAGAAGAATATGACCGAAGGCAAGGTATTCATCAAATGTAGATCCACCATCAGCGAAAACATAGGAATAACAAGAGTAACGGGCGGTATCACCATGAGAGCAATATTGGAATTTAGCATCGCTCTCGTTGATTTCCAGCCACCAAACACAATGGAATAACTGGCAAACAAAGCTATCACGGTACAAAATCCAACCGAAAAAATACAAACAAGGAGGCTGTTAAAAGCCCAGTGCAAGACTGGAAATGAGTTAAATACCTCTTTGATATTTTCAAGACGAAGACCCTGCGGTAGGTTCAGCGGCCGAAGCATATATTCTTGATTTGTTTTCATTGCTGTCTGCAAAATAAACCAGACTGGATAAATAGAGGATATAGATATGACAACTAGGAACCCTTGTTGAAGTAAACCCAGCTCCCTTAGTCGTTTCATAATTCTTCCTGATTACGGCGAATACGAGAATATAAGTAAATAAAGATTCCACTTAAACCAAGAAGATATACGGCTGCCGCTGATGCATACCCGACAGACCCCAATGAGAACCCATATTGCCAAATAAATAGATCCATAACCATTGATGAATTTCCAGGGCCACCGCGAGTAAGAGTGAATACGTATGGGAAAACCCATGCCAATGCATTTATGATCTGCAGTACGAATAAGAATTGGATTGTATTTTTAAGTTGAGGGATTATTACGTACCTTTGTTTCTGCCACTTTGAGGCACCATCAACTATTGCTGCTTCATTTACTTCCTGAGGGAGTGATAAGAGCGCTGCAGTCAAAGCAATAACTGAGAATCCAAGTTGACTCCAAATAAGCAATCCCCCGACCGAATAAATGGAGAGGGCGCCATTTCCAAGCCAATCAAGAGCTAATTTGGATAAATGTAGGCGATTCAAAACGGTATTAAGAATTCCGCTTTGCTGAAGCAAATAAGAAAAACTTAAGCCGACTACTGTGCCAGGAATAATATAAGGAATAAATACGATGATGCGGTAGGTTCGCCAGCCTTTAACGCCCTCGTAGAGAATGAGCGAGATTGTAAGTGCTAAAGCAACGGATACCGGAGCCGTGATAAGTAGTTTTAAGTTGTTCTTAATCGCAATCAAGAAAACTGAGTCATGCAGAAGATTGTAATAATTTGCAAAACCTACCGGCGCTAGATCTCCAACCCTGCCGGCATAAAAACTGAATTTAACAACTGAAATCAATGGGAATACGAAGACTACTCCAAGCATGAAAATCGCTGGAAGTAAGAATACGGCGGGCCAGATTTCACGGTATCGGCCGTTACGTAAGCGGTTTTTACCTCTTACTGTAACGGCCGATCCTTGAGACTCAATCATTGATTCAGTCTATAAGCCTTACTTACCTGACGCCCAAAGTTTGTAAGACTTGAAGTCTGCAGGCTGTTGCGTTTGCCATTGCTTAATTGAGTTTTGAATGTCTGCTGCAGCTTTAGCCGGAGTACTAGTTCCAGTTACAACTGCCGCACCAAATGGACGGAGTCCATTTGAATCTACCTGAGGTGGTGCGTAGTTCTCAGCCCATAGTTGTCCGGGTTGTGAATTCAACGCAAATAGCTTCTTCATCAATGGATTCTTGATGTTAGCCGCAGAGAATCTCTTATCTGCTGGAAATGCACCAGTAGCCTCATACCAACTTGCTAAATTCTCAGGTTGGTGAAGCCAAGATAAGAATGTTGCTGCTGCTTGCTTATTCTTAGACCAAGAGGTGATGAAAGCAGATATCGATTGTGTCGCAGTGTGGAAATTTGCAAGTTTTCCAGTTCCTAATTTTGGAGTCATTTGAACACCAATTTGTTTTTCTAGTCCAGCTTTAACCCAAGCAGCAACGTTTCCATCTGTTGTCCAGGTCATCGCTCCTTTACCTTGAGCGAAATTTTGCCATGCTTGATTGATATCGATTGAGGCAATATCTTTGTTGAAATAGCCCTTCTTCGAAAGCGTATCAAGTTGGGTCAGGTAGCTTGAATACTTAGGATCAGTAAACTTAGCTTTGCCGGTATAAACATCTTTGAGTTCTTGAACAGAATCTAGATTTTGAGTACCGACTGTTGCTTGGAACCAAGCTCCGAATGCGCCATCTTTAAGGCCCATTTGAATTGGAGTAATACCAGCAGCCTTTAATTTTGCAGAGAATGCAAGGAATTCAGCCCAGGTAGTTGGTCCCTTATTTGGATCTAAGCCAGCTTTCTTAAACAGTGTCTTATTCCAAACAAATGGTTCACCGAGCAAATACAAAGGCATTGCCCAAACTTCTCCACCTGAAACATTTTCGCTGGTGTTTAACCAATTAGCCATTTCGGATGGCTTAACAAGTCCCTTAAGGGATGCAACTTGACCTCTCCAAACAGGAGTGAGAACTGGCAAAGTAGCCCATTGCATTGCAATGTCGGGTCCGGATTTTGATTGTGCTGTTGTTTCAAAAGCGCCCTGAAGGGTATCGCTACCTTGTGGCACTAACTCAATAGAAATATTCTTATGGAGAGCTTCGTACCGCTTAATTGCGGCCTGCATCCAGGCTGTCGATCCTGGTACATCAGATTCAGCCCAGAACCAATAAACCAGCTTTCCTGAATATGGATCTGCTGCACTTTTAAAGGCCGAGCTTGCAAAGGTTTGTGTATTTGAAAATGCTAAGCCAGTTATCGAAACAATTGCTATTAAAAACGAGAGTTTCCCGACCTTGCGTGATGTGCTAAATCTACTCAACATTCCGTTTCCTTTCGTTGGAGTAACACCATTTACTCACATCAAACTCGAGGTCTGAGAATGTAATTTCGATCGTAGTGCGAATCGTTATCGCCTTTTTGAATCGAACTCCCTTTGCTTGTTGTGTATACGTGAGCATACTTATCCATTCTTTCCCTGTCTAGAGTGACACCGAGCCCAGGACCCTGTGGAACCTGCAGATATGGGCCCTCAAATTTCATTAATCCACCCTCAATAATGTCATCCTCGAGATTCCAGTAATAAGTCTGATTATCTAAAATGAAATTTGGATATGCCGCATGTAACTGAAGAACTGCTGCAGTAGCAACGCCTAATTCACCAAATGTGTGAGTTACAACAGGCAAGCCCGCGACTTGTGCCAAGGTCGCAGCAGTGCGAGCACCATTTATTCCAGAGTCAAACCTTGGATCTAATTGAAGCGCGTCGGCTGCAGCATGTTTAATGACATTCAAACTTCCATCAACAGAGAGTGAAGCTTCGTGGGCAAGAATTGGAACTGAAACTGATTGGCGGACCGCGGCCATATCTTCCAAGTTAGAAGCAAGAACTGGTTGCTCAATATATTCAGGGCTAAATTCTTCCATTCGTTTAATTATTCTTTTCGCAGCCCCTGGCGACCAAGCTTGATTTGCATCAACTCGAATTCTCGGTTCATCTCCAACAGCTTCGCGAATTAATTTCATTCGTCGCACATCTAGTGATGGTTCAAATCCCACTTTAAAATACAAGGTTCGAAACCCTTTTGAAATCCATTCTTTAGCTTCTTCTGCCATTACTTCAGGTTCAGCAGGTGGGATGTCGGCATAAAATGGCGACTGAGTTCTCCACGCATTTCCCCAAATTTTGTGCAGAGGTTGGTTAAATATTTTTCCAACCAAATCCCACAAAGCCATATCTAAGCCAGATAAAGCCCAAGACATTCCCTGTGTTCCTAAATGTGCCATGAGAGTTTCGGCATAAATTTCGTAACGCAAAATATCGTGCTCGAGTGGATCACGGCCAACTATTAGTTTCTTTACCGCTTCTAACATCACTACGGTAACTTGAGGATCACCAGCAAATACAACAGGTGATTCTCCAATGCCAACTAAACCTTCATCAGTTTCGACTTCAACAATTACGCTAACTTGGTGAGAAAATCCTTGTCCAATTCGACGCCAAGAAGATTTGTACTGTCTCTTTTGTGGGACCGCAACAATTGTGGTTTTTAAATTTGTTATCTTCATATCATTTCCTCCGAAAGCTTCGTGGAAAACTCAACGAATCAACGGTGAGTGTTCCTTGGGATTCCATTACCATTAAAATTCCTTGAATACTTAAAGCAAAATCAGCTTCTCTATTCTTTGGAAAGCTGTCATATGAAGCATGCACATTGGCGCAAATTTTCAATAAAGTGCTACTTTCATTTCCAATCGCCATTTCAGTACGGTAACTGAGGTCATCAATAGATTCAAGGGATTCTTCGAGAAAAGAATCTACTGAATTTCCCCGAAGAGGTTGTTCGTGAGAACACAAGAGAAGTTCAATCTTAAGTTTCTGCAACTTCTCAATCGAAGATCGATAAATTGTTGGACTTATAAATTGTGGCGGATATAGAAAAGATCCATCACGATTTCGAATTCCAAGCCCCATGACACCGTCTCCGGAAATAAAAATCTTTGAATCTGGGATCCAAACCCCAAGATGACCCGCGCTGTGCCCAGGAATATGCAGAATATTCACACCAAAAGGTGACTCTGCAAAAACAAGGTCGCTACTTAACTTTTTGCTAACTTCAAAATCTGAACCCATTCTTGAATTGATTCTTACGTGAGCTTGACTCGAAAGTTCAATCTCATCTGAGAGCTTAAAAGGCTCATATCTCCTCTCAATAGTTGAAACCAAACTTCCTAGTGGAGGGCAATCTTCAATATGAGCAATCACCGTCAAATCTGGAAAAGCCTCCTTAAGCATTGCCGTTCCGCCAAAATGATCAGCGTCTGGGTGGGTAATTAATAAGGAGATTTCTGAGCCATGATCTGCAAGCTTTTTAAGAGTAGGAATTAAAGCGAATTCAGCGGAACTCGGTAACCCTGCATCTATTACTAGAATTTTCTTCCCTACTAAAAGAATATATTGTGAAATTATTCTTGTCTCATCATCTTGCTCTAACCGAAATAGGTTCGGGACAATTTCATCAATTTTCCCAAGAAGAGTTGTCATTTCTTACCTACCATCAAGAAACTTGATAGAGATTTCTCGACTGATTTTTGCGGTACTCCTAGTTTGCAACTCCGAGGAGTAATAATGTCTACAAGATCTTGCACATCGAGAGATCGCAATAGGTCATGCTTATAGAACATCGGTGAAATTTCTGAATTTACAACCATTAATTCCTGAAAGCTTGCAATCCCACTAGACCCACATCGATTTACTCGGTGATCAAGCGCAGTAATAATCAGACCAAGAAGCCCATATTCTTCTTGACCCCAAATAACAATATTTCCCTTATCAATCTGTTGCCCAGTTGAATAACGAGTGGAAAGGAAGTCGATGCATGCGATTCCATCTGTGATGCGTTGATTCAATAAATCTCTATCTATCATCCAACTTGCGGTTGCAACTTCGAATTCAGAGCAAGCAGTCTTCCCTGTTCCTCTTAAGTCTGGAGCAAGAACTGCATAGCCCATATCTAGCGCCTTCTGTGCTTCCACAGAGTTAAGTGCACTTTGCGCCCCATTCTTATGAAGCATCACAAAAACTCCGCAAAGATCATCTGTCCAATTTTTAGGTAAAGCAAATTGCGCGTTGATTTCAATTTCTAATTCTGATTGAATTTTTAGGGTTTGTATGTGCCAACGATCCTCGGAGCGATGCTGAACTACTTGCACTCTTTTCGAAAGAGGTTTTGGAATTGGGCCAAGAATCTCTCGTAATCTCTCCAGGCTCAAAACTGGTCGAATATTCTCAATCCCTAAAAGCATGCCTTTTGAGAAATTAACGAGAGCTTCATTCGTGTCAATTGGAAATTCAAAACACGTTCCTTTTGAAGGTAATGGACGAAAGTGCTGTGGATTTTCTGCCGTTGCCACTTCATGTGAATGTGGCCATTGCGGCGCAAATGGAATATCCGAAATGAAATCACTTCCAACATTTTTTTCAAAGTTCTCAGCGATGAATCTGATCAAGGTGATGGCAGTACTTTCGTGCAGGCCATGCCCGCCTTTGACCTCAACATATTTGAAATTCTTTTGTGTTCCTGTTGTTTCGGCGATTGACCGAACCTCATCAATAACTTCACGTGCTCCCGCGATTGGAAAACCTGGATCACTCAAGGCGCTTACGATAATTACCTTCTTGGGATCGAGTGTTGAAAGTATTTTCCCCACTGTGCCTATTACGCATAATCTTGGAATCTGATTGCACAAATCGAGCCAACCATCCCAACCAGTCCCGTAAGCAGCGTCACGAATTTGACTCACATGCGTGTTAACAATGCATCCAATTGCAGCAACCTTTATCCGATCGTCTATTACCGAAGCAAAAATTGATATGAAGCCGCCGCCCGATGCTCCTACTAATCCGATTTTTTGGGAATCAATTGACTCCAAACTTTCTAACAAATCAACAGCTGATAACGTTTCTCGCACCATCCAGCCAATATTTGTAATACCAACAAGCAGTGGCGCTAACTGACCATGCTGATGCCATCCAACTCTTCTTTCGCCCTGACCCACTGGATCAAAACATAAAACGGCGACTCCCGCCTTTACTAGGTTGACATTAAAACGCTGGACTTCTCCTGCAAGTTTGCCATCTTCCATCCAATGCCCTGGCGTATGTACAACTGCAGGATGTTTTCCGGGCAAGTCTGGAATATATAAGTGGGCTGGAATTGGAAAACCTTCGATAGGTTCAAAGATTAATTTGCGAACGATGTATCCATCTAGTTTTACATCTTCAATGAATTTTGGTTCTGTAATTGATGTTGGAATCTTGTTAAACCCTATTGCGTCAATTATTTCGTTACGTATGTCCGAATTGGTCTTAGCAGATGAAACTCCAGATGACTTCGCCAGTTCCAACGCCCTTGCAACTATAAATTCTGCTGGCACGTACGCAATTTACAAGAGATTCTGCCTTATGACAATGGTTGTAAATTCCTAGAGACTCTCATATTACTTACACAGTCCTTGAACCGATCAACTCCCCTGCGGCACTAACAAGAAGTGTGACATCTAGAAGTGCGACCAGCATTAGTAATTTGAAGAGAATAAACCTTGGCGCGAAGATGCTTAGGGTTGCGGTGATTATTCCGATCACAAGGATTGTGGTGTTTGGTTTAGCGCTATGCAAGATTATGGTGGCGGCAATAAGAAATACGGATGTGATTAGCCGTGAAGGAATGCGACCTAGGGATATCGGCAGACTATTTATGCCACTGGCCTTATCTTCTTTGAAATCTTTAAGGACGTTGGCGAAGTGCGCAGACATTCCAAGCAGCCCACCGGCCCAGAAGAGCCAGAGTGGTGGTGTGCGATCGGTGGAGATCACAAGCGCTGTCGGAAGAAGTGCGAATGCAAGTGCGTAAGGGATCGGTGAAAACGCAGTTGGTTTTAAATAGAAGTTATAGGAAACGCCGAGGCCGATACCGAGAATAGAAATTGCGCCAGCTTTAAGGCCAAGTGGGCCCAGGATGTTTAAGATTATTGCGATTGGTAGAACTATAAATATTACACGCTTTAGTTCTGCTGGTTTTAGAGCGCCGATGACGAGTGGCTTGTTAACGCGATTATGTTTTAGATCATCGCGGAAGTCATAGAGATCATTCGTCCAACCAACGATTAATTGGCCCAGGAATATTCCAAATGCGATTACGAAAGCGGGGCCTTCCCACCAGAGTTTGGTGGCGAGCAAGAAGGTAACAACAGTTACAAGTAGTGTTGGGCCAAAGTGCGATGCGATTAGATAGCTCTTAATTTTGGCCATGCCTAAGAATAAATGATTAATATGGAACGGTCTTTGTGAACTGCCAGCCGATATGGGCGGTGTATTTCTTATTGGCTGGTATGTATTCACGGTAGAAATGAATCCCTTTAGCTGTTGGCGTTATTGAGGCATTGAATGAGTATTTCTTTGTGCCCAATTTTATGATTTTGAAAGTCTGAATTGTCTTCCACTTACCAGCAATCTTCTCTTGAATCTGTAAATCTGCTCGGGCAACAGTCCAAGTACCATTTGAAACCAGGCATGGATTGTTTATGTAACAAAAGCCACTCGAAGCTGGATACTTTGAACCTGAACCATCTTTCCAAACTTTGAAATCAAGAATATTCGCACCGCCTTTTGAAGTTCCTATGTACTCTTTCCTTTGAGGGTCAAGTGTTGTTTCTAAGTTCTCCTTTGACATTTCACATCCTTCGCCAATCATCAGATCAGATTTAGATGCGCAAGGATGGCCTACACCTAAATTATGAATCAGTTCGTGGGCTATTGCAGAAGATGCATCATTTAGTTTTTTGTTCTGGGCCAAGTAGCCAAACTCGAGATACCAACATTTATCGCTGCCCGGAGTAGTCAGCGCGGTAGCACCAGGTTGAGAAGCGAAGCCACAATAACCTTTCCCAAGCTGGGCATCCACGATGAAGAGAAGATTCTTTCCAACAAGATCAGAACCATTTTGTTCGATGAATTCTGCGCGGAGTTTGGGGAGTGCTTGCGCCCGACCAGCAGCAGTATTGCCAGTTGCATACTTGATATCTAAATCATCAGGTAAGTATTTACTACTCATAGTCGAAACATCATAGGAGCCTTCATAAGTATCGAATACAAATTCTTTCCCTAGTTTTCTTTTCATCCAGGCATTGGTCAGATCGAGCCAATTACTTAGATCTCCGCTCTGATAGTAATTGTGTGGCGTTGCCCCTTTAACTTTCACATAGACCACGTGAATCTGGAAACCATTTATTTCATCTGGGCGATCTTTCTGGGCTTCTGGAAGTATTTTTGGCGCTGGAAGAATATTAATTATTTGGGTTAAATCTGGATTTGGTGTTGCAAGGAGTTCATTGTTCTGCGAGATTGTAAATTCGCATTGCCCAGCACTTAAAAGTTTAAGAACTTTCGCGCTCTCATCGAAGTCGCAGATTACTGGATTTTTAGAAGTTAGGGTCTGAGATATTTCATAAGACATCGGTGAGAAGAAATAAGTTGGAATCGTGCCAACACTTAAAGGTAAATCTTCGGCGATATTCAAATCGGTCATTGCTATTTTTTCGTTTGTAACCAGTTTGCGAGTGACCTGATACTGCCCAGAGCTACCACAATTGTTATATGCATACGCTGAAAAAGTTACTTGATCATTTTCTTCTGCCATTGGTGCTGTAAATGTTGCGCTTTCGGCTGCCGAAGTAACTTGTGTTGGCACCCAGGCCGCCCAAGGCTCCCAAGAATCTTTGCTGACTTTTTTAACTGCGTATGCATAATAAATAGTTGTTGGAAGTTCTCCAGTCTTTGCAGGTGTAACAGTAAATATTGGACCGCCCGAGGTTCCCCAAATAGTTTTAACGATTGGGAGGCTTGGGGCAGCACTGCAAGCCCAGGCGCTTTCAAAACTTGTTGCTAGCGGAATTATTGAAAAACCTAAAGCCAAGACAACAGTCTTGATTGTTAGCCGCTGGGTTCTCATTGTTCAATGTTAATTAGTCGTGTCTTCCGCGTCTACGTTTCGGCAATATTCACAGAAATAACTTATTCACATTTTTTTTCTCAAGCTAAAGACCTTACGCCCAATCTAGTTACTTTCACCCTGCCCGTTTCTTTCTCGAAGCAAGTTGAGCACGCCGCCAGCGTTCACTCACTTGCTTTCTCTGCTTATCGCAGAGGATTTCGAGAAGGGAGGATGTCATGGAAAAGGGAAAATGGATTGCATTTATTGCAATCATCGCCAACTTGATACTAGCTATCATGAAATGGCGATCGGCCTACTAGCGTGAACAAGTAGGCCGCAATCCAAAATCCCTCTAACGAAGGGTAGGTGGCTTCGGGAAGAAATTCCCGGGCCATCTGGTGAAAGCCTATAGCAAGTTGAGTTTGAAATGTAAGAAAATATTACGAAATCGCAAACTACTTTAAGTTACTTAATTAGCTTTTGGCGCTTCGATTTCGTTCAGTAATTTTGGTTCTTCAGTTGGGATGCGCTCTTCTAAGCCTTTGATCTCCTTCATTACGCGCTCTAGTCCATCAGAGACATGTATTAAAGCGAATGCAAGAAAACGATTGAACTCTTCGCCAACATCTTTTTCAAATAAGATTCCAGAAGATTTTTTGCGATTAGAAACATGGAAGATGAAATCGCCACCGTCGGGGCTTGCACCGGCGCCTATCCACTTATCGAATTTCCATTCAGCAGTATTGGTCAAGCCATTAAAAACTAGGCGATCGGTCGTTAAGTAAACCTGCCCTGTGTCTTTGTAAACTTGAATTTCTTCGCCGGGAATAAAAGTTCCACGTTGTGCGCCGACTCGATAACGAATGCCGGCAACAACCGGAATGCTAAAGCCCTGGCTTGAACCAACATATTGTCCGGCGGTGCGGCCAGCCTCGTGAAATTGACCAATGCCTGCCCAGATTACATATTCACCTTGCTTGGTAATCATGTTGTGGCTTTCAGCATCCTCGCCATCTTGCACGGCGATAAATGCCTCTTTTAACTTTGCAAGTGTTGCGACATCTTCGGACCATTCTTCATGCAAGCGGTCAACTTCGCGTTGTGCTTTCTTACCTTTTGGATTACCAAAGAGGTCATTGAAGAAGCCCATGCAATTAGTATTTCATCAAAGCGGTAGGCCGAGCTGTTTGCGAAAGTTAAGGGAATCCCAGGCGTCGAAACCTGAGACAACTAGTCCGCCTTCAACTTTATCGATGCTTACGCCATCAACCGATACCTTCTTATTGGAAGGTGGCTGGCCTTCAAGTGGTCCAGTCTGCGTTCCAGTTGAAATTGAGGAAGCTGCGATGGTTGATGGTTGCACCAGATTCCAAGCACTTCGCCGAATCGTTCTTCCAGTAACTCTGCCCGGACTCGTTACCGCGGTTATCTTCACCTTCGTTGCAACCTGGAATGAATTTACAGTTGCGCTAACAGTTATTAGCTCTCCATCGCGTCAGCCAATTTCAACAGGTATTACTACCTTCGTTGGGCAATATGACGTTGCTTGGGAATACCTATTCGCAACGACAGCAATAGCAATTGTTCCTGTTGTAATTCTCTTCATCAGTATTGAAAAGTACTTGGTTGGTGGGCTAACTGCAGGAAGCGTTAAGTAATTTAACCGCTTTTTTATTTAACTAGGCCAATTTGTCTGACCGAACGTCCTGGCAACTCACTTGTGCGCTTGCCACCATCTAGAGTTTTTATCCCGCTAATCCAAACACTTTCAAATCCTGCGGCTGGTAGCCGTGGCTCCTCATAAGTTGCCCGATCTTTAACGGTTGAAGCATCAAAGAGCGTTAGGTCTGCGATATATCCAGTGCGAATTAGGCCGCGATCTTTAAGTGACAGACGCTTTGCTGGGCGCCCAGTCATGCGATTTATTGCACCTTCCATCGTAAGAATTTTCTCTTCGCGTGCATAAACTCCAAGGTATCTCGCGAAAGTTCCGTAACCACGTGGATGTGGGCGATTTCCGGTCAAGATGCCATCGGTACCAACCATGTGTTTTGGATGTTGCATGATCGCACGAACATTTGGTTCGTAACCTGAGTGCAAGATGCAGGAGATTTTGAAATCTTCATCAACAATTAAATTAAGGTAGAACTCGACGGGATCCTTACTTTCAGCCTTTGCCGCTTCAACTAAGTAAACTCCAACATACTTCTCATTATGTTTCTGGGTCACACCGGCGATAACGATGCAAGACCAATTAACAATGCCGCCTTGATTTCCATCAGATCCACTTACATTTAAGTTGTTAATAATCTTCAAGCGATTCTGGGGATCAACAATTCGAGAGCGCATTGCCTCTTTACCGCCAGCCTGGCACCATGATGGAAGCAGTGCGTGCAGATAGGTAGACCCCGCTAAATAGGGATAGGTGTCGAGAGTTACATCGATTCCTTCGGCTTCAGCCTTTGCTAATTTTTCAAATAGTAAATCGGTCTTGTCATGAAATATCGGCGCGCTCATATGGCAGTGCGTAAGGTTTAGCGCACATTTCGCAGCCCGACTGATATCAATACATTCATCGACTGCATCTAGAAAATTAGCGCCATAGTTACGGTGGTGCGGAGAATAGAAGCCGCCATACTTTGCAACAACGGCTGCTAACCTAGAGATCTCTTCGTTGCTGGCATACATCGCAGGAACATAGGTAAGGCCACCTGACATTCCAACTGCGCCTTGGCGCATTCCTTCATCGACCAATGCAAGTTGGTGTTTAAGTTGCTCAGGTGTCGCATCGCCTGGTTCATTGCCACAAGCAAGCATTCGCACATTGCCATGAGGAATTAAGTAGGCAACATTTACTGCGGCGCCACGATCAACAACGTTTAGATAATCACCGACTGATCTAAATTTCCAATCTATGCCGGCAGGATCAGCGTTCCAGCCAAATAGTTGATCACGCAGTACCGCAAGAGTTGTTTCATCTGATGGCACATAACTCAGACCATCTTGGCCAAGTACTTCAAGGGTCACACCTTGGGTCACCTTTGATAAATGTTGCGGATCTGAAATAACTGCAAGATCCGAGTGGGCATGCATATCAATGAAGCCAGGGCTCAAAGTTAAATCCGAAGCATCGACAATTTTGCCGCGTTCATTTCCCTTTATAACTTTTCCGATTTCAGCAATTTTGCCGTCAACAACAATTACATCTTCTCTAACACCAACAGAACCGGAGCCATCAATTACTGTGGCACCGCGAACCGTGAAGGTGTTATCAGCCATTATTAATCTGAACCTTCAACCATGGGATACATCGGAGCAAATCCGGCAAGCAATCCGCCATCAACTACAAATTCAGTTCCTGTCATCCATGGTGCTTGATCGGATGCTAGATAGAGAACTGCGGCTGTAATATCGGAAGGCTTTCCTACGCGCCCAAGTGGGTACCAAGATTTCAAATTATCAAATATTGTGGGATTTCTATCGATACGCTCTTGCCAAACTTCGGTTGCAATCGTTCCCGGAACAATTGTGTTGCATCGAATATTATGCTTTCCATATCGAACAGCAACTGTGCGAGTAATTGCATGGAGCGCAGCTTTAGATGCGGTGTATGAATCGCTTCCGATCATCATCTTCGAATTAACGGTACCGATATTGATTATCGAACCACTATTTCGCGCAATCATGCCAGGCAGCACTGCTTGTATGCATAGAAATGGCGCGGTTGTGTTTATCGCAAAGGTCTTATTCCACATTTCCAGCGTGCTTGCAAGCATATCTTCGGCATCATGAAATGCCGCATTATTTACAAATACTTCGATTTTGCCAAAATCTTTCTCAATCTTCGCAATCGCATCAACGATTTGTGATTTAACTTCTAGATCAACGACGTAACCAGTTACATCTCCACCAGTGCTTTTAAGTTCAGCTACCGTCTTATCAAGATTAACTTTATTAACCTCTAAAATTGCAACCTTCATCTTTGCCGCCGCCGCAGCAGCTACCATTTCTCGACCAATACTGCGCCCACCGCCAGTGATTACGATGGTGCGCCCAGCTAGTTCTGATGCAAATTGATAGGTCATTTTATAGAGCTACCACGAAATCGATTTCGACCAAGATATTAATTAGATCTGAACCAACTGTTGTGCGAACTGGGAATGGTGCAGATAGAAATTCACGGTAGACCTTGTCATATTCTGCGAAGTCTGCAACGCAATTTTGTAGGTGTGCTGTTGTCTTTACGACCTGGCTAAAATCTGCGCCAACCTCATCAAGAATTGCCTTCAGGTTAATTAAAGTTTGACGAGTTTGTGGACCGACGCCACCTTCAACAATTTTGCCAGTCGCAGGATCAACTGGGCCCATGCCGCAGGTATAGAGAAAACCATTTGCGATGACGCCATGTGAATATGAACCACCTGGTGCTGGCGCGCCTTTTGCAGTTACATGCTTGATTGTTGTGTTAGCCATGATGACCTTTCGGTTAGAGGTGAGTTAGAATTTATTTAGAAATGAGTATGAACTAAATCTATTACATCGTAATTGTCATTAACTAATGGCAACAGGCGCCACTTGTCAAAGTTTGTGCAGGGGTGAGAAATTCCACAGCCAATTACGTCGCCAACGGCAACCGAACCCGGTGTGATTTTCATAAATGCATGCTGGTCGGATAGCGCAAATACTTTTCCTGCGAAAGGCTGAAGTTTTCCATCTAGTTTGAGGATAGGGATTGGGTGATCAATATCAATTCCAGCATCACGCTTTCCAAAATTAAGGAGCGCTAAATCTGGATCAGGAACACTTAATGCTCGCGCCCAGAGTTCAAGAGCCGGATAGAAACGTTCGCTATCTGATAGCCCCATAAATGGATTTGAGTTCTCGTAGTAAATATGGTCGTGGCTTACATAACCGCCACTGCGCAGAATGCGGTGAGCATCGCCCTCATACTTCGCAAACTCCTCGGCAACATAATCGAAGTAATTACTACCCCCAGCAGAGATTATAATTTTATCGCCACGCACATACGGTTCAACAATTCTTGCGGCTGCAACAATGTGACGAAGGAAAGTTCTTAACTTCTCAATTCCCTCTTCCTTTCGGTTGCCACCTGGAATCACTCCCTCGAAACCAGAAACACCACGAATGTAAATACGATCATCTTTGGCAATTTCAACCAAGATTACTTTCAAGAGTTCTAAGTCGCGGATTCCGGTGCGCCCACCGACTGACCCAAGTTCCATGAAAATATGTAGCTTTGCATTTGGAACTTTAGCAATTGAGTTCTGGGCAATCTTTAGACCAGCAAGGGAATCGATATAGAAAATAATCTCGCCAGCACCGCTGCCATTGATCTTTGCAATTTCTGCGATTGAAGTTGGTTCAACTACTTCATTACCAATAATTAATCGCTTAAATCCAGAGGCATACATCATCGAAGCTTGACTGAAATTTGCGACAGTTAGCGCCCAAGCGCCTGCATCAATCTGGCGCTGTGAAATCTGAGGCGACATTGAAGTCTTTACATGTGGAGCTATTTCAAAACCAAGTGATTTGCAATAAGCAGCCATGCGCTTGATGTTATGTTCCAGCGCGCTTTCTCGCAGGATCATGATTGGAAATTGAAAATCAGATGTAAATAAATTTGGCTTTGTGGCTAGAAAATCGCTGATGCTCGTTCCCTGGGCTGCTATTGGCATCCCTTTGTGGAATATCGATATTAACTCCGCTTCAGGCACGTGCTCACCCTAGCAACTGCAACGGCCCAACGCTAGGAAAGTTTTAACTTTCATGCGAAAATACGGCGTGAATCAAATCGGGTCGATAATGCAATCAGAGATAGCCGAAATCCCAACCGTTTTTTCCAAGTTAATTGCTTCTGAAGCACAATTTGGCGTCCTTGCGGGGCTGCTAAAAACCAGCGATATTCAATCGGTTTTGGTTCTAGCCCGAGGCACATCAGATAATGCCGCCCACTTTCTAAAATATTTGATTGAAACCCAGCTCGGTTTACCTGTTGGATTGACCTCGCCCTCTTCAGTAACTATCTATCACTCAAAATTGCACTTTGAAAAGACTTTAGTTGTCGCCATTAGTCAGAGCGGACAATCAACAGATCTCGTTGAATATGCCTCTGCGGCAAAAGCTGGTGGCGCAAAGATTGTTGCAATCACCAATGATGGTGCCTCTCCCCTAGCAAAGCTTGCTGATCACCATTTAGAATTGATGGCAGGTAAAGAGATTGCTGTTGCTGCAACAAAAACTTATGCGGCGCAACTTCTTAGTTGTTTGTTACTCGTCAACGCTTGGAGTTCAACTCTAAAGAATTTCAAATCTATAGTTGCTGCTGGAGAGAAACTCCTTGCAAATTTAGGTCCAGTTAATACCGCGGTTTCAAAGTGTGAGAGAAGCAATGAGATTGTTGTCCTGGGTCGCGGATTCTCTTATCCAAATGCCCGCGAGGCTGCGTTAAAGATTCAGGAGACCAGCAAGTTTTCTGTGCAAGGTCTGTCGATTGCCGATTACATGCACGGACCGATTTCTGCCCTAACCAGTGATACCCAAGTTTTTATCATGGCCCCTAATGGATTTCCACTTGACTCACTTAAAGGCGACTTAGAAAAGATTCGCGCTAGATCCCCAGAGATTTTCTGGTTTGGCTCTGGCGCTCTAGCCCTTCCTGGTGAAGTTGTAATACCTGGGGCTGATTGTGAAAATGAAATTTACTCAAGTGTTGTTGATTCAATTATTTTGCAGAGCTTCGCACTGGAGTTTGCTCGTAAGAATGGTTTGAATCCCGATAGTCCGGAAGGACTTAGCAAGGTAACACTTACAAGGTAATGGCTCACTTGTGAATGGAAACGTAATTTTCTTTGATGGCGGCGGATCGGGTATTCGCGCTAAATCTGAGAGCGTAGAAGGCAAGTCAATCACTAAGAATTTTGCAGGTTTCACACCTGGAGAACTTCCACTTGTCGATTATCTGGCCAATTTGATTATTGATTTTGCCAGCGAAGTTGGCGGTCCTATTGATCGAGCGGTACTTGCTGTTGCTACGTTGCCTGCCGACGATAAGCAGTACGGTGATATTGCAAAAGCAGTATTAGCAAAATCAGAAGTCAAAGAACTTTGGATCTGTAGTGATTCAGTTAGCGCATGCGCGGCAGCCGTTGAGAAAGATGGCGTTGTTATTGCAGCGGGTACAGGAATCACGGCACTGGCAGTTGGAAAGAATCGCACTATGGCACATCCACTTGCCGGTGATGGGTTTCTAATTGGTGATGAAGCAAGTGCATATTGGATAGGCAAGATGGCTTTGAACTCAGCGCTTCGGGCGCGGGATGGTCGTGGCGGCGATAGCGAAATACTTGGCGTTGCTTGTAAACACTTTGGTGCCGAGCCTTATCAATTAACCCATACCGTCCATCAATTAGATCGACCGGTGCATTCAATCGCATCCTTTGCCAAAGTAGTTAGCAAGTTAGCCGAATCGGGAAATAGCACTGCGCATGCAATATTGGATGCCGCAGCCGATGAAGTTGTATTGCTTGCCACAACTGCAAAACGAGAATGTGGTGGAGGCCCTGATTTTCAAGTTGCGTTAATTGGTGGCGTTCTAGCCCCGGATAACTTAGTAACAAAGTTAGTTGCAAAGAAGTTAGAAAATCATGGGCTAAGCATCTATATCTCGGGCAAGAGCTCACTCGATGGCGCTGGAATTTTGGCAACTATGGAAAGCCCTGGAGTATTTCAACCACTAATTAGAGCCTTTAAGAAATAATGAAGCCGCTATATATAGATCTGCAAGTTAATGGTCATGGTGGCGTTGACCTGCTTTCTGCAAAGAGCGCAGATGAAGTTCGTAAAGTTTCTAGCTCGCTTTATGAAAATGGCGTAGTTGGTTATCTGCCAACAATTATTACCTCTGCTCTTTCCGATGCGGTACGCGCAATTAAATTAATTGAAGAAGTTCGCACCAATCCCATGCCAGGTGAAGCCAAGATTCTTGGAACCCATTTAGAGGGACCCTTTATTTCAGTTCAAAAACGGGGAGTTCACCCTGTCGAACATATCGTGGCCCCAGATCTAAACCACTTAAAGACCCTGTTAAAAGCTGGGTTGATAAAGATTGTCACGATTGCACCTGAATTGCCGGGCGCAATTGAATTGATTCAATACTTGGTTGCAAATGGAATTGTTGTCTCACTTGGCCATACCAATGCAAATCGCGAGGAAGCGATTGCTGGATTTAACGCGGGTGCGAAGACTGTTACGCATCTATTTAATGCAATGCCTAAGCCCCCGCTGGATGGAACCGCCCAGGTAGCAATCGAACGCGATGACATCATGATTCAAATAATTGTTGATGAAGTTCATGTGCCAAATGAATTAGTGAAATCAACTCTAGAAAAAGTTAGCAAGCGTTTTATTGTTACAAATGATCCGATTGCAGCCGCTGGCCTTGGTTCTGGTACCTACCCATTTGGCGATATGCAGGTAACAATTACAGGCGGACAAGCTCGGCGCACAGATGGAACTCTTGCCGGTGGAATTGGCACACTTGGTCAATCGCTAGAGATAATGGATTCAATTGGAGTTAATCAAGTTGATGCCATTGCAAGTATTACAACCCGGCCTTGCGAGTTAATTGGCGTCGATTACCAGAGTTTAATTAAAGGTTAGAGGGATCAACCAGAATCTTTGGTCCGGGTCCTGCACCTGCAGGCCTTTTGCCAAGGAAGACATCTCCTACTTCATTTAGCCCAACTGTTGCACCAACAATAATTCTAGGATCGATACGACCAGACTTAATAAATTCAATTGAATGCGGCAAGCCAGGAGAACCAGAGAGAATTCCAATCATTGTTATATCTTTGAAAACTAGCTTGCGAGAATCAATCATCGCAGAATTATTATCAACCCCGATTAATACAATGCGTCCGCCTGGTTCAACTAAATCAATTAACTTCGCTGGAACTTCGCGGTCAAAGGTCGCATCAATAACTACGTCATATCCGCCATCGATATCGATAACACTTTCACCGGCAGATGCGGCGCCAACTTCAAGTGCTAATTTAATTGTTACTGGATCTTTTCCAACCATGTGAACGGTGGCGCCCATTGCAATACAAAATTGCGCAGTTAATAAGCCAATAGTTCCGGTACCCCAAATCAAGATCTGCTTGCCTGGCGCTGCTTGCGCAGCATCTGCAACCCGCCAAGCATTCGCTCCTGGTTCAACAAGGGCTCCGATGGTGTCATCAAATGAGTCAGGAATCTCGTGCAAGAAGCGAGCAGGAATTGCTACCTGTTCAGCGAGTGCGCCGCTCCAACCATTTCTAATTCCAACTTCAAATCGAGTAGCACAAGTATGTTGCCGCCCAGTTGCACAGCGCTTGCAATTACCGCATCCGAGCATGACGTCGCCAACAAATCGACGGCCAATTAATTTGGCATCCACCCCCGTGCCAACACTTATAACAGTTCCGGTCCATTCGTGACCAAGGCGCATTGGATACTTTGCCTGACCATCTTGTAGGTAAGGCATCGAACCATTGAAGAATTCAACATCAGTACCACATACACCAACGCGATTTACTTTAACAACGACATCGCCACCTTGCGCAATCGGTGGTGCGACATCTTGTAATTCAAAGGTCATAGGGGCGGTTACAACAAAGGCTTTCATAGTGCTGCAATCTTATTTGAAAGTAATTGCAAAATGGAAGTACTGCGGATTACTTTTAAATCTTCGGCGATGGCTGGGAAGTGTTCTGGGTCTAACTTTCTAGTGAATTCGGCCAAGGTTAGCGTTTGGGTAACTGCTTCAAGCGAATCGGATATTTGTGCGAGTGGTGTCAACTTATGAGAAAGTGGATCATCAATTTCGGTATTTGTAGCCAAGAAATGTATCCAGATTGCAACTGCAGCTTGATGTAGCGCAGCTGATTTACCTTGCTTTGCTAGTTCATTTGCCCCATCAAAAATTCGTTGCTGCATCTTCTGCGAACCATCCATAGCAATTTGGTGGGCACGATGGCGAAGAGTCGGATTTGATATTCGTTTTCTAATAGTTGCGCCATAGGAAATTAAATCAATGCCGCCAGTATTAACTATCGATGGAACCATCTCGCGCTCTTGTAGCGCTTGAATAAATGGCGCAATAGTTGGATGAACGATTGCATTTGCTACGAATTCAATCCCTTCTACCTCGCCAATATATGCAAGGGTGGAGTGGACGCCATTAAAGAGGCGAATCTTGGCTAGTTCATAAGGCTTTACATCAGGGACAAATTCAACACCGGAGCCTACAAAGAGCGGCTCAATTGCATCGTGCTCAATAACCCACTGATTAAAGGGTTCGGTGGTGATTGCAGCACTCGTCATCGCGGGAACTATCCGATCAATCATCGAATTCGGGAAACGAATATTTGAAAATATCCATTCCAGAAGTTTGCTATCACCTTTTGCTGCAATCACTTCGAGAATTAATCCACGTAAGAATTTGCTATTGTTTGGAACGTTGTCACAAGAAATTATCGCGATACCAGGTGCGTTAGCCTTAAATCTTTCGCTAAGTAGATGTGCTAGCCGGGCCGGTACGCCATCAGGGCCATCATTCTTGTATGCCTTCTCGGTAACGGTCAGAGTTATCGCTTGAAGGTCTGGGCTTGCAACAATCTCGTTAATACGCGCAATATCTCTTGGATAAAAGAGTGATTCTTTAATCGATTCAACCAGAGTAGTTGTTTCTCCGCTTGCATCTCGGGCAATCACTTCATACTTGTTGCCTTTAGCGGTAAGAGAATCTGCGACATCAGATTTACGCATCGAAACACTTGCAATATTCTGCTTTATAAATATCGCCTGATGTGCACGATGGAAAGCCCCAAGGCCAAGGTGTAGGAATTGAATCGGCTCTGACATATTTTGCACCTACAGATTAAAGAAATCTTTAGAGAGGTTATATGCCAAATCACCGGCAAGTTCCATCGCCTCATTTTCAGTAATTCGATGGCGACTAACTTCACGGGCCAAGTAACCAGAATCAAAGCGCCTTGCAACATCATGTCGTACCGGAATTGAAGCAAACGCTCTGGTGTCATCAATAAATCCAACGGTGTTGTAATAACCGGCAGTTTCGGTGATTGCATCTCGCCAACGTGCTAAACCATTTAGCGAATCATGGAACCACCATGGTGGACCAAGGCGAAGTGAAGGATAAGCACCAGCAAGTGGTGCAAGTTCTCTGGAATATGTTGATTCATCTAAGGTAAAAATAACTGCTTTAAAATTCGGGTGCTTGCCGACCGCGTTCAATAGCGGTTGTAGCTCACTTGTATAGGTAGTGGCAACTGGAATATCGAAGCCTTTATCTGCGCCAAACTTTGCAAATACTTCAGCGTCATAATTACGCAGTGATCCTGGATGTATCTGCATTACCATGCCATCATCGGCGGCCATAAGTGCATGCTCAAAGAGAATTGCAGCACGGAAATCATCAAGTTCTGCTTTCGTGGCCGTTCCAGCTGACGCTTTAGCAAAGAGGGTCTCGACTTCACTACTTTCAAGTTTTAAGGTGCGTGCGCTAAATACGCCGTGATCAGTTGCAGTAGCACCGTTATCTTTAAAGTGGGCTCGGGCGCTGCGAAGTGCGGCAAGCAAATTTGCAAAGGAAGTTATCTCAATTCCATAGCGCTTACCTAAATCCGCTAAGTTAGATTTCCAATCTGCGCGTTCTGGATCAGAAACACCATCGGGCCTAAAGGTTGGAATTATTCGGCCACCAAGATCAATTCTTGAAAGTTCGATATGGGCATCTAGTGAATCAGCGGTTCCATCTGTTGTGGCAAGCAGTTCAATATTAAATTTCTTGAATAACGCCTGTGGTTTAAATTCTAAACTCTGCAATTTGGTATTAATTTGGTTATAAATCTTTAAGGCGTTCTCTGGCGCCAAGATTTCACTTACATCAAAGAGGGTAGCCAAGATTTCTTGGAACCAGATTCGAGATGGCGTTGATCTAAATAACTTCCAATTCTCGGCTAGCAACTTCCAATTTTCCTCCGATGAGTTCTCTGCCAATTTCTCATACTTAACTCCTTGGCTGTGCAACATCCGCAAGATGTAATGATCTGGCGCCATCAATAGCGCAACCGGATCGGTAAAGTTCTTATTAGCAAGAATCATTGCGGCATCAACATGCCCATGCGGGGAGATAATTGGATACTTACGCATCTCGCCATAGATAGTGCGAGCTAGGGGCAGGGATTCACTCTCGCCCAAGTATCTATCTTTATATGCGTTAGCCATTTTTTGTTAAACCCTTCAACCAATCAAAAGCGGAAACTTGCATCTCTACTGTAAATGAGTGGCGAACTGGATAAGTATCAGATTTGTAATTTCCTTCGCTCTTTGCAAATGCGTTCTTTAGTGCGCTATCCGCATCGCGCATGCCCTCTTTAGTAAAGAGTTGATCCTCACCGCAATATTGAACATAGAGCGGCGTCGTGTTAATTGTGCAGAGCCCTGGCCAATCACTCTTTGCAGCCAAACCTTGGGGAAAGAACATCCAGGAATGCGGAGCAATATGCGTTGGGAGCATCGACTTATATGTCGCCATTGCACCTACACAAACGACAGCATTTAGCTCTGGGCTTGTCGCATGAAGATAAACCGCTCGGCAGCCACCACCAGAAAGACCAACAGCGGAAATTGAGTCGGTAATTTCTGGCAGAGATTTTGCAATTTCCAAAGCAACGCGATCATCGAAATTAAGTAGACCGGCAAGTGTTGCCCCAAAGAGACTCAAATATTTAGAGAGCGCCATGGATTCATGCATTACCGAGAGCCGTTCATAATCTTTTGCGCCAAGTAACTCAATTAGCCGTGCGGGCATATCCTCCATTTTAAATCTGCGAGATCCCCACATGAAAGAATCAAAGGCTAAGACTGCAAATCCTTTTTTTGCCAACACATTGGCTGCGCCGCGATTGCCGTAATGATCGCGCTTAACCCAAGCCGCACTTTCTGGAAGTTCGCCCACACCATCTACAACTTTCTCTTTACCGAATTCTTTTACATCATCATGGCTATGGAGAAAGAGTGCACCCGGAAGTGGTGTATTTACGCCGTCAGGCACTAAAAGATAGGCTTCCGTGCGCGGACCGTATCCGGTGCTCCAACTTATTTCGGTGATAGTTACGCCATCATGTGAATGGCTTTTGCCACGTTGGATTTGAAAGTCGGTTGGAAATTTTGGAAGCTGGCCAAATAACTTAATTAAACCGGCCGTATCAATATTTGGAATACTCGGTGGGGAAAAGTCGAGCACTTTTTCTAAGTCTGCGAAGCTTCCCAAATTCGTGAACATCTTGTGAGTATCTAACCAATAATCTTTCGCTAAGGGAAGGGTCAATTCCACACTTTTGAACTAAACTTCAAACATGAAACCAATTGTGCAAGTATCACTCGATTTAACCGATATTAAAGAAGCGCTAGAAATGGCACACACCGCCGTAAGAGCAGGCGTTGATTGGCTAGAAGCAGGTACGCCTTTCATTTTGGCTGAAGGTTTGCATGGCGTTAAAGCGCTTCGCAAAGAGTTTCCAAACCATCCAATCATTGCTGATTTGAAAACAATGGATGGCGGTTATCTAGAAGCCGAAATGATGGCCAAGGCTGGTGCAACACATGTTGTTGTAATGGCGAGATCTCATCCAGAAACTATTAAATGCGTTGTCCAAGCCGGAAAAGATTATGGCGTAAAAGTTATGGGCGATAATTTAGGTTGCCCAGATATGGTTGAAGGTGCACGTCAATTAGAAGAACTTGGTTGTGACATGGTTATTCACCACATTGGTTATGACGAGCGTCGTGGCCTTGCAGCGGCAGGCAAGCCATGGATGAATCCACTTGATCAATTGCGTGAAGTTGTTGATGCAGTAAGCGTTCCAGTTCAAGCAGTCGGTGGTTTATCACTTGAACAAGCAATCGCATGTCCTTCATATGGCGCTCCCCTTGTTGTCATCGGGGCACCTCTTGCCATCGATGCAGATTCATTTAGCCAAGGCGCTGGCGATGTTGAAGAGGTATTGCGCAAGATTTGTGAAGCAGTTCATGGCTTCGGCGATGTAAAAGTTAAGGGAGAGAAATAATTGAAATCTGCAGGAGTAGTTAACTTCTCATCCGAACCACATAGCGTTGAAGTTCGTGAAGTAGATCGCCCAAGTTGTGGTGACGATGATGTAATCGTTCAGGTCGAAGCAGCAAGTGTTTGTGGCTCTGATCTACATCAGTGGGAAGGTTCAAACTCTTGGCCCGTTAATTATCCAGTTGTTCTAGGCCATGAATTCGGTGGTCACGTTGTAGAACTCGGTAAAAACGTTGTAGCTGCAGGTAAGTGGAGAGAGGGCGATCGCATCGTAAGCGAGACTGCCGCAGTTGTAGATATGTCTGGCGCAATGTCACGCCAAGGTTTATATAACTTAGATCCAAGTCGCAAAGGCTTTGGTTATGGCGTCAATGGCGCAATGACTAGATATGTAAAAGTAGCGGCCCGCTTGCTTCATAAGATTCCAGATAACGTCTCTTTCGATCATGCATCAATGACTGAGCCTTGCTCTGTTGCATATTCCTCAACTATTGCACCGGGCCATGTTCGCCCAGGTGATCGCATTGTTATTTTAGGGCCAGGACCAATTGGTATTTTATCTGCGGCTATGGCGAAACTTGCCGGGGCTGAAGTTGCAATTGTTGGTTTAGAGCGCGATAAAGCGCGGCTAGAAGTTGCAAAGAAATATGGCTGTGAAGTTGTCATTGGTGATGTAAAAGATTGGGCGATGGAAGTTGATGGCCTTGGCGCAGATGGTGTTGTTGATGCCGCTGGCGTTTCAGCTACCTTGAAAATTGCACTAGATGTTATTCGTCCTAATGGTTGGATATCAAAAGTCGGTTGGGGTCCCCAACCAGTTAATTTCTCACTCGATCAATTAGTCCAGAAGAATGTGAGACTTGAAGGTTCATTTAGCCATAACTGGCCGATGTGGGAACGTGCACTTCGCATGCTTGGCACCGGACAATTAGATTTAACGCCGGTTCTTGGTGGAACTTTTCCAGTTGAAGAATGGGAAACCGCATTTAAGAAGATGGCTTCTGGTGAATTTATTAAATCTGTAATTAAGCCGGCTTAAGATGCGCCTAAAAGATAAAGCAATAATCGTTACTGGTGGCACATCAGGAATCGGCGCTGCTATCGCTACGGCTGCGATTCGCGAAGGTGCCAGTGTTTTAGTTCATGGAATTAATGAGGCTGAAGGTAAGGCAACTGTCGAACGCCTTGGTTCAAAAGCAGTTCTCTGCATCGCAGATTTAATCCAAGATAGCGCTCCTGAAACAATTATTAAGAGCGCGTTAGCTGCCTTTGGCAAGATTGATGGATTAGTAAATAACGCCGCAATCTTTGGCGGAAAAAATATTTCAGAGCAAGAGATCGAACACTTTCGCGCAATGATTCAAGTGAATTTAACTGCGCCACTCTTTCTAATTAAAGCCGCCTTCGAAGAGCTTAAGAAGACGGGCGGCTGCGTTCTAAATATTGGGTCAATAAATGCCCATGCTGGTGAATCAAAGCTTCTCGCCTACAGCATCAGCAAAGGTGGCATGCAGACGATGACTCGAAATTTAGCCAATGCAAATGGCGTTCATGGCGTCCGAGTAAATCAAATTAATCCTGGTTGGGTTCTAACCGAACGCGAATATAGGGACAAGATTGCAGTTGGTTTGAAACCAAGTTGGCCGCAAGATTTAAACCGCACCGATATTCCATCTGGTGTTATGACTACACCGGAACAAATGGCAGAGGGTGCGATTTATTGGTTGAGTGATGAATCAAGACCATTTACTGGATCAGTTGTGGACCTTGAACAATTCACAATTATTGGAAGAAATCCGGAGAAATTAGGATGAGTGCAAAGCCAAAGATTGCAGCATTTCCAAAGGGCTGGATTCGCGATTTAGTCGCGCCAGATAAATTAAGTATTTATGAGTGGATTGATATGTCCCAAGCGATGGGTATTGAAGGCCTTGAGATGTATAACAACTTTGCCGACTTTAAAGATGAGGCTAATTGGCCAAAGATTCGTAAATATGTCGAGGCAACCGGAATGGTCATTCCGATGATGTGTTGCTCTCCTGACTTCACAATTCCAGATCCAGTTCTGCGTCAGAAAGAAGTTGATCACGAGATTCATAGCATTCGGATGTCTGCCGAACTTGGCGCAAAGTATTGCCGCGTTCTATCTGGCCAACGTCGTAAAGATATTACCCAAGAGCAGGGCATGGGTTATGTAGTTGATTCGATTGAGAAGTGTCTAGTTGAGGCTGAAAAGCTCGACATGATTTTGGTAATTGAGAATCACTACAAAGATGATTTCTGGACTGAACCAGAGTTCGCCCAGATGGAAGATGTCTTTGTTGACCTCGTTTCACGGATTGATTCACCACGATTTGGTGTGCAATTCGATCCATCAAATGCAATCGCTGCTGGAGAAGAGCCACTTGATTTGTTAGAACGAGTAAAGCATCGTGTTCTAACGGTTGGTGCTAGCGATCGACACCTTGCAGGGGGCAGCATCGAAGAGCTCCGAAAATTAGAGGGCGGAAGTGCGGGATATGTTTCATTCTTCAAGCATGGCGTTATTGGTCAAGGGCTAAATAATTACGATGCGATCTTCACAACACTAAAGGGCGTTGGCTTTACTGGTTGGGTCAGCATCGAAGATGGCGTTGATGGTATGCAAAATATGATTGATAGTGCAGAATTCTTAAAGGAAAAAATAGCCAAACACTGGGGGAATTAACTGTGGCACATGATCTAGTAGAACTTCGCAAGATATTTACCTCGGCACTCGCCTCTGACTGCTTAGATAAATTAGGGTACGGCCGCCAAGTTCTAAATCAAGATATCAATATGATTTCGGGCTCTGGAATCATGATGGGTTATGCCTTCCCGGTTCGCTTAGAAATTGTTAATTCATTTCCCGAGGTTCCATACATTGGACTGTTAAAGGCACTTGATGCAGTGGGCAAAGATCAGGTTTATGTAACTCCGACAAATCGAACAGGACGTGCCGCGCTCTGGGGCGAGCTGCTCTCAACTGCATGTGCATTCAAAGGTGTAGCAGGCGCACTCACAGATGGCCCAACTCGGGATTTATCGCGCACCGATGCGATGGGCTTCAAAGTATTTGCAACTGGAACTTTGCCGATTGATATCAATGGTCGATATGAAGTTGTTGAACACAACGTTCCATGCGAGATTGATGGCGTTGCGATAAATCCAGGAGATTTAATTGTTGGCGATAGTGATGGTGTAACAATCATTCCAGTCGCAGCAATCGATGCTGTAGTCGAAGCAGTGATCGAGAAGAATTCAGGTGAGAACTTATTCCGCAAGGCAGTTAAAGAGGGTATGTCCCCCAGCGCCGCCTTTGCGAAATATGGTGTTCTTTAGGCTTTTAATTAGCCCTTAAGTGAGCCTGAGAGCAGACCGCGCAAGAAGTAGCGGCCTAGGAACATATAGACAAGCAAGGTTGGGATTGAAACGATCAACGATGCTGTCATGTTATTTCCGTAGTAAACCTGGTTTCCAGAACCGGTGATGAAGTTAAGCGCTGTTGTAGCAACAGATAGCTTCGGTGAACCACCAGTTAAGAAGATAGCGAAGAGGAAGTCGTTCCAAGCCGATGTGAATTGCCAGATAAGTACAACCACGAAACCGGGAATTGAAAGCGGCAGAATAATTGTGCGGAAGATGCGGACCATTCCAGCGCCATCAACGCGAGCAGCTTCAATCAATTCATTTGGAATTGCTTGGTAATAGTTACGGAAGATCAAGGTACAGATTGGAATTCCATAAATCACGTGAGCGAAAACTAGAACATAGATCGTTCCGCCGATTCCAGCCCATCTGTTGAATTGGGTAAGTGGAATCATGATTGCTTGGTAAGGAATGAACATTCCGAACAAGAAAGTTGTGAAGATTATGGTTGAACCCTTAAAGCGCCACTTAGCAAAGACGTAACCATTAATCGATCCGATAATTGCAGAGATGATTGAGGACTGAAGAACGAAGACCAAGGTTCTAAACATTGGTTCACGCAAGATCTCCCAAGTCGGACCCCAGGCGCCAAAGTTCAAAGAGGTTGGTGGAACGAAAGCGGCAGATTGATTTACGCCCGTGATTCCCTTTACTGAGTTAATCACCATAATGTAAATCGGAAGGGCCGCGATAACAAAGAGGATTGATAGCGCGATATAACGGAAGACCAACCAGAATTGACCTTTGCCATCTAGCTTCTTCTTATTGCGCGAAATGTCTTTTGACTGCGATGCGCGGGATGCGAGATCTGAACTCATTTACTTCGCCTCCTCTGTCTTGTTTACATAGATTAGGTAAGGAATAACTACGATGGCAATCATCACGAGGATGACAACCGCGATTGCCGCACCTTTTGCATAGTTCTGAAAATCGAAGATCACCTGCCACATATAAATCGCGAGCACTTTAGTTACATAACCCTTAGATGCGATACCGTAAATTAAATCGAAGACCTTCATCGAGATATGGCCCAAGATAATAAGGACTGTTAAGAATGTTGGGCTGAGTTGTGGGAATAAAATGTGGCGATAAATCTTAAATTCACTTGCACCATCTACCCGAGCGGCTTCACGCAAATCATCTGGAATTCCTCGAAAGCCCGCCAAGAAGAGAGCCATCACATAACCCGACATCTGCCAGATTGCAGGGAGTGCCATTGCAAACATCGAACCAGAAACTGATGTGTACCAAGAGTTCTCAAGAAAACCTAGACCCATCTTATTAAAAATTAAATTTAGACCAGTCGATTTTTCACCTTGCGCTGAATCCATTAACCAACGCCAAGAAGTTCCCATTGCAATAAAAGAGATTGCCATTGGATATAGGTATGTTGAGCGGAAGAAGCCTTCGCCTTTAATTCCCTTTTCAAGCAGAAGGGCCATGATTAAACCTGAAATCAATGTTCCCAGCATAAATACAATTGTGAATTTTAAGAGGTTTGAAAATGCGTGAGTGAATTCTGGGTCTTGAAGAAGCTCGGTGTATCGAGCAAATCCAGCAAAGCTATTGTCCCTCTTCCACGGGCTTGTGCGATTGCTAAATGAGAATTTAAGGGTCCAACCGATCATTCCGTAAACGAAGATCGCCATTGCGATGATTGATGGAAGAACGAAGAAGAAACCACCCCAAGGGTTTTGAATACGTTTCTTTCGCTTCTTCAAAGTTACTGACGCCACCTAAACACGCACCTCTCGAAAATCAATTTAAATCTA
>CAEZYD010000011.1_pt1 | contig 44246 bp, 45 predicted proteins | sample 7265421 | NCBI WGS metagenome assembly CAEZYD01 (sample SAMEA6813925, study PRJEB35770) | uncultured Actinomycetes bacterium | biome: Freshwater; feature: Freshwater reservoir; material: water | place: Czech Republic | collected 2017-04-14 | depth 30m m
AATCGTTCTTATACGAAAGCACGTCGAAGAACGTTTGTTGCCACGCAAGTGGGGATGAACAAACTAAAAGTTCTAAGATGTGTGGAAAGGCCCAGTAGCGCAGTTGGTTAGCGCGCCGCCCTGTCACGGCGGAGGTCGCGAGTTCAAGTCTCGTCTGGGTCGCTAGAAGAGAGTGTCCACACACTCTCTTCTTTTATTCTTTTTGATTTTTGTTTTAATTAAGAGAATTAGCAAGTACAACTTAATATTGGCTCGGTAGCTCAGTTGGTACGAGCGCGCGACTGAAAATCGTGAGGTCGACAGTTCGATCCTGTCCCGAGCCACTCTTGAATTAGATTAAATAACTTAATTAACCAGCAGAACCAGATGGTCCAGATTTACGACGGAACATCTTTGGTGCGTTAGCACCGGCTGCGGCGTTAACTTTCGAACCTGAAGCGGGGCCACCTTGAACACCGGTGTTGTGCTTGCCTTGCTTCTTGGCGAGCGCCTCGAGCATCTTCGCTTTGGCATCTAAAGGTTTATCTTTTGCGTTCTCGGCTTCGCTCATTTTGTTGGCGCTTCTTTCTCTGTTTTAGCTTTTGTTGTGAAACTTTCAAGAAGTAACTTTACTTCTGATTCCTTATATCGATAGTGGCGCCCGGCGGTCTTAATGATTGTAAGCCTGCCTTGCGTTGCCCAGCGATTGATGGTCTTTGGGCCGACTCGAAAAAGTTTTGCTACCTCTGCTGCGGTTAGTAAAACTTCTTGTTCGCCGATCATTAGATAATCTTAACTCAATCAAGTTGCGGCTTCGAAGGCGGAAACCTTGCGCCATCTTGATATTAAGCGCTCATACCCGACTCCTGCTTTTGCGCCATCGCCCGTTGATAGGCCGGCAAGTGAGAGTTGAATATCTTCGATTGAGGTATCGGCCTCTAAGCCTGCTTCGCCCTCATCGTTAAGAATTTTTTCTAAGTAACCAGCAAGGCCGCCGTAATCAACTTCGACAATTGATTCGGGGTGGAAGAGTTCCATCCATTCGAGAAGGTCTGCAATCTCTCCTTCAATTGGACCGTGACCAAATGCGGATACAACTGAATCGTGTGTGAAGGCGCAACGTGCTTTGGCATTTGCGATTGAAGTTCGCATAACAGTGAAGGGGCCGTCATCGGATTGGCCGCGTAAGCGATCTTCGGGTTGGAAGAGTGAGAACCAACGAGGTGGCACCATCCAAGTTTCGGTAATGATGTGTGGGACTTTATCTTCGAGAGTTTCAGAATTTATATTTATTGCTTCTTCAATATTTTGTGGCACAAAGAATTTCGAAACTGGAAGTGGAACTGAGTCTTTGAATTGATCTAGCGCGGCCCAAACGCGAGCGGCGGTTGACCAAGGGCAGATGTAACGCTTGCCTTCCCATTCGAGGATGTGTGCACCATCTGGTCTTAGTCCAGGTGGTTCAGTAATTATTGTGCGACGAAGTGCGCGCGATTGTTCATCGTGTCCGGTGGTCGAAGTAATTGGAATTGATTCCCAACGAAGCGCTTCGGCAGGTGAGAATGCAGAGATTGGTTCGTAGATCCGAAGTGATGCAACGTACGGCGTTGGTTTACGCACGTGCTATGTAATTGCCCTCGGCATATGGATCGTCATCTACTTCGGTCACATCTTTTGGCGTTTCGCCATGCAACTCTTTAGAAAGTCTTTCGAGATCCATATCGGTATTCGAATATTTCAAATCACGAGCTACTCGTGTGGCTTTTGCTTTTTGTCGGCCTCGCCCCATGCGCGTGACCTCCTTCTCGCTTTATAAGTTATGAGTTCTTCAGACCCGAAGGTTATCGCGGTTGGTAGGTGGCTTCCAACGCAGCCGAGCCTGTACCCGCAGAATTGCCTGTGAGTTCAGTCTTAATAACGCCTGCAACCCAGGCTTTCATTCCCCGCGCAGCCAGACTTCGGATCGCAAGGTCGGCGGATTCGGGGGCGAGGATCGCCGCCATTCCGATGCCACAGTTCCAAGTTCGCTCCATATCGTCCTCAGGAACGCCACCGATTTGGGCGAGGTAAAGCATTTCGAGCGGAAGTGCCCAAGTCGATCTGTCATACACCGCTTTAAGGCCGGCAGGGATAACTCGTGCGGTGTTGTCGGCGATGCCACCACCGGTGATGTGGGTGAATGCGTGCAAATCTTTTTTCAGGCCATTTATAAGTGCCAGGCAGTCGAGGGAATAAATTTCTGTTGGGGTAAGTAGAACTTCACCTAAAGTTTTTGCAAAATTTTGTGGGGTGTTATTTAAGTTTAGGTTTTTTGTTTTCAAGATATGTCGAACGAGTGAGAAACCATTTGCGTGGATACCACTGGCGGGCATTGCGATGATGACATCGCCCGCTTTAACTTTTTCGGCGCCAAGTAAGTTTTCATAATCAACTGCTCCGGTTGCAGCGCCCGCGATATCAAATTCATCTTCCGCCAACAACCCTGGATGTTCTGCAGTTTCGCCACCAACAAGTGCGGTGCCGGCCTTGGCACAACCTCTTGCAATACCGGAAACTATTTCGGCGATACGTTCTGGGAAAACTTTTCCGACTGCTATGTAATCGGTCATAAATAAGGGTTCGGCCCCGCAGACAACTAGATCATCAACAACCATTGCGACTAAATCTTCACCGATAGTGTCGTACTTGCCGAGTTGTCTTGCGATTTCAGTTTTTGTGCCGACACCATCTGTTGATGTCGCAAGGAGTGGCCGATTAAATTTCTTAAGTGCGCTGACATCAAATAACCCTGCAAAGCCGCCGATGTCACCAACAACTTCAGGGCGACGGGCTTTCTTTAAATGTTCTTTCATTAATTGCACGGCGAGATCGCCGGCATCGATATCTACACCTGCGGCGCTGTAGGTACTTGTCATTCGAAGCGATTCACAACTTCTAATAAATTTTTGCCCGAGGAAATATCAGGTGGAACTTGAATTGGATATTTGCCGGTGAAACAGGCGTTACATAATTTATCTTCAGCGATTGTTGTTGCGGCGATAAGGCCTTCCATTGAAACATAACCGAGGGAATCAGCGCCGATAGATCTGCGAATTTCTTCGACTTCTAAGCCTGCGGCAATGAGTTCAGCGCGGGATGCGAAATCGATTCCGTAATAACAAGGCCATTTAACTGGGGGCGAAGAGATGCGGACATGGATTTCAAGGGCGCCAGCTTCGCGCAGCATTCGAACGAGTGCGCGTTGGGTGTTGCCGCGGACGATGGAATCATCAACAACAACGATGCGTTTGCCTTCGATAATTTCGCGAAGTGGATTTAACTTTAAGCGGATACCGAGTTGGCGAATAGTTTGGCTTGGTTGAATAAAGGTGCGACCAACATAAGAATTTTTTACAAGTCCCATGCCATATGGAATGCCAGATGCTTTGGCATAACCAATTGCGGCTGGGGTTCCAGATTCTGGAACGGGAATTACTAGGTCTGCAATGGCTGGATGTTCTTTGGCAAGTTGTTCTCCGACTGCAACCCTTGTTGCATGAACATTGCGACCAGAGATAGAGGTGTCGGGGCGAGCGAGATAAACATATTCAAAGATGCAGCCCTTTGGTTCTGGTGTTGCCCAGCGGTGTGAGCGCAGGCCATTCTGATCGATAGCAATAAATTCGCCAGGTTCAACTTCACGAACAAATGAGGCGCCGACAATGTCGAGCGCTGCAGATTCGGATGCGACAACCCAACCATGTTCTAACTTTCCAATTACAAGTGGGCGTACACCGTGGTGATCGCGGGCGGCATACAAGGTGTGTTCATCCATAAATACAAGGGAGAAGGCGCCCTTTAATTGCGGCAAAACTTCAAGTGCGGATGATTCAAAGTTCTTTCCCTCTTGGGCTGCGATAAGTGCGGTCATGATTTCGGTATCTGTTGTTGCATGCAGGCCGTGATCGTTCTCTTCAGTAATTATCTGTGAAAGTTTTTCGGCTAGGTCACCGGTGTTTGTTAAATTTCCGTTGTGGGCAAGGGCCAAGGTTCCGTGGTTTGTTGCGCGAAGCGTTGGTTGGGCATTGTTCCAAGTTGATGAACCAGTTGTGCTGTATCGACAATGTCCTATTGCGAGATTTCCGGTAAGAGTTGCGAGATCGCTTTCGGTAAATACTTGGGAGACCAGACCCATATCTTTATAGACGAAGATACGTTCGCCATCACTTGTCGCGATGCCAGCAGATTCTTGGCCGCGATGTTGCAGCGCATAAAGCCCATAGAACGTTAGCTTTGCGACTTCCTCGCCAGGCGCCCAAACACCGAAGACTCCGCATTCATCCTGCGGCATATATTCGCCTTCATAAAGTTCGAAGGTTAACTTTCCATCGGGGCGGCGGGCCATGGCGTAATCCTATTTCGCATTCACAAGTTGTAGGAAAAGGGCAGATAGATCTGAACGCTCACCCGATGCGCTGATGCGGCCATCACTTATCGCATCGTCCCAAGTAATTACACCGCTAGAAATATCGAAGAGAACTTCGGCGCTCATTTCGACAACGTTCGGCGGGGTGCCACGTGTGTGCTTTGGGCCTTCAACGCATTGAATCGCTGAATATGGCGGGATGCGAAGTTCAACCGCGTGACCGGGTTCAATTTTAGAAATCTTGGCAAGAATTTCTTTTACTTGGCTCATGATTTCGGGATCGCGCATTTTTGTTTAACCAAATAACTTCGGGAAGGTTTCGGTATGGGCTTTAGAAAGTTCTTCGATTGAAATTACTGCTTGATTGATTTCTAAATCAGTTCCACCAGTTGTACCAATTTTGTAAATTGGAATTTGGTATTTTCCAGCGAGAGAAACAATCTCATTTGTCGCGGAACTTTTGATTGCGACAAGTACGCGACCAGGAGTTTCACTAAAGAGCGCATTTGCAACATCATTTAAATCAACGCGGGCACCAATCTTGTTTTTCAAAACAGATTCAACAAGGGTTGCGGCAAGGCCACCATTTGAGACATCGTGCGCTGATTCAAAAATTGGTTGGCCGTCAAGTAAGAAATTAACTAAGCGCTTCTCCATATTTAAATCTGCGACTGGTGATGCGTTTCCGATTTCACCATGTAGATGCGCCCACTCACTGCCCGATAAATTGCCGTTGTATTTTCCGATTACATAAAGATCTAGATCCGCGGATGGAATTCCCATCGGGGTGCGCTTTCGAACATCTTGAATAACACCAAGAACACCGATGACTGGTGTTGGAAGAATTGCTACTGAACCAGTCTGGTTATAGAAGGAAACATTTCCGCCAGTAATTGGTAGACCAAGTTCTAGCGCAGCATCTGCAAGACCGCGAACTGTCTCGGCGAATTGCCACATCACACCGGGATCTTCTGGTGAACCGAAGTTCAAACAGTTTGTAACGGCCAGTGGTTTAGCCCCTGAAGTAGCTATATTTCGGCAACTTTCAGCCAGGGCCAACTTCGCACCTTCATATGGATCTAAGTAAGACCAACGAGCATTTGCATCGGTTGAAACTGCAACCCCAAGATGTGTCTCTTCATCAATACGAATCAAACCAGAATCTTCAGGTTGGGCAAGAACGGTATTGCCTTGAACATATTTATCGAATTGGGATGTAACCCAAGATTTATCCGCAATGTTTGGGCTAGCAATTAACTTAAGGACTGCCGCCTTAACTTCATCGGCATCGGTTGGAAGTGGAACTTCAAAGGTTGATTTTGCAAGTTGATCAACATAATCAGGTTTCTTAATTGGTCGGTTATAGATCGGGCCATCGTGGGCAACGGTGCGAGGTGGCACATCAACAATTAGTTCGCCATTGAATGTGATGTGTAACCGCTCGCCACTTGTAACTTCGCCGATAACAGTTGCGGTGACATCCCATTTCCTGCAGATTGCCATGAAGTGCTTAATCTTTTCAGGTGCCACAATTGCGCACATGCGCTCTTGAGATTCGCTCATTAAAATTTCTTCAGGTGAAAGTGAGGGGTCGCGAAGTGGAACTTTCTCTAAATTAATTTGCATGCCACCGCTGCCGGCAGATGCGAGTTCGCTGGTCGCACAAGAAAGTCCGGCGCCACCAAGATCTTGGATACCAATAACTAAATCTGCCTTAAAGATTTCAAGACAGCATTCGATTAAGACTTTTTCTGCGAAGGGATCGCCAACTTGTACTGATGGGCGCTTAGTCGGTTTTGCCGCGTTGAAAGTTTCAGATGCAAGAACTGAAACACCACCAATACCGTCGCCACCAGTCTTTGCTCCGAAGAGAACAACTAGATTGCCGGTGCCATGCGCTGTAGCAAGCTTGATATCTTCATGCTTCATAACGCCGACACAGAGCGCATTAACTAAGGGATTTCCAGCATAAGTTTCATCGAAAACAATTTCGCCACCAATATTTGGTAGGCCTAAGCAATTTCCGTAACCACCAATGCCCGCAACGATTCCAGGAAGTACACGACGAGTATCTGGTGCATCAGCAAGGCCGAAACGAAGTGGATCCATAATCGCGATCGGACGTGCACCCATCGTCAAAATATCGCGGACGATTCCGCCAACACCTGTAGCGGCACCTTGATAGGGCTCAATAAATGAGGGGTGGTTGTGGGATTCGATTTTAAAAGTGATTGCATAGTTCTGGCCAATATCAACAACGCCAGCATTTTCACCAATGCCTACAAGTAGGGCATCTGATTTAAAGGCTTTTTCACCAAATTGTTTTAAGTGCACCTTAGAAGATTTGTAAGAGCAATGTTCCGACCACATAACGGAATACATCGCCAACTCACTTGAAGTTGGACGGCGACCAAGAATTGTTTTGATGCGCGCATATTCATCGTCCTTTAGGCCGAGTTCAGCAAATGGTTGAGTTGTATCTGGATTTTGCGTCGCGATTGTTACGGTATCTAAAGCCATTAGCGACCTACCAATTGCTGAAGTGCGGATGTGAAAAATGTTAAGCCATCAGTACTTGGGCCCATTAATGATTCAATTGCATGTTCTGGGTGCGGCATCAAACCAACAACATTGCCGCGCTCATTTGAAATACCAGCAATTAAATTACGTGAACCATTTGGATCGAAATCGACATAACGTGCGATTACGCGACCTTCGCTCTCTAATATTTTCAAAGTTTCATCATCGCATTGGAATGAGCCTTCGCCATTCTTAAGTGGAATAACGATTTCTTGACCTGGTTTAAAACCGCTGGTCCATACTGTGTTTGTGTTCTCAATCTTTAACTTTTGATCGCGACATAGGAAGTGAAGATTGCTGTTGCGAGTAAGAGCGCCTGGAAGTAAATGTGATTCGCATAAAACTTGGAAGCCGTTACAGATTCCAAGTACTGGAAAGCCATGGCTTGCTGCGGTAACAATTGAATTCATGATTGGAGCAAAGCGTGCGATTGCGCCACAACGTAAGTAATCGCCATAGGAAAATCCGCCGGGCAATACAACTGCTTGAACCTCTTTTAAATCATCACTTGCGTGAAAGAGTGGAACCGCAATGCCGCCGGCCATTTCAACAGCGCGGGCTGCATCACGATCATCGAGTGATCCCGGAAAGGTAACTACTCCGACTCTAAATGACATTACTTCTCAACCTTCACAACATAAGTTTCGATAACTGGATTAGAGAGAAGTGTTTCTGCCGCTTTTTCTACTTCAGCCATTTGTGCCGGAGTTGGATCGCCATCGACCTCAATTTCAAAACGTTTTCCTTGGCGAACTGATTTTGCGAAAGTGAAACCCAAGCGGGGTAGTGCCGAAGCGACTGCCTGACCTTGAGGGTCAAGAATCTCGGGCTTCAACATAACCTCAACAATTATTTTCGCCATTTTAAAATTTCCTTCCAGTAATTAATTCAAGCGCGCTTGTGTAACGCTCTTGCGTCTTTGCAACTACGTCATCGGGAAGTGGTGGTGGATTGCTATTTCGATCCCAACCAGAATTTAACAACCAGTCGCGAACAAATTGTTTGTCATAAGAGTAATGAGTTTCCGGTTCCCAGAAGCGTGATGAATCGGGGGTTAAAGCCTCATCACCGAGGCAGATTGCACCTGATGGATCGATGCCGAATTCAAATTTTGTGTCGGCCAAGATGATTCCTTTTGTTGCTGCGAAATCATGGGCTTTTGTGTAAAGCGCGAGAGTTAACTTCTTCAAGATTAGCGACGCTTGTTCGCCGATAATTTCTTCGCATTGTTCGTAAGTGATGTTCTCGTCGTGTTCGCCGCCTTCGGCCTTTGTCGCTGGGGTGAAAATGGGCTGGGGTAATTTTGAACCATCTTGCAGACCAGCTGGCAATTTAATCCCGCATACAGTTTGAGTTTTCTGATATTCCACCCAACCAGAACCTGCCAAGTAGCCACGCGCAACACATTCAACTGGAAACATAATTAGCGGTTTAACAATGACTGCGCGACCTGCAACTTCGCTTGGGACATCAATTGAAACAATATGGTTTGGTACAACCTCTTTTAACAAATCAAACCAGAAGAGTGAGAGCTGAGTAAGCAGCTCTCCCTTATTTGGAATTGGTGTTGGCAAGATGTAATCAAATGCCGATATGCGATCAGAGGCAACTATTAAAAGTTCATCTTTATCATTTGTATACAAATCCCGGACTTTTCCGCTGCGCAGATGTTTCCATCCGGTTAGCACGGTGGTCACCGAATTTGGCCGGGACGGTACTGCGCTGCCGCAGCATGAGCGGAAGTAATCGCGTCGATGCGACTTACAACTCGCTGGGTTTGACCTTTTGCATCACCAGTAAATTCAAGTGGCTTTGCAAGCAGTGCGTTTAGTTCTGCAAGATTTAACGGGATACGTGAATCTTCAGCGAGAGCGTTAATCATTTGATTTGCTTTGCCAGCGCGAATTCCAAGCGCGGCCGCAACTGCGTGTTCCTTAATAACTTCGTGTGCAAGCTCGCGCCCCACACCGGCTTTGACTGCAGCCATCAGAATCTTTGTTGTGGCAAGGAATGGTAGATATTTACTTAGTTCGGCCTCTATTACATCTGGGAAAGCGCCGAATTCACTTAGCACTGTCATGAAAGTTTCAATTAGACCATCGAAGGCGTAGAACGCATCTGCAATTGCAACGCGACGAACCACGCTGCATGCAACATCGCCCTCGTTCCATTGATCGCCAGAAATTTCGCCGACCATTGAGGCATAACCACGGAGCACAACAGCAAGGCCATTTACGCGTTCACATGAACGAGTATTCATCTTGTGTGGCATTGCAGATGAACCAACTTGGCCAGCTTTAAATCCTTCAGTCACTAATTCAGCGCCAGCCATCAAACGAATTGATGTTGCAAGTGAGGATGGTGCGGCGGCTAGTTGAACCAAGGTTGTGACAACATCGAAATCAAATGACCGTGGATATATCTGGCCAGTTGAATCTAATACGTTTTCAAAACCTAAGTACTTCGCAATTTCGGCCTCTAGCTTTGCGTGTGATGCCGGTGAGCCAAGTAAGTCAACAGAATCTTGAGCAGTGCCAACTGGGCCTTTGATGCCGCGAATTGGATAACGTGAGATTAAATTATCGAGGCGGTCGTAAGCAAAGAGAAGTTCTTCTGCGGCCGATGCAAGACGCTTTCCAAGAGTTGTAATTTGAGCAGGAACATTATGTGAACGACCAGCGATTGGTTGGTCAATATATTTTGTGGCAAGTGTGCCAAGTAAACCAAGAGTTGCAACAACGCGATCGTGGGCAAGTTGAAGGCCATCTCGGATCTGCATCGCTTCAACGTTCTCAGTTAAATCGCGTGAAGTCATACCAGCATGAATAGCTTCGTGGCCAGCAAGTGCATTGAACTCTTCGATGCGGGCTTTAACATCATGGCGGGTCTGTTTTTCGCGGGCATCGATTGATGCGAGGTCTACCTTATTAATTACCTTCTCGTAATCTGCGATTACAGACTCTTCAATCTTGTGGCCAAGTTTTGTTTGGGCGCGCATAACCGCGATCCATAATTTACGTTCTGAAATTATCTTTGATTCTGGCGCAAAAATTTCGCGCATTCCCATTGAGGCATATCGTTGGGCTAATAAACTCACTGGTGAATTATCTCCCATTTAATTGCCCTTCTCTGCCACCGACGCATTGAGCGCGATGTCGCTTCGATAATGGCTGCCGGGCAATGAAATCCGCGAGATTGTTCGATAAGCGGCATCGCGGGCCTGGGTTAAATCGCTTCCCAAACCAGTTACTGCAAATACGCGGCCGCCAGCAGAGTGCAGAACGCCATCGCGTAATTCGGTGCCGGCATGAAAGACAAATGAATTTGAATTCGTTTGGATTCCGGTAATTGCGTCGCCAACTTTAGGGTTTGTTGGATAGCCCTCGGATGCAAGTACAACAGTTACTGCAGAATCATCTGACCATTCGAGTTCACCAAAAGTTGCTAAGTTCTTTGTTGCTGCTGCAAATAATAATTGTGCAAGTGGAGTTTTTAACCGTGGTAATAAAACTTCAGTCTCTGGATCACCGAAGCGCGCATTGAATTCAATAACCTTTGTACCGCGTGATGTAAGTGCAAGTCCGGCATATAACAATCCGACGAATGGGGTTCCGCGCGCCGCCATCTCTTGGATTGTTGGATTTAAAACTTGATCTAAAGTTTCGGCCATAATTTCATCAGGCGCCCAAGGCAGCGGTGAATACGCGCCCATGCCACCAGTGTTTGGTCCGAGATCGCCATCGAAGGCGCGTTTGGAATCTTGGGCAGGTTGCATTGCGATAACTGTTGTTCCATCGCTTATGCCAAAGAGTGAAACTTCGGGACCATCTAAGAATTCTTCGATAACTACTTGATCTGCTTGCAGGGCATGTTCAATTGCGAGATCGCGATCATCGGTTACAACAACGCCTTTACCCGCGGCAAGTCCATCGTGCTTCACAACATATGGCGCACCGAAAGTATCTAAGGCTTTTTCAATTTCATTTCTTGAGTTACAGGTAAAACTCTTTGCGGTTGGGACTCCAGCATCTCGCATAACTTGCTTAGCAAAATCTTTCGAGCCTTCGATTTGCGCCGCCGCTTTTGATGGCCCAAAGCAGGCGATATTGGATTTGCTTAGCGCATCAGCAACGCCATTTACTAGCGGTCTTTCGGGACCCACAACTACTAAATCAATCGCTAACTTTTTTGCAAGCTCAACAATTGCTTTATTGTCATCAATATCTATTGCATGGCATAACGCGATTTCCGCTATTCCGGGATTTCCTGGTGCTACGTGCAGTTCTTCTAAAGTTTTATCGCGATTAAGTGCGGCGGCGAGAGCGTGTTCGCGCCCACCGGAACCAATCAGCAATACTTTCAAATGAACTCCGTTATTGAAATTGTTTCATTGCGGCCAGGACCGACTCCGATTGCACTTATAGGTGCCTCTGAAATTTTCTCAAGGAACTTCACATAGGCCTGGGCATTTGCAGGTAGATCACTAAATTTGCGGGCACTTGAAATATCTTCAGTCCAGCCAGGCAGATATTCGTAAATTGGTATTGCGTGATGGAAATCTGATTGTGATGATGGAAGTTCTTCAACGCGCTGGCCATCGATTTCATATGCAACGCAGACTGGAATTTTCTCCCAACCAGTTAACACATCGAGCTTTGTTAAGAAGAAATCGGTAAGACCATTAATACGAACTGCATAACGTGCAATCGGTGCGTCATACCAACCACAACGACGTGCACGACCTGTAGTCGTGCCAACTTCGCCGCCAATCTTGCGAAGTTTTTCGCCATCTTCATCGAACAACTCGGTTGGGAATGGACCGGAACCAACCCGAGTTGTATAAGCCTTAACAATTCCAATTACGCGCGTGATCTTTGTTGGTCCGATTCCAGAACCAGTCGATGCACCGCCTGCGGTTGGGTTTGAAGATGTTACGAAGGGATATGTCCCATGATCGACATCGAGCAGAGTTCCTTGGGAACCCTCTAAGAGCACGGTTTTACCTGCCTTAAGCGCTTTATCTAGAAGCAACGCAGTATCAGTTACATATGGGCGAAGAATTTCGGCATATGCCAAATATTCAGCGAGAACTTCTTCTACTTCGATTCCTTTGCGATTAAAAACTTTAATTAGAACTTGGTTCTTATCGCGAAGTGCACCTTCGATTTTTTGACGCAAGATTGATGGATCAAATAAATCTTGCACACGTATTCCGATGCGATTTATCTTGTCGGCATAAGCAGGTCCGATTCCACGACCAGTTGTGCCAATCTTTGAATTACCTAAGAAGCGTTCTGAAACTTTATCGATGGTGCGGTGATAAGGCGTAATCAAATGCGCATTAGTGCTTATTTTTAACTTTGAAGTATCGATGCCGCGTTCGTTCAAGCCCTTAATTTCTTCGAGCAGAACAGATGGATCGATAACAACACCGTTTCCAATTACTGGAACTACATTTGGGGAAAGAATTCCAGATGGCAATAAGTGCAAGGCATATTTCTGATCACCGATTACAACAGTGTGGCCCGCATTGTTTCCGCCTTGATAGCGAACAACATAATCAACGCGGTCACCAAGTAGATCAGTAGCCTTACCTTTTCCTTCATCGCCCCATTGGGCACCGAGCAGAACTAGTGCTGGCATTTAGGCCCGAAGCGATGTGCCGGTTGAGCGAAGATCTTCGCAAGCAAGAACTACGCGGGCAGCAATACCGGCTTCGCCAGCCTTGCCCCATGCGCGTGGATCGTATGCCTTCTTATTTCCAACTTCACCATCAATTTTTAGAACACCGTCGTAATTCTTCAACATGTGATCAACGATTGGGCGAGTAAATGCATATTGCGTATCAGTATCGATATTCATCTTAATTACACCGTAATCAAGGGCTTCACGGATCTCTGAAAGCAGTGAGCCAGAGCCACCGTGGAATACCAAGTCCATTGGCTTTGAACCAGCAGCGAGACCGTGCTTTGCAGCAACCGCATCTTGGAGTGTTCTTAGAATTGCAGGTTGTAAGACAACATTGCCTGGCTTGTAAACGCCGTGCACATTTCCGAATGTTGCCGCAACCATGTAACGACCACGTTCGCCCATTCCCAAAGTTTCAACTGTCATAAGTGCATCTTCAGGTGTGGAGTACAACTTCGCATCGTGCTTTGCTTCGACGCCATCTTCTTCGCCACCAACAACACCAATTTCAATTTCAAGAAGTGTGCGGGCCGCGGCAGACTTTGTAATTAGCTCATCTGCGATTGACATGTTCTCGGGCATTGAAACTGCAGAGCCATCCCACATATGTGAATTAAATAGTGGGCCCTTGCCAGATTTAATTCGCTCGGCACCAAGATCAAGTAGTGGACGCATAAAACCATCCAACTTTTCTACTGGGCAGTGATCGGTATGCAACGCAATATTTACGTTGTAATTCTTCGCAACAATGTGTGCGTATTCGGCGAGGGCAGTTGCGCCATCGACCATGTTCCTAACTGTGGAACCTGAAAGGTATTCCGCTCCGCCCCAAGAGATTTGGACGATGCCATCAGATTTTGCTTCTGCAAAACCACGAATTGCTCCGATTAACGTTTGTGATGATGAGACGTTGATTGCCGGATATGCAAAGGCTTTTGCCTTCGCGCGATCCAACATTTCGGCATAAATTTCCGGGGTTGCAATTGGCATTTTCTTCTCCCAAATCGAGTGGCTTATTACTAAGGCTGGCGTAAATCTCTGGCCGGGCACTTCGATGGGCTGCGGTGAGGCTTACGGCATATCCCACCACATTTTGGGGCGGATTGGAAAACCGAGCGCTTAGTGGCGCGGGTTAATTCATCCCGAAGAAGGTAAGAAGGCGATCTATGCCCATCACACCGAGATTGCTGTGAAGGAGCATTTTCCCAACCCTACCCACGGCCTTGATGGCCACGGTCAGAACGTGCAGATTTGTGATTGTAGTAATAAAGAATCCCAAGTGTTTCTCCTTAATTAGTTAATAAATTGAATTGTTTTTGCGCGCTTGCGAAAGATAGAGAGATTGCCCATATTTATTCGGGGCTCGGATAAAAATCTTGGACAAAGTTATGGTGTGTAAAACTCTTGGCTGGTAATCTCGAAACATGACGACTCTTGAAAACCTTGGCTCTGAAGATCGCACCTTCCCGCCATCGCCCGACTTCGCCGCCAAAGCAAATGCCCAGGCCGAGATGTATCTGCGTGCAAAGAGTGATCGTTTAAAGTTTTGGGAAGAAGCGGCCGAAGCGCTGCATTGGGAGAAGAAGTGGGATCAAGTTTTAGATTGGCAGATCCCATTTGCTAAATGGTTTGTTGGCGGAAAGATAAATGCTTGTTACAACGCGCTAGATCGCAATGTACTTGAAGGTCGCGGCGATCGAGTTGCTTTTCATTTCGAGGGTGAACCTGGCGATACCCGCACAATTACATATGCAGATTTGCTTCGCGAGGTTTCAAAGTTAGCAAATGCGTTAACTGAAATCGGTATCACTTCGGGAGACCGAGTTGCGATTTATATGCCGATGATTCCAGAAGCTGCAATGGCAATGTTGGCATGTGCCCGTATCGGCGCCATGCACTCCGTTATCTTCGGTGGATTTTCCGCGGATGCAGTAACGGTTCGAAACAATGATGCGCAAGCAAAATTAGTGATCACTGCCGATGGCGGATTTAGAAAAGGTGCACCATTTGCCTTGAAGCCAACGGTTGATACCGCTCTTGAAAAGTCGCCAACAGTTGAGAAAGTTTTAGTTGTAAAGCGCACCGGTCAAGAGACTGCAATGAAAGTGGGCCGCGATATTTGGTGGAGTGACATCGTTGATCGCCAATCAGATAAGCATGTTGCCCAAGGTTTCGATAGCGAGCACGGACTATTTATTCTTTATACATCTGGTACTACTGCAAAACCAAAAGGGATTTATCACACGACTGGTGGCTATTTAACGCAGGCTGCATTTACTCACAAGATGGTCTTCGATTTAAAAGCTGAAACAGATGTCTATTGGTGCACCGCAGATATTGGTTGGATCACCGGACATTCATATGTTGTTTATGGGCCGCTAATAAATGGTGCTACCCAAGTTATGTATGAGGGAACTCCTGATACACCAAGCAAATCTCGGATGTTTGAAATTATTGAAAAATACAAGGTTTCGATTCTTTATACCGCGCCAACACTGATTCGTACTTGGATGAAGTGGGGCGATGAATTTCCAAATGGTTCTGATCTATCTTCACTTCGTTTACTTGGTTCAGTTGGTGAACCAATTAACCCTGAAGCTTGGATGTGGTACCGCGAAGTTATTGGTGGAAACCGTTGCCCAATTGTTGATACTTGGTGGCAGACCGAAACAGGTTCAATCATGATTTCACCGTTGCCTGGTGTTACTGAAACTAAACCTGGTTCTGCAATGCGCGCACTTCCCGGAATTAGCGCACGAATATTGGATGAAAGTGGTGCTGAGGTTGCACTTGGTGGTGGCGGATATCTTTCATTGACCGAACCTTGGCCTTCAATGCTCCGTGGAATTTGGGGCGAGGAAGCGCGTTACAAAGAGACTTATTGGTCCCGCTTTGCAGGAAAGTACTTTGCGGGCGATGGCGCAAAGATCGATAGTGATGGTGCAATCTGGTTACTTGGTCGCGTTGATGATGTGATGAATGTTTCTGGTCACCGAATTTCCACAACTGAAGTTGAATCAGCACTTGTCTCACATGAATCTGTTGCAGAAGCTGCAGTGGTTGGTGCGAAAGATGAGATGACTGGCCAAGGAATTGTTGCCTTCGTAATTATGCGAGGCGGCGTTGAGCATCTAGATGGCGCAGCGCTTGTAAAACAATTACGTGATCACGTTACAAAAGAGATTGGCGCAATCGCAAGGCCGCGTCAGATTGTTGTTGTGAACGAACTTCCAAAGACGCGAAGCGGAAAGATCATGCGACGCTTGCTGCAAGATGTGGCTGAAAACCGCGCAGTTGGCGACTCAACAACGCTCGCAGACCCAAATATTATGAAGTTAATTAGTGATGGCTTGAAGAGTGGGAAGAGCGAAGATTAAGCAAGCTTCTTAACTTTTTCAGTAACGTTCTTAATTATCATCGGGGTATAGGTGTCAATCTCTTTATAGATCCCACTTGTTGGGATGTTTTTATTGGCCCATTGCCATGGAGTCGCTAAACAAATAGTTGCTATCAAATAAACCATTAGGGTAATTTGAATTACTGAGAAAGCGGCGCCGAGCAGCGAATCTACCCACTTCAGTGGTCCAAGTAATAGCTGTTTGTGGAAGAACTCGGCGAACTTTGAAAGTAACCATTGCCCAATGGAAGCGCCAATAGATATCGCAAGAAGTAAAAGCGCAAACTTTCCAAAAATATTCTGCCAATCCTGTAAATAGTTCCAGCCCAGGGCTAGACCTATTACGCCGCCACCAACATAACCAACCATAGTGAAGATCGATTTTAGGAAACCAGCGCGATACCCGCGAATAAAGGCGCCAAGGATTAAGAGCGCAAGAACGATGTCTACCCAGTTATATTTCATACTTTTATTCCTAAATACTTCTCAACTTCGGCAAACAATTGCGCTTCGGATTTTAAAACTCCAATGTGCTTATAAGCAACTTCGCCCTTGCTATTCAAATACCAAGTTACCGGGACTCCCATGCCAAATGAACTCTTTGTTGAACCATCTTTGTCATAAAGATTAGGCCAAGTCATTCCTTGGTCAACTACAAACTTTCTTGCCGATTCCATATTCGCTTCTTCAACATCGATGCCGATAATTTGAACTTTTCCAGTGGCTGCAAGTGCCCGCAAGTACGGCATCTCTTGACGACATGGAATACACCAAGATCCCCAAACATTAATTAGAACCGGGCCTTTGATTGATTCGAGAAGTACTTTGGAACTTCCATCTAAGCATTCGAGAGTAGTCCCAGAAGTTTTAGATGCATCAGTTGGGATTGCAGAACAAGAGATAACTCTTCCGCCGCCAACGCTCTTTGGGGTTGAAGTACCACAAGATGTTAAAAGTAAAGTTGAGATGATTAGCACCGAGATTACTTTCATCGGAAATCTGCATCTGTTTTTACAAGTGCCATGGCTTTAACTTTATCCATTTCTCCGATACCAAATGAGGGACATAACTTAGCCAATGGGCAGGCGCCGCATGCGGGTTTACGAGAATGACAGATGCGCCGGCCATGCCAGATCATTCGCTGCGAGAGATTGGTCCACTCTTTGCGTGGAATTAGCTTCCCAACTTCGTGTTCAACTTTTACTGGATCCATTGATTCACTCCACCCGAAGCGGCGACTTAATCGGCCAAAGTGTGTGTCAACAGTAATTCCCGGAATACCAAAGGCGTGACCTAAAACAACGTTTGCTGTTTTTCGGCCAACACCCGGAAGTTTTACCAACTCAGTTAAATCTGCTGGTACTTCGCCACCGTATTCATTCATAATTTTTACAGCGCTGCCTTTAAGGCTTCGCGCTTTACCGCGAAAGAATCCAGTTGAATGAATTAACTCTTCAATAACAGCAATGTCAGCGCCAGCCATCTTCTTTGCAGTTCCATATTTCTTAAATAGCTTTGGTGTAACCATGTTGACGCGCTTATCGGTGCACTGCGCTGAAAGCACGGTCGCGCATAGAAGTTGAAATGGTGATTCGAAATCCAATTCGCATCGCACATCTGGATATGTTTTCGTTAAGACCCGATAGATCGCGCGGGCTTCTGTGCTCATACGGGGAAGGTTAACCCGATTGGAGTTGGTGGCGCTATTGCGGGTATCCTTCGAAAATGCCTAACTCCAAAGAAGCTAACGATGAAGCTGTCGTTCGCAAGGCGCCACTATTTAGCGCGCTAGATGATGCCGCTTCCGCGACACTTCGCGAATCAATGACGCCGGTAAAGGTCTCAAAGGGCAACACACTTTTTAAAGAGGGTGATGCTGGTGATCGCTTGTTCGTAGTCGTATCAGGAAAGCTAAAGCTCGGAACTACTTCTGCTGATGGCCGCGAAAATTTACTTTCAATTCTTGGACCTGGTGAGATGTTTGGTGAACTTTCACTCTTCGATCCAGGACCGCGCACCGCAACAGCAACTGCGGTGACAGATGCTCGTTTACTTGCACTTTCTAATGACAAAGTTATTGGTTGGGTTACGCAACATCCAAAAGTTTCACTTGAACTTCTTGGTCGCTTGGCACAACGCCTTCGTCGCAGCAATGAAGTTCTTGCAGATTTAGTTTTCTCTGATGTTCCAGGTCGCGTTGCAAAAGCAATCATGGATTTAGGAAGTCGCTTCGGCATCGAGAAAGCTGATGGCTTGCATGTAAACCACGATCTAACTCAAGAAGAGCTTGCGCAACTTGTTGGGGCATCGCGCGAAACTGTTAATAAAGCACTTGCTGATTTTGCTGGTCGCGGCTGGGTACGCCTTGAACCTCGCGCAGTAGTCGTTCTAGATATCGATCGCCTGTCGAAGCGCGGACGTTAATTACTTCTTTTTAAGTTCGAAGGTTAATTCAACTTCAACTGGTGAGTTAAGTGGAAGTTCTGCAACACCAAGTGCTGAGCGTGCATGCTTTCCATTTACATCGCCCCAGAGTGCAAGTAACAATTCAGATGCGCCATTGATGACTGCAGGTAGATTTACAAATCCTGGTGCGCCATTTACATAACCAACAACGCGAACAATGCGAGCAACATCATCAACATCTGCCACTAGATTTAGCGCAGCAAGGGCGTTTAGCGCACATATTTGAGCTAGCTCTTTTGCCTGTTCAACTGAAACTTCAGCGCCAACTTTTCCGGTAATTGGAATTGCGCCATTAACCATTGGAAGTTGTCCGGCGGTGAAAACCAACTTTCCCGTTTTAACTGCAGGAACATATGCCGCTAATGGAATAGCGGCAACTGGAATTTCTAGGCCCATCTCTTTTAACTTCTTGCGAATATTAACTTTACTCATTAGGCAATCACTCTCTTCATATAAGCGACGAGTTGTTCGCCGGTTCCTGGTGCTGGAATAACTTGGACGAGTTCCCAACCATCAGAACCCCAAGTATCTAAAATTTGTTTTGTCGCATGTGATAAAAGTGGCACGGTTGCATATTCATATTTATTCATTAGTTTCCTCCGGTAAGTGCAGCTTTAACTAAGCCTGAAACGACGCCACCATCTGCTTTGCCAGCGACTTTTGGTTGGATTGCTTTCATTACAAGACCCATGCCCGCAGGACCTGCGGCACCAGTTTCGGTGATTGCATCGGCAATAATTTTCTTAACTTCATCTTCAGATAATTGTTCTGGTAAATATTCAGTAATAACTCTGCCTTCACTAGTTTCGCGTTCTGAGCGATCAGCGTGACCTGCATCTTTAAATGCATCTGCAGCTTCGCGACGCTTCTTTGCTTCGCGTGAAAGTACTGTGATGATCTCGGCATCAGCAAGAACGCGTGCGCTCTTTCCTGAAACCTCTTCATTTGTTATCGCAGTTAAAACCATGCGGATAGTTCCGGAACGAAGCTCATCGCGTGAACGGATAGCCTCGGTTAAATCGCCCTGAAGTCGTTCTTTTAGCCCCATAGCGGTATCTTCTCACGCCTATGAGTTACAAACTACGCGAGGTCTCGGTTCCAGTTCTTCCGGCTGGCCACCGTTCAATTCGCGTGCTGCATTTTTCTGATCTGCACCTAACCCCAAGACGTAAGACCGAAATCGCAGATATCAAATCCTTCGCTAATTTAAAGCCAGATCTAGTTATAAGCACTGGTGATTTCATGGCGCACAAAGGCGCCGTGCCAGTTGTCTTAGATGCCCTTCATCCCTTGTTTGATATTCCTGGTCTCTTTGTCTTCGGATCAAATGATTACTACGGACCTAGACCGAAAAATCCTTTCTCTTATTTGTTTAAAGATAATGGCAAACGTAAATTAGGGCCAGATTTAAATTGGCAAGGTTTGCAACAATCACTTACTGGAATTGGTTGGCTTGATTTAAGCCATTCCCGTGAAATCTTGAAAATTAATGACACAACAATTGAAGCGCGTGGAACAGATGATGCACATTTGAATATGGATTATTACAACGAGGTTGCAGGCCTTCCAGATAAGAAGGCTGATCTTGCTATTGGTGTAACACATGCACCTTATCTTCGAATTTTAGATGCGATGAGTAAAGATAATTTAGATTTAATTTTTGCTGGTCACACACATGGTGGGCAAGTTCGCCTACCTTGGATTGGTGAAAGTAAAGCGCTTACAACTAATTGTGATTTACCAACTTGGCGAGCCCGTGGTTTAACTCGTGAAGCCAATGAACCTTGGTTGCATATTTCTGCTGGAATGGGAACAAGTCCATTTACTCGAATTCGTGTGGCATCGCCACCAGAAGTTTCCTTAGTGACGCTTGAAGCCGGGTTTTAAGTAATTTGTAAATTGTGCAATCTCAGCCATTCCTGCTTTTTTATAGGCCGTTATCGCCGCCGTATTTTTATGATCAACACCAAGTGAAAGCGTTTTAATTCCAAGTTCATTTGTTCTTGAGATAAAACGTTTGACAAGTTCAGTGGCATAACCTTTTCCACGCATTGGTTCGACCGTGGCAACTGAAGAAATAACATGCGACCCCGAAGACCACTTAACTAAAGCCCCAATTGCACCTACTTCGCCCACTTCATTTCGCACACAACCCCATTGAATAACTTCTGGATTTCCGGGATAGACCGCAGAGTTTGGTGCGTTCTCATCTAAAATCTTTTTAATTAGCGCCTCATCGGCTAACACTTCGATACTTTCAAAGCCCGGAATAATTTTGGTATCAATCCCGTAAGTATCAAATTGATTTGCGATTTCAAGGTGGCCGAATTTTGCTCCAAATTTACTGAACCCGACTGCGCATTTATCCCAGCGGGGGTCAATATGCGGGTTTGGGCCATAGGCATGGCCGTAGATAAAACCTGATTGCATCGTAAAAGAGAATGAGCCTTCGCTCTTAAATGCTTCGATGAAATCTTTGGCATTAGCCTCCGACACGAAGATTCCAGGACCGTTTAATTCACCGAGTTGTTCACGCGCCCAACCAAGTGCGATTGTTAAATCGCTGGTCTGGTTAAAACTCTTTGGCAACGAGTTCTGCAATCTGGGCAGTATTTAGGGCTGCGCCTTTGCGTAAGTTATCGCCACACAGGAAGAGATCAAGTGCGTGCTTATCATCAAGGCTTCGACGTACGCGACCAACCCAAGTTGGATCTGTGCCAACAACTTCGGCAGGAGTTGGAAATTCATAATTCTCTGGATCGTCAACAAGTTTTACTCCGGCTGTGTTACGCAGAACTTCTTGCGCATCTTTGCGGGAAACTTTCTTCTTAAAGATTGCATGAACGGCTAGTGAGTGTGTTGTTAATACTGGGACGCGTACACAAGTGGCAGAAACTTTAAGATCTGGCATCCCCAGAATCTTTCGGGATTCATTACGGACTTTAAGTTCTTCAGAAGAGTAGCCCTCTTCTTTTAGGGAACCAGCCCAAGGAATAACATTTAGCGCAAGTGGCTTGGGAAATGGGCCATTATCTTTGATGTGGGCCTTTGAATCATTTGCAACATCACCGGAGTTTGTCCCAGCAACTGCAGAAATTTGTGCGCGCAGGGCATCGATACCAGATTGACCGGCCCCTGATGCTGCTTGATATGAAGCAACAACCAGTTCTTCTAAACCATATTCCTTATTGAGTGCACCCATTGCAACAATCATGGAAAGTGTTGTGCAATTTGGATTAGAAATAATTCCCTTTAGTCGCTTCTTCGCAGACTTTGGATTTACTTCTGGAACAACAAGTGGGACTTCTGGATCCATACGAAATGCACCAGAGTTATCGACAACTACAGCGCCACGTGCGACTGCGACTGGCGCCCACTCCGCAGAAATTTCATCTGGAACATCGAACATTGCAATATCAATTCCATCGAACGCTTCTGGTGAAAGTGCAACAACAGTTAACTCTTCACCGCGGCACATAAGTTTTTTTCCAGCACTTCGCGCAGATGCAATTAGACGAATCTCAGCATAAACATTTTCGCGCTTGCTCAAGATATCGAGCATCACTGTGCCAACTGCGCCGGTAGCGCCCACGACTGCTAGAGATGGTTTTCTACTCATCGGCCAGTTCCCCCGTATACAACGGCTTCAATTTGGGCAGCATCTAATTCAAATGCGGTGTGCGCAGCACGAACGCCGTTATCTAAATCAGTTGCGCGGCAAACAATTGAAATCCGAATCTCTGAAGTTGAGATCATCTCAATATTTACGCCGGCATCAGCTAGGCAAGAGAAAAATGTTGCAGTAACGCCGGGATGTGAACGCATTCCAGCGCCGATTAGTGAAAGCTTTCCGATTTGATCATCGTATTGAATTGATTGGAAACCAATCTCGCCTTGGATGCGTTGCAAAGTTGTAGTTGCTAATGAACCTTCAGTCTTTGGCAAGGTAAATGAAATATCAGTTAACCCGGTCGCGGCGGCAGAAACATTCTGAACAATCATGTCGATGTTCACATCAGCATCGGCGATCGCTTGGAAGATACGTGCCGCAGTTCCAGTTCGATCGGGAACTCCAACCACAGTTATCTTTGCTTCGCTCTTGTCATGGGCAATGCCCGCGATAATTGCTTGTTCCATATCGGCTCCTCCTTCAGGATGGTCTTTGACCACCCAGGTTCCTTCGTTATTTGAAAATGATGAACGTACGTGAATTGGCATGTCATAACGTCGCGCGTATTCAACACAACGTAGGTGCAGAACTTTTGCGCCAGATGCCGCAAGTTCTAACATCTCGTCATATGTAACTGTCTTTAACTTCTTTGCTGCGGGAACAACTCGTGGGTCTGCCGAGAAGATGCCATCGACATCGGTATAAATTTCGCAGACATCTGCTTCAAGTGCCGCTGCTAGTGCAACTGCAGTTGTGTCAGAACCACCGCGACCAAGTGTTGTTACATCTTTTGTATCTTGGCTAATTCCTTGGAAGCCAGCAACAATTGCAATTGCACCTTCATTAAGCGCTTCGGTAATTCGAGATGGTGTTACATCGATAATACGAGCGCGGCCATGTGCTGAAGTTGTGATTACTCCGGCTTGTGATCCAGTGAAAGAACGTGCTTCATTTCCTAAATTTCCAATCGCCATTGCAAGAAGTGCCATTGAAATTCGCTCGCCCGCAGTTAACAACATGTCGAGTTCGCGGCCATTTGGAAGTGGGGTTACTTGATTAGCAAGATCGATTAGCTCATCTGTTGTATCGCCCATTGCAGATACAACTACAACGACTTGGTGGCCAGCTCGTTTAGTGGCCACGATGCGATTGGCGACCCGCTTTAGCCCTTCGGCATCAGCAACGGAGGAGCCGCCGTATTTCTGGACAATCAATCCCATGTGCTAAATATCCACTATAGGGATAGGGCGGTGAAACCTATTTTAGGTTTATCTCAAATAATGAAACGTCTAGGCGTATCAAATAATGAGAAATATCTGAAACTTAGTTCTCAACCGTTCTTCGGCCTTCGAATGCCCGGCCAAGAGTTACTTCATCGGCATATTCCAGATCTCCGCCAACTGGAAGTCCGGATGCCAGACGGCTGACCTTAATTCCAAGTGGTTTAAGTAGCCGAGATAAATAAGTAGCCGTTGCTTCGCCTTCAAGGTTTGGATCGGTAGCAATAATTATTTCTTGAATCTCGGTTGCAGCTAAGCGAACCATTAATTCACGGATTCGCAGGTTCTCGGGTCCGATGCCATCGATTGGCGAGATTGCGCCACCGAGCACGTGATACTTGCCGCGAAATTCGCGCGTTTTCTCAATAGCGATTACATCTTTGCTCTCTTCAACAACGCAGATAAGAGTTGGGTCTCGCCGCGGATCGCGACAGATTCGACAGAGTTCCTCTTCTGAAATATTTCCGCATTCAGTGCAGAACTTGACTTTCTCTTTCACTGTGCGCAGAACATCCGCAAGTCGCGAGATATCTACGCGTTCGGATTGAATAATATGAAAAGCAATTCGCTGTGCTGATTTTGGCCCGATGCCTGGAAGGCGACCGAGTTCATCAATTAGATCTTGGATGGCACCTTCATACATTCGTAGTTAGCCCTTCTTGGTTTCACTAATAATTTGGGCACCGAGTTCACGCATCAAAAGCTCTTGACCAGACATTTGGTCGGCATCACTTGGATCTTCAGATGCTCGCACCGATGGCGAAGATGTATTCGCACTGGCATCCACAACACATTCAATTTTCAGATCAAGTCCCGTCACATCAATAAATGCGGCACGCAGAATTTCATCACTTCCGGAACGCGTGAATGAATCACGAGCACCCGCGTTAACAATTCCGATTGTAATTGCTGTCTCGTCGACAGCTAAGACATGCGCACTTGAACTTAGTAGCGACCAAGTTAGGCGGCGACGCTTCTTAACATTCTCAATTACTTCAGGCCAGAATCTGCGAAGAGCGGCGGCATCGATAGGTCCTGTTGGTTTATTAGCACTTGGTGTTGGTGCTGCTGCGCGAATTGGCGCCTTAACTTCCTCTTTAACAACTTCTCTGACTTCGGCTTTTTTTGGTTCAGCTTTAACTTCAGCCTTCGCTGCAACAGGTTGTGGGATAGAAATATTTTCGCGAAGTTCTAAGCGTTCAATTCTCGAAATTAAACCAACATCATCGCTTCCGGGCAGAAGTATGCGGCCACAAATGAGTTCCAGCATCAGCCTTGGCGCAGTCGCACCGCGCATCTGAGTTAAGCCGACCGCCACAATGTCTGCGCTTCTAATTAAGTTTGCGGTTCCAATAATTGTTGCTTGTGCTCGCATACGTTGTAGTTGATCTTCTGGAATCTCGCGAAGTATTTGTGACGCGCTATCTTCAACGGCGCCGACAATAATTAAATCGCGCAAACGCTCTAAGAAATCTTGAGTGAAGCGACGGGGATCGTGGCCGGATTCAATAACGCGATCGATTGCCTTAAATAGCGTTGCACCATCACGAGCAGCCATCGCATCGATTGCTTCATCTAGAAGTGCGCCATCGGTGTAGCCAAGTAGTTGAATTGCAATTTCATATGTGACGCCCTCTTTGCCAGCACCAGCAAGGAGTTGTCCGAGTACAGATAGCGCGTCTCGAACCGAACCACCAGATGCGCGAACCACAAGTGGAATAACGCCTTTAGCGACTTTGATTCCTTCAGAGTTACAGACCTTCTCTAAGTGCGCAGCAAGAATTCCAGGTGGTACTAAGCGAAATGGATAATGGTGGGTACGGGATCTAATTGTCGAAATAAGTTTTTCAGGTTCAGTTGTTGCAAAGATAAAGAGAACGTGTGGTGGTGGCTCTTCTACAACTTTTAGTAACGCGTTTGCAGCGCCGGGTCCAAGTTGGTGGGCCTCATCAATAATATAAATCTTGTAACGAGAACTTACCGGCGCAAAGAATGCTTTATCGCGAAGCTCGCGAGCATCATCTACTAAACCATGAGTTGCAGCATCGAGTTCAATCACATCGATAGATCCCGGACCATTTGCAACTAAATCTTTACATGATTGGCATTCACCACAAGGATTTGGTGTTGGCCCTTTTTCGCAATTAAGTGAGCGCGCCATAATGCGAGCGCTAGAAGTTTTTCCACAACCACGTGGACCAGAAAATAAATATGCGTGATGAATTTTTCCGGATTCAAGTGCATTTGAAAGTGGTTCAGTTACATGTTCTTGTCCGATAACTTCACTAAAAGTGGAGGGGCGATACTTACGATACAAAGCTAGTGACATCGCGCTTCCTCTCTACTTTTCGTTTCCTAAACTTAAAATATTTGGGACCCTTCGCACACCCGCCAGAGCGGACCTACCCTTGCTGCCTTCCAGCCCTGGGGGAGTTCAGTACGGTAACGCCGCACGAAGGATCTGCGGGCAATCATAGTTATTAGAGCCGATAGGCTCCTCCTCTCGGGAGGATTCGCATAGCGGCCGAGTGCGCACGCTTGGAAAGCGTGTATAGGGCAACCTATCGAGGGTTCAAATCCCTCATCCTCCGCCAGAAGTGCTCAAACCTTATTCGTGAGTAACTATTTCTTAACCTGCCAAGAATCTTTTCCATCACTTCCGGGTTTGCACACCAGCTGTGTACCATCTGAAGCTTTTCCATTTGGTCCCTTGGTTGGATCGCAAGCCTGACCTTCCTTCTGAAAGTTCGAACTTCCTGAATCAGTATTAGCGTTCGATTTCGCCGCCTCTGTCGGTTTGGAAGTATTACCAGAACTCTCTGAACTGCCTTGAGGTGATGAAGTTCCGGTTTGAATTGTCTGCCCTTTTAGAGCCACCCAATCGGCCGTGGTGCGCCCAACACTTGAATTAAAATCGCAAGGTTGTTTTTGACGATCAGCTATTGAAATCTTCATTTCGTTGGGCGATATCCCATGTCCAGCAAAACTGTCCGACACGCTTTTTGACATATGATCAAAAATACTACCGAGAACCTCCGATTCGTTCGGTGCTCTAGATTTTCCTTCTAAGTCGATATCAAAATCAAATCCCGCGTCAGACATCGACGCATAACCTAAAAGTTGCCCCGCTTTCACGGAATCTCCAACTTTGAAACTCTTTGAAAAATAAATATGACCAAAAGAAAACAATATATTTTTATCGAGTGGAGTAGACAACCCTAGGCCGTTGCCATTCTTCGGGCGACCCAAACCACCTTTATCTGCTTCCAACTGAATAGTTGCAACTGTGCCATCAAAGGGAGCAAATACTTTTACTTTATCTGTCGTCCCCTGAAATTGCGTTATTGGGTAAAAATAATGTTTTAACGAAAGATTACTCGTAAGAACTCTCTCAAATGTATACCCATCTCGATTATGGCCAGAGCAACTTCCATATTTTGAAATGCTGTTAATTTGATTTAGATCAATTGGAACTGAGGTGATGTACTTCGCGGTGGTGCTAGGCCAAGCAAAACTTATTGAATTTGGATCAACTTTATTTTGGTTGCTCGAAGTATTAGTTTTTATCCCTTTATCCCAAATTAATTTATTGCCAGATTTAATGCACTTATATTTGAACCCTGATGGGTCGACGGCACTTTTGCCGAGCTTCTTGCAAGCCCCTCCAACTTTCATATCCGCGTTTGCTGTAGGCCCAAAGAGAGAGAGCGTTAAAGAAGCGAGCACAATGAAGGTGAGATGAGAGCGCTTCATTTCATAATTGTGACTCTAATTTATTGAAAAGCAAGGGCCACTAAAATCAACATCGCGTGCTAAATTTCCTTTTATGACCCGATTACCTAAAAATCGGGGGATTACCCAGGATGAAGAGGATAAATCCCTCATCCTCCGCCAGCTTTCGTACTAATTAACCTTCGACTGAAACTAAAGCAGTGCATCCAATAACTTCCATAGGACCACTGTCATATCCGCGCTTCTTATCTGCCTCAATAATCGCCGTTAGTTCGGCAGTAATTCGACTCTTTGCTGATGGCGCAATTTTCTTAAATGGGCAGATATGTGTTGGCGGGCCACTTGAATTTATTAACAATCCAAATTCAACTAAACCAATTCCTGGTGTGTGGCGTTCATCAAAATCGCCAACTTTTGCAATCACTTGACCGGCTTTAACTCGGTCACCTTCTTTAACTTTTACATCAATTACATGTTCTACTTCCCAAATATTTATCTGATCATTTGGAGCTGCAATCATAATATTGTAATCGTTTGAATAAAGTTTAGTAATTCGTATTACAGTTCCGGTTTTTATAGCCAGCACGTCTGTTCCAAGAGGCGCATACATTCCTGGTTGAGGGTTCACTGTTCCTGAGCCAATTGCACCTTCCCCGCGCGGCCCGGTATCTATTCCAAATGGAACATAAGTTAAACCTTTTCCTTGGCCTGCTCCTTTCAAATCACCATTAAGTGGCGCTTTTGGATCAATCGGAAGCGATTCTATTTCATCACCGTTGGAACTCGGGTTCGTTGATTGCTGCGAATTATTAGTGATTAAAATTCCTTTATCCCAAAGTAATTTACTGCCAGATTTGACGCAAGTAAATTTTATATTTCCCGAATAAGCAACTTGATTCTTAGTTTTACATTTAGATCCTGGTTTAATAGCAGCATCCGCGGATGATGATATCCCAAGTGAAAACATTGAAATTAAAGCTAGAGCCAATATATTTAGCACTACAGAAGCTCTTAATTTCCAGATGCATTAAGCGCTGATTGCGGCGCCGTAATGCCAAGGATCAGCGAGATTGAAAGTGCAGTGATTATGCTCTTATATTTTTGTGTTGACATTCGCGAACGCCTCTCAGCTATTTCATTCAACTCTAAATACAAATCGGAAAATAAACAAGGGATACAAAATAAATAATTTAAATTTCTAAGCCTATGTATTTCGTTTCGAGGAATTCATAAATTCCAGCGAAGCCACCTTCACGCCCAAGACCGCTCTGTTTTACGCCGCCGAATGGTGCTGCCGGGTCAGAGATAACTCCGCGATTGATTGCAACCATTCCTGATTCGATTGCTTCTGCTGTTCTAATTGCGCGCTTTAAATCACTTGAATAGATGTAACTAATTAGTCCATATTCAGTTGCATTCGCTAATTCAATTGCTTCAGCATCGCCTTCAAAGGTAACGATTGGGGCAACTGGACCAAAGACTTCGTTGTTCAATATTGGATTTGTCTTATCTACAGTTACGACAGTTGCGGGATAGAAAGCGCCAACGCCATCTGGGGTTGTGCCACCGAGCAATAATTTTCCGCCGGCTTTTACTGCGGCACTAACTAATTCAGCAATCTTGTTACGTTCCTTGATTGAAACACTTGCACCAAGTTGAGCGCCATCTTCTAAGCCAGGTGCAAGTTTTAGTGCACCCATTGCCTTTGCAAATTTCGTAGTGAATTCTTCAGCAACGCTCTTTGCGACAATGAAACGATTTGCTGCTGTGCATGCGGCGCCACCATTGCGCATTTTTGCGATCATTGCGCCGGCTACTGCATCATCAATATTTGCATCATCTAGAACCACGAATGGGGCATTTCCACCGAGCTCCATTGAGGTGCGAAGTATGTTATCCGCAGATTCTTTAAGAAGTGTGCGACCAACTTCGGTTGAACCAGTGAAAGAAAGATTGCGAACTCGTGGATCATGCAACATCTTTGAAATCATTGGGCCGGTCTTTGAAGGCAGAACAAAATTGACGACGCCTTTTGGAACACCTGCGCGTTCTAAGATTTCAACAATTGCGAGCGCAGTAAGTGGCGTCTCACTCGCTGGTTTCAAAATAACTGTGCAACCTGCAGCGAGGGCTGGGCCAATTTTGCGAGTTGCCATTGCTGCAGGGAAATTCCAAGGTGTGATTAGAAGTGAAACACCAATTGGTTGGTGGGTAACCAAAATTCTTTTATCACCGGATGGTGCTTGGCGATAATCGCCGGGCGTACGTACAGCTTCTTCGGCAAACCAGCGGAAGAATTCCGCGGCATAAGTGATTTCACCTTTGGCATCGGAGAGAACTTTTCCATTCTCCATGGAAACAATCTTTGCTAGATGATCAGCATCGGCAATCATTAATTCATACGCTTTACGCAAAATCTCGCTACGAACGCGAGGAGCAGTTTTAGACCAAGAGGTGAAGGCTTTGTGGGCTGCGGCTACTGCGGCATCACATTGCGCATCGCCTGCGGTTTGAACTTCGGCTATTACATTTCCAGTGCTGGGATCGGTTACAGGCAGGGTGCCATCGCCTTTTACCCAAGCGCCATCAATATAAAGGTCGGTTTTTAATTGCATGCGGCAAGCATACGCCTCGATTGCGAAGTAAAATTAAACCTAGTGAACTGCAGATTCCCCCTATAAATAGGAAGAGTGGCCGTGCCAAAGTCTTGGACCGATGACGCCCCAGAACCAATGGTTCTCCAGGAGCATGCTCATCTAGCTGACCCAATTTCATATCGCATTAAGCGAAAACTTTTAGGCAATCCGCTTAACCGTCACACCCTTAGCCATCAAAGATTAAAGAAGCGGTATGCGCTAGGAATTCTCTCCTCCGATTGTATTTCTTCATCTGCTTACGGAAGTGAGCAAATTCTTCTTGCTTTAGTTCCTGCATTTGGTTTAGCAGCATTCGCAATGTTGATGCCAATGACGGTAATTGTTTTACTTATCTTATTAATTGTTACCTTGTCTTACCGAAATGTTATTTCTGTTTACACAAAAGTTGGTGGCGCTTACATAGTCTCCCGAGACAACTTTGGTCCGGTTGTCGCACAAGTCGCCGCGGTAGCACTTATGTTGGATTACATAGTTACTCTTGCAATTCAATCTGCAGCTGGTGTTGCTGCCATCGCTTCGACATTCCCTGAAGTTGGACCGTGGAAAATTCATATAACTCTGGCGATAATTGTTCTGCTTAGCTATGGAAATTTGCGCGGTGTAAAAGAAGCTGGAAAAGCTTTCGCGCTACCTACATATTTATTCGTTGGAGCTATGGCCGTTGTTTTTGGAATTGGTATTTACCGCCAATTTTCAGGAACTTTGCCACTGTTGGATGTAAACCAAGAAGGTGCCGTTCCAATTGGTGAGTCACAAGGTTTGCTAACTTTCGCGGCAATATTTATCTTGCTTCGTGCATTCGCAAATGGTGGATCTTCTTTGACTGGTTTGGAAGCTATTTCTGATGGGGTCTCGCTTTTTAAATCGCCAGAACAAGTTAATGCCCGGAAAACTTTAGTAATTATGAGCTCCATCTTGGGCTCTTTAGTGCTTGGAGTTTCTTGGTTCGCTCATAAAATTCAGGCAATTCCCTACGAAAATGAAACTCCTACTGTAATTTCCCAAGTTGCTAAGACAATTTTAGGTGATGGAACGCTTGGAAATCTCTTCTTTATCGTTGTTCAAGCTGCAACGATGCTTATTCTCTTTGCTGGTGCTAACACCACTTACAGCGCTTTCCCTTTACTAGTTAACTTCGTAGCAACAGATGGATATTTGCCAAATTGGTTAACCAAACGTGGCCACCGCTTGAATTTTTCTAATGGAATTTTATTGCTATCTGGTTCCGCCATGATTTTGGTCTTGGTAACAAGAGCATCTGTAGAGCATTTAGTTGCTTTCTATGCACTTGGAGTCTTTACAGCTTTCACGCTCTCTGGTTTAGGAATGGCTAAACACAATTACGTTAACCGCGGTAATTGGTGGAAAGGAAAATTCGTTATTAATGCGCTTTCCGGTGGGATTTCTTTCATCGTAGTTGTCATCTTCGCAATCGTAAAATTCAACCAAGGTGCGTGGGTAATTATTCTTATTACTCCGATTTTAGTTCTGACTTTCCTGCGCCTGCGCAAACAATATTCTAAGGAACAGAACGTTCTAGATGTTACTTCTCAAGCATCACGAGCGACTTCTATTTCTAGACATGACGTTACCGTCCTAGTCGATAATTTTGATTTGGCAACAATTGGCGCAATTAGATATGCCAGATCGCTGAATCCAAGAAATTTGAACGCTGTCCATTTTGTTATTGATGACAAGCGTGCTGATGCAATTAGCGCAGGTTGGGCTGGGAATGCAGCGGTAAGTGATGTCCCACTTATTTTGATTGACTGTCCCGATCGCAGACTTCCAAACGCTGCTGTTGATTATGCAATTCGCTCAACCGCAAGTGCGGATGTGGAATTAACCTTGCTCCTTCCTCGGCGCTCGTACTCTCGATTCTTGGGACGAGTCCTGCATGATCAGACCGCTGAAGCGATTGCTTCACCGATCTCGCAATTAGAGCGAGTTGTCGCAACGATTATTCCTTTCGACGTTGAGAAAATTTTGGAAGCTAGAACTCGTGGCAACGCAGCACCCACCGCAATCGAAAGCGTTCCCGAGCAGAAGAAAATTCCACTTCCTAAAGTTAAGAGTGTGGATTCTGTTCCAGTAGGTCACTACAACGAAAATATTCTTCCAATTTCAAACGCTACTTGGCGCAGGCGTGCACATGTGCGTGGTCAAGTAACTTCAATTAGAACTGCGCCATCGGGTGGAACGCCAAGAGTTGATGTTGAAGTTTGGGACACAACCGGTGGAATTACCTTACAGTTCTTAGGGCGTCGTGAAATCGCTGGTCTAGATGTTGGTTCAACTATTTGCGCAGAAGGAATGGTTGGCGAAATCGAAGGATCCCTCACGATTCTTAATCCTTCTTACGAAATCGTTATTTAATTATTTTTTTAAAAATAACAGACGAGCAAGAATTAAGCCGACTGGTAGCCCGATTAGTTGTGCAATCATGTAAATCCAGGCCGAGTGCAGCGTAATTCCAGCAAAGGAATCGCTCCAGATTCGTGCGAAAGTTACCGCTGGATTAGCAAAAACAAATGATGAAGTTGCATAGAAGGCTGTGGTTATCCAGGCTGGAATAATTATTGGCGCAAGATTTATTCGCTTTTGATCAACGAGTAAATGAATAATCATAATTAAAATTGCGGTCGCAAAGATTTCACTCACAAATAGGTTGTTAGAGGTTCGTTCTTGATGAGATTGAAAGATGGCTGGTTTATCGAACATAAGGTTTGCAAAAACTGTTCCAGTAAATCCGCCCGCGAATTGTGCTGCGATATATGCGATGGCGTTTCTTGCATCAATTCGGTTCTTAAATAGTTCGCCGAGGGTTACAACCGGGTTGAAATGTGCGCCGCTAATTGGGCTGAGCAAAGTGATGATTATGGCCAGCATCGAAACTATAGAAATTGCATTTATCGTCAATTGGAGCCCGACATCGTCAGTCAGGTTGGTGGCCATAATTCCTGAACCAATCACAGCGGTCAGTAAGAGCGCTGTCCCCAGGAATTCAGCAAATATTTTTTGTAGTTTCATAGAGGTAAATTTAGTGGGAAGATATGGTTCTACTGTGATTTAGCCACGATAAGTCGAAGGGAGAGCAGATGTCATTCGCTTTTAAATCTTATGCGTTATCTGATCTCGGGCTGCACCGTGAAGGAAATGAAGATTCTGGTTTGATTTCTCAAAAATTGGTTGCTGTTGCTGATGGAATGGGCGGGCATGCTGGTGGCGAAATAGCATCAACTATTGCAATTACTGCGCTAGTTAGCGCTCGTGGCGATGAAGACTTTCTCTTATCGATCACAAAGAATATTGATGCCACTATTTTGGCTAAATCAACTGAGCAGCCAGATCTTATTGGAATGGGGACAACGCTTACCGCCCTACATATCGCTGGTGAAACCGTAGAACTTTTGCATGTAGGCGACTCTCGTTGCTATGCATTTTCTGGTGGAAAATTAACGCAATTAAGTCGTGACCACACTGTCATACAAGAACTTGTTGACCAAGGCCGTATATCTCCTGAAGAAGCGATCAACCATCCGCAACGCTCACTCTTAACACAAGCTCTAACTGGTAGTTCTGAAATCGAGCCAGTACTTCAAATTTATCCAATAAAACTTGGGGACCAATTCTTATTATGCAGCGATGGCTTAACAACTGTTTTATCTGATTTTGAAATAGCAAAGATCGCTAAGAGCTATTCTGGAGAAGAATTAGTTGAAAATCTGATTGTTGAAACGCATGCCAAAGGCGCCCCAGATAATGTCACGGTAATTTGGGCAGAAGTTGTTTTAGGTGAAGCTGCCAATCACCAATCTTTGATTGGAGCAGCGAATGGCTAAAATATTTGGAAACCGTTACAAAATTGGCGAAATGATTGGTACTGGCGGAATGGCTGATGTTTATATCGGAGATGATCAACGCCTTTCTAGAAAAGTTGCAGTCAAAGTTCTTCGCAGTGACCTTGCCCGAGATCCATCTTTTCTTGCACGCTTCCGCAAAGAGGCACTTGCCGCAGCTGGCTTAAATCATCCTGGAATTGTCGCAGTTTATGATTCTGGTGAAGAAGGTCAGAATTCTTACATTGTGATGGAGTTAGTAAATGGCCATACTCTGCGCGAAGTACTGCAGAGCCCAGCAACTTTAACTGTCGAACGTTCATTGGAAATTATTGAGGGGGTTTTGAGTGCCCTTTCATATTCACATGAAAATGGAATTATTCATCGCGATATAAAGCCTGGAAATATTATGCTTACTGATCCTGGTGATGTGAAAGTTATGGATTTTGGAATTGCGCGCGCAATGGATGATATTGGCGCCACCATGACAAGCACCTGGAACGTCGTCGGTACTGCGCAATATTTATCACCAGAACAAGCAACTGGTGAGGCTTGCGATCTGCGCAGTGATATTTATTCAGTTGGTTGCCTGCTCTATGAATTAGTCACTGGAAGACCACCATTTACTGGCGATACACCTGTGGCGATTGCATATCAGCATGTTTCCTCTGATTTTCCAATACCAAGTGTGGTAAATCCAGAGTTGGATGAAAATATCGACAAGATAATTACAGTTGCTCTGGCTAAGAACCCTGGCGATCGATATCAAAGTGCGGAGATGATGCTCTCTGATATTCGCCGAGCAATGAAGGGGCAGAGCGTAACAACTAAGATTCGTCGAATTGTTCCCCGACGTAATTTTCTTGTTATGGGAAGTGCGGCTGCGGTATTTATACTTTTGATTGGCTTTGCAGTAAATTCCTTTAATTCAACTTCACCAGCGCCATCACTACAAATACCGAATGTTGTTGGTTTAACGCAGAGCGCTGCGGAAGAGCTTCTCTTGGGTTACACGATAAATATTCAGCGTGCTCCTGATTCTAGAATTCCAAAAGATCGAGTTGCTTCACAGCTTCCGCTTGCAACAACTCGTGCCCCGAAGGGAAGCAGTATCACTTTAACTATTTCAGATGGCCCAGGCGATACAACAATTCCAACAACAATTATTGGTTTGGACCTTGAAGAAGCCCGCAATGAATTATCCGCGGCTGGTATATTAATAACGCAAATAATTCCAGTCGATTCAAATTCAAGAACCGGTGTTGTACTTAAAATTACTCCTGATGCTGGATCAATTATCAAAGCAGGTAGCGGTGTAGTTCTTGAAATTGCTAGCGGAAATGTAAAAGTCCCTGAACTTCTAGATTTAACTGGAATTGAAGCCCAAACAATTTTGACGCAAGCAGGTTTCCTAGTGAATGAAATTAGCGCTTACGACGAAACAAAGCCGATCGGCGTTGTCTTAGCCCAAGCACCTGAAGCTGAAACAACTCAATTAATTGGGTCGGGTGTTGCGATTACAGTTAATAGGAAGCCGTAAAAATTGCTTTCTTGCGGGCTCAAAACATCGCCATTTGTGGTGTAACCTCTGCCCATGCCTAAATCGCCAATACGTAAAAAAGAGAAGGCCCATATTCCGGAGGCTGTTGCTAATGCGGCTCCAGTCCCAGAAGAGAGCCCTAAGTGGTTGGCCCCAGCGATGGTTACAGCTTTTATTTTCGGCCTAATCTGGATCGTAATTTTCTACGTGAGCTCCACCGCCTATCCAATCCCTAATATCGGGGCCTGGAATATGGTTGTTGGCTTTGGTTTCATCGGGGTCGGCTTCTCACTCGCTACCCGCTGGCGCTAAAACACTTCTTAATTACTTCTTAATTACACCGTTGTAATTCTCCACATCGTGGATAAAGGTTGTGGATAACTCCTAGCGCATATTATGCTGGTTCTCAGGAAACCCCCAGTTATCTAAGGAAATCTGCTTCCTATGACAATCCTGAAAGAGAAGCCAGAAATGACCCAAGCAACTAAATCCACCACACAGAGAATTTTGGTGGTCGATGATGAAAATAGTATTAGTGAATTAATTGCGACAAGCCTTCGCTTCGTTGGCTTTGATGTCCGCACTGCAGCTACTGGATCTGAAGCTCTCACGATTGCTGAAGAATTTAAGCCTCATGCCTTGATCCTCGATGTGATGTTGCCAGACCAAAACGGTTTCGAAGTCTGCCGCCAACTCCGCCAAGATGGCCACAACGTTGGAGTTCTATTCTTAACTGCGAAAGATACCGTCGAAGACAAGATCACCGGCCTCACAATTGGTGGCGATGATTATGTTACAAAGCCTTTTAGCCTTGAAGAACTCGTTGCTCGCCTTCGCGCACTTCTCCGCCGCATAGGTGCCATCCAAGTCGAGAGCGATGATGAGAAAGTTCGCTTCGCAGACCTTGAATTAGATGAAGCAACTCATGAAGTTCATCGAGCTGGAAATATGATTGATCTATCTCCAACCGAATTCTTGTTACTCCGTTATTTAATGATCAATGCTGACCGGGTTGTTAGCAAATCTCAAATTCTTGATCACGTATGGCAGTACGACTTCCGTGGTGATGCTGGAATTGTTGAAACTTATATCTCGTACCTGCGCAAAAAGATTGATGTTTACGAACCAGCTCTAATTCATACCGTTCGCGGCGTGGGATATCGGTTGCGCTTACCAGCTCGTAAGTAATAAGCCAAGTAAACTTCTTAAATGAAATACGGGCTCTCAAGATGGTCGCTCCGTAATCGCTTAATTTTGTCGACGCTAGCGCTTGCAACAATTGCAATTGGGGCATCTGATTTTGCGGCAACGAATTCGCTCCGCTCTTTCCTTATAAGCCAAGCAGATAGCCAGTTAAATGAAGTCGTTCAAACTTCGATGTTGAGGCTTGATCGCGCGGGTATTGAGTCCGAAGTTTCTGGTGAAGAGAATGACATGAATACTCTTAGACCTCTTCGTCCACTTGGTGGTGTTCCAACAACAACTGCCGTAACACTCTTGGATTTGGAAGGCAACATTGTTGGCCAAGTCGGTGGCCAATTCACAAACTCAATTGATATCCAAGAATTTCATAAGCTAACTCCTGCTGAAGTTGCTCTGCGAAAAGGGAAGCCATTTACAATTCCTGGCGCTGATGGCCAACCTGATATCCGCGCGATAGCAAGAATTTTGCCATCAGGAATTGGCACCGTAGTTATTTCGGTTGCGCTAGATAGTGTTGATAAAACCCTAAAGGGCCTAAGGGGAATCTTTCTTCTAATTAGTTTGATTGTTCTTCTCATTATTGGTTTTGTTGCAAGATCGCTAATTAAGTTAAGTCTCAAGCCACTTAGTAAAATTGAAGATACTGCTGCCGCAATTGCCGATGGCGACTTATCGGCCCGGCTTCCAGAAGTGAATTCAAACACTGAAGTCGGTCGACTAACCGGCTCACTTAATACGATGCTCTCTCGGATTGAAGAATCATTTGCAATCCGAACAGAATCTGAAAGTAAATTGCGTCGTTTTGTTGCTGATGCAAGTCATGAATTACGAACACCCCTCACTGCAATTCGCGGATTTGCTGAACTTCATCGCCAAGGCGCTGTTGTTGGTGAAGAGAAAACCAAAGAGCTGATTTCTAGAATTGAGAAGGAATCAATCCGCATGAGTTCACTTGTAGAAGATTTATTACTTCTAGCTCGCCTAGATCAATCACGTGAGTTAACTATTGATCCCGTAGATATAAACCATTTAGTTAATGAGGCTGTGGCATCAGCACGGGCCGCAAGCGCGGGCTATGAAATCACAGTTACAACCACAAGTGATGAGGTTTTTGTGCTTGGAGATTCCATGCGTATCCACCAGGCTGTATCTAACTTGCTAGCAAATGCCAGAACGCATACGCCTGTGGGAACAAAAATTAGCGTTAGCGTTTCGCAAGATGATGATGAAAGAAGAATTAGTGTTAGCGATAACGGACCAGGACTATCGCAATCTGATCAGATACGAATTTTTGAAAGATTCTTTAGAGCCGATCCGTCTCGAGCGCGCGTTAGCGGTGAGGGCTGTGGGCTTGGCCTAGCAATTGTTGATGCAGTTATGCAGGCTCATAACGGAAGCGTTGAAGTTAAATCTGAATTAGGTAAAGGTGCAATGTTTATTCTGCACTTTCCAATCAAAGCTGATTAATTAATCTTTGATTGGTGGAAATTTAGCCAAGATTTACTTGCGGTTGGCCCGCGTTGCCCTTGGTATCTCGAACCATAAAGCGCTGAACCATAAGGGTTCTCTGCTGGTGAAGAGAGTTTGATTAAGCAGAGTTGCCCAATCTTCATTCCTGGAAATAGCTTTACTGGAAGATTTGAAACGTTTGAAAGTTCGAGTGTGATGTGGCCAGAGAAACCTGGGTCAATAAATCCTGCCGTTGAATGCGTCAATAGTCCGAGGCGACCAAGTGAAGATTTTCCTTCTAGGCGACCTGCGATGTCATTGGGCAAGGTAATAACTTCGTAGGTACTGGCTAAAACAAACTCACCTGGGTGGAGAATAAATTCTTCATCGCCGGCGACTGCGACCTCGCGAGTTAAATCGGCTTGCTCGATTGAGGGGTCAATCACTGAATACTTGTGGTTTTCGAAGACCCGGAAGAAGCGGTCTAATCGAACGTCAACGCTTGAGGGTTGGATCATTGCGCTATCGAAAGGTTCGACCTTTACGCGGCCAGCGCTGATTTCGGCCTTTATGTCACGGTCACTTAGTAGCACGGACAGACCCTATATCGTCCAGGCTGCTTGATTAAGTTACTGGCGGGTAGCATTATTGCGCCATGAGCCACTACACCGCCAATCTGCGCGATATCGAATTCTGCCTCTTCGATCTACTCAAGCGCGATGAAATTCTAGGCAGAACCATCTTTAAAGATATCGACCGTGAAACTGCGATGGGTATGTTGGAGGAAGTTAAACGCCTTGCCGAGAACGACCTTGGTGATTCCTTTATCGAAAGTGATCGACTTGGCGTTGAATTCAATAAAGAGACTGGCGACGTCAAGTTGCCAGAGAGTTTTAAGAAGTCTTACCGCGCATATATGGATAATGAATGGTGGCGAATTGATGCTCCGGTTGAAATCGGTGGCACTTTAATTCCAGCTTCGTTACGTTGGGCAATTGCTGAAATGATTTTAGGTTCAAATCCATCAGTTCATCTCTATGCATCAGGTACAGCATTTGCACATGTTGCATACGTTCTTGGAAATGAAGATCAGAAGAAGATGGCACAGCTCATAGTCGACAATGACTGGGGCGCAACAATGCAACTCACTGAACCAGATGCGGGCAGCGATGTTGGTGCTGGAAGATCTAAAGCAGTTGCGCAAAGTGATGGGACTTGGCACGTCACTGGTACGAAAAGATATATTACATCGGGCGATTCAGATTTAAATCCAAATATTGTTCATTACGTCTTGGCCCGGCCAGAAGGTGGCGGCCCTGGAACAAAAGGTTTAAGTTTATTTCTAGTTCCAAAGTTCATGTTCGATTTTGAAACTGGTGCACTTGGAAAACGAAACGGTGTCTATGTAACTAACGTTGAGCATAAAATGGGGCTAAATGTTTCAGCTACTTGCGAGATGAATCTTGGTGAGAAAGAACCTGCGGTTGGTTATTTGCTTGGTGATGTTCATGAAGGTATTGCCCAGATGTTTAAGATAATTGAATACGCCCGAATGATGGTTGGGACAAAGGCAATCGCAACCTTGAGCGCTGGATACCAACAAGCACTTGCATATGCGAAAGTTCGCGTGCAAGGTCCAGATCTAACTAGGGCTGCGGATAAAGCAAGCCCACGTGTAACAATAATTAACCATCCAGATATTCGTCGCTCTTTGATGGTGCAGAAATCTTATTCTGAGGGAATGCGGGCGCTAATTCTTTATACCGCTTCAATCCAGGATGAAATAATTCTTGCAAATGCGGCAAAGGATTTAGATCGAAGTAAGGATATGGAAGCTTTAAATGACCTGCTTCTTCCAATTGTTAAAGGCTATGGCAGTGAAAAATCCTGGGTCTTGCTCGGAACCGAATCGCTCCAAACTTTTGGTGGTTCTGGTTTCACCCAAGATTGGCCACTCGAACAATATGTCCGAGATGCAAAAATTGATACCTTGTATGAAGGAACTACCGCAATTCAAGGTTTGGATTTCTTCTTCCGTAAAATTATAAAAGATGGTGGCCGGGCAATTGGCTTACTTGGGAAAGAGATCGCAGCCTTCACGGCATCTGGTGGTGCGCTCGCTGAAGAGAAAGCGGCACTTGCAAAGACCCTTGAAGATTTGAATGCGATGATCGGAGCGCTTGTCGGTTTTGCAATGGAATCTCAAGAGGATGTTGAAAAAATATATAAGGCGGGTTTGAATACCTCTCGCTTGTTGATGTCGGTTGGCGAAGTAATTATCGCTTGGTTGTTATTGCGCCAAGCAGAGATTGCTGTAGCAAAATCTGCGAATCCAGGTCGCGATGCTGATTTCTATGCAGGCAAGATTGCCTCCGCAAAATTTTTCATTCGAACTGTTCTGCCTCACATCAGCTCTGAATTGAAGATTGTATTGAGCGAGACTGGCGAACTAATGGAGATTCCTGAATCCGCTTTTTGATAGGGTTCGCTGTGCTAAAAAATATTCGCTATGAAGCCTTCTTAATTCTTGGCTCCTTATTCTTTGCGCTAAATAGCGTTCCTGCCAAGTTGGTTATGGAGAGCGGAATAAGCCCATTCCGACTCACCCAAATCCGTATCACTGGCGCATTCTTATTAATGTTTTTATATGTCTTTATCCGAAATCGAAAAGGCCTGCGTGTTGCAAGGTCTGAAATTCCAATGCTAATCGCCTTTGGTGTAATCGGTTTCGCTGTTGTAAATGGACTCTATTTTTCAGCAATTGAAAGGTTAAATGTAAGCGTCGCTTTAATTATTGAATTTTCAGCGCCAATCTGGATAGTTCTTTGGATGCGCTTTATAAAGAAGCGGAAAGTTTCAAATTTAATGTGGTCGGGGTTATCAATTGGTTTCACCGGTTTGTTATTAGTTGGTCAAGTTTGGCGCGGGCTAACTCTTGATGGCGTTGGCTTGATCTATGCCTTTGTTGATGCCTTTGCCCTCGCCTTTTATTTTGTAGTTGGCGAGAGGTTCGTTAAAGCGAAAGGCAGTGAAGTCACAATGGCTCTTGGCTTTGGTGTCTCTGCCGCATTCTTCGCAATTGTGATGCCTTGGTGGAGCTTCCCATTTGAAATTTTTACTAATTCGATTGAACTTACCGGGCGCTTCGCTGGTAACTCACTTCCTGGTTGGCTCCTTGTTCTCTGGGTAATTACTGGCGGGACCGCTGTTCCTTATTTCTTAGTTCTCACCGGACTCAAGGGGCTTAACGCCGCGACCTCGAGCGTAATTGGAATGTTGGAACCGGTATTTGGTGGCGTCTTAGCTTGGTTCTTCTTATTTGAAAAACTTACCTTTATGCAATTTATTGGCAGTTGTGTTGTACTCGTTGGTATCTACTTAGCTGACCGCGCCAGAGCGAACATTTAAGGTAAATTTCTACCATGGAAAACTTTGCAGATCTGCTTGGTGCTAATAAAGAATATGCCAACACATTTAAATCACAGGGCCTAAGTGGTGAAGCAAAAAAGGGTTTGGCAATTGTCACCTGCATGGATTCACGAATAGACCCACTTCATATTGTTGGCATGAACGCAGGGGATGCGAAGATTCTGCGCAATGCTGGTGCTCGTGTAACTGAGGATGTGCTTCGTACCTTGGTTCTTGCAACTCATTTGTTAAGTGTTAATCGTGTTCTTGTTATGCCACACACTGATTGCAAAATGGCGAGTGGTGAAGAGAATGAAATCCACGCTGCAATCTTGGAGAAGTCTGGGATTGATACTCGCGGGATTGAGATTCGCACAGTTAAAGATCAGAGAAAAGCACTTATAACTGATATCCAGAGAATTGAAAGTTACCCTTTACTAGCAAAGAATGTAAAGGTTATGGGCGCAATCTTTAGCGTTGAAAGTGGAACGCTTACTCCTGTAATTTAATTATCTTTTACGAAGCTCTCGGCGTTCTGGGAATAACTTGGCGCCATATCGCTAAATCTTGCGAAGTGAAGTTGTGCGCTTACAGTTATGGTTCGAGTAGGTCCATTACGGTGCTTGGCGATAATTAAATCTGCCTCACCTGATCGGTTCTGTCCGTCATACATATCATCGCGGTGGAGAAGAATAACGACGTCAGCATCTTGTTCGATCGAACCTGATTCACGAAGGTCAGAGAGCATCGGCTTCTTATCGGCACGTTGTTCTGGAGAACGGTTTAGTTGGGAGATAGCGATTACTGGAACATCGAGTTCCTTTGCGAGCAATTTAAGATTTCTAGAGAACTCAGATACTTCTTGCTGGCGGTTCTCAACGCGCTTACCGGATGTCATCAACTGTAAGTAGTCGATAACAATTAACTTCAAACCATGACGCTGCTTGAGGCGACGGGCCTTTGCGCGAATCTCCATAAGCGAGAGGTTTGGTGAATCATCAATAAATAACGGTGCTTGTGAAATTTCACCCATGCGCTTTGCAAGGCGGCCCCACTCTTCATCTGTGAGTGCACCAGAACGAATATTATTTAACGCTACGCGAGCTTCAGCAGAGAGCATACGCATTGTGATTTCAGAGCGGCTCATTTCAAGTGAGAAAATAACTGAAGGATCACCGTTGTGAATAGATGCATAGCGTGCAATATCTAGGCCAAGTGTTGACTTACCAACTGCAGGACGCGCGGCAAGAACAATCATATTTCCTGGATGCAGACCATTAGTTAAGGTATCAAGATCTTTAAATCCGGTCTTAACACCTTCACCTTTAACGCCATTTGAAATTGCTTCAATTTCATCTAGCGCTGCTGGAAGTAGTTCGGAGAGTTGAATGTAATCCTCGGTTGTGCGGTGTTCGGTTACTGAGAAAATTTCTGCTGATGCTTGATCAACAGCATCATCCACTTCACCTTCACCGGAGTAACCAAGTTGAACAATCTTCGTTCCAGCCTCAACTAAGCGACGCATGATTGCATGGTCACGAACAATCTTTGCGTAATAGCCAGCATTTGCAGCGGTCGGAACAGAATTAATAAGTGTGTGTAAATAAGGTGCGCCACCTGCACGAGCAATGTCGCCACGCTTTGTTAATTCAGCCGCAACAGTTACTGGATCCGCAGGTTCGCCGCGACCATACAAATCTAGAATTGCATCATAAATAAGTTCGTGTGCTGGTCGGTAGAAATCCCGTTCGCGAATAATTTCAACAACATCGGCAATTGATTCTTTACTTAATAACATTCCGCCAAGTACACCTTGTTCGGCAATTAGATCTTGGGGTGGTGTGCGTTCGAATTCAACTGTTGCTGGAACGCGATTGTTATTGTTTCCGCGGTTGGGGAGTTCTGCGATGCTCATAGACCAAGCCTCCCAACTACCACTGACATCACGAGATAAATACTGGTATCTCTTGCTCTTGTGCGTAATTTAATAAGGTGAGGGTTGGGGGTGTTAGGTGTGAAGATTTTGATGTGTGTGAGCGTGTGGAGAAGTTGTGAAAAGCCGTGGATAACTTGTGCATAAGGGTGGATAAAGGGTGGATAAGTGAGAGAGGCAGCGCTCATACACGCTCAAATTTAGAGGAGAGGCTGTGGGTAAAGATTTTTATTTTTATCTCAATATACAAGAAGCCCGCCTCTTTCGAGACGGGCCTTTAAGAGTAAGAGATATTAAATAGCTACAACAGAGATGTTGACGATGGCAGATATCTGACCTTGAAGTGAAACCTTCGCGGTGTACTTGCCAAGCTTCTTAATATGTCCAGCAACCTTTACGCGATGACGATCGATATCTAAACCAGTTGCAGCCTTAATGCCTGCAGCGATGTCCTTATCTGTCACTGAACCGAATAGAACTCCGGTTGCGCCGACCTTTGACTTAATAACAATCTCGGTACTTTCAAGTGATGCTTTAATCTCTTTTGCGTGATCGAGGTCGCGAATTTCACGAGCGCTACGAGCACGACGGATTCCTTCAATCTGCTTCTCGCCACCAAGGCTCCAAGCGATTGCATTGCCGAGAGGCAATAGGAAGTTGCGAGCGAAACCATCTTTAACGGTTACAACATCGCCAGCTTGTCCTAGACCAGATACTTCACGAGTAAGAATAAGTTTCATTTGTTATTCCCCTTATCGCGCTGTTGAGGTGTAAGGCAGAAGTGCCATTTCGCGGGAATTCTTTACCGCGGCGGCAATCTGACGTTGGTGTTGAGTGCATGCACCCGTTACTCGACGAGCGCGGATCTTGCCGCGATCTGAGATGTACTTACGAAGAAGGTTGATGTCTTTGTAATCGATATAAGTTGCCTTATCGCGACAGAAAGAGCATGGCTTCTTCTTAAACTTCTTCATTGCTGCTGCCGACATCTTGCTTACTTTTGGCTTCGGCTTCAGCGTC
>CAEZYD010000023.1_pt1 | contig 21195 bp, 24 predicted proteins | sample 7265421 | NCBI WGS metagenome assembly CAEZYD01 (sample SAMEA6813925, study PRJEB35770) | uncultured Actinomycetes bacterium | biome: Freshwater; feature: Freshwater reservoir; material: water | place: Czech Republic | collected 2017-04-14 | depth 30m m
TCAACGTGTATCAGCTGATGAAGGTGCGAAGGAAGCAGTTGATAATTCTTCGACTAAAGGCAAAAACTTCAATTCAACTATGGATGGCATCTTACAAAAGTTGGCAAGTGCAAACGGAGATGAGATTGAATTTGTCAACGACGTTAAGTCTGCGACTGGGCTAAAGGGTGGAGATGAAATTGTCACTCTACCTCCTGAGATGACAGGTGGGCACTCTGTAAAGATTGTCTGGGAATTTAAAGCTGAACGTGATTTAACACAGCCTAAAATTCTCAAAGAATTAGCAGGAGCTATCGATAATCGACAAGCTAAATCTGGTGTCTTTGTACTGGCTCGTGAACCTGAGTATGAGCACTGGGCTTCCCATTCGTTCCACTCTGGAAACCGATTGATAATTCTTGTGGACAAGGACGAACCTGATACGTATCTAATTCAATTTGCTTATCTGTGGTCACGGATGAATGCAATGAAGGACCTAGCCGCAAACGCAAGCAGCCTTGACTTAGAGAAATTGCAGTATCTATTTGATCAAGCTGAGGTCACGCTTAAGGACTTCCGCAATATCAAAACTGCACATACCGGTATTGAAACATCGCTCGGAGATGCTAGACGCTGGGTTGGAAACATCGAAAATGCTTTGAAGGCGCAGTTTGCTGAAATCTCCTCAAGCCTTAATGGAGATGACGAGTTTGAACAAATTGTTGCGCAAATAAACAAGAAGAAAAAAGCATAAAGCTTTGTTCATGAGCCAATCGACTGGTCATTGAAAGGCTCATGAACAGTCAAGGTCGTTGGGTCTAGCCCTTTCTACCAACGACATTTGGGATCCGGCCGTACCGGTTTAGTACTGCGGCCGGATTTCAATACCTCAGAAAGGTTCAACTAGAGAAGGGAAGTGTTTTATTTTTAATCGAAATAATATATATGTCAGTGCTATGAGAAACCATCCTCATATGCGCAAGGTAAACGATTGGCAGCTAGTAGTTCTTTCTAGTTTTACGATGCTGGCACTCTTACATGTCATCAACAAAATTAATATAGATCTTATAAGTGATCACAGCATCATTTTCGGAGATATAGCGGTGGGCACTATTGCTTTATTACTGACAAGAAAGTACTGCAACACCCAATTCTTTTATTTACGACTTCCAGCAAATTTAAACAGATTCCTTCTTGCGAGCCTTTTTGTCTTTGCTCTCTATTATCTAAATGGAGGAACTCAAAACTTCCATATCGGAAGTGCATCAAAAATATTTTGGGGAACCTTATCCGTATTAGCCATAGGGTTCGGTGAGGAATTATTCGGAAGACTCTTTATAGCTGGAATTCTACAAAAATATGGTTTGCTGTACTCCGCATTCTATTCATCTCTATGTTTTGCTTTGATGCACTTATCTAATTTTGGTAATGGACAATCTTTTGGCGGCACATCAATCCAAGTTATTAATGCTTTTGGATGGGGGTTTCTTGCTTTTGCAATTGTTAAATACACAGACTCAATTATTCCCGTGATTTTGTTTCACGCACTTCTTGACAGTCCAATGTTTCTAACGGCACACACCCATCATCATGCAAGTGGTGGCTCTGTAATTCTAGGAATCCTATTTACTGTATTGACCTCCACACTTTGTGTAGTAGCCGGAATTTGGATGCTTTCTAAGACACCGGATTGGTTACTGAAGGAAGAGAGCGAATTTAGATTGGGAAAGCACCTGGAGCCTCTCCTTGTAAAGCTCGGATTGATAGAAAAGGATGAATTCGATGACATCAATTAAATCCCCGAGGGACTATATAAGTCCATCTGATCTCACCTTCTTGTGGGGAGAATGTAAGAAATGCTTCTGGCTTAAATACCGAGAAGGTATTTCTCGTCCTGGGTTTATGCCTCTAGTTGGGCCGATGTCAGCGTTCCAAGAATCTAGATACCGAAATCAAGAGACATCTTCTATGGACTCGTCACTCCCTTCAGGGACTATTAGTGATTGGGGTAAGTCAATTGAGAGTTCTCCAATTATTATCGATGGAGTTGAAACCCGTTGGAGAATCAAAGGAAAATATGACGTAGTCATAACTTTTCATAACGGAACTCTCGGTTTAGTGGATTGCAAGGTCACAACGGGTGAGATGGATGAAAATAAAATTGAACTCTATTGGCCCCAGCTAGAGGCATATGCATATGCATTGGAGTATCCACTTATTGGGCGTGGACAGAAGGTCTCCGAAACCGGCTTGTTGATGTGGCGAATAGTCGCTGCTGAAACAAATTTTACAGACGAAAACGTTTTTATTGCCGACAAGAGCTATCTCTCTTCACCTCGACGTCAAGAGGACTTTTATTTACTTATGAAAGAGGTAATTTCGATACTTGAAGGATCTTTACCCGAAGCCGGAGAGAAATGCACGACGTGCAAATTCTTTAACAAAAGGTTGGCAATCTAATGGCCAATGTCTCGAATAGGCAGTGCCCTATGTGTCGAAGCACAGATATACAACAAAAGTGGACCATTGCGAATTACTACTTTCAATGCAATGCATGTGGGGAGAGGTGGAAACCATGAAGAGGTCAAAAGTGACTATGGATATTCAATCAATCGAATTTATGCCGGATAAAAATGGTGTAAAAATTAATGATTTAACAATCAAAGAAATATTAGAGCCTAAGGAGTTAGCAACACCATGAAAAAACTAATGATACTAATTTGCACTTTAACCATGGTTACAACAGGAACGTTACCGACACATGCAGCAGACATTGCGCCATCGATTGTAGTTATTGATACAGGTACTGATCCTGCACTCTTTCCAGGAAAGATTGTGGCCGAGGCGTGCTTTCTTGAGTACTACACATGCGCCAATGGAAAGCAGACTATGGAGGGGCCAGGTGCTTCCTATATTGCTCCCACAACTAACAAGGATCTCACCCACGGAACCCAAATGCTTTCTATCATTGCAAAGGTAAATCCAGCAGCAAATTTAATTCCTATCAAAATTGTTGAACGCACACCTTCCGGCAATCCGATGCTGTACACACTGGCGTCGGTCAAATTAGCCCTTGATTGGGTTATTGCTAATCGCGTGAAATACAACATTGCTGTTGTGAGCTTGTCACAAGGTGGAATTAAAGCTGGATGTCGCGTACCTGATGGAATGGTTGCCCAATTTGCAACCTTAAAGGCGGTAAATGTGCCTATAGTTGTTTCGATTGGAAATAACTCAAGTAAGACCGATAGCAATGCACCTGCATGTATTCCTGATGCTGTCGCAGTCGGGGGAACTGACAATCCGACTCCAACCTCAAAACCAATTGCATGGGATCCGACAGCAAAGCCCTACATTGCCCGCTATAACAACGTCTCATCTGCTGTTGATTTCTATGCAAATGCACGATGGTTTACTACTAATCGTGATGGAAGCAAGAAATTCATCGTAGGAACATCGGCTGCTACAGCTTCTGTTGCTGGTTGGTGGCTACTCAATCGCAAAGAGTCATTTGATGCCACATATAAATATCTTTCAGATAATGCCGGAGTTGCATCGAATGAGTGGTTCACCGGCAAATACATTTTCATTGACTCAATTCCAATGGGTAATGCTTAATGATTGGGATTGAGTCAAATGATCCGCCTCTGTATTCAGAGATTCTCCCCAATCTCTGGCAGGGAGGCACTGATGACGACGAAACCATTTATCGCGGTCAAAAGCGCCTCCCAACAATGAATGATCCAAAACCATTTGATGTAGTAGTCACATTGGATTCATACACCTTGCCAGTCGGGTGGCTGGTAAAGGAATTTCGTTTTGGCTTTGCGGATGGACCAGCTGACGATGAAATCTACGAGGAAGTTGAGCGAATTTCAGATTGGGCATTCATAGAGTGGCATGCAGGAAATCGAGTACTAATTCGTTGTCAGGCTGGATTAAATCGATCCGGCTTAGTGACAGGCCTTGTGCTTTTGAAATCTGGAAGAAAATTTGACGAAGTGATAAAGCTAATACGCAGCCAAAGAGGCGAATTCGCACTTTCAAACAATCACTTTTGTGAGTACTTGCAAAACTGGAAACCGAGAAAGCTTTAGCTTAGGAGCGCCTGGATTTTCGTTAATGTCTCATTCAATTTCGCATCGCTTGGGCTAGAAAATGGATTTAGGTCAGCAAACTGATATTCCCAAACCGCCCAGAAGGTATTTAGGTCTAGTTTCTGATTCAGATGGAGCCAAATAATCATGTCTGCTTCGGGTAGATACTCGTCTAATTGCCCAGGGTTTGATTTTTCAACAATATTCAAAGGATCATTGCTATGTAGGAAACTCTCGATTTTTCCTCTCAATTCTCCTAAAGACGTAGAGGGAGAATATGAATATCCTTCAAAAATTGGTTCAATTCTTGCCATGACTTCCGGTGAAGATACTGAGATCTTGTCTTTATCTACATTGCCCTTTATATGGGCAGTTACATGCCTGGTAAATAGCAAGTCATCGGGATTCTCCATAGCAATAATGTAGTACTAGTCCAAGTATTCTGGGAACTATGGGAATTCCCAAAACTATTGTATTTTTCCTGCAATTGAAATAGTTTTGAGCGTGTGAAGAGGGAATTTCCCATAACTTTCCCAAACACAACTCAACACTGAAAATAACTAAATAACACTTAAACAAGCGCTAATCAGCGCAGTTTATGTTCATGAAGGGTAAAAAATGAACGCAATCAACCGCCTCCTAAGCGGTAGGTCGCAGGTTCAACTCCCGCCTAGGACACAAATTAAATATTAATTATGAAATACGACAGTCTTATCGCCGACAATGAATATTCGATCTTCGGCAAAATCCCGAACTGCTCTAGATAAAACGCGACGCTCGATATCACGGCCGGTTGCAATTAAATCTTCAGGAGTTGAAGCATGAGTTACATGTGCAACATCCTGATCAATAATTGGGCCTTCATCTAAATCAGGTGTAACGAAATGCGCGGTTGCACCGATGGTCTTTACGCCTCTGGCATGTGCTTGGTGATAAGGCTTGGCGCCTTTAAATCCTGGCAAGAAAGAATGATGAATATTTATGATTCGACCAAACATATTTTCGCAGAACTCTTTGGAGAGAATCTGCATATAGCGTGCTAAAACAACTAGATCTATCTCTAGTTCCTCAACTAACTTTGAAATCTGGGCTTCGGCATCGGCCTGATTTACTTTGCTCTGGTCAATAAATTTAATTCCGTGGGACTCCACTAAAGTTTTCAAATCACTGTGGTTTGAAACAACGGCAGGGATTTCAATTGGAAGCTCACCAAGTTCTTGTAGATACAACAAGTCGCGCAAGCAATGGGATTCTTTGGTAACGAGAATTAAAGCCTTCTTCTGCTTAGCCGCAGAGCGAAGTGATAGCTTCGGCTTAAATTGGCTGAGACCAGAGTTCAGCGTCTCCTTGACTTTGGCAATATCTAATTCAGTTTCGAAACGTGTGCGCATCACAAAATCTTGGGTTGATGGATCTGTAAATTGTTGGTTCTCAATAATATTTCCCTGCGCGCCTAAGACTGCAGTAGTCATCGCGTGAACGATTCCAGGCTGGTCTTTGCATTGCAGAGTAACTATTAAATCCATGGCAGAAGTTTAATGGCTAATTGTGAATCGCTTTAACGCTTTAGGCGCCCACCAGTTGTATTCCCCGAAGAGGCGCATAAGTGCAGGAACAAGCAAGGCTCGAACCAGGGTTGCGTCTAGCAGAATTGCAAAGGCAACACCGAATCCCATGCTCTTGATTGATGTAACGCCACTTGTCATAAAGATCGCAAAGACAACGGAAAGGATCACTGCTGCGGCGGTAATAATGCGAGCTGATTTTTGAAGTCCAAGTGCTACTGATTCGATATTTGAATGTCCAGCATCGTGCTCTTCCTTAATCCGAGAGAGTAAGAAGACTTCGTAGTCCATTGATAAACCGAAAGCCACAACTGCGATAAGGATGGCTATTGACGTATCGATGGTTCCGGTATTTGTGAATGAACCAACGAGCCAATTTAAGTTTCCGCCTATAAAGATCCAGGTAAGAACTCCCAAAGTTGCTGACAATGAGAGCAGGTTCAAGATGACTGCTTTAATCGGCAAGATTATTGATCCAGTGAACATAAAGAGAAGGAGCAATGTGCCAATTGCTATCCAGAGTAGGGCCAGTGGTAATTTCTTAGCAATACCAATCTGACTATCTGCAAAGTCCGCGGCAACGCCACCAACAAGGGTGCCTTCAGGAACTTTTAGATTTCTTATCTCAGTAATCATTTTCTCCGCTGCAGGCGTTCTAGCGCTCATGCTATGGATGGCGGCAATTCGAATATCAGCCCCAACAGTTTCTGGTGCGCCTACAGCGACAACTCCGGGAATATTTGCAAGGCTGCTTACAAAGTTATTTATCGCAACCATTTTGGTTGTTCCATTTGGAATAATAATTTCAATTGGATTTGCTTGTTCGCCAGGGAATTTTTCTAAGCCAACCTGGGCCGCAATTGCCGCCTTATTTGAAGCTGGCAATACTCGAGTATCAACTTGCGAAAAGACAATATCCTTAAGTGGCGCCGCAAGAGTTCCAAGTATTAATAGTGACAAAACTACAACTGATACTGGGCGGCGCATCACAAAGCGAGCGGTATGTGCCCAACGACCATCTTCCTTGGGTGTGATTGCTCCTCTGCGAACAACAAATTTATCAATCTTTGTTCCAAGCAAAGCCAAGATTGCTGGAAGCGGAATAAGTGCGCCAAGAATTGCTACCGCAACAACTGAAACTCCGGCATACCCAAATGATTTCAAGAACATTTGCGGGAAGAACATAAGTGATGCCAGGCTGATCATTACTGTGACTCCAGAGAAGAAGACAGTCTTACCTGCGGTCTTAACGGTTTGCGCAACTGATTCTTCTACGCTCTTGCCGGCATGCAATTCTTCACGGAAGCGATTAACCATCAGAAGTGAATAGTCGATTCCAAGTCCCATACCTAACCCGGTTACTAGGTTGAGAGCGAAGATACTAACTCCCGTAACCAGGCTTATTAAATAGAGTATTAGAAATGCTCCGAGAATTGCACTGACAGCAACAACCACTGGCATTGCAGATGCGATGAGGCCGCCGAAGACAAAGAGCAGGAAGAGGAAGGTAAGCGGAATCGAAATTGCTTCAGCCAACTTCAGATCACCTGAAATTTTCTTATTTATTGCATCATTAAACATCGAGAAACCACCAACATAAATTCTTAAGTTTCCAATTTTGCCATCATATTTCTCCTGCAAAATTGAAGCCAAACCACTTAGAAGAGTTGGGTCTGCATCATGTCCATAGATAAAAAGATATGCCGCGTTTCCATCTTCACTCACTAATTGTTTTGCGCCACCAGCGCTCCAATACGAAAGCGTCTTGGCGATATCTGGCATCGAACGAAGATCTGCTTCGATTAGTGCAACCTCCGCGGCTACCGCAGGATCAGCAACGCTCTTGCCGGCATCGATTATAAAAATTATTGCTGGGTCTTGTACTTTGAATGTATCTGTTAAATATGTCGCAGCCTTTGATGAGTCGCTGCCGGGATCTGAATATCCGCCACCTTCAAGTCGGGCAAATATAAGTGAACCGATTACGCCGGCCCCAATAGTGGCGACGATAAAACCTGCCAATACCGCCTTGCGTCGTCTTACTAGAACGTGACCGAGCTTCTCAAACATAGTTACTTTTCTCTCCCTGAATTGATTACAATTGTGTTATGAGCGATCCGAAAATTTTGCCGAAAGTGACGCAAGATGAGATTGATCCGCGTGAAGATGATGATTCAAAACGAGATGCGGAAATTGAAGGAGATCGACCACCACATCACGGCTAATCGTTCTTGGGTGTTGAAGTAGTTGGAGTAGTTGGAGTAGTTGAAGTAGTTGGAGTAGTTGTGGCTGCAGGAGTTGTTGTTTTCTTAGGCTCTCTTGAGTCTGTTTTATAAAAACCAGAGCCTTTGAAGACAACGCCAACATTTGAATATACCTTTTGAATAGCGCTTTCGCATTCAGGACATTGCGTAAGAGCGGCATCGCTAAAGGACTGGAAAGCCTCAAATTCATGGCCGCATTGCGTACAGGCATATTCATAAGTAGGCATGGGCACTATTGTAAAGAAGTGAGAGAATTACATCTAATCGAGAAGCAAATTAATCCTATTGAGGGGCGAGTATGAAGGCCGGGCGCTTAATCCACAGCATCTTCGCAGTTGCTCTAATTATTCTGTTGGGTTTTTCAACCCCTGCCCAGGCAAATAACATCACAGCTTCAGTCCCACTAGCAGGGTCAGTTTTAACCACTTCTCCTAATTCAATTTCAATCACAACAATGGGGCCGTTATCTGAACAAGGAAGTTTGATTGTTGTAAATGATCCAAATGGTGTTGCGGTAGATGATGGCTCCATAACAATTAATGGAAATAATGCGATTGTTGGGCTGGCAGAATTAACCCAGGCTGGTGTTTACACCGTTAATTACACCTTGCTTTCCGATACTGAAGATCCGTTAACGGGCTCGTACACTTTTATGTTTAATGCGCCATCAAGTTTAGGAACACCGGCTCCAACTCCAACTTCAGGCAATACGGTTCAGGTTGATAGAAATTTAGACAGTAGTTCAAATGCTTTCGTATATACGTTGTTAGTACTTGCCGCTTTTGTTTTCATATTTCTAATTTGGTATGCAAAGCAGAGTTTTGGTGGGCAAAGAAGATCAAAGCGTAAATAACGGTCTTTAAGCTATGCAATTTTCAACTGACACACATCTACCTAATCCAGATGGGGTTATGAATTTTTTAACGCCACTTGTTAAAGATTTACAACTGCTTTCGACCGTTACTTTGGTCGGCTTGCTTCTTGCTATTGCGTTCTTGATTCGCGAAGAGCGTTCAAAGTTATTGCCTGAAGCGATTCGGATTCGAAATCTTGCGGTAATTCCTGCTGCTGCGTGGCTTATGTCCAGCCTTGGGGTGTTATTTGTTGAGTTAGCAAATCTGCTTGCGACTCCGATAGTTGATGCCTTTGATCTTGTAGTCATCAAATCATTTGTTTCACAAACCACCCTTGGTAAAAGTTACGCTGTAAATATTGCAGCATCAGCGATTGTTTTATTACTTGTCCCAAGGATTAAGCGAACAACTGGCGCAATCTTTGCGCTAGCTATAACTTTTATCGGAGTTCTTGCCCCGGTATTTCAAAGTCATTCAAGTAGTTCTGGGAACCATGGCTTAGTGATCGGTTCACTCTTGATACACGTTGTTTTTATCTCACTCTGGGTTGGTGGCATCATCGCATTGATCTTGATTAGCAAATCTGAACGCGAGCAAGCAATTCCACGTTTTAGTACCTTAGCGCTTTGGTCTGCTATTGCCGTTTGTGCAAGTGGTTCACTCAATGCCTGGACGCGATTAAATTTTCGTGACGCTTGGAATTCACAGTATGGCAACCTGGTGATTTTCAAAATTCTTTTAAGTGCAATTCTAATTTTTATTGGAGCAACGCATCGAAAATATATTATTAAGAAATTACATGGAACCCGGCAGGTCTATCAGCTCCTGATAGTTGAAGTATTCGTGATGGTCTCGGCAATAGGAGTAGGTGCCTGGTTGTCGTCGAGTGCACCACCACAACCAAAAAGCCCAAGAAACATTGGCGTTGCTGAAAGTATTGCTGGTAGCCCAATGCTTCCTGCACCAACTCTAAAGAATGTTCTTTGGACATATGTTCCTGATGCCGCCTTCTTAGGAATTCTGATTCTTATAACTGCGCTATATATAAGAGGTGTAGTGATTCTCGCCAAGCGTGGTGATAAATGGCCAGTGGGGCGAACCATCTCTTTCGCCCTTGCAGTTGCTTCTGCTGACTTTGCAACAAGTGGTGGATTAGGTGCATACGCTCACTTTGCTTTTTCCTATCACATGGTTGCTCATATGATTCTTGGAATGGTTGCGCCTATTGGTTTTGTTCTCAGTGCACCGATAACTCTCGCCCTTCGCACACTTCCAATTGGCCGCACTCCAGATGAACGTGGTATTCGTGGCGTACTTATTGCGCTTTTGCATTCAAAGTATTTCCAAGTTGTTTCAAATCCAGTTGTAGCCCTAGCAATTTTTGATGGCTCACTTTTCTTGCTTTACATGACGCCAATATTTGGAGATCTAATGACGAGCCATGCTGGCCATCTATTTATGAATATTCATTTCTTGTTAGCCGGCGCGCTCTTCTTCCATGTAATAGTTGGAATTGATCCATCGCCTAAACGAACTCCTTATATCGTTCGCATAATTGTGTTATTTGCCGCAATGAGCATTCACGCCTTCTTCTCTATTGCACTCATGTCAGCAACGACGCACTTAGATGGTGGCTATTTCCAAAGCTTGGAACGCCCTTGGGCGACAGACCTGTTAGCTGATCAGAACGCTGGAGGTGCTATCGGTTGGGCCATGGGGGAAATTCCAATCCTTATCGCACTTGTTGCGACTTTTATCCAATGGGTTCGTGAAGATCGCAAAGAAACCCGAAGGATTGATCGCGCTGAAGATCGCGCTGCGGCAATGGGTGAAGATGATGATTTAGCCAAGTACAACAAATATCTTTCGAAATTACACCAACTAGACGAACCTCCGAAAAGTTGAGTTAATTAGGCAATGGAAGCTTTATTTGGCGAAGAGTACGAAGCGCTTCGGATGAGTGTTCGCGCACTTGCTGAGAAGAAGATCGCGCCATTTGCAAAAGAAGTTGACGAAAATTCCCGCTTTCCACAAGAAGCATATGAAGCGCTACAAAGTTCAGATTTAGCGGCCGCACATGTTGATTCAAAATATGGTGGACAAGGCGCTGATTCACTCGCGACGGTGATAATCATCGAAGAGGTTGCCAGAGTTTGTGGCGCCTCATCGCTAATTCCAGCGGTAAATAAATTGGGTTCACTACCTTTAATTTTGGCCGGCAGTGAAGAACAGAGAAAGAAGTATTTACCACAATTAGTTTCTGGAAAAGGTTTCTCATATTGTTTATCTGAATCCGAAGCGGGTTCGGATGCTGCAGCAATGAAGACAAAGGCTGTTAAGCAAGATAACAATTGGGTAATTAGCGGTAGCAAGAAATGGATTTCCAATGCGGGCTTCTCGGATTTTTATACCGTCTTAGCGCAGACCGATGCGGCGCTGGGGGCGAGAGGAATCACAGCATTTATCGTTGAGAAGAGTGATGGCGGTGTTTCGTTCGGGGCACATGAAAAGAAGATGGGTTTTAGAGGTTCCCCAACTCGTGAAGTTTATTTCGATAGCGTAACTATTTCTGATGATCGCCGAATCGGCGCAGTAGGTTCTGGTTTTGCCCTTGCGATGCAGACTCTTGATCACACCCGAATAACAATTGCAGCACAAGCTCTTGGTATCGCACAAGGCGCCTTTGAAGTCGCAACAAAGTATTCACATGAGCGCAAGCAATTTGGAAGAGAGATCTTTGATTTCCAAGGCGTGCAATTTATGTTGGCAGATATGGCAATGAACATTGCGGCGGCGCGACAACTTACATATTCAGCAGCAGTGAAGAGTGAACGTGGCGAGAAGGATTTAACCTTCTTCTCCGCTTCGGCCAAATGCTTTGCAACAGATGTTGCTATGAAAGTTACAACTGATGCGGTACAAGTTTTAGGTGGATATGGCTATGTTTCAGATTATCCAGTCGAGCGCATGATGCGAGATGCAAAGTTAACTCAAATTTATGAGGGAACAAATCAAGTTCAACGCGTTGTGATGGCTCGCCACTTAGGTGACCTTAATTAGTAAAGCGAACAATCAGATCGGGTGTTGCAACGGCGCTTAACTTCACATCATGCGGCTCAACTGGAAAAGGCTCAACAGTTAATTCACCAGAGTAAATAAGACCAATTCGCCAAGCAGAAATTTTTGCAAGTGCGCGATCATAGGAGCCCCCACCTTGACCCAAGCGATGACCTTCGCGATTTACATGAAGGGCAGGCACAATTGCGATCTCAATTATTTCTCCAGAAATTGCTTCGCCAATTGGCTCTAGAGTTTTTCCATTCTTTGCAAGTTTTGAAGAATCACCGCTCCAAGAAACCCATTCAAGATCCTTATCTTTCAAGATCCTTGGCAATACTAATTTCTTACCGCTCTTGAGTAGCGCTGCATTTAAATCTTTGGTTTGTGGTTCATCACCATATGAGATGTAAGTCGCAATAGTTTTAGCGCCTTCGAACTCTACGGAAGTAAGAATGTGAGTCCAAGATTCTGCGAGGTCGCGGAGAGATCGCTCGGAACGAAATCGCTTTCGAAGTTCCTGCTTTTTCAAATTGGTTATATCCACGGAATTACTCTAATTAAGAAGTAGGGTTTAGTCATGGAACAACAGCCGAGCGTCGAAGAGCTCTTAGAAAAGCTTCTTGAGATTGCATCACCTCTTGCACCTTTTGATATGCCGTTGTTGGATGCACATGGCGCGACTCTTGCATCAGATATCTATGCTGGTGAACGTTTGGTTCTACGAAGTGGATCTCGAATTCGCTCTACCCAAATCGGACTAGCGGCATCAATCGGATTAGACCGCCTGCCAACACTTCCACACCCAAGAGTCGTTGTTATTTCGGCTGGCGATGATTTAGTGGAGCCTGGCCAACCTCTGGCGAATTCTGAAGATGAGTTTGAAACTAACTCCTGGATGCTTACAACAGCAGTCCGGGAAGCTGGTGCAAATGGTTTTCGAGTTCACACAATTCCAGAGAACCATGCACAACTTCGTGAAGTTATCGAAGACCAATTAGTACGTGCCGATTTAATAGTTATAAGCGGTGAGCGTCATGATGAATCTTTTGAATTAATCACTGCCGTATTAAAAGAGCTTGGTGAGATAACAACAGTTCGCCCCAAGATGAGTGAGAGCGGATTACATAATTTTGGGCTAATTGGGCCAGATAAAACTCCAGTAATTACCTTGCCGGGAGATCCTGTTGTTGCTGGTATTGCGGCTGAAATCTTTGTTCGGCCAATGATTCGCAAGATGCTTGGGTCGCCAAATATTTTCCGTAATCAATTGAAAGCAAAGTTAAAGAATTCAATAGTTGGTACAGCTGGTGAGCGCGGCTTTGTTCGGGCGGTTCTAACTTCAGAGGGTGGAGTTGCAGTAACTGCACTTGAAGAACAAGGGGATTTACTTTCGCTATCTGATGCCCACGCCTTAATTATTGTTCCAGAGAAATCTGTGGGTATTAAGGCTGGAGAAGTTGTTGATGTAATGATTCTCGAGCGAAGTTTAAATTAATTGGGTACAAAATCCGATTGGCCAATAAAGCTTGGCGATGGGGAGGTTCAGCTTCGTCCATTGCGATTGCGAGATAAGAAAGTTTGGGATATCTCGCGCCAGCGAAATCGGGAATGGCTTACGCCTTGGGAAGCCACCAGACCAGAAATTGAATCACATCTACCGCTCCCATCGTTCTTTGGAATGGTCCTTCAGTATCGAAAAGATGGTGAATCTCTTAGATCTATCTCGCTAGGTATCTGGTTAAAAGAAGGAGCGTCGGAGCTCTTTATTGGCCAGATAACAATGGGCGGTATCGTTTTTGGCGCAATGCGCGGTGCTCATATTGGTTATTGGATTGACCAGAATTACGCTAACCAGGGGTACACCTCTAGAGCAGTTTTGTTATTGACCAACTTTGGCTTAAATCAACTATCCCTTCACCGCATCGAGATTAATTTGCGACCGGAAAATGAAGCATCAAAGCGGGTAGCTGAAAAATGTGGTTATATCTTCGAAGGCGTCAGACCGAGATATTTACATATTGATGGCGCCTGGCGGGATCACGTAACTTATGTAATAGAAAATCCAAAAATTAAGTAATACCTTTTAATTCAGACATACCGCCTAAATCCCCGAGTTTTACCCCGCCTAGAATTATCGTTCTACTCCATGGCCTCCGGTTTTATCTACTTAATCATCCTCGGAATGTGGGCGGCCTACTTTTTGCCTAAGTGGATCACCAGCCATGATGAAGCTTCTGGAAAATCTGCTGAACGATACAAGAGTGCAATGCGAGTTGTCGGAGAAACTGGCTCGTTGAATTCAATTTCTAGTTCAACTGAAAGTATTAAGAGACAGAATCAAATCGCTAATCGCAGAATAATTTTTGGTTCACTAACGCTTTCATTTGTTGTCATAGGAGCGCTTTGTGCCCTTGGCGTATTTCCAACTTTAATTTTATTAATTCCAACAACCGCATTCGCAATATATATTGTCAATGTACGTCGACAATTAATTGCTGCGCAACTACAAGGACGAAGAGTGCGAGCATTTGAAAAAATATTAACAGCAACAGTTATTACTGAACCAGTTGCACGAGTTACTTTCTCATCACGGGTAGATTTCGTTGCTGAAAATAATGAACATTGGATTCCACTAATTGAACGTACTGATACCGCAGGCGTCATAGTAATTCCAAAAGATGGTCCAACTTGGCAACCAACTAGCGTTCCCAGACCGACTTACACAACTGCAGCTAAAGCCATTCCTTCTAATCGGATAATTGATTTAACTATCCCAGGAGTTTGGTCAACATCACATCAAATTGAAGGCGAAGGGGATTTACTTCCATCTCGTGATGAGCTATTTGATCAAGAGCTTGAAGAGAACGCTGCAATCAATAAATTTGGTGCCGTAAACGAATAGTTAGTTAGATCCAAGTTATATCCAAGAGGGTAACCACATGTGGTCATGCCACGAGTTATATGAAATTGGTGTACCCAAGTAAAGCGGTAAGAAATAGAGAAAATTCACCAGAACTAGCGCACCAAATATAACTGCGATTTGTTTCTGGTTTCGAAATACCTTACTTAATAGGTAGACCAGAGTAAGAAGTAAGAATGGCTCAAATGCGATCGCGTAAAAGGAGAACATGGTTCGTTTTTGAAAGGCAAACCAAGGTAAATAGCATGCAGCAATTACAACCAGAATTATTTCAGCCTGCCAATCGCGCCTGCTAACCCAATAACCAATAGTAATTAGTAGTCCCAGAACCGCAGCCCACCAAAGAATTGGCGTACCTAGCGCTAAGACTTCTTGTGCACAATTTGCCCCGCCACAACTCTTTGGCGTTTCATAGAAGAAAGAAGTTGGGCGTCCTTGTATCAACCAACTCCATGGGTTTGCACTATACGGATGCGACTCGGTTAACTTTGCATGGAAATTCAAAATTTCTGCGTGATAGTGCCAGAGCGATTTAAGAGGATTTGTAGACCACTTACGATCCCAACCATCGCTTGTAGCAAACCATCGCGCCCATGTTGCGACGTAGATTAATGTTGGCAAAATTCCAAACTGCAGGAATCTGAAGAGAAAAGTTTTTCGCATCATCTCTAAGAGTGGGTGGTCAAAGCCAAGATGGCGAAATTTTCGATAATCAAATACTAAAACCAAGAGCGCTAGCGCAACTAATAAATAGAGACCGTTCCACTTGGTTGCAACAGCAAGACCTAGAGCTATCGAGGCAAACCAATATTTTTCATGTAGAAAAGCGAGAACTGCGATCTGAATAAATAAAAGAAGAAAGATATCTAGAAGTGCAATACGGGAGTGAACTAAGTGCAGCCCATCAACAGAGATTAGGAAAGTTGCAAAGACACTTAGCAGTTGATTATTAAACAATTTCTTTGCAGTGAAATACATAAGAACTATAGATATGGATCCAACTACCGCGGCAGCAAATCGCCAACCAAATTCGTTGTATCCAAAGAGCTTTATTCCTATCGCTATTAGCCATTTACCAATTGGTGGATGAACAATAAATTCAGCAGCGCCAGTTTTAGCATCTAGTTCGACTCCGTTTATTAGTAAGGAGTGCGCATTTGTCGCGTAATAAACTTCATCAAAAATCTTCCCCTTAGGAGTTCCAAGGCTCCATAGCCGAAGCGCAAGGCCCAGTACACCGAAACCTAAGGCAATCGCCCAATCGCGAGATATCCGCAGTTGAGTTGTCATAAGGGAAGCCTAAAGCCTGCGAGAATTACCCAATGCTTATTCTCGCCGCGATTCCACTGGGTAATCCAGCCGATGCCTCGGCTAATTTGCGGGATGCGATTAACTCGGCAAAATATATTGCAGCAGAGGATTCTCGTAAGTTCTCTCGACTCTGCTCTGATTTAGGAATCACATATTCAGCCAAGATTATTTCTTTCTTTGAAGGTAATGAAATTGAACGGCTAGATGAACTCGTAAAAATAATGGAGAGTGGCTCAGACCTTCTCGTTGTGACAGATGCAGGAATGCCAGGTATTAGTGATCCTGGATATCGATTAGCTCGCGCTGCAGTTGAAAAAAATATCAAGATTAAAGTTCTGCCTGGACCAAGCGCCGTTACGACCGCGCTATTACTTTCAGGACTTCCAAGTGATCGTTTCTGTTTCGAAGGTTTCGCACCTCGAACTAGCGGCACTCGCAAAACTTGGTTTGAAAAACTTGCAAATGAAGAGCGAACCATAATTCTCTTTGAGGCGCCCCATCGATTATTGGAATGTCTAGCAGATGCAAAGCAGGTATTAGGTCCAAATCGCCTTGGCGCAATCTGTCGCGAAATGACCAAGACCTACGAAGAAGTAATTCGAGGCGATCTTGAAACTTTACATAACTGGGCCGCATCAACTGAAATCTTGGGCGAGATCACTTTGGTATTAGCGGGCTTTGATCCAGATTCTCGAGAATTTTCAATTAGCGATTTAATTTCTGAAGTTTTAAAGCAAGAGGCCGCTGGTATTTCTCGTAAAGAGGCAATCACTGAAGTAGCGCGGATTACCGGAACCGCCAAACGTGAGGTCTTCGATGCAATGGTTACGCACAAATCACAAGATAGGCTAGAACCATGACGTCTGAAAAATCTTTCTACTTAACGACGCCTATTTACTATGTGAATGATGCGCCACATATTGGCCATGCATATACAACCGTTGCCGGCGATGTATTAACTAGATGGCACCGCCAACGCGGTGAAAGTGTCTGGTTTTTAACGGGCACCGATGAACATGGCGAGAAAGTAATGAATACCGCCGCTGCAAATAACGTTTCACCACAAGATTGGTGTGATCGCTTAGTTGAAGATGCTTGGAAGCCAAATTGGGCAGCACTAAATATTGCGAACGATGATTTTATTCGCACAACCGAACCACGTCACGAAGAGCGCGTTCAAAGATTCATGACACTTCTCAAAGATAATGGCTATATCTATGCTGGAAAATTTGAAGGTCCATATTGCATCGGGTGTGAAGAGTTTAAATTGCCTGGTGACCTCGATGATGGAAAGTGCAAAATTCACGGTAAGCCAGTTGAGATGCTCTCTGAAGATAATTGGTTCTTTAAACTTTCAGCCTTTGTTCCCCAATTACTTGAACACTACAAAAATAATCCGGAATCATGTGAACCAGCAAGTGCACGAAATGAAGTAGTTGCATTTCTCGAAAGTGGCGTTCGAGATTTATCAATCTCGCGCTCTACTTTTGACTGGGGAATTCCAGTTCCGTGGGATACGAAACAAGTAATTTATGTCTGGTTTGACGCGCTTCTAAATTATGCAACCGCTGTTGGGCTTGGCGATGATCCAAATTCAGAAGGTGGAAAGAAATTTGCGAAAACTTGGCCTGCAGATGTGCACTTAGTCGGAAAAGATATCTTGCGTTTCCATGCAGTTATCTGGCCGGCAATGTTAATGGCAGCCAACGTTGCAATTCCTAAGAAAGTTTTCGCACATGGTTGGTTGTTAGTCGGTGGCGAGAAGATGAGTAAATCAAAGCTCACTGGTATCGCTCCAAGTGATATTACTGACCACTTTGGTGTCGATGCTTTTAGATATTACTTCTTGCGCGCAATCCCATTCGGGACTGATGGCTCATTCTCTTGGGAAGATATGTCAGCGAGATATACGAGCGAGCTAGCAAATGATTTTGGAAATTTAGCCTCACGCCTGATTGCAATGATTGAAAAGTATTGTGATGGCAAAATCCCAGCAAAAGCAGTAGATGCCGGGCTCTCGAAGCTACTCGTTGAAACTGTGACAAATGCAGATAGGGCGATGGTTGCTTTAGATTTCCAAGGTGGAATCAATTCGATTATGGAGTTTTGCAAGCGAGTAAATGGTTACGTAACTGAGAAAGAACCTTGGGCAATTGCTAAGGACGAATCACGTACCGCTGAATTAAATGAAGTTTTGTATAACACTGCAGATGCAATTCGGGCACTTGCAGTTCTGTTACATCCAGTCATGCCTGCTACAACACAAACACTTTGGGAATCCATTGGTGCGAAGGAAGCTCTTGGAGATATTGGTGCCCAAAAAATTTCTGAAGTTGCTACTTGGGGAACCCTGCCTGCAGGCTGCAAAGTTACAAAAGGCGCAGTCTTATTCCCAAGATTGGAATAACTAATGGCTGATCGTCACAATCGCGATATTGATCGCCAACCCGCGCCACTTCCAGAATCACTTAACGTTAAGTGCGTAGACTCACATGCACACATCGAAATTGTTACCAATACCGCGCCAGATGCACCTGAAGTCGGAGCTGTATTAGAAGAGGCCAGAAGCGTTGGAATTGATCGCATTGTGCAAGTTGGTTATTCGGCCGAACAATCAGAGTGGTGCGTGAAGATGGCTGAAAGTTGGCCAAATGTTTTAGCGGCCGTAGCGCTACATCCAAATGAAGCACCTGTTGTCGCAGATTTAGAAGCGGACTTAGCAACTATTGAACGACTTGCAAACCATCCACGTGTTCGCGCAATAGGTGAGACTGGTTTAGATTTCTTTCGAACTAAGCCAGAGCTTCAAGAGCGCCAAAAATATTCATTCCAGCGCCACATTGCACTGGCTAAATCGGTGAATAAAGCGCTAGTAATTCATGATCGAGATGCCCACCGCGCTGTTCTCGATGTCTTAGCCGAAGAGGGCGTTCCAGAAAAAACTATTTTCCACTGTTTTTCCGGTGACGCCGATATGGCCCGTGAATGTATTGAAAAGGGCTACATTCTTTCATTTGCCGGAACACTCACTTTTAAGAACGCACCCGCACTTCGCGAAGCGGTAAAACTTGTTCCACTTGACCAATTATTAGTTGAAACTGATTCACCATTTCTAGCACCGATGCCATATCGCGGAGCGCTAAATACGCCGGCGCAAATCCCAACCATTCTGCGCTTCATGGCGGAAGAGCGCGGTGAAGATTTAGATGGGTTAGCAACTGCGATTTCAAATAATTGTGAACGGCTATTTGGATCATTCGCATAAATGAGCAACTTATTAGGCGCAGCAGAAATTCGGGAGATTGCCGAACGAATTGGAGTTCGCCCAACTAAGAAACTTGGTCAGAACTTTGTAGTCGATGCAAATACCTGTCGCAAGATAGTCAAAAGCGCAGGTGTTGAGTCAAGTGATATCGCGTTAGAAATTGGCCCTGGACTTGGTTCACTAACTCTCGCGATGTTGGAATGTGCAAGAGAGGTAATCGCAATTGAAATTGATGATCGACTTGCGGCAGAACTTCCAGAAACTGCGAAGCGCCACGGTTTTGACCAAACAAAGCTGACAATTATTACCCAAGATGCCATGCAGGTTTCAAAACTTCCAAGAGATCCAACCGTTCTGGTAGCAAACTTGCCTTACAACGTTTCGGTTCCTGTGCTACTTCGCTTCTTAGAGTTATTTCCAACCCTTCGCGCTGGTGTAGTTATGGTGCAGAGTGAGGTTGCAGATCGCTTAGTAGCAAAACCAAATAGCAAGACCTATGGAAGCCCATCAGTTAAGGCGGCGTGGTGGGCGGATCTAACATCAGCCGGAACAGTCAGTAGATCTATTTTCTGGCCAGTCCCCAACGTCGACTCCTCACTTGTGCGATTTGTGCGACATGAAAGCGCGGGAGATGAAGCGCTACGTAAATCCACTTTCAAGATTATTGATGCCGCATTCGCGCAACGCCGTAAAATGATGCGGGCCGCACTTAGCGATTTATGTGGAGGTAGCGCCGCTGCCAGCACAATTATTGAAGCGAGTGGGATCGATCCAACTATCCGTGGTGAAGCGTTGGAACTGTCGGATTTCATCAAGATTGCGATTACGCTTTCTAAATGAGCACTCGCGGAGTAGTCGTTAGGGTTCCAGCAAAGATTAATTTGCAACTCGCCGTTGGCCCGCTGGGCAGCGATGGTTTTCACGAAGTTACAACAGTCTTTCAAGCAATCTCACTCTTTGATGATGTCAGTATCAAATTTGCGCCAGAAGATTCCGGCATAGCGCTAACGCTCTCAGGTGCAACAGCAAGCGGTGTTCCAGTAGATGATGAAAATCTTGCAGTTCGTGCCGCAAAATTAATGGTGGATAAATTTGATCTGACAACTAATCTAGCAATTCATTTAAAGAAAGAGATTCCAGTTGCTGGTGGTATGGCCGGTGGCAGCGCAGATGCTGCCGGAATTATTGTTGCGATGGATTCATTATTTGATATCGGCTTATCTCGGGATGAGATGGAGGCAATCGCATCACAATTAGGAAGCGATGTGCCTTTTGGAATTTCAGGTGGAGTTGCAATTGGTCGTGGTCGTGGCGATCAATTAACTCCAGCGTTAAACCGTGGAAATTATCATTGGGTTCTTGCACTTTCCGGTCAAGGACTTTCAACGCCAGCGGTTTATCAAGAGTGCGATCGATTACGTGAAGGTTTAGATATTGCAAATCCACAAGTAAGTGATTCGATGATGCAAGCACTACGAGCAGGTGATGCAACAGCTTTGGGAATGGCGCTCTCAAATGATTTGCAAGCAGCTGCATGTTCACTTCGTCCAGCACTTCGCCTAGTTTTAGATGTTGGTCGAGATTACGGCGCTCTTGGTGGAATAGTTTCAGGATCTGGGCCGACCGTTGCATTCTTAGTTGAAGATGAAGAGAAATCGATGGATTTAACTGTGGCCCTTAGTTCTAGTGGGGTTGTTGCTGGAGTGGTGCGGGCGAGTGGTCCGGTGCATGGGGCCCGAGTAATAGAAACGCTTTAAATTCAAATGGGTTTGGTGGTATCGATAGTTATAGGGGAGAATTCAGGTTCCGCCATTGTGTAGTGGCTAGCACATGGGCCTTTGAAGCCCAGGGTCCAGGATCGATACCTGGTGGCGGAGCCA
>CAEZYD010000031.1_pt1 | contig 4965 bp, 6 predicted proteins | sample 7265421 | NCBI WGS metagenome assembly CAEZYD01 (sample SAMEA6813925, study PRJEB35770) | uncultured Actinomycetes bacterium | biome: Freshwater; feature: Freshwater reservoir; material: water | place: Czech Republic | collected 2017-04-14 | depth 30m m
AGGGTAAGTTCTCTTTGGTTCCAGTTCTTGCAGATGGCACGGTTCCTGGTAAGGAAGCCGGCGAATAATTGAGTAAGACAATCTTGCCCAGCGGGCTGCGAATTGTTACTGAAGAAGTCAGTACGTCGAGATCCGCTGCGGTAGGAATTTGGGCAAACGTTGGCTCTAGCGATGAATCAAAATCCGTCGCGGGAGCTTCCCACTTTTTAGAACATTTACTTTTCAAGGGAACAAAGCGCCGCACCGCACTCGAAATTTCATCTTCGATTGAGGCAGTTGGTGGCGAGATGAATGCTTTTACCGGCCAGGAATACACCTGCTTTTATGCCCGGGTAATCGATACCGATCTTCCGTTAGCTATCGATGTTGTCACAGATTTGATTACCTCTTCAACTTTCACTGCGGAAGACGTGGACTCCGAACGTAAAGTTGTCTTGAGTGAAATCGCAGTTCGTGATGATGATCCATCTGACTATATTCATGAACTCTATTTAGATACCTATTACGGTGATTCACCTGTTGGCCGTTCAATCTTGGGAACTGTTGATTCGATTAATAAGATGCCAAGAGCTTTAATCTTTAATTACTATAAAAAGCACTATCAGCCAGAGAATTTAGTTGTTTCAGTTGCTGGAAATATTAAACATAAAAAAGTTGTAAAGATGGTTGAAGCTGCGATCTCCAGGGATAGCTTCCTTGATGTTCCAAATAATAAATATGAAGTTAGAGCATCCACTCCGATTAAAACACCAGGTCTTGGTGAAATTGGTTTGATTGATCGCAAGACTGAGCAAGCCCATATTCTCTATGGCTTTCCGGGTTTAGCCCGCAGTGATGACCGCAGATTCGCACTTAGCGTTTTATCTTCAGCAATTGGTGGCGGAATGGCTTCAAGGTTATTTCAAGAGATTCGTGAGAAGCGCGGTCTGGCATATACAACTTATGCCTATCCACAACAATTTGCAGGTACTGGAACGTTAGCTTTCTATGCTGGATGCCGGACCGAGAAAGCGGAAGAAGTAATTAAATTGATGCGCGAAATAAGTGAATCAGTAGCGCAATATGGTTTAACTGATGAAGAGATTTCTAGAGCAAAGGGAGCGGTAACTGGCGGCTTAATTCTGGGCCAAGAAGATACTGGCTCTCGTATGAGTCGAATTGGCAAGAGCGAACTTGTTTATGGTGAAATTATGAGCTTTGATGAAATTTTGAGTAAGGTAAAAGCAGTAACACCTGAGCAAATTCATCAATTAGCACGCGACTTGTTTAGCGCTCCCGCTACCCTTGCACTAGTGGGGCCATTTAGAAGTATCGCTAAATTTGAGAAGGTGATTGCATGAGTATCAAAGTTGCTGTCCTAGGGGCCAAAGGTCGTATGGGATCAGAAAGTGTTAAGGCTATTTCCGGAACATCTGATCTTGAAGTTGTTGCGCAATTAGATCTTGGTGATTCCCTAGATAAATTGATATCTAGTGGTGCACAAGTAATAGTTGATTTCACTCATCCTGATGCTGTTATGGGCAACCTCGAATTTGCAATTAAGAATGGAATAAACGTTGTCGTTGGAACTACAGGTTTCGATGAGAAAAAGTTGGCACAAATTAAATCCTGGTTAGCTGCAAATTCAAAAGTAGGAGCGCTAATTGCTCCAAACTTTGGACTAGGCGCAGTTCTTATGATGCAATTTGCCGCCCAAGCTTCTAAATACTTTGAATCCGTAGAAATTGTTGAACTTCATCATCCAGCAAAAGCAGATGCGCCATCAGGAACTGCTGCGCGCACTGCCGAACTAATCAATGACGCTCGAACAAGTGTTAAGAAGGCTGCGATGCCAGATGCCACAACTTCAGGATTAGCAGGTGCACGTGGTGCAAAAATTGGTGATGTTCATATCCACTCGGTTCGACTACGTGGTTTGGTGGCCCATCAAGAAGTTATCTTGGGTGATATCGGAGAAACGCTTTCGATTCGCCATGACTCAATAGATCGCACCGGTTTTATGCCTGGTGTTTTATTGGCCATTAGAAATGTAGGAAAGAACCCTGGCCTTACCTTTGGTCTTGAAAACTATATGGAACTCAATTAAGGAGTAAACAATGACTAACGTATTGATGTATGGCGCTGAATGGTGCGGAGATTGCCGCAGATCAAAGAAATTCTTAGATTCTAATAAAGTTGAATACACCTATATTGATGTCGAGGCGGATAAAACTGCGGCCGATAAAGTTGTTGAAATTAATGGTGGCATGCAATCAATTCCGGTAATTGTTTTTAGTGATGGAACACATCTAACAGAACCGTCAGATATCGATTTAAAAGCAAAGCTAGAAGCGCTAAAGATTCTTTAAATATAGCGATAGGCAAGTGCTGAAGTTACAGCAGCACCTAGAACTACAACTGGAAACGGTGCTTTGGCTATTAATAGCACAACTGCGGCAGCCATTCCTAAAGCTCGGTTATCAAGGGTTAATTGAGTTTTATTTGCAAATGTGTTCACAGCAATTAGTGCCGATAATAGTGCCACAGGAATCAAAGTATTGATTCGAAGGATTCGTGGATTGCTTAAATAAGTTTCAGGCACGGATGCACCGATGAATTTAATCGCAAAAGCCAGCGCACTTGATCCAATAACTGCAATCCAGAACGCGCTCATTTGCGCCACCCAATAATTACTGCAAGCAAGGTGCAAGAAATAATCGGAATTCCCGTAGGAACGAAGGGCGTAAGTGTCAGCGCTAGAACTATTGCAAATCCAGCAAGTACCCAAGACTTACGATCTGAAAGTCTGGGCCAAAGTAAACCGAGAAATGCTGCGGGAACTGCAGCATCCAAGCCCCAAGCTGATGGATTTCCAATTGCTTGCGCACCTAGTGCGCCGGCAAGAGTAAATAAATTCCAGAAAATATAGACGCCAAAACCGGTGTACCAAAACCCTTTTCGCATATCGCTCTCGTTATTTTGTGCAAGAGCAACTCCGGTAGATTCATCAATAGTTATTTGCGCCGCAACTACTCGTTTTAATCCACGCAGTTTCAATATTGGAGCAAGCCTGAGTCCATATAAACCATTTCGAGTTCCAAGCAAGGTTGACGTTGCAATCGCATTTATTGGAGTTCCGCCAGCAGCGATTACGCCAACAACTGCGAATTGCGAAGCACCAGAGAAAAGTAAAAGTGAGAGTAGGCAGGCTTGAAGCACAGAGAAATCTGCCGCAACTGCGGCCGCGCCAAATGCGCTGCCATAAGCACCGACCGTTATTGAGACACTAAATGAATCTCGCTTCACTGACACGCCGAAAGTATGCCCTAATCCACGGCGGATGGCGCAGTTTTATATAGGGTCGCCCTATGAATACCGATACTCCCGATTTCGAAGAGACAATACAAGAAATTATTTTCCGTGATGACATGACCGTTGAGTTGGTGAAGTCGAGCGCCAGCGATGCTGATGTTATCTGGGCGGCTCGGGTATCAACAGCAGGAGAGACGACGCTAGAAAAATTTGGCGAGTCCAGTGATCGCGATGCAGGGCTAATTAATTACCTTGCTCGGGAACGCCATGGAAGTCCATTCGAACATACTTCGATGACCTTCTTTGTATCTGCCCCAATCTTTGTGTTCCGTGAATTTATGCGCCATCGAATCGCTTCTTATAATGAAGAGAGTGGTCGATATCGGGAACTTCGTCCAGTTTTTTATATTCCAAATAAGGATCGTAAGTTAGTTCAAGTTGGTAAGACCGGTGCCTACACCTTTGTTGATGGAACACCAGCACAATTAGATATAACAGTTAGTGCAATCAAAGAAAGTTGCATCCTTGCTTATGAAAATTATCAGAAGATATTGGCATCTGGCGTTGCTCGAGAAGTGGCCCGCGTGGTTCTTCCAGTAACTCTTTACTCTTCGATGTATGTAACTATGAATGCAAGAGCTTTAATGAATTTCCTTTCACTTCGAACATCAAGTGAGGGCTCGCATTTCCCGTCATATCCGCAACGTGAAATTGAGATGGTCGCTGAGAAGATGGAGAAGCACTTCGCCGAATTAATGCCGATGACCTATGCGGCATTCCAAAAATCCGGTCGCATAGCGCCATAATTAGCGTGTAACCTAGGCGCATGAGTATCAAACCACCATTTGGCCGGTTAATGACCGCCATGGTCACGCCATTTAAAAAAGATGGCGCGATTGATTGGGCAGGTGTTGAAACCTTAGCTGCGCACCTAGTGTCAACGGGACATGATGGCATCGTTGTAAATGGCACAACTGGTGAGGCCCCAACTACAAGTGATGATGAGAAAGATCAGATTGTTACTCTTGTTAAGAAAGTAGTTGGATCAAAAATTCATGTAATTGCTGGCGCTGGAAATAATGAAACTTCGCACTCTGTTGTTCAGGCTAAGCGGGCAGCAAAGGCTGGTGCAGATGCGCTTTTAGTTGTAACTCCTTATTACAACAAGCCACCACAAGCCGGTATCGCAGCGCACTTCCGCGCAATGGCTGATGCAACTGATCTCTCCGTAATGATGTACGACATTCCCGGACGCACTGGAATTGAGATAGAGAGCGACACAATTGTTGAACTTTTTGAACACCCAAAGATTGCTGCGTTAAAAGATGCGAAAGGCAACGTTGCTGCAACTTCATGGGTAATCAAACGCTCTGGAATTCCAGTTTATTCTGGTGACGATATTTTGAATTTGCCACTTTTAGCTGTTGGTGCAGTCGGATTCGTTTCGGTTTGTGGTCACACTATTGGAAGTAGTCTTCGTGAAATGTTAGATGCCTGGTTTGCTGGAAAGGCAGAACGCGCACTTGAAATACATCAAAAATTATTACCGGTATTCACCGGAACCTTCCGCACCCAAGGTGCGATATTGACTAAGGCCGCACTAAATGAAATGGGCCTACCTGGCGGATTTACTAGATTGCCACTTGTCGATGCCACCGCTGCGCAAATAGCGCA